>OHLW01000445.1_pt1 | contig 17093 bp, 10 predicted proteins | sample 1569231 | NCBI WGS metagenome assembly OHLW01 (sample SAMEA3879544, study PRJEB24766) | human gut metagenome | biome: human-associated habitat; feature: feces | place: USA | collected 1985/1987
AAATAAAAAATATTATATAGAAAAGTGTGGATATAAAACGGAAGATTTACAAAAAAAAATTATTATGTGATAATTTATGTGTAAAATGATTAAAAAATAAAAACTCTAAAGATGCAGAAAATTAAAATTTAATTATAAGTTTAAAAGGAGGAAATGAAATGAATGAAATGTTAGACAAATTTTCAATGGATTTCTTTTCATTAAAAGGAAAAGTAGCAATCGTAACTGGTGGAAACACAGGATTAGGACAAGCATATGTTGTGGCACTTGCTAAAGCAGGAGCAGACTTATTTGTTGTAACTTATGATACAGCATGGGACGAAACAAGAGAACTTGTAGAAAAAGAAGGAAGAAAAATTCACTTCTTCCAAGCTGACTTAACAGACAGAGCAAAAGTAACAGCTTGTGTTGAAGAATGTGTAAAAGTTTACGGAAAAATAGATATATTAGTAAACAATGCAGGAACTATAAGAAGAGCTCCATTACTTGAATACAAAGATTCAGACTGGGAAGCAGTTATAAACATAAACTTAAACTCAGTTTACTACCTAAGCCAAGATGTAGCAAAAGTTATGGCTAAACAAGGCGGAGGAAAAATAATCAACATAGCTTCAATGCTGGCATTCCAAGGTGGAAAATTCGTACCTCCATACACAGCAAGTAAACACGGTGTTGCAGGTATAACTAAAGCATTTGCAAATGAATTAGCTCCATTAAACATTCAAACAAATGCAATCGCTCCAGGATATATCAAAACAGCTAACACAGCTCCAATAAGAGCAGACGAAAAAAGAAATGCTGAAATCTTATCAAGAATTCCTGCTGAAAGATGGGCAGATCCATTTGATTTAATGGGAGCAGTAGTATTCTTAGCAAGTAAAGCGTCAGATTATGTAAACGGACACATTTTAGCAGTTGACGGTGGATGGCTGGTTAGATAATAACAGCTGACACAATTTATTGAATAAAAAATTATAAATATTTAGGAGGAAATTAATAAATGAAATTAGATGTAAGATATGCAAATCACCCAGAAGATTCAAAACACTACACAACTGAAGAATTAAGAAAACATTACTTTATAGAAACTATATTTGTTGCAGACGATGCAAACTTAACTTACTCTCACGTTGACAGAATAATTGCAGGAGGAATCATGCCTGTAACTAAAGAAGTTAAACTTGAAGGAAGTAAAGAATTAGGATCTGAATTTTTCTTAGAAAGAAGAGAACTTGGAGTAATCAATATCGGAGGACCTGGTAAAATAGTTGTTGACGGTGTTGAATACAAAATGAACTCAAGAGACGGACTTTATATTGGAATGGGTTCTAAAGAATTAACATTCTCATCTGATGATGCTGAAAACCCTGCAAAATTCTATGTAAACTCAGCTCCAGCACATACAACATATCCAATCGTAAAAATTGATATAGAAAAAGCAAATCCTGTTAAATTAGGAAGCCTTGCTAACTCAAACGAAAGAACAATATTCCAATATGTTCACCCTGCAGTATGTAAATCTTGCCAGTTATTAATGGGAATGACAGTTCTTGAGCCAAACAACATGTGGAACACAATGCCTTGTCACACTCATGAAAGAAGAATGGAAGTTTACTTCTACTTCAACATGCAGCCTGAAACAAGAGTATTCCACTTAATGGGAGAACCAACAGAAACAAGACACATAATCGTAGGAAATGAACAAGGAGTAATCTCTCCATCTTGGTCAATCCACTCTGGTGTAGGAACAAGCAACTACACATTTATCTGGGGAATGGTTGGAGAAAACCAAGCATTTACAGATATGGACCATGTAGCTATGGAAGATTTAAGATAAGCCTGCTTTAAACTTATTATATACGGAAAGGAAGGGACTATATCGTCTCTTCTTTTTCTTTTATCTAAGAAAATATTTTGCAAGAAATAATTTTGATGTTATAATCTTATTAAATTTAATTGTTGAAAATTTTTATTCAAGGAAAAAAATCTGAAATAAATTTGTAAATTTTTAGGGAGGAAATAAGATGAATTTAAAAAAAATTCTGACAGGATTTATGGTTGCTTTTGCTCTTATAGGGTGCAGTACAGAGGAAAATAAAAAAGAAAATCCTCAGAGAAAAATATCAGGAGCAGTTATAAGTGAAAAGCCTAAAGAATTTACAATATTTGCTCTTCATTTGGGAAAAGCTTTTAACGGAGAACTTCCTGTATTTAAAAAAGCATTTGAAATGACAAATATAAAGCTTAAGGGGACAGCTTCTAAAAATCAGAGTGATGAAGTTCTTGCTTTTAAACTTATGCTTTCATCAGGAGAGCTTCCAGATATAATTGCTTATGAATATCCTGAAGAACTTGAAAAACTTGGAGCAGACGGAAAAGTTATTCCTCTTGAAGATTTAATAGAAAAATATGCACCTAATATAAAAAAATTCTGGGAAGAAAATCCTAAATATAAAAAAGATGCTGTGGCAGCAGACGGGCATATATACATGATTCCAAACTATAATGATTATGACAGCATAAGTACATCTCAAGGGTATTACATAAGAAAAGACTGGCTGAAAAAACTTGGACTCAAAGAGCCGGAAACAGCAGAGGAACTTTATACAGTTTTGAAAGAATTCAGAGAAAAAGATCCTAATGGAAATGGACTAAAAGATGAAATTCCAATATTTTTAAGAGGAAATACATCTAAAAAAATAATTTCCTCACTTATAGATATTTTTGAAGCGGACTATAACTGGTATGTAAAAAATGGAAGACCTGTATTTGGTCCTGGTCAGCCTGAATACAGAAAAGCTGTGAGAGAACTTGCAAAATGGTATAAAGAGGGGCTTATTGATTCAGAAGTTTTTACAAGAGATACTTCTTCCAGAGATTATATTTTAAATAATAATCTTGGAGGATTTACCTGCGACTGGTTTTCAAGTACGGGAAACTATAACAGTAAACTTAAAGAAGCAATTCCGGGATTTGATTTTTCAGTAATTCTTCCTGTTGAATATAACGGAACAAGAAGTACAGCATTTTCAAGAGAAAATTATCTTGGAGGGTGGTCAATATCAAAAACAGCAAAAGACCCTGTTGATATAATAAAATATTTTGATTTCTGGTATACTGAAGAGGGAAGAAGATTGTGGAATTTTGGTATTGAAGGTGAAGACTATATTATGGTTAATGGAAAACCAAAATTTACAGATAAAGTTTTAAAAAATCCTGAAGGAAGAATTCCACTTATGGTTCTTAGAGAAACAGGAGCTCAATACAGACTTGGAATGTTTCAAGACGGAGAAAATGAAAGACAGTGGGCAGACCCTGAAGCTGTAAAAGCTATGGATCTTTATATAAAATCTGGTGTGGTAAAACCTCCTATGCCTATACTTAAATATACAAAAGAGGAAGTTATGGAACTTTCTAAAATAGATGCACAGCTTTATTCAATTGCTGAAGAGATGACACAAAAATGTATACTTGGTGTTTCAGATGTTGATAAAGAATGGGGAAGTTATATCCGCCGTCTTAACAGTGCCGGACGTAAAAGAGCAGAAGAAATTCAGAAACAGGCTTATGAAAGATTTATGAAAAAGTAGATTTAAAAGAAAAAAGAATATTTATTGAAGAAAAATGTATATATAATTTAATTTGCATAAAATATAGAAAGAAAAAGGCATATAGAATATTAACGATTTATTTTTAAGAAAAAATTTTGTAGAATAAGTTATCAAGAAAAGCCAAGAGATACAAAAATGAAATTTAATTCTTTAAAGATTGTATTTGATATATACTGGCAGAGATTAATTTAAACAGCAAAATAAATTAAAAAAACGTCAGTTAATGAATAAGCCTTTCTTTGAAAAATTTATAAATAGAGTTACAAAAAACAGGAAAAGTTTACCCATGCTTTTTCTGTTTTTTGTTTTTTGTAATAAAATTTTATTGCAAAAATCGTCTAAAAAAAGGAAAAAATAAGCTATTAAAAGGTGTGATAAATTAGAGAGAATAAAAAATGGAAAATTGTCCATAGAATAAGAATGATTTATTTTGTGAAAGAATAATGATATTATGTGTATGAAAATAAAATGAAACGTAAAAAAAAATACAGTTCGTTTAATAAAAAGTATTAATAATAGACTAGGAGGATAGAATGGGAAAGGAGAAAAGATTATTTTTACTGGCAGTAATGACAGTAATGATGAGTACAGTGGGGTATGGAAAAATACATAAGGAATTTAAACAAGATAAAGATAATCCTAATAAAGTTCAAGAAATTCAAGAACCAGCTTTTCCAGTATCAGGTAATAATGATATAGGTTATAAGTTAATGACAGGCAAAAGTGATAAAGATAAAACAACTGTTGTAAGTTTTACTGATATAACTATAACTAGAGATACTGCAACAGGAATACAATTATTTTTAGGAAAAGAAACAAAAGGAAAAAATAAATTTATTAATAAAGGAATAATAACAATAGAAAGTGGAGTAGGTGTTGCTTTAGTAAAAACAGAAAATGCACAAAATCCTACTGCTAATGAAGTAGCAACAAACACTTTTATAAATGACGGAACAATAAAAGTTGCAGGCGGTAAAGGAATTCAATTAAATAATGAAAAAGATGTTGTTACAAATAATAATGAAATAATTGTTGATAAAGATACAAATGGTATAGGTGTTTCTATGTCTGCTGGAAATTTCACAAATAGTGAAACAGGAACAATAACAGTTGGAAAAGGCGGAATAGGAATAGAACAAAGTGGCGGGACATCAAAAAATGAAGGAACTATTACAGTATCTGGTGGAATAGGTATCAAGCAGGAAAATGGAGTTTCTACTAATAATGGAACAATAGATGTAAAATCAGGGTCAGGAGTAGAAATAACAAATGGAACATTTACAAATGGAGAAAATGGAGAAATAATAGTATCAGCAGGTACAGGAATAAAATCTTTAGGCGGAACAACTACTAATGCTGGAAAAATAACTGTGAATGGCGGAACTGGAGTAACAGTTAGAAATGAATTCACAAATAGAGGAACAATAACAATAAATAATGAAAAAGGAAAAGGAAAAGGAATTTTTTTATCAACAGGCGGAACAGTAAAAAATGACGGGACAATAAAAGTGTCAGGTGGAACAGGAATAGATCAAAGAGATGGAACATTAAATAATAATGGAAAAATAAATGTAACAAATGGAACAGGAGTTTCGTTAGGAAAAGGAACTTTCAATAATAATGGGAACGGAGAAAATGGACTTCATGTATCTGGTTCTGGAAATGTAGGAATAAACCAAGCAGAAGGAACAGGTAATAATACAGGTTTAATAAGAGCAGAAGATGGAGCAACAGGAATAGAATTATCAAAAGGGATTTTTAATAATAATGGAATAAAAGATGAAAATGATAAAGTTGTGTCTCTTGGAAAAGTGGAAGTTTCAGGTGCTGGAACAATAGGAATAAATCAAACAGGCGGAACATTTAATAACTATGCTGTAATAGAAGTAAAAAATGGAGCAACAGGAGTAAAATTATCAAATGGAACATTTAATGCTGATGGAATAAAAGATAAAGCTGATAAAATAGTAATATCTCCAAGTGAAATTAATGTTTCAGGTAAAAACAGCATAGGATTAGATATTTCAGCTGACGGAAAATTAGGTAAAGTTTTAGGTTCAATAAATGTTTCTGACGGAGCAACAGGAATAAAAATAAACCAAGGAACTAAAAATACAATTAACTACAACGGAGTTATAAATGTTAACCAAGGAACAGGAGTAGAAGTTTTAGGTGGAACATTTATAACTAAAAAAACAATACTTGTTCAAGAGGGGACAGGGATAAAATTATCCGGTGGTGCAGTAAATAATTCTACGACTGGAAAAATAGATGTTCAAGGTCAAGGAACAGGTGTAGATATAACCGGCGGAAAATTTACAAATAAGAATATAGTAAATGTTGGTAAAGGAAATGGAACAGGTGTAAAAGTAAATGGTGGTACGCTTATAAATGAAAAAAGAGTAGGCGTGTATAGCGGAACAGGAGTAGATGTAGTAAATGGAGAATTTACAAATAAGAAAAATATAAATGCAGAAACTAAAAAAGAAGAAAGTGCTATATATGTCAGTGGCGGAATAGGAATAAATATAGAAAAAGATGGAAAAGTTTTAAATGAAGGAAAAATTGAGGTTGCAGGCGGAACAGGGATAGGTGTGGCATTAAATGATTCAATGCTTGTAAACTCAGGAGAAATTTTTGGAAAAGGAATAGCCATTCAATCTGTTAAAGGAAATAACACGGTATATTTAAAAAATGGAAGTAAAGTTACAGGAAAAATAGTAGGAGCTGACGGAATAGATGTTTTAGGTCTTGCTGGAGGAACTTACAGTGATTTAAATGTAAGTAATTATGAAGCTCTTACAGTAAGAGATGGAGTAGCAAATATAAAAGATTCAACAATAGAGCTTGAATATAATAATGGTACAAAAAATTATTTAGACCAAGCAAAAGAAAAAATGGATGAATATGACACTCAAAATAAAAAATCTGTTGAAAATGAAAAATTAACAATGTCAAATTCAAACTTGATAATTGATTTTAAAGATTCTCTAACTAATCCAAACGGAAGTGAAAACCCGATAATTGATGTTGGAGATGACGGAAAACTTATTTTTAAAGAGGGAATGAAATTTGATTTTACTTCATCAGACGGCAGAGATGTATTTAATCTTAACGAGGCATTAGGTCTTAAAGACGGGCAAATAGTAGTTGATGGAAATTTTGATGATGTATTTAAAGATACTGCTGTTTGGGAATACGATTTAAAAGAAGGGAAAATAGAATTAAAGAAAAATAAATATGAAGATGTTGTATTAAAGTCTGAATTAAAAGATTTTGCAGGTGTTTTTGGAAATCAGAAAAATTTTGCTGATAAATATAAAGATACATTAGGAAACCTTACAACAGAATTAAATCTTCTTGATACAAAAGGAGAATTTACTAATGTAATGACACAAATGTCAGGTGGAGTTCATGGATATGTTGTTGATTTTGCAGCATTAAATGCAAGAACACTTACAAATACAATGAGAAACAGAGCTTTAACAAGAGACTATATGAGAAAAAGACCTCTAAATTCTTGGACACAAGATGTATCATATATAGATAATAACCATAGACTTGGCGGACTTATGAATGTTGACTATACAGAAAAAGGTGTTCTTGGAATTTCTGAAAAACAAATACTTCCAAATGGAAGATTAGGACTTGTTTATGGAGGTTCAAAAGGAAATGCAAAATTTGAGGGTGGACAAAATGGAAGTTCAAGTCTTGACGGAGCATATTTCGGAGGATACTATAACCATGAATTTAACGACAAATGGTCTTTAAATTCAAATGTAAACTTTGTATATACTCATAATAAAGTTACAAGAAATATTGATATAACATATAAAGATAAAGATAAAAAAGAAATAAAAGATCCAATTTTTAAATCAGCTTATCCTACATATACATTTGGTATGGGAACATCTCTTATTTATACAGTAAAAGATGATTTACGTAACAAAGCACATTTCTATGCCGGTGTTGATGTTGAAAAAATTATGGCTGGAAATATTCATGAAGCTAGAGAAAATAAAGAAGATAAAACAGGCCTTGCAGTAAAATCAAATGCAGACGGTGGAAGAACATATTATTCAATAGTACCGAGTGCAGGATTTATGGTACAGAATACAGGATATGTTTTCGATAGAAAATATAGAATAGGGGCAGACTTAAACTGGGAAACAGAAGTTGGAAATATTAAAGATGGTAAGAGAATAAAACTTACAGGACTTGATAAAGAATATAAAATAGAAACTTCTGAAAGAGAAAATGTTTTCTCATACAGTTTATTTGGAGCTTTAGATTTAACAGAAAGTTTATCAGTTAATGCAAAATATACTTCCATTTTCTCTGACGAATATGATGCAGATATGATTGGTGCAGGCTTTGAGTATAAAATGGATACTATGGCAGATAATTTCTTTGGAACTCTTGCACATAAACTTGAAAATAAAAGAACGTTCTCAGACAGATGGGGAATGACATTAGGATTTATGATGGAAACAGACGATGCTGATGATGCAACAGCATATACTAAAGACAGCAATAATAATGATATTCCTACAATAGGAGAAAATATTACTTCTATGGAATATAAGCCAAGATTAACTTTAAGTATAAACGATAAAAAATCTAATTGGTCTTATTTCTTTGATACTTACCATAAAACAAATGACTTATTCGGAAGCAGAAAAGGTGGAGAAAAAGAAAGTCATGCAACAAGAATTCATGGTGAGGCAAGATGGAATGATACATATTCAAAAGGGACTTACGGAATGAGTATTGGATATAGAAATGAAAATTCAGAAAAACCTTATTATTTAACAAGTAAAGGAAATAAGGAAACTGTTAAAAATGGAACTCATGAATTAAGACTTACTCCAAGTTTTACATATGATTTAGGACACGGATTTACTCTTGGCGGAAAAAGTGCTATTGTGTTTATGTATAAATATGAAGGTTACAGAGAAGGTCAGATGGATATGAATACAGAAAGTCAAATAGGAGTATCATACAGCGGATTTATGCCAAGATGGGATATTGCTATGAACTTTTACAGAGAAGACACTTGGTATGATCGTAGCAACAGAAAGTTATCTTGGACAAAAGAAGGTTATACTTTAACAGACAATGCAGCTAAAAAAGACCAAGTAAATCAATTAAGACCAAGTATTACATATTATTTTGGAAATGGAGCGAATGTAAGATTTGATGCAAGAATTCCTCTTGGAAACGGAAAATGGGTTAACAGTAATGACGGGACAAAAGGAAATGAAAGTTATGAAACAAGATATGGATTTAACTATACTTTCCCTGTTACACCTGGATTTACAGCAACAGTTGGAGGAACATTCTTAAATTATAAAGATAAAACTTCAAGTGGAGAATTTAAAAGATATTATGCTTTCAGACCTAATATTGGATTCAGTTACAGCTTTTAATTAGAAGAAAGGAGAAATGAAAAATGAAAAAAACTATATTAATATTTATGATGCTTTCTTTGACAATTGCTTCTTTCTCTAAGGAAAAAGAAGAATCTGTTAAGGAAAATAAGAAGATTGAAATAAGCCAATCTGAAAAAGAAGATTATAAAAAAATAAGGGAAGACTGGGCAGAATATCTGTCTGGTGTTCCTAAAAAAGCTGACATTCTTACAATGAACAGCAAAGAATTTTTAGATATTTGTGCAGCCAATGACAGAAGCGGAGACAACTCATATAAAAAAATAAACAGAGATTTAAATAAAACATATCTTTTTAAAGGCTATACAAACATGGCAAACGGAGTTCATGTATTAAAAAGTTATGAAGAATTAAAAAATGTTGCCAGAGCATATGCAACACCAAATACAAAATATTACAAGCACCCAAAAGTAAAAGAAGATTTAATAAATATGCTTGACTGGCTTTATGATAATGCTTATCATGAAGGACTTCCTGAAAACGGAAACTGGTGGCAGTGGGAGCTTGGAATTCCAAAAACTTTAAATGATATTATAGTTCTTCTATATGATGATATTCCAAGTGAGAAAAGAATGAAATATTTAAAGGCTTCTCAATACTTCCAGCCTTATGCAGAATATTCTGGAATGAGTCCTACAGCTTCTTACTCAAGTTCTCCTGATAAAAGAGTTTCAACAGGAGGAAACAGAACAGATACTTCTATAATTTCTTTCTTAAGAGGAGTTTTAATGGAAGATAAAGTTCAAGTAATGGATGGAGCAAAAGCTATAGCTGATGTTGCTGAATATGTAACTCAAGATGATGGATTCTATAAAGACGGTTCATTTATTCAGCACGGAAATGTTGCATATAACGGAACATATGCTTCAGTTTTATTTGACGGGCTTGGTTCAATAATGTGGCTTGCAGATGGAACTCAATTTGAAATAAAAGATAAAAGAATAGATAATGTTTATGAAGCTGTTATAAATGGGTATAAATATTTATTTATTAATGGAGGAGTTAATGACTCTGTAAGCGGAAGATCAACTTCAAGAAATGGTTCAAGTGATCTTTCAAGAGGAAAAGATTTAATAAAATCTATGGCACTTCTTGCAGACGGAGCAGGAGATAAATATAAAAAAGAAATGAAATCTTTAATAAAGACAGTTATTGTAAATAATAATTCTTTTGATGTTGTAGCAAAAAACAGCGGTAATCAGACTGTTAAAAAAATTCTTCAAGATATAATGAATGATAAAAATATAGAAGTTATGGAGATTGAAGGAAATAAAATTTATGGAGCAATGGATAGAGCTGTTACTGTAAATGATAAAAAAGGAAAAGTTGCACTTTCTATGCATTCAACAAGAGTGGCAAACTATGAAACAATGAATGAAGAAAATATAAAAGGGTGGTATATCGGAGACGGTATGACATATATTTATGGAATAGATTCTGAAACATTTACAGAATTCTGGCCGACAGTTGACAGACTTCATCTTCCAGGTGTAACAAACAGTCAGAATGAAAGAGGAATTAAGTCAGGTGAAAGAAGAGTAACAGGAATGTTATCTCCTAAAGCTTGGGTTGGTGGAAGTGGAAACGGTCAGGAATCTTTTGTTGGAATGGATATGATTTCATGGAATAAAATCACAAGAATGAAAAAATCATATTTCATGACAGATGACGGGGCTATGTTTGTTGCTGCTTCAAATATAAGAAGCAATGACGGAGAACTTCATACTACTATTGATAACAGAATAATTAAAAATGGTAAAATAATTTTAAATGGCCAAGAAATAAAAGATAATGCTGTTATTGAAAATCCTAAAAACGTTTCATTAAACTTTAGTGAAAACTATAAAGGTGAAAATATAGGATACAAAATAGTATATGCTCCTCAGCTTACAGTTAAAAAAGAAACAAGAAAAGGAAACTGGAAAGATATCGGCGGGTCACAGCCTGAAGAAATAACAAAAGATTATTTTACAGCATATATTAATCATGGAGAAAATCCAAGAAAAGATGGATTTGCTTACATAATTCTTCCTATGTTCTCTCAAGAGGAAGTTAATAAATATGATACATCAAGATTTGAAATAATTAAACTTGATGATGAAGCCCATATTATAAGAGACAGAAAAACAGGAACAAAAGGAATACATTTCTGGAAAGATGTTCCTATGAAAGAAGAGGGAATAAAATCTTATTCAACACTTTCTCTTTTAATAAAAGAAAACAAAGATTTTATGGATATATGGGTAAGTGATCCTACACAGCTTGCAAATTATGAATCAATTTTTGAAATTGATGGAAAATATGAATTTGTAGAATCTTCAACAGAAAAAATTACTGCAAAAGCAGGAGATAAAAAAATCAGAATAGAAATTGATTTAAGAAATAACGGTTCATCAGAACATATAAGACTTAAAAAATTATAGTTAGAAGATAAATTGAAATAAAAAAACTAAAATCCGCAGTTCTTTCTGCGGATTTTTTCTTTAAAAATAGTTTATATGTTTATTATCCGCTCATTACGACGTAAAAATATATGCAATATTCCATATGAATAGTGGAGATTTACATTTTTTTTATATACAGGTATACTCGAAATGTAAAATATAAAATTAAAAAATAAATTATAAGAAAGCAGGAGAGAGGAGAAAAAATGAAAAAACCAAATTTATTATTTGTTTTTGCAGACCAATGGCGTAGAGATGCTATGGGATTTATGGAAAAAGATGAAGTTATTACACCTAATATAGATAGTTTTTCAGAAGAATCTTTAAGTTTTGACAATGCAATGAGTGCCTGTCCTTTATGTTCACCAAACAGAGCAACAATGTTTACAGGAACTTATCCTGTAACTCACGGGGTATGGACAAACTGCAAACCAGGTCTTAAAGATGTGGCATTAAGAGAAACAGATATCACATTAATGGATGTTTTAAAAGAAAATGGATATAAAACAGGATATATTGGAAAATGGCATCTTGATAGTCCGGAAGTAAATTTCTGTGAAGCACCAGAGTCAGGTGCAAGAGACTGGGACGCATTTACTCCTCCTGGAAAAAGAAGACACGGAGTTGATTTCTGGTATTCATACGGAACTTATGACCAGCACTTAACACCACATTACTGGCATGACGATAATAAGATGATACAGATTAATCAATGGTCAGTTGAACATGAAACAGATAAAGCAATAGAATTTATAAATGAAAATAAAGATGAGCCGTTTTCACTTGTTGTATCATGGAATCCGCCTCATACTCCATTGGATTTAGTTCCTCAAAAATATGTTGATATGTATGCAGGAAAAAAATTCAAAGTAAATCCAAATGTACTTCTTACTGATGTAACAGATCATACATTATCAGTAAATCCAAGACTTAACTTTACAGATGATGAATATCAAGAAATAATGAGAAAATATTTTGCAGCTGTAACAGGAATAGATGAAAACTTTGGAAGATTATTACAAAATTTAAAAGATAATGGAATTTATGATGACACAATAATAGTTCTTACAGCAGACCACGGAGAAATGCTTTGTGCTCAAAGATTATGGAGCAAGCACGTTTGGTTTGAAGAATCAACAGGAGTTCCATTCTTAATAAAATATGGAGACAGATTTATAAAAGGAAGAACAGATAACGTATTAAATGGTGTTGATATTATGCCTACAATACTTTCTCTTATGAATCTTCCAATTCCTGAAACTGTAGAAGGAACAGATTTAAAAGAAGTTGTATTAAATGGTGGTGATGTAGAAAACTATGCAATAATGTCAGGATATCCTGGACAAATGAGAGCCATCAAAGAATTTGAAGAACATGGAAAAGAAAATGTTGCTTATGGATGGAGAGCAATAAGAACAAAAACACATACTTATGTTGTAAATAAAGCTTACACAATATCTCACGGAACAGAAAGACTTCTTTATGATAATATAAAAGATCCATATCAAATGAATCCTTTAAGATTAAATGACTGCAAAGAAGATAAAACAGCAGAATTCCTTGAAGGAAAATTAAGAGAATGGGCAGAAAAATATAAAGATAAGTTTGAGTTTTAATAAGTTTTTAGGAGGAAAAAATGGAATTAACAAAAGAAATGAGAGAAAGATTTTCACAAGATGTGGAACTTCCAAAAGAAATGCTTTTCGGAGCTTTGCATGAAGCACTAAAAAAAATAGATGAAAATACAAAAACATTTATTAATTTATTCCCAAGACCTTGCAGTACAAATTATGTTTATCCGGGAATTTTAAATGGCGGAGAATGGGACGACTGGACAAGCGGATTCTGGACAGGAATGTTATGGCTTGCTTATGAAATAACAGGAGAAGAAAGATATAGAAAAACAGCTTCTTTCCAAATAAAAAGCTATGATGAAAGAATAACTAATAAAGTTGCAGTAAATCACCACGACTTAGGATTCTTATACACTCCATCAGTGGTTGCAGGATATAAAATTACAGGAAATGAAAGAGCAAAACAAGCTGGTCTTAAAGCTGCAGATCATCTTCTTGGAAGATACAAAGAAAAAGGTGAATTTATTCAGGCATGGGGAGATTTAAACGACCCGACAGCTTACAGATTAATAATCGACTGTAACTTAAACGTGCCTTTACTTTTCTGGGCGGCAGAAGTGACAGGAGATCAAAAATATAGAGAAATAGCTGCAAAACATATAAATACAGCAGCAAAAGTAGTTGTAAGAGAAGACAGCTCAACACATCATACTTTCTACTTTGACCCAGAAACAGGAAATCCTGTAAAAGGAGTTACAGCTCAAGGAGCTGGAGATGACTCTGCCTGGGCAAGAGGACAAGCTTGGGGAGTATACGGATTCCCACTAGCTTACAGCTATTTAAAAGATGAAAAATTTGTAGACTTATTCAAAAGAGTAACAAATTATTTCTTAAATCATCTTCCATCAGATAATATCTGTTACTGGGATTTAGTATTTGATGAAAATTCTGGAGAAGAAAGAGATACTTCAGCAGCAGCAATAGCAGTATGCGGAATGCTTGAAATGATAAAATATCTTCCAGATTCAGATCCAGATAAAAAAATATATCAAAATGCAGTAAATGCAATAATGAAATCACTTATTACAAAATATACAACTAAAAACATTGAATATTCAAACGGACTTTTAACAGAAGCAGTATACAGCAAACCTAATGGTTCTGGTGTAGATGAATGTTGTATCTGGGGAGATTATTTCTACATGGAAGCTCTTGTAAGAATAATGAAACCTGAATGGAAAAAATATTGGTAGGATTATAAAAAATAAAAATAAAAGGGAGAATGTAAAGTAAAATGGAACAGACTAAATCAGTAAGACCCTTTGGTATGAGGGATAAAATAGGATATTTATTCGGAGATTTCGGAAATGATATAATGCTTGTTTTCGTAAGTCAGTTTTTAATGGTTTTCTATACTCAAGTATGGGGAATGAAACCAACAGTTGTAGGAACAATGTTCCTTGTGGCAAGACTTATAGATGCTTTTACAGACGTTACAATGGGAAGAATTATTGACGTTACACCTCAAGGCAGAGACGGAAAATTCAAAAAATGGATAAGAATAATGGCTCTTCCAGTTACAATAGCAAGTTTCTTAATGTATCAATCAGCATTAAGAGATCAGCCAATGGCATTTAAAATAATTTATATGTACATTACTTATTTATTATATGGAAGTATCTGTTTTACAGGAGTAAATATTCCATACGGAGCAATGGCATCTGCAATTACAGATAAACCAGATGAAAGACAATCACTTATTACATTCAGAGCTATCGGAGCTTATGTTGGTGAATTTATGGTAGGATTCTTTGGCCCAATCATCATTTACGAACGTGTAATGAACAATGGTGTTACTCAAGTTTTCATCAGAAATAATGGTAATATATTCCCTGTTATGGCAGGAGGAATTTCAATAGTTGCATTAATCTGCTACTATATCTGTTACACTTGTACAACTGAACGTATAAAAGTTCCGCCTTTACCAAAAGGAGAAGGAATTTCATTCTTTAAATCAGTTAAAATGATATTCAGCAACCGTGCTATGATAGGTATTTTAGGAGGTACAGTCTGCTTAATATTCGGTAACCTTTTAACAGGTGGAGTAAATGCTTATCTATATGCTTATTATTTCAAAATGCCTGCAGCTCTTTCAACATACAATGCAATAAAACTTGGAATAGCTTTAAGTATGGCAACAGTTGTAACTTTAATAGTTAAAAAATTAGGAAAAAGAGAAGCAATAAGTATAGCAGTTGGATTTGCTGCGGTAGTATTTGCTGCATTAAGTTTCTTACATATTAAAAATCCTTGGGTTTATGTTGGAATTGCATCAGTTGGATTCTCTGGAGTAACATTCTTCGGATATGTAATTTGGGGAGCAATCATTGACGTTATCGACGATGCTGAAATAAAAACAGGAAAAAGAGAAGACGGAACACTTTATGCAATATATTCATTCTCAAGAAAAGTAGGACAGGCTCTAGGAAGCAGTTTAGTTGGATATGCACTTGCAATAATTGGATTCCAGTCAGGAGTTAAAGAACAGACTCAAGAAGTTTTAGATGGAATCTACAGACTTGCAACTGTTGCACCAGCAACTTTATTTACACTTGTTGTAATAATGTTTATGCTTGTTTACCCTCTTTCTAAGAAAAGAGTTGATGCTAATGCTGAAACTTTAAGATTAAGAAGAGAAGCTAAAGAAAAAGAAGCAGAAGCAAAATAAGAGCTTAAATTTCCGGAGGAAATTATGGAAGAGATAAAATCTTTGTTTATTAAAGACAAACTAGAGAGAACAATAAAAAGTTTAAAAGAAAATGGATTTGAAGTGGAAGTAGTAGATACTCCTGCGGAAGCGGAAAAAGCTGCAATTAATCTTATACCTGAAGGAAGTTCTATAAGTATGGGAGGTTCTGTCACTTTAAATATGACAGAACTTCTTAAAAAATTTAGAACTGACAAGTATAAGTTTTTTGAAAGATTTAATCAACCTACATGGGAAGCCACTGTTAAAGTCATGAGAGAATCACTTTTAAGTGATTTTCTGGTAACAGGAACAAATGCTGTTACTGAAGACGGCTTCCTTATGCAGATTGATTCTGGAGGAAACCGTGTTGCAGGAATGGCATACGGACCAAAAAATGTTATAGTAATAACAGGTGTTAATAAAATAGTAAAAGATATTCATGAAGGGTATGAAAGACTTTACTATGCAGGACCTTTAAATTCCAAAAGACTTAATCATAAAACACCTTGTAATTTTACAGGAAAATGTGAAGATTGTACAACAGGTATGAGAATGTGCAACCTTGTTTCTGCAGTAAAAAGTGGAAACAGACCTTTTGGAAAAACATATATCATATTTATTAATGATAATTTAGGGTACTAGGTGGTAGAAGTATGGAAGAAAATTTAAGATGGTATAAAGAGAAGAAACTGGACAGACTCAGCAGTGTTCTTCTTGATAAAGGATATCTTATCCATAGAGTTTTTACTGTGAAAGATGCACAGGAAAAAATTCTTTCTTTACTGGATAAAAATAAAACAACAGCTCTTGGCGATTCTTGGGAATTGATGGGGAAAGATTTTATAAATAAATTGAGAGAATATAATTTCTTTGACAGATTTAAAGAAAACAGCGAAGAAATAAAAAGAAATTCTCTTACAGCAAATACAGCTGTAATTGAAGGAGAGTATATAACAGAAAAAGGTCAGATATTGGTAGTAGGGGATTACAATACAAGTTCTGCTTTATTTGGAGCAGAAAATCTTATTGTTCTTGTTTCAGAAAATAAAATAGTAAAAGATATAAATGCAGGATTTGATAAGATAAAAGAAAATGAAAGATATTACAAAATGAGAGCTAAAAAACTTCATAATTTAAATGAAGGGTTCAGCATAGGTGTAATTGAAAATGGAAAAAAATTTGAAAAGAGAATATCTGTCGTAATGTCTGTTGAAAATACAGGGCTTTAAAAAATTTCGGTTTTTCAGTATAAAAAATATTTTATA
>OHLW01000499.1_pt1 | contig 15753 bp, 9 predicted proteins | sample 1569231 | NCBI WGS metagenome assembly OHLW01 (sample SAMEA3879544, study PRJEB24766) | human gut metagenome | biome: human-associated habitat; feature: feces | place: USA | collected 1985/1987
GCCGGTTTTAGGGGTGGAGGAGTGATTGTCTGCGGCGATTTTAACGATTCTCCTTTGTCTTATGCTCACCGGGTAATCGGGAAGGAACTGGATGATGCTTTTGTACAGTCGGGCAACGGATTCGGGATATCTTATAATCAGAATCATTTTTATTTCCGTATCGATCATATCCTATTGAGTAAAAATCTGGAATCTTATCAATGTACGGTAGACAAAACCATAAAGAGTTCGGATCATTATCCCATCTGGTGTTTTGTGGCGAAGAAATAATTAGCAGACCTTTAATTTAATATAAGTATGAAGAAACTAGTATTTACGTTAGCGACTTGTTGTATCATGTGTGCATGTGAACAGAAAACCGAAACGAACCCGTTCTTTACGGAGTTCCGGACAGAGTATGGTGCTCCTGATTTTGATAAAATCAAGATAGAACACTATGAACCTGCGTTTTTGAAAGGCATAGAAGAACAAAATGCCGAAATAAAAGCAATTGTGGAGAGCCGGGAAACTCCCGGATTTGAAAATACGATTGTGGCACTGGATAATAGCGGAAGGACACTGGCACGTGTCAAGGGTGTCTTTTATGCATTGACGGAGGCTGATACGAATGATGAGATGAGCGCATTGAGCGAAAAGATTGCTCCTGTGCTTTCCGAACATAACGATAATATTTATCTGAATCAGGATTTATATAAGCGTGTGGCTGCTGTGTGGCAACAGGAGCAAGAAGGCAAAATAACGCTGACCACAGAGCAGCATCGTCTTTTGGATAGATATTATAAGGCGTTTATCCGTTCGGGGGCAGGACTGGATGCCGGGAAGCAAAACCGCCTTAGGGAGATAAATAAAGAATTGTCTACATTGGCTATTACTTTCAGCAACCATATTTTGAATGAAAATAATGCTTACCGGCTGGTTATAGACAATGAAGCAGAACTGGCAGGATTGCCGGAATGGGTGAAAACAGGTGCGGCGGAAGAGGCGAAGGCTGTCGGAAAAGAAGGCAAGTGGCTGTTTACCTTGCAGAACTCAAGCCGTTTGCCGCTGCTGCAATATGCCGACAACCGTGAGTTGAGAAAGGATATCTATGAAGCTTATATCAATCGTGGTAATAACGGAGACGCCAATGATAATAAAGAGATTTTGAAGAAAATCATTTCTTTGCGTCTGGAAAAAGCCAATTTGCTGGGCTTTGACTGTTATTCCAATTTTGTGTTGGATGAAAATATGGCAAAGAATTCCGAGACGGTTATGGATTTTCTGCATAATCTGTGGGGTTATTCTTTGAAAAACGCAAAGACGGAAGCTGCCGAATTACAAAAAATGATGGATAAAGAAGGAAAAGGAGAGAAGCTTGCCGCATGGGATTGGTGGTATTATACCGAAAAACTTCGTCAGCAAAAATATAATCTGAATGAGGATGAGATTAAGCCTTACTTTAGCTTGGAATCAGTGCGAAACGGTTTGTATTATGTTGCCAATAAATTGTACGGCATTACCTTGACCGAACTGAATAATGTATCTGTTTACGAACCGGATGTGAAGGTGTATGAGGTGAAAGATGCCGATGGCGCTTATCTGGGCTTGTTTTATGCCGATTATTTTCCCCGTACCGGTAAACGCGGAGGGGCATGGATGAGCAACTTCCGTGAACAGGCAGGCGATGTGAGGCCGTTTATCTATAATGTAGCCAGCTTTACGAAGCCCGCAGGTGATATGCCTTCGTTACTGACACTGGATGAAGTGGAAACAATGTTTCATGAATTCGGACATGCTCTTCACGGAATGCTGACCAAATGTAACTATTTGGGAGTATCGGGTACGAATGTGGCACAGGATTTTGTGGAACTTCCTTCTCAGATAATGGAACATTGGGCGGTGGAACCGGAAGTACTGAAGGTATATGCCAAGCACTATAAGACCGGTGAGGTGATTCCCGATGAATTGATTTGGAAGATACAAGACCAAAATACCTTCAATCAGGGATTTATGACAACCGAACTGTTGGCTGCTGCATTGCTCGATATGGAATTGCACAATCTGACCGACACCGCAAGTCTGGATGTGGTGGCCTTTGAAAAGGCAGTGATGGACAAATTGGGTTTGATTCCTGAAATCGCTCCTCGTTACCGTGCCACTTATTTTAATCATATCCTTAGCGGTTATGCTGCCGGATATTACAGTTATCTGTGGGCGGAAGTATTGGATGCTGATGCTTTTGAAGCTTTCAAAGAACATGGACTGTTCGATAAAAATACTGCCGACTCTTTCCGCCGGAATGTTTTGGAAAAGGGTGGGACAGAGGATCCTATGGTGCTTTACAAGGCGTTTCGCGGTGCCGAACCGAGCTTGGAACCGTTGCTTAAAAACAGAGGGCTGAAATAAAATACCCCATGAAATAGAACAAATTAGGCTGCGAAATATACTTTTGCAGCCTTTTTTCTTATTTGAAATTCAAATATTTGTGTTTCATGCCGTGCGAATGTGAAAAAAAAACTATATTTGCAACCTTGTATAAACCAAGAATTAATCAAAAAGTAAAAATAATAAATTTCAAAGTAACATGCAAAACAAAGGATTTGTAAAGGTTTTTGCGGTATTACTTACCCTTGTATGTGTGTTTTATCTTTCTTTCTCTTTTGTGACCCGCTATCACATGAATAAAGCGGCGCAAGATCCGAAGGGTGAAGCACATTACCTTGATTCTATGCAGAATGAAAAAGTTTATCTGGGTAGTTATACGCTGAAACAGTGTCGTGAGATGGAGATTGGTCTGGGTCTGGACCTTAAAGGTGGTATGAACGTTATTCTTGAAGTTTCTGTACCGGATGTGGTGAAGGCATTGGCTGACAACAAAACCGACGAAGCTTTTAACAAGGCTATATCAGAAGCTGCCAAACAGTCTGTTACCAGCCAGGATGACTTTATTACTCTGTTTATCAGAGAGTATAAGAAAGAAGCTCCACAAGGAAAGTTGGCAGAATTGTTCGCTACTCAGCAGTTGAAAGACAAAGTAAATACCCGCAGCTCTGATGCTGATGTAGAAAAGGTGTTGCGTGAAGAAGTCAAAGCTGCTATCGATAACTCTTATAATGTATTACGTACCCGTATCGACCGCTTTGGTGTGGTTCAGCCCAATATTCAGGCTTTGGAAGGTAAGATGGGACGTATCATGGTGGAACTTCCGGGTATCAAAGAACCGGAACGTGTGAGAAAGCTCTTGCAGGGTTCTGCTAATCTTGAGTTTTGGGAAACTTTCGACTCCAAGGAAATCTATCCTTATCTGACTGCTATTGACAACAGATTGCGTGCTATCCTTGCTACCGTTGCTACCGATAATGCTGCTACAGATTCTACTGCCGTTGAAACTGCCGATGCAAAGGCGGTATCTGCTGCCGATAGTCTGGCTGCTGCTTTGAAGGGAGAGCCTGCAGACAATGCTGTTGCCATGGAACAAATGAAGAAAGAACATCCGTTGGCTTCTATTCTTCAGCTGAACCCGAACGGCAGCTGTGTGGTAGGTTATGCTGATTATAAAGATACAGCTCAGGTCAATACTTACCTTGCCATGAAAGAGGTAAAAGAAATGTTGCCGAAAGACCTTCGCCTGAAGTGGGGTGTGAAAGGTGCCGATTTCGACAAGACAGGACGTATCTTCGAATTATATGCCATCAAGTCAAGCGAACGTAACGGACGCGCTCCGTTGGAAGGTGACGTGATTACTGATGCCAAGGATGAGTTCGACAGCTTCGGCAAACCTTGCGTGAGTATGTCGATGAACACTGACGGTTCTCGTCGCTGGGCTGTTTTGACAAAAAATAATGTAGGAAAATCCATTGCCATTGTATTGGATGATTATGTATATAGTGCTCCTAACGTAAACGGTGAAATCACCGATGGACATTCTCTGATTAGCGGTCACTTTACTCCCGAAGTAACAAAGGACTTGGCTAACGTATTGAGATCCGGTAAGATGCCGGCTCCTGCACGCATTGTTCAGGAAGATATCGTTGGTCCGTCATTAGGTCAGGAATCTATCAACCAGGGTATCGTTTCATTCGTTGTGGCATTGATTCTGTTGATGGTTTACATGTGTGCTATGTACGGACTGATTCCGGGTATGGTTGCCAACTGTGCCTTGGTTGTGAACTTCTTCTTTACGCTGGGTATTCTTACCTCGTTCCAGGCTGCATTGACAATGTCGGGTATTGCCGGTATGGTGCTGTCATTGGGTATGGCGGTGGATGCCAACGTATTGATTTACGAACGTACAAAAGAAGAGCTGAGAGCAGGAAAGGGTGTCAAGGCTGCTTTGGCTGACGGTTACTCGAATGCATTCTCTGCAATCTTTGACTCTAACCTGACTTCAATCCTTACCGGTATCATCCTGTTCTATTTCGGTACAGGTCCTATCCGCGGTTTTGCTACCACACTGATTATCGGTATCCTCTGCTCGTTCTTTACTGCTGTGTTCTTGACACGTGTGGTTTACGAACACTTCATGAACAAAGACAAATGGTTGGGATTGACATTTACGACAGGTATTTCCAAGAATCTGATGCAGAATGTTCATTATAACTTTATGGGTATGATGAAACGTTCGTTCACTGTATTCGGTATCATTATTGCAGCATGTGTGGTTTCGTTCTTTATCCGCGGTTTGGCTCAGAGCATCGATTTCACCGGCGGACGTAACTTTGTGGTTCAGTTTGAACAGCAAGTAGAACCGGAAACTGTTCGCGACCTGCTGAAACAGAAGATTACCGAAGATAACGTGCAGGCTATCGCTTTGGGTACAGACAAGAAAACAATCCGTATCACTACCAACTACCGTATCACTGAAGACTCTCCCAATATCGATTCTGAAATCGAAGAGTTCCTGTATCAGTCATTGAAAGACGGTAATTTGCTGGGCGAAGGCACTACACTGGAAATATTTATCGACCGTGATAACCGTGCAGGCGGCTCAATCATCAGCTCTCAGAAGGTGGGTCCCAGTATCGCTGACGATATCAAGACTTCCGCTATCTGGTCTGTATTGTTCGCATTGGTTGCTATCGGTTTGTATATCCTGTTGCGTTTCCGCAATGTGGCATATAGTGTCGGTGCAACGGTGGCATTGGCTGTCGATACCGTTTTGATTATCGGTGCTTACTCATTGTGCTATGGCTGGGTTCCTTTCTCATTGGAAATCGACCAGACATTCATTGGTGCTATCCTGACTGCTATCGGTTATTCTATCAATGATAAGGTGGTTATCTTCGACCGTATCCGTGAGTTCTTCGGCTTGTACCCGAAACGTAACCGTTTGCAGTTGTTCAATGATTCATTGAATACTACTTTGGCACGTACTATCAATACTTCATTGAGTACATTGATTGTATTGTTGTGTATCTTTGTATTGGGTGGAGACAGTATCCGCAGTTTCGCATTTGCAATGATTCTGGGTGTCGTTATCGGTACGTTGACTTCATTGTTCATTGCTGCTCCGGTTGCTTACCTGACACTGGGTAATAAGATGCCTGAAGAAGAAGCGAAGGCATAAGAAGGATTATAATTGCCAAGAGATAAAAAGAAAGGAGGTTCCGCCATGGAAACCTCCTTTCTTTTTATCTTCTCTTTTTTATCGGGCTACTCTTCCCGAGGTATTTCCTTTCATCAGACTTTCCACCTCTTCCACAGTCACCTGATTGAAGTCACCGTATACGGTATTTTTCAATGCAGATGCGGCAAGAGCAAATTCCAGTGCTTTCTGGTCATTGTCGGGATATGTAAGCAAACCGTATATCATTCCTCCTACAAAAGCATCTCCGGTACCTACACGGTCGACTTCGTGAGTAATATCGTAAATGCCGGTATATTTTAATGTTTGGTCGGAATAAAGCACGGCTGCAAGCAGATTGTGGTTGGAAGTAATCGTATTGCGCAATTCTAAAAAGACTTTCCGGCAACGCGGCACTATATGCGATATCTTCTGTCCGAATGTCTCGAATCCTTTCAAATCCAACGGATAAGCAGTATCCACAGCTTGAAAGCCTACCGGAGCGATATCGAAAACTTCTTTGTATTCCGGTTCTGCACCGAAGATTACATTACTGTATTGCACCAAGGGCAACATGACATCGGCAACCGAACGCCCGTAATTCCATAGTTTTTTGCGTACATTCAAATCACAGGAAATGGTTAAGCCCATGCGGTCGGCCGTTTGTAGAGCTTCCAGACAGGCGTCGGCACCCTCTTGTGACAGTGAAGCCGCTATGCCCGACCAGTGAAACCAGTCTGCATCGGCAAATATCTTTTCCCAATCTATCATGCCGGGACGCAGGGTGGCAAAAGAAGACCCTTCACGATCGTATACCACATTGGAATTGCGAAACGAAGCACCACTCTCAAGAAAATACAGTCCCATGCGTTTCCCTCCGAATACGATTCCTTCCGTACCCAGCCCGTTGGCACGGAGCGATGCGATACATGCCTGCGCCATTGCATTGTCGGGCAGCCGGGTGACAAACTCGGTGGGAATCCCGAAGTTGGCGAGCGATACAGCCACATTAGCCTCGCTGCCACCATACGTGGCAATGAATTCGTTGGTCTGGGAGAAACGGCGGAAGTCGGGAGCAGTAAGGCGGAGCATCACTTCTCCAAATGTAACCACCTTGCGGTTTGTTGAAATCATTTTTTTGTCCATAGCTTCTTTTAAATCAAAAACAGCCTTCACAACCGGCTTTCTTACCGGTGTATGAAGGCTGTCGGATTCTTTAAGACAGTATTTATTTCTTGAAACGTTCTTTCAACTTGGCAAGCATGTCTTTGGTCATGGTATCCAAGTCGTATTCAGGTTTCCAGCCCCATTCTTCGCGGGCACAAGTGTCGTCCAGTGAGTTAGGCCATGATTCGGCGATAGCCTGACGCAATGGGTCTACCTGGTATTCCATTTCGAAGTTAGGTTCGTATTCCTTAATCTTGTTGAAGATGATTTCAGGATCGAAGCTCATTGAAGCAATGTTGAATGAGTTGCGGTGAACGAACTTGCTCGGGTCTGCTTCCATGATTTCGATGGCGGCGCGTAAAGCATCCGGCATATACATCATATCCATGTAAGTACCTTTGCCGATAGGACAAACGAACTTTTCACCTTTGGCTGCCGAATAATAAATATCTACAGCATAGTCGGTTGTACCGCCGCCCGGAGGAGTCACGTAAGAAATCAATCCCGGGAAACGTACGGAACGGGTGTCGACACCGAAACGGATGTTGTAGTAGTCACTCAGCAACTCGCCGGAAACCTTGGTTACACCGTACATGGTGCGCGGATTGCGGATAGTGTCCTGCGGAGTCTTGTCCTTCGGAGTGTTGTTGCCGAATACACCGATAGAACTCGGAGTAAATACGGCGCACTTCATGGTGCGGGCTACTTCAAGTACATTGAACAGACCGCCCATACCGATTTTCCATGCAAGCTGCGGTTTGGCTTCTGCTACTGCCGACAGCAAAGCTGCCAGGTTGTAGATGGTATCAATATGATACTTTGAAACAGTTTCGGCAATCTGCTGTTCGTTTGTGATATCAACGATAGCAGACGGACCTGATTCTGCCAGTTCGCCTTTGGGTTCTGCACCGGGGATGTATCCCGCTACGATGTTACCATTATAAATACTTCTTAATTTCATTGTTAGCTCTGAGCCAATCTGACCGGTAGAGCCGATAATCAATACATTTTTCATAGTGAAATTATAATACGTTAGTTTGCTATTTGAGAGCAAAGATAGGCAGAAGCATTCAGATTTTATCAAAGTTTTCTCTATATTTTTGCAGAAATTCAAAAAAAAATAAGAACTTTGTCCGTCGAAGAGAAATATCTGAACTTAATCTTTAATACTTAATAAAAATCAAAGCTATGTATGGTAAAATGAAAGAGTTCCTCACGAAGGAACTGGCTGGCATCAAAGAAGCCGGATTGTATAAAAACGAACGTATCATTACAACTCCCCAAAAGGCTGATATCAAAGTAAATGCAGGAGAAGAAGTATTGAACTTCTGCGCGAACAACTACTTAGGATTGTCAAACAACCAGCGTTTGATCCAAGCAGCAAAAGACGCAATGGACTCTCATGGCTTTGGTATGTCGTCTGTACGTTTCATTTGTGGAACCCAGGACTTGCACAAACAACTGGAAGCTGCTATCTCTGATTATTTCAAGACCGAAGATACAATATTATATGCTGCCTGCTTTGATGCAAACGGTGGTTTGTTCGAACCGCTGCTGACCGACGAGGATGCAATCATTTCCGATGCATTGAACCACGCTTCTATCATTGACGGGGTGCGTCTGTGTAAGGCAAAACGTTATCGTTATGCCAATGCAGACATGGCTGACTTGGAACGCTGCCTGCAGGAAGCTCAAGCTCAACGCCACCGTATCATTGCTACTGACGGTGTGTTCTCTATGGACGGTAATGTGGCTCCGATGGATAAGATTTGCGAATTGGCAGAAAAATACGATGCGTTGGTAATGGTAGACGAATCGCATTCTGCCGGTGTAGTGGGTCCGACCGGTCATGGTGTGGCTGAACAATATGATGTTTACGGACGTGTGGATATCTTTACCGGTACATTGGGTAAGGCATTCGGCGGTGCTATGGGTGGTTTCACTACAGGTAGAAAAGAAATCATCGACATGCTGCGTCAGCGTTCTCGTCCGTATCTGTTCTCTAACTCGGTTGCTCCTGCCATCGTGGGCGCCAGCCTTGAAATGTTCAAGATGTTGAAAGAAAGCGATGCACTGCATACTAAGTTGATGGACAATGTAACTTATTTCCGCGACAAGATGCTGGCTGCCGGTTTCGATATCAAGCCGACTCAGAGCGCTATCTGTGCAGTGATGCTGTATGATGCAAAACTGTCTCAGGACTTCGCTGCCAAGATGCAGGAAGAAGGCATTTATGTAACCGGTTTCTATTATCCGGTTGTGCCGAAAGGTCAGGCTCGTATCCGTGTTCAGCTGTCTGCCGGTCACGAACGTGAACATCTGGATAAAGCGATTGCTGCATTTATCAAGGTGGGTAAGGAATTGGGCGTGATTAAATAATAATCCGTTCTGTCTTTCGTCCGGAAGGATGATTGATAAGGGAGTGTGCCAAACCTCTGACTACTGTTGCTCTGTATAACAGGACAGTGTCTCGGTGTTTTAGCATTCTCCCTTATTTTTTTGTGTTTTTTGCCCGTTTCCACCGCTTGCGGGAGTACTCTTCTTTCTCCTCTCCTTTATGTCCTTTCTTTCTGTATATTACCTCCTTTCCTCCTGCCGGTTATGGCTTTTCCTCCTGTCGGTTATTACGGTCTTCCATAGTAGACTGTACAGTCTTCCATAATGGACCGTACAGTCTGTTGCAGTGGACTGTACGGTCTGTTACGGCGGACTGTAATATATGTAAGGAAGGAAAGACCTGTGTTTAGGGTGTGAAAGGCTTATTCATAGGGTGGGGAATGCTTAAAGCCGGTTCTTGCTTTTTATCACTGAACGTGTAGGATAAGCAGTAAGGACCGGCAAAAGAGATTTTATGTAAAAGAGAGTATTTATTCTGCTTGCATTTCTACCTGCAACACATAGACAGGGAAAGCATCGGAAGAGCGCCGGATATGGCAGATTCGTAATCCTTCTTCGGTCGGCTTCCATTCGACGGTTTTCTTGTTGTCGAGCAATGTGATGCGCTTGATGCGGTCGGTGTAGCCTTTGAAGGCACGGAGTGTAAACTCACCGGCAGGCACGTGGCGTACGATAACGTAGACATGGTTGCCTTTGGCAGTATATCTGAAATCGGGAATGGCATTGACGGGTGTACCATCGAACACGGCATCGTGGAACCCTTCTTTTACCTCTTCTCTTTTTCCGTGGGCAAGGGGCGAGGTCTCACCGTAAGTATGCCAGGGCGAAGTGCCGTAGATGGCTTCCCCGTTTGTCTTTATCCATTGGCGGAAAGCGTTGAGTCCGGGTTCGGTTTGCTGCGGGAAACTGCCTTGGGGGTTGGGACCGATGTTCAGCAACAGATTTCCTCCTTTGCTGACCACGTCTGTCAGATTGCGAATCATCATGTCGGGTTTCTTGTAGACAGTATCATATTTGTTGTATCCCCAGTTGGCACCCATGGTGAGGCATGCTTCCCAAGGTTTCGGGTCTATCTCGTTCATTAATTTCTGCTCTATGATGCGGTAGTCACCCAGACCGTTTCCGATGCGGCTGTTGATGAGGCAATGCGGTTGCAGGCGCTCAATGAGCCGGCGGATGGAACGGCTTTGCTCTTTGGTTACCATTTCGGGAGTGTCGAACCACATCATGGCGATTTCTCCGTAATTGGTCAGCAGTTCGGTTAATTGCGGCAGCACCTTGCGGTCGATGTATGCCTGAAGGTTCTTATTGTCCTCATCGGGAAAATCCCACGTATTGCTTCTGCCGGCTTTGGTCGGCCAGTTGGTGGGAACATCAGGGTCTTCCCAGTCTCTTCCCAGGGAATAATAGAAACCGAATTTCAGTCCTTGCTTACGGCATTCGTCGGCCAGTTCTTTCATCGGGTCGCGTGCAAACGGGGTACGGGTAACGATGTTGTAATCGCTGCATGCCGAGTGATACATGGCAAATCCGTCATGGTGCTTGGAGGTGATGACGATATATTTCATGCCGGCTTCTTTGGCAGTCTTTACCCATTTTCGGGCGTTGAACTCGGTCGGGTTGAAGTCATTGGCAATTAAAGCATATTCTTTGACCGGTATCCGTTCATACAGCATAAAGTGTTCGCCGCCTTTTGTGGGGTGTCCCTTCCAGTCACCGGCAGTTTGTGAATAAAGCCCCCAGTGGATAAACATCCCGAATTTGGCATCGGTAAACCATTTCATGTCTTCTTTGCCTGCTCCTTTGAGGGTGAAGGGCAACAGGCAGCAGCAGAGTGTCATTAGAAAACGTGTGTTCATAAAATGTAATTTAAGATTAGAATGAGTTGTATTTCGAGGTCAAAGATACAGGGTGTATTCCGAAAACAGGGGTACATATTTTCCGATAATAGGATAATAATTGTCCATAAAGGGGGATAAAAGGGGGCAAGTGAAGTATGTTTCGGCCTGTGTGGTACCCCGGAGGGGAATCGAACCCCTATCTAATGTTTAGGAAACATCTATTCTATCCGTTGAACTACCAGGGCAACTTATCTGGCTGCAAAGGTAGTCCTTTTTGTTAAAACGGCAATATGAAAGAATGAAAAATATAAGAAAAGGGTATAGATGACAAGAGGAATAATTATTTTGTCATTCTGATGTTTTAAAATCGGCCATTGATTTACTTATCTGTCAGAAGAAGTTTTCTGATGTTCGTAAAATATACATAAAAATAACAATATGTTATTCCGGAGAATATCGCGTCGATATCATATTGATAGTGAAGTATGCTATTAAACAGTTATTTATCTACTCTTTTTCTTCGTTTGAAATTAAATATTGCTGTAATTTTGTGCACTTTGATAATCGCATGGAGATAAATGGCGGAATATTTTGTTTTTTGACAGGACTTTCCGAACTTTGCGAGCAATGAATTTATTGTAACCCTAAATTATAAGTTATGGCAGATGAAATGATAGTCAAGGAGTTGGACCAGGTTGTGGTCCGTTTCTCAGGCGACTCAGGCGATGGTATGCAGCTAGCCGGAAATATATTTTCTAATATTTCGGCTACAGTGGGAAATGATATCAGTACTTTTCCCGATTATCCGGCGGATATCCGTGCCCCGCAAGGCTCATTGACAGGTGTATCAGGTTTCCAAGTACATATTGGTGCCGGTAAGGTGTTTACTCCCGGCGACAAATGCGATGTGTTGGTTGCCATGAATGCCGCTGCATTGAAAACACAATATAAGTTTGCCAAGTCCACAGCCTGTATCATCATTGATACAGATTGTTTCCAGAAATCGGATTTGGACAAGGCGGCTTTTAAGACAGAGAATCCCATTGAGGAAATGGGCATCAAGCAGGATGTGATTGCTGCTCCTATCTCGCAGATGGTCAAGAATTGTCTGGCAGATAGCGGAATGGATAACAAATCAATGCTGAAGTGCCGCAATATGTTTGCACTGGGATTGGTTTGCTGGTTGTTTAATCGCGATTTGACAATCGCAGAGAATTTCTTGCGTGAAAAGTTTGCAAAGAAGCCGGCCATTGCCGAGGCTAATATTAAAGTAATTCACGCCGGTTATGACTACGGGCATAATACACATGCTTCTGTAGACCATACCTATAAGGTAGAAACAAAAACAAAGGTTCCCGGAAAATATATGGATATCAGCGGAAACAAGGCAACGGCATACGGCTTGATTGCTGCTGCTGAAAAGGCAGGACTGCCGTTGTTCCTCGGTTCTTATCCCATCACTCCGGCAACAGATATTCTTCATGAATTGTCCAAGCACAAGTCATTGGGTGTGACTACTGTTCAGTGTGAAGACGAAATTTCAGGTTGTGCCACTGCTATCGGTGCTTCATTTGCCGGTGCGCTGGCAGCGACCTCTACTTCAGGTCCCGGAGTCTGCCTGAAATCTGAAGCGATGAACCTGGCTGTAATCACCGATCTTGTGCCTGAATTGCCTTTGGTGGTTGTTGATGTTCAGCGTGGCGGTCCTTCTACCGGTTTGCCTACCAAATCGGAGCAGACAGACTTGTTGCAGGCATTGTTCGGACGTAACGGTGAATCTCCCATGCCGGTGATTGCCGCAGCTTCTCCCACTCATTGTTTTGATGCTGCTTATGCTGCTTGTAAAATGGCATTGGAACACATGACTCCGGTTGTTCTTCTGACAGACGGGTTTGTTGCCAATGGTTCGGGTGCATGGAGATTGCCCGACTTGGAAAGCTATCCTGCCATCAATCCTCCTTACGTGACTCCGGAAATGAAAGATAACTATACACCTTATAAACGTAATCCGGAAACCGGCGTTCGTTATTGGGCTCTTCCCGGACAGGAAGGTTATATGCACATTCTGGGTGGTCTGGAGAAAGACAGTAATACGGGAGCTATCTCTACAGACCCTGAAAACCATAATCTGATGTGTCGCTTACGTGCCGAAAAGGTGGCGAAGATTCCTGTGCCCGATGTGAAGGTGCAAGGCTGTGCAGATGATGCCGACCTTTTGATTGTGGGCTTTGGCGGAACTTACGGTCATTTGTATTCGGCCATGGAAGAAATGAATAAGGCGGGAAAGAAAGTTGCTTTGGCTCATTTCGTTCATTTGAACCCATTGCCTGAGAATACGGCGGAAGTGCTGAAGAAATATAAGAAGGTAGTGGTGGCCGAACAGAACTTAGGCCAGTTTGCCGGATATCTCCGTATGAAAGTAGACGGATTTGTTCCTTATCAGTTTAATGAAGTAAAAGGTCAACCGTTTGTTGTCAGCGAATTAGTTGATGCTTTCACAGAGATTTTAAATAAATAATAACCGTAAAGAAAGTAAGAACTATGAGCGAATATACAGCAAAAGATTTTAAGAAAGGACAGCCCCGTTGGTGTCCGGGCTGCGGTGACCATTTCTTTTTGGCATCATTGCACAAAGCGATGGCTGAACTGGGAATAGCTCCTCATAATACAGCAGTTATTTCGGGTATCGGTTGTTCCAGCCGTTTGCCTTATTATATGAATACATACGCCATGCAAACTGTTCATGGTCGTGCGGCAGCAATTTCTACCGGTTGCAAGGTAGCTAATCCGAAACTCACCGTGTGGCAGATTTCCGGTGACGGTGATGGGCTGGCTATCGGTGGTAATCATTTTATCCACGCTGTGCGTCGTAATATCGACTTGAACATGATTTTGCTGAACAATCGTATTTATGGCTTGACGAAAGGGCAGTATTCTCCTACTTCTCCCCGTGGGTTTGTCAGCAAGTCGTCTCCTTACGGAACAGTGGAAGACCCGTTCCATCCGGCCGAATTATGCTTTGGTGCACGCGGACGTTTCTTTGCCCGTGCTGTGGCAACGGACGGTCCCGGCACTGTGGAAGTGTTGAAGGCAGCCGCTAACCATAAGGGTGCTTCGGTTTGCGAGATTCTTCAGAATTGCGTGATATTCAATGACGGTACACACGAATCTGTATACAATAAGGAAGGCCGCGCCAAGAATGCGATTTATCTGGAACATGGCAAACCGATGTTGTTTGGCGAGAACAAGGAATTCGGATTGATGCAGGAAGGCTTCGGACTGAAAGTGGTGAAACTGGGTGAGAATGGAATTACAGAAAAAGACATTCTGATTCACGATGCACATTGCATGGATAACACGTTGCAGCTGAAACTGGCTTTGATGGAAGGTCCTGATTTCCCGATTGCATTGGGCGTTATTCGTGATGTGGAGGCTCCTACTTATGATGATGCGGTTCACGAACAAATTGATGAAGTCTCAGCTAAAAAGAAATATCATAATTTCCGGGAATTGCTGATGACCAATGATATCTGGGAAGTGAAATAACGATATGGAAATTACTTTTTGACATATCGTCGAAAATAATAAATGGTTAGTAATGAGCAGCGAGAGGGCTGCCGGTTACTAACCATTTGTGATTTATGACATCGGATGTTAGAGTTTCTCACCAAACGATAAGTCACCTGCATCTCCCAGCCCCGGAACAATGTATTTGTGCTCGTCCAAAACCGGGTCGATGGCGGCACACCATAATGTGATATCATCACCGGGAAAAAGTTTTGCCATATGCTCTACTCCTTGTCGGCTGGCAATGACACAGGCCATTTGCAGTTTGGCAGGAGTACCTTTAGTGAGTAAAGCTTTCCAGGCAAGTTCCATGCTTTCGCCGGTGGCAAGCATCGGGTCGACCAAAAGCAATGTCTTGTCATTCAGAGAGGGAGCGGCAATGTATTCGATGTGTACATCTACAATACGGTGTTCATCATCCTTGTAGAAACGGAATGCGGAAACGAAAGCGTTATCGGCATGGTCGAACATATTCAGAAAACCGGTGTGCAGGGGCAGTCCGGCGCGGAATACAGTGGCAATCACTATTTTGTCATCATGCGTACTGGCCGTGGCAGTTCCCAGTGGTGTCTGTACCTGCTTGACGGAATAGGTTAGTGCTTTACTCATTTCGTATGCCATGATTTCCCCTATTCTTTCGATATTTCTGCGGAAGCGCATACGGTCGTTCTGAACATGTACATCACGCAATTCTGCTACGTATTGGTTCAGAAGCGAATTGCCTTCACTGAGATTGATGATTTTCATATCTGTGTTATTGTTATATGATTGACTTTGACCTGCAAAGAAACAAAATAAATTTCATATTTGTAAAGTGCAAATTGCATTTTTGTTACACAAATATAAATCTTTCACTATTACGGAAATTTTTCTCTAATAACTTCTTTTTTTTAAAATAAAGCACTAATTTTGTAGCGCCTTAGACAAGGGGGTGTTGAAAAACATCTTCTTCCGAAATAGAGAGTAAAAACAACATTATACAATTAACCAATTTAAATCATTTAAAAATGGCAAATTTAGATTTAAGCAAGTACGGTATTACCGACGTGAAGGAAGTTCTCCACAATCCTTCTTATGATGTGCTTTTCGCTGAAGAAACTAAACCGGGATTGGAAGGTTTCGAAAAAGGACAGGTTACTGAACTGGGTGCTGTAAACGTAATGACTGGTGTTTACACAGGTCGTTCTCCTAAAGATAAATTCTTCGTTAAGAATGAAGCTTCTGAAAATTCAGTATGGT
>OHLW01000536.1_pt1 | contig 14871 bp, 17 predicted proteins | sample 1569231 | NCBI WGS metagenome assembly OHLW01 (sample SAMEA3879544, study PRJEB24766) | human gut metagenome | biome: human-associated habitat; feature: feces | place: USA | collected 1985/1987
CCGTTGCCACATGGTGTGCTTCCTTTTCATCCTGCCGGAGCAGTGCCTCGTACAAGTCCTGCAACACCGGCATGTTCTCCGGCACCGGATTCTCAAAATAGTTCTGGTAAATCTGATGAACACATCGGTCGATGACCGTCTTTTCTACCGGCTGCAAGCCTTCTTTTCCGCCCACGATCAGCTCACACAGGGACAGGATGAAATCTGCTTTCAAGGCAATCGGATTATCCTCTTCCGAATAGTTCGCATTGATGTCCATCGGGTTGATATACTGCGTGCTGGAAGGGCTGATTTTAATGACCTGCCCCTCAAATTTCTTCACCAGTGCCGTGTACTCGGCTTCAGGATCGCACACAATTACATCGTCATCCGTCACCAGAAACGCATTGGCGATTTCTCGCTTGGCAGAGAAGGATTTACCGGAACCGGGAGTACCCAGAATCAGCCCGTTGGGGTTTTTGAGCTTTTTCCGATCAACCATAATCAGGTTGTTGGACAGAGCATTCAGCCCATAGTACAGAGCCTCTTTCCCGGTCTGAAACAGTTCCTGGGTGGTAAACGGAACGAAAATTGCCGTGCTGCTGGTAGTCATGCTGCGCTGAATCTCAATCAGGTTCTGTGCCAGCGGCAGACAGCTCATCAGCCCCTGCTCCTGCTGAAAGTCCAGACGGCGCAGGTTGCAGTTGTACTTCTGCGCGATACTGGAAGCTTGAAACACATTGGTTTCCAGCTCCTGCTCCGTCTCGCCGGTGTTCATCACCAGAAAGGTCAGCAGGAACATACGCTCATTCTGGCTCTGCAATTCCTTCAGCAGTGCCTTTGCGTCCTTGCCGTAAGTTGCCAAATCTGACGGAATGATGTCCATATCGTATCCGGAACGGACAGCTTTCTTCTGTTCCTCAATCTTGGAACGATCCAGCTCCGTAATGGTGTGCTTGATGGATTTGATTGCTTTATTCTGGTCTACCGACTGAATGTGCATAGTCACGATCTGGCTGGATTCCATATCCAGAAAATCCTTCAGCAGCTGATCCGACAGGTCGGAAGCCGTGATCTGGAGATAGGACATGGAGCCATACATCCCGCCCATCTGAAAAATACGGTTCTTCGGAAAGGCAAAACCGGTCGGTGCAATAAAGTCCTTTACCGACAGCCCGCTCTCCGGCAACCACTTCCAATCGAAATTGAATCGGTCATGGTCACCCATGTGGAACATATCGTGCATCAGATGAAGCCGTTCCTTGCCGTTCAGCAATTTTGCCCGGACACCCAAGCGTTTGAAGTTGTTCATCAGGTCGATCTCGATGTGAATGAGCCTCGGCTTTGCCTGTTTCATGGATTCCGCCTCAATGCCAAACGTCAGGTACTTTGTCTTGGTCAGGCCGTTGTTGCCCTGGGCAAGCTGGCGGCGCAGCATGGTGCTGTACTCCGTGCGCACCGGATTGAAATGATCCTTCTGGTACGGGATACGCACCATCTTCTCAAAATTCGAGGCATCCGTAGCCATATTCATAAAAGAAAGCTCAAAGCGGATGCTGGAATCAAAGAAGTTCAGGAAGCTGCACCATTCCTCAAAGATAGCCGTCTGATCTTCCTGCTGCGCCAGCTGGTAATTGATGTCCTGAAACTGAATGGTTTTGGTGTAGTAATTGTCCGTCACACGGCAAATACCGTCCGGGAACATCCGCTGAAAAGGAATGCTCTCCTGTGCCGAGTGCGGAACCGTGCGGTCCCCCCTTGCTCGGTCAATCACCGTCTGCACCTGTTTTTGCTCTGCGGCTGAAAGATGAGACGGCATTCGGATGTCATCCTGCTTTTTATTCTTCGCTGTCAGCTTTTCGAGAATTTTGAACAATGCGATTTACCTCCATTTCCACATCTGCCTGCTGCACCAGCAGTGCATAGTAATTTTTTGTTTTGTAAGGCCGCGTTTTCGGCCTCTTGAACTTTGCCTCATAGAAGTGCTTTGCCACCACTTCCAGCGGCTGACCGTCTTTCTCGTACATGGCAAGAAAGAAGAGCGGCAGCATCACTGCCATCATGCCAAGTGCGGCAAGGCTCAGATTTCCGCTGGATTTGAGCAAAAAGAAAACCGGAACGCCAATCAGCGCACCGGCTCCAAAGCAGAGAATCTGCCGTTTGGTCAGGTTCATAAAGACCTTGGTTTTGACCTTTGAAAGGTCTCGCGGCACAGAAATATAAGATGCCATGAATCATTCCTCCTTCCTTAGTGCGCTGCAAACACGGATTTCGCAAGGCTTCCCGTCTTAAACAGTGTAAATGCCAGCAAAACCGTATAGCCCATAACGCCCCAAATGCTGCTGATGATGTTATCCGAAAAGGACAGATTCTGAATCAGAACTGCATAGATGCCTACACAGATCATGATAAGAAAGCCTTGGAATCCCAGTGCAAACAGGGAACGCAGGTAGTTTTGACCGGTATGGCTCTGCTCATGGTTTCCAAAGGTTGCGAACGGAATCGGCGCAAGGCTCACCATGAGATATATTTCCACCATTCGGCCATACACGATGACAAAGATGATAGCCGACAACGCCAGCATCGTGACCTGAACCACAAAGGTCTGCAAATACAGTCCCAGCAGCGGTCCCAAGTCCATTCCTTCCAGTGTAGCCTGCATTGCTGTCAGGGTCGCATCACTGACGGACGTACTGCCGGAAATCAGACCGCCGCTTCGGGAGATCACTTGCTGCGCTACATCAAAGACAGCCATCGTGATATTGAATGTGTTCGAGATAAGGGTCACTGCCAGAAAGGTCTTAAAGACCCATTTGAAAAATGTCCACGTCTCGAAATTTGCCAGATTGTTATGCTCGATGAGCATCTGGATCAGCTCATAACAGGCGATGAATGTCAGCACCATTCCGGCAATGGGCAGGATCACGGATTCTGAGATGTTGCGGATCATAGAAAAGACCGCAGGTGAAAAGTTCGCCGGTGTGGTTCCCACATCGCCTGCGATCTGTCCAACCTGCTGGTTGACCGAATCAAACATCCCTGAAAGATTTCCCATGATACCGCTGATGATCATGCTCTTGAGCCAATCTGTGATCTGTTCAAGGATACTCTGCATGAGCCGCCTCCTTCCTTACGCAAACACACCGAACAGCTTCGCCATCCGGGACAGAAGCATGAACAGCTGTGAGAAAAGAGACAGTGCCGATGCAGTTGTAGTAAGAAACGCCATAGATTTGTCCTCCTGTAACTTGTCCGGCCTATCAGCCGGTGCGATTCTAAACTGCGGTTCTGCGCCAAACTTCCAACATGTGCACCTGCCGGAGAGCGCAGAAAATAGCCAGCTGCGGATATTGCCTGCACCTGACTATGTAACAGGCAGCTTTCGCCGCCCGGTCGGAATCTTCGCTCCAACAGCTTTCGCTTAACCGAACAGACCGGAAAGCAGCGGCACCAGAGTCGTGCCGATCAGTGCCACGCCGCCGCCAGCCATCAGCTGCTTCATGCCCTGAGACTTGGCACCAGGGTTGTCGTTGCCGTAACCCTCCAGCAGGTTGATGGCTCCCCAGATACCGAGACCGGCACCCAGTGCGATAACGAGAGTCTGAAGAACGGTTACTGCGCTATTGAAAAATGCCATAAATGTGTACCTCCTTGTACGATGCGCCCTTGTGGGCTGATGAATAGTGATTTTCCATCTGCATGTGCACCTGCAAATGGGCAAACATATAGCCAGGTCTCCAATCCCAATCAGAAACCTGGCTATGTAAAGAGGCGGCAACTCGCCGCCCCTTCTTATTCTGTTGCCAACAGCACACCTATGACATCTTCGTCACCGGAACAAACTTACTTGGCATGATCTGCATCAACCACTTCGTACTTATCACCTGGTTTGAGCTTCAGCCGATGGTCAAGAAATGCCTCGATGCTGAACGTGTTTTTCTTATCAGCATCGGCAGTGAGCTTGTAGTTCGGATGCTGGGTCAGATCATATTTATCTGACTTGAACGGTCTCACACCGCGCAGCTGTAAAATGCACTTTCCGCCGTCCAACACGGCCAGTTCATCCACCGAAGCCAGGTCATGCCCAACCTTCTGATAATTGGTGCCGTAGGATGGGCTGTTGCCTCTGGTATCGGAAGTGTTGTACAGATCAATCGTTTCTTTCCCCAGTGCCTGATTCAATTCTTTTAGCGTAGTCGGCTCTGAACCACCAAGAAAAATACGGGAATCCATATTGCCGATGATGGTATCGGCATTGTCCTTATAGATTGCCTTCAACTGGCTCTGTGCCTGAAGTACCAGACATGCCGAGATTTCTCTTGATCGGATGGTGGCTACCAGCTTTTCCAGATTCGGAATCTGACCAATGTTCGCACACTCATCAATCAGGCAGCGCACATGCACCGGCAATCTGCCGCCGTAAACATCATCCGCTTTCTCGCACAGCAGGTTAAACAGCTGTGTATAGATCATCGAAATCAGGAAATTAAAAGTCGGGTCTGTATCGCTCATAATGAGGAACAGAGCCGTTTTCTTGTCTCCCACCGTATCCAGCGACAGCTCATCGTACATGGTGATATCACGGACTTCCTCAATATCGAAGGGAGCAAGACGTGCGCCGCAGCTCACCAGAATCGACTTTAAGGTCTTGCCCGCCGCCAGCTTGAACTTGGCATATTGACGGACAGCAAAGTGGTTCGGCTTCTTCTTTTTCAATGCTTCAAACATCTGATCCACTGGATTCTGAAAGGTTTCATCATCCTCGCGCACTTCCATCGCATTCAGGAATTCAATCAGCGTTGCAAAGTTCTGCTCTTCCAGCGGTGCCTCATAGTGGATATAACCAATCAAAGCACAATACAGCAAGGTCTCTGCCTATAGTGATAGGTAATCCTTTGAAGTTATCGCCGGATTTTCCCCCACTCCACACCGGACGTGCGACTTTCACCGCATCCGGCGTTCCATCGGTTGTTTTCACAAGCATTTAATCAATCACCAAATGAAATGTTAGTTTTCTATTGCGGACAAACCAGCCTGCTGGCGCAGACTGTTCACTTTTAACATCAGTTCCTTTGTTGCCTTGAGCGTGTCGGCTATCTCTTTTAGCTCATTCTTAGGACACTCTTGCAGGAGTGGAAGAAATCTATTATGGAACAAAATCATATTTCGATAGCGTTCCTTGCCGCCCAATTCTGCCGGTGTTTTCAGCCAGCATACTATGTCAGCCGCATTTTCAAAGAGTTCCCCACTTAGCGCACATTTTCCACGTTGAGCCGAGAATAGTGAAATCCTGCTGTCAGTAAGTTCTGTGCTTCGCCCCATAGACGGTTGATTCCTCAAACCTGATAGAACAGATGAGTTCATACTTAGGTTCGTGTGTATCAATGCCCGTCCCTCTACCGTGTAACTGCAAACCGCCGCTTTCTTTGCCATCGGTATCTTGTTCTTGATGTATGCGATAGGGTAGATAGGTTGGTCGATTCCAGATACATACCGTATCATTGCCGACTTTCCAAACCGTTCTTTTTCGCTCTCGGTCATTGCGCCACCCTCTCGAACAAGTCTGCACCCGGTTTCTGTATTGAGCCGATTTGTTAAAACTGTCATGACCTGTCTGTGGATTTTCCTGCAATCAATGCTGATGCAGGTGGCAAGTTGAAAATAATTCTGTATTCCCAGAACCATTGAATTGTACAGCCGTATTTCGTCCAAAGGTCTTTTTCCCTCTGAGGGTCGGGCAATTCGTTTCGCCTGTTCCACCAGTTTTTGCCTTTCCAGTTCCAACTTTTTGTCACAGATATGAGATTGCACGATGTACTTCCTGCTTTTCGGTCTGACTCGTATCTTAAACCCAAGAAACTCTGAATAGCGTTTTCTAACATTGACTATCCTTGTTTTCTCTGGCGATACCTCCAACCTCAGCCTCTCGGTTATCCATGCCGTTACAGCCTCTTTCGTTCTCAAAGCGTCCTCTTTATTCCGGCAGAAAATTCTGAAATCATCTGCATATCTCACGATATACATTTCTTTCAACCCTGTTTTCCTCATTTTGAGGAATGCCTTGCTCCGGTCAAAAGTAATCGAGTTTCTGATTTTCCTCTCATACCCGTATTCCTTTACAAGAGGGTGGTTCTGCCATTGGCTCTCAACCCATTTGTCCAGTTCATTCAGCACGATATTGGCAAGCAACGGTGAAATGATACCGCCTTGCGGAGTGCCTTTGTCTGGAATGAGTGTAGTGCCGTCTGGCATTCTAATCGGTGCTTTCAGAATCCGCTTGATAATAAAAATCAACTGTTTGTCGTGTATTCCCATTGCCCATATTTGCCGCATTAGCTTGCTGTGATTTACGTTGTCGAAAAATCCTTTTATATCAAACTCAATCACATAATGCAGGTTCATGCGTTGAAGCATGGTGTAAGTTTTCTGCACGGCGTGTTCCACGGAACGGTTCGGGCGAAAGCCGTAACTGTTGTCGCTGAATTTCGCTTCGCAGATTGGCTCTATGACCTGTTTGATACATTGCTGTACCAGCCTGTCCCAGATACAGGGAATACCTAACGGTCTGGTTTTTCCGTTTGGTTTCGGAATGTCTTTGCGTCTTACCGGCTTTGGGCGGTATCCGTGCTGACTTCCTGTGACAATAAACCTCACTTTCTCTGCAACTGTTTCGGGCGGTAAACACCCGATGTCACTGATGTTTTTGTTGTCTGTTCCTGCTGTGTAGCTTCCTCCGTTTGCTTTGATGTTCCGATATGCCAGAAGAATGTTGTCCCGGCTCAGAATTAAATCCATAAGGTCGGTAAAATTTTCTCCCTCCAAACTTCGATGATAGAGTTCATCAAAAACTGGCTGCATACCGTAATACTCGGCATGACGTAAGTCATCTACACATAGAGTTTTGTTTTTCTTTGGCATAAGGCATCACCTCCTTTTTGCGAAAGTGACCCTTTTGGTCTTACTCGAATCCTTATGTTGGATTGAATAATGCCTGCTTATCTCAACCGACTTGTGGCCATTCCTCCGTAGCTCACATAACGCAAGCACATCATAGGTTCGACCACTACTTTTCAGCAGCAGTTCGTCTGCTTATTGTTTTTCGTCAGACTATTCCTTGCGGAATCTGCTGCCTTTCCTCGTTCCGATAGTTCTATCTGTTCATACATACCCATAGGTTCCTGCTATAGACCTGTCGGCTTGCCTGTGCCTGTAACACAGCATGGTCGTTCGTAGGATCAATTTCTACTAAACCACACCGACTGCGCATTAACGCACCCACACATTTCTGCGTGGTCTTCTTTTAGACCTGTACATTCGCAGGTTCGTCAGTCCGCCCGCCAAAGCGAACATTCTAACCATAGGTATCTTATAGACTCTCGGCTTATAGGTAACACAGTCTGCCTCCAGACCGCTTTCGACCACTTTAGGCAGTGGTTACGGTTACTCTCAGCCTTTGTCATGGGGCTTCGTACACCAGCCATTACAGCTAATGCACGCCCATCAAGGGTAGGCGTTTCAGGGCGTTACCCCGTCATTCCACCTATCAAACTACCAGTTCTCCGAACAACGGAAAACCGTTGCTCGTGCGCAGACTTTTTACCGTCTGCGAACGAGTCGCACTCGTCCAGAATTCGTCACCGGCCTTGCCGTCTCCCTTGGTGTTGGCAATGAGCGTTGTGGTCAGCTTCAAAATATCCTTTTCGCTGTGAATATACGCGAAGGGATTATAATGCATCGACTTTCTGAAATTGATGGTGTTAAAGATCCGGATGCTGTATCCATTCTTCAAAAGGGCTTGGCCGCAGTCGATTACGATATCGCCTTTCGGGTCAGTGACCACATAGGAACTGTGACATTGTAAAAGGTTGGGTTTGAGCCAAAATCGGGTCTTACCGCTGCCGGAACCGCCTACCACAAGCACATTTTTGTTTCTGGCATTTGCCGGATTCTTCGGGCGATTGCCCATCATCAGCCGCTCCGTCCGGGTCAAAATCACATTGTTTGCAAACACTGGATCTTCAAACGGTTCGATGTCTTTCTGCGTACCCCACCGGGCAGAGCCATACTCCATGCCATGGCGATATTTCTTGGCATTTTTGCCTTTCAGATACACAGCAAGCCGCAGACCAGCTCCGCAGCACACACCAATCAGCAAATCCAGCGGATGCAGACTTGGCATCGGGTTGGAAAAGGCTGCACCCAGGGCAGAAAGAAAGCCGAGGAGCTTTTCAGACATGTCTGCGCCCTCGGCAATTCTCCACGCTTCTCCCAGATTGGTACATATAAGACCGGCAATGAAGTACGGCAGGTTCAGGATCAGCAGCTTTTTGGTCTTATTACTCATAGATCACGCTCCTGACTTTTGTGGCGAACCTTATCCGGCAGAATTGTAGCAACCAGCTCTTTGAGCTTGTTAAGCTGCTCCAGAACACTCGGTTTTTCCTTTGTTTTCAGCTTTCGGTTGGTGAATTCCTCAAAAGCGGAAGTCAGTGCATCCGCATCCTTCGCCTTAAAGAACACCGTGTACTTGGGTGGAATCACATTTTGGTCTTTCGTAATGGCATAATCCACACCGTATTTCCGCGCCACCTGCTCAAAGCCTTTCAAATCCGTTTTCTCAATGGGGATACTGCTGACTCCCTGATTCTGACCGATCAGTTCTTTGATGCTCTGCTTTCCAACCGGCAGCTGCGCTGTTTTCTGAGCCACCTTTGCCTGATGGTGCCGTTTCCACGCATTATAGCCATTCACGATGGTGCGAAAGGTCAATTTCGTGGTGCTGATTGCCAGATTGACGGTACGATTTTCAACTTCTTCCTGCATGAATATCCGCCTCCTTCATTACAAACTATCCCGGTCCGGTGCCGGTTTGCTCTTTTCCTGGGGCTTTGCAGCCTTTTCCTCTATCTTCTTCACCATGTCATCCGGAACCGGAATCGCCATGATGCTGCGCCCCATACGAACGAACATCTGGGGCTGATGGAACTGCTCCTCAAATTTCTGCATCTGCTCCGAAGTCAGAGAACCAAAGTCATCCTCTGTCAGCCCTACCACCAGAAAATCACCGGCATAAATGTCCTGCATATCCCCGTCTTCGGTGTAAATCGCACGGTTCAGCGGAAGACCATTGATTTTGCCGGATTCATTCAGAATAATGGCCACTTCATCCTCAAATGGATAGGTTACTTCAATATCCCCGCCAACCATTGCCTGCAAATCTTCCAGCTCCGTGCCAACACTGATTTTCTTCGGGTAAGCATTGGGCTGTACCAGCAGCACATCCATTGTCCTGGTCTCTGCCAATTCATGTTCTCCCACGGTCTTGAAGTCCACGCCGGTGAAATCGCCGGAATCCAGAACATAGTCCTGATTGTTCCACGCCTGCGTCACCATGCGTTCCGCGTCTTCCTGCGAAGCAGCTTCCACGGAAACCCTTCTCTGGAGAGTTTCTGTAATCTCCACATCAAATTTCTTCATAGGCTCCTCCTTAGATCAGACGCAATGCCGGAACCAACTCGCCGCCAATGGAAATCACCGTCAGATTTTCGTTCACATAGTCGATGGTGCGTTTCAGCGTAAACAGATTGATGCTGCATTCGTTGCCGTTCTGGTCGATTTCCGAAACCTCCGCAGCTCCCAACAGATAGCGGGTTCTGTCAGTCTCGATCACATCGCTCTTATCATAATGGAGAAGCAGTTCCCCATCTGCCACCAGATCAGCCTCCATCTCATCGTAAACATCCTCAAAGATGTCTCGACTGCCATCCTCGGTCAGGAGTTCGCCGCCAGCCCCCGGCAGGATCACCATCACAATGCGCTCCTTCGGGTGATCTTCACGGATTGCCTCCAGCATCACCCAGTTATGAAGCATCGCAATGGACTTCTCAAACATGGGATCATCCATCGGATTCGGCTGTGATGCACCATTCGGGCAGTTCTTGCAGTCCATGCTGCACACCGCGTTGTTCTGATTCTTCTTAAAGTTCATCATCATAAAAATCTCCTTATCATCGTTCCATATCTCGTTGTTTACTTCGCTGCCACTTTTCCAGCAGCCGGATAATCGTGTCCTGCATCTGCTTCGGCGTATAGGATTTCGGGAAATACTTCCGAAGAACCTCGTTCTTAATCGTCACATGGTCAAGCTCATCCTTTTTGATTTCATTCATCACTTCACACATGGCATCCAAGGTGCAGCCGCCCTCCTGCGAGAGCTTTTTCAGCCGCTGCGCCTGCGACAAAGAGGGGGAAGCCTGTGCGTAGTCCATTGCCTCCAGAAATTCCTTCTGTTCGGACGGTTTCAGGTAAGACAGCTCTACCGCCGGATTGAAGGCGATTTTCTTCTCATCCACCATATCCAGAATTTCGGGAATCAGGTTTGTAAGGCGGATGAATCGCTTAACTTGGGATTTACTGTCACCAGCTTCTTCAGCTACAACCTGAGCTGCCCACGACTTCGGCCCAACTTGGGCCGAAGTTAAATCCACACGTTCCCCCTGATGCTTCATCGCTTCCAACTTCATCTTGTAGGAAAACGCTCTCTCACTGGGAAGGATATTTTCCCGCTGCAAGTTGCTGTCCACCATAAAGATGATTGCCGCATCATCGTCCATTTCCTTGACGATGACCGGCACCGTCTCCAAACCTGCCAGCTGCGCTGCATGAAGCCTGCGGTGTCCTGAAAGGATTTCAAATCCGCCTTCCGGGTCAGGCCGTACAATCAGCGGTGATACCACCCCTATCTGCTTGATGCTCTCCACGGTCTGTTCCATCAGCTCATCGTCCAGCACCTTAAAAGGATGCCCTTCAAAGGGATGCAGGTCAGAAAGCGGCATCTCCGTCCGCTGCTCCTTAGCCGCAGCGTCGGCAGCTGAGCCACTGCGGTTTTCTGTTGTAATACTGGTTTTTGCTTTTGCCATTCAGCTTCTTAACCTCCTTCCAGCGGTGATAGATGTCATTCTTACCTGCGAAAAACGCCTTTTTTGCCTTGCACTTCATAGATCAAGTACCTCCTTAACGACCTGCTGTTTTTCTTTTCCAATGCTTTTTCTGCGGTCCTCTCCGCTGATTCGCACCGGCGTACACATTTCCAGAATCCTGCTGTAAATCCGGGCGTATGCCACATCCTGCGGATTGCGGATTTCCGCAATCTTCAGATTGGTTGTGATAATGACTGGAAGCCCGGACTTGTACCGTTCATCAATGACAGCGTAGACCTGCTCCAGCGCATATTCGGTGCTGCGCTCAATCCCCAGATCATCCAGAATCAGCAAAGAATAGTTGGAAAACGAAGCAATATACCGGTGTCGCTCTTCCGAATACATGGCACCCATCTGGTTCAGGATTTTGGAGAAGTTCGTCATTAGAACCGGAATGCCCTGTTCCAGCAACGCATTTGCTATACATGCCGCCACAAAGGACTTTCCGGTGCCGACATCTCCCCATAACAAAAGGCCAAGGTTTTCAGCCTTGACCTTTTTCCACTGCTCCACATAGCGTTTTGCCATTTGGATATCCTTGTTGTCTTCTGCAACGGCAAAATTCCATTCCAGAAGATGCTTTTCCTGAATCCCCGTTGCTTTCAGCTGCCTGATTTTACGCTGCCGCTCCAGCAGCTCATCCTGGCGTTTCTTTTCCGCCATCGCTTCCTGCTGACATCTGCAAAGGCAGGGAACAATCTTGTCTCTGCCCCAGAGCTTTACCCTGCACTGCACCGGCGTGTGGCAGTTTCTGCAATACAACAGTCCGTCATCGCCCTGGTATTCCAGCTCTCCGGGTTCTTTCGGCGTAAAGAGCGAATCCAACGCCGCATTCAATACTTCAGGCACCATGTCGCTCATAGGCTGTCTCCTTCCTCAAATGTGTAGTCTGCCGGGTTATACTTTGGCTTTTCTCTCTTTGCCCAGCTTCGGATTGTGGCAAGGTGATTTTTGTAGCTCCTACCGGTGGAGGCCATATACTCAGAGAGCCGTTCCACTCGCATCTGATAATCTCCTGGGAACTCCTGCCGGAGCTTGCCGTATTCTGTGTCAGAAAGAAGAACATTTCCGTATGAGCCATACCGATGCTGGATATCCTTCTTCTCTCTTTTATTGATTGTTTCAGTACTTGTTCTATTAGTACTTAATTGCGCGGGATTTTCCGTAACCGGTGTGTCCGTATCCGGATTTACCGTATACGGCTTTTCCGTACACGGTGATTCCGAACACGGCTTTTTCCTCGGCATCTCATAAATCACATACTCCGCTCTGCCCATCCGACCGTTACTCTCACGCTGCTGGTTCCTTTCCAGATACCCAAGACGCTCCAGTTCTTTTAGAGCCGTAAGCACTCCATCTACTCCATCTGGCGTAATCGAAGATAACCCCCGTACCGAATAGTTCCATGTGTCCGGCAAACTGAGCAGCATGGAGAGAAGTCCTTTCCCTTTCAGGCTGAGACCCTGATCCCGCAGGTGGTAATTGCACATCGTTGTGTAATTGCTGTTTTTCTCAACCCTGAATACCGGCATGGTGCTCACCACCCTTTTTCGCAGGCTCCACTTTTTTCTTCGGACATTTGCGCGGGCGATCTTCGCTGTCCTCCCGGCGATGGTATTTGCCGGTATCCTGCATCATGCGTTCAAACGCCTGAAGGCGTCCCTCTGTAAAAAGCGTCATTCGATCACACCCCATTTCTTAAACAACTTGAAGAGATGATTCTTTCCCTTGCAGGTCACTCTCGTCTGCTGTACCAGTTTTCCGCTTCTGCCGTAGCAATCCCGGACAATAAAATAGCCCCTTGCAGATTTGTCTGCAAAAGGCATCAGCCAGCCGCTTGGACTGCGGTACAGATAGCGATGATCCAGTAAGAGAGCCACTGCCGTCTTCTCCGGGATTCCGATTTCCTTACAGAAATTTCGGATGCAGGTGCAATCCTCCGAATTCACAAAGGTATCGAAGTAGTCTGCTTTAGGCTGTGCTGCATCCAGCTGTTTGCGGATACCCTCAAGCTGCTCCCTCTCGGCTACAAGCTCCTGCGCCAGGGTGTAGATGACCTCAGGATGCTGAATCACCTGATCCAAAATGGAATCACTCATATACACACCATGCTTGCGGATAGAAGGGAGAACTTCATCAAACACCCAGTGTTCAAACCGTTCTGCCGATGGCAGCTTGCTGTGAACGATCAGCCGGTAAACATCGCCTTCCGTGATAAAGGAGATTTCAACGACCTGCTCTCCAGCATCCCCATACTGATTCACCTTCTGAACGACCCCCTCGCGTTTCGTTAGGGGGCCTCTGCAATGGCGTTTCACTGCGGCGTAGGGATTCACATACCCCAACGCTTTCGCCACATCGCTTGCACAGAAGAAGGTCTTGCCCGCCTCTTGCAACACGCGGATCGAACCAAACTCCTGGTTCTCAAACACCTCCATCATCTGCCTCGACTGTCCGCCATGACTGCCCACATCGGTATCATGGGTCTTCTGATTGAAATCCGTCATACCTGTTACCTCCTACTCAAATTTGTCTCGCCGGATTTCAGGCGAAAAAAAATAGAGCCTCGACCCATTCTCGTTTTCAAAGAATGAGCCAAGGCTCTATGTAACAGGATACCTGATATTAAATTTTTGCAGAATTCGTCAGAACTCGCCGAACGAACCTGACACTGTTTTTCATTCCGTTTCAGCCGGATTTTTGCCGAAAATCTGTCAAGGATATGGGGCTAATTTCCCCTCCAAAATGACCTTCTGTAAACCCATTTTCCCACCCATTAGGCTCAAAAATAGGCCGTAAACCCATGGTAAACCCATCAAAATGGGTTAATTTGAAGTCAAATTTCCTCAAATTTCACCATCGGAATCAGGCGATTTCAGGCATAGAAAAAGCCCGGAAAATGGCGTATTTCCGGGCTTTTTTAGCATTATTAAGCTGTAGATTATCGCTTGCTGAACTGCGGAGCGCGACGAGCGGCTTTGAGGCCGTACTTCTTTCTCTCTTTCATACGCGGATCTCTGGTCAGATAGCCAGCTTTCTTCAGAACCGGTCTGAAGTCAGCGTCTGCCTGCAGCAGAGCTCTGGAAATGCCGTGACGGATAGCGCCTGCCTGTCCGGAGAAACCGCCGCCGCGAACGTTTACTAATACATCGAACTTGTCAACTGTCTCAGTTGCAACTAATGGCTGACGAACGATCAGCTTTAAGGTCTCAAGACCAAGATACTCATCGATATCTCTTTTATTGATTGTAATCTTTCCTGTTCCCGGTACAAGATATACTCTTGCAACAGATTTTTTTCTTCTTCCTGTTCCGTAATATTTATTTGCCATGATAACTTCCTCCTTTCAGTACCTTTAATTAAAATTTGATTTCCAGAGCTTCCGGCTTCTGAGCTGCGTGCTCATGCTCCGGACCTGCATATACATGAAGCTTGGTAATCATACTTCTTCCTAAAGGTCCCTTCGGAAGCATACCCTTAACTGCCAGCTCGATTACGCGCTCCGGCTTCTTGTCCATCATCTCGCGCAGGGTAGCTTCTTTCATGCCGCCCACATAATCGGAATGGCTGTAATATACTTTCTGATCCAGCTTTTTGCCGGTTACTTTCACTTTTTCTGCATTTACAACGATTACATAATCACCTGTATCAACATGTGGTGTAAATTCCGGTTTATTCTTTCCTCTTAAAACTTTAGCCACTTCTGATGCAAGACGTCCAAGTGTACATCCTTCTGCATCCACTACATACCATTTTCTTTCAATCTTATCTGGATTAGCCATATAAGTTTTCATTGGTTTCCCTCCTGTGAATCATTAACATTTCATAGTAGATATATTGAAATCAGTAAGACTCCGGGGCTTTGGCTTCCTACCGTTTCTCCTATTGTCATACTGCATTATTATATTATACC
>OHLW01000581.1_pt1 | contig 13724 bp, 7 predicted proteins | sample 1569231 | NCBI WGS metagenome assembly OHLW01 (sample SAMEA3879544, study PRJEB24766) | human gut metagenome | biome: human-associated habitat; feature: feces | place: USA | collected 1985/1987
ATCACGCTTCATGGAGCTGGGCAAAGTCAGACAATTGTAAATGGGCATATTTCCGAAGAGGATGCCGTGAAGTGGACGATGCTGTATTGGGATACCGTCTTGTCGGAAGTTGAAATAAGGGAGACTTTGCATCATACGTATCAGTTGAAGACAGGATTCAATGAAAAGGCATTGTGTAAGCCCGAACAATTACAGGCGTTGAAAGTGAATGAGTTTATGAACCGTCGTTATGAGTTTCGGAGAAATGTGATGACGGGAGTAGTGGAACATCGTGAACAGGGAACATTCTGTTTTCAGTTCAGACCTGTTACCGATTTGGTTTACAACAGTATAGCACTGAATGCTCAGCTTGAAGGATTGCAATTGTGGGATAGGGATGTGCGTCGTTATATCAACTCCGATAGAGTGAAGAACTTTTCACCGATAGATGATTTTCTGCAAAATCTTCCCCATTGGGACGGGCATGACTATATCCGTGAGTTGGCAGGGCGTGTGAAATGTGACAATCCGCATTGGCAGGACTTGTTTTACCGGTGGTTTTTGGGAATGGTGGCGTATTGGCAGGAGCGCGACACGAAACATGCCAACAGCACCTCACCATTGCTGGTGGGCCCGCAAGGTATTGATAAATCTACTTTTTGCACAGAGATTCTTCCTCCGGAACTGCATCTCTATTATACGGATGATTTGGATTTCAGCGAAAAACGCCATGCCATGCTCTATCTGAATCGTTTTGCGTTGATTAATCTGGATGAGTTCGATCAAATCAGTGTCCGTCACCAGGGATTCCTGAAGCATTTGTTGCAGAAGCCTTCGGTCAATGTGCGCCGTCCCAACAGTGCTTATATAGAGAAAGTGCGTCGCTATGCTTCGTTCATTGCCACCAGCAATCACGAAGATTTGTTGAATGATCCTAGTGGCAGTCGTCGTTTTATCTGTGTGCATGTTTCGGAAATAGATAATTCGCAGCCGATAGATTATCGGCAACTTTATGCTCAGGCAGTAGCCGCGTTGGATAGTGGGGAGCGTTATTGGTTTACTCGCGAAGAGGGTGTGCTACAGACGGAAAGTAATCGTGAATTTCAGCAACAGCCTCTTCAGGAACAGTTGTATTACCAATATTTTCGTGGCGCCGATGATGAGTCGGAAGGAGAATGGATGTTGGCAGTGGAGATTTTTCAGTTCTTGCAGAAGAAAAGCGGCATCAAATTGCCATCGGGTAAAATGAATTTGTTCGGACGTTTTCTGAGTAAGTTGGGCATTTTGACTCATCGCACTAAGAATGGTGTATATTATAAAGTGGTGGAACGTACAAAGAGTGACATATTTTGAAAAAAAAGTGAGAGTAATGCTCTTTTTCTAACGATAGCATAAACAAATTGGTTGAGGAACATAGCCTGTTGATAGAAGAAAAATGAATACCTTTGCATTTGAATATAATAAGAATAGAATTTATGGAAACAGGATTGACTTATACTTCGACCGTCACAGTGTCGGAAGAAAACATAGCTGCCACAATGGGCAGCGGAGATCTGGAGGTTTTTGCTACGCCGGCTATGGTAGCATTGATGGAAAATGCGGCAATGAATGCCGTAGTAGGAGAATTACCTGAAGGTGCCACTACTGTAGGTGCGATGATGAACACGACTCATATCAAGCCTTCGGCCATGGGAGATACGGTTTCGGCAACTGCCGTATTGAAGGAAGTGGAAGGCAGAAAACTGACCTTTGAAGTGCATGCCAAGGACAGTAAAGGGGTGATTGGCGAGGGAATGCATGTGCGCTATATTGTAGATAGGGAGAAGTTTATGAGCAAACTTTCCTGAAACTTTCTGTGGCTCTGAATATCGGTGAAGAATCTGTAAACGTCCAAATGTATGTTTACAGATTCTTTACATATCTATGATATGGTGAGTGCTGTCTGTTCTCTGTGGATTCGGTTAATAATCGGTTTCATGGACAATGTTGCCTTTTATGATTGTATCATTACATTCCTGCATTTTGATTAATTTCTCAATGCCGGCGTTGTTTGGAGTAAGGAATAAGTTGTTGGTGATATGTAGTCCGTCCACCGATTTGGCATGAATGGCATCGGTTCCTTTTAATTGAAAGCGGTTGTTGTCAATATGAATGTTTCGATGTACATAGCCTTCATTGCGATTGTTTTCGGGGGCGATGAAAATAACGGGTGTACCGCATTCGATAAAATGATTGTCCCGGATAGTTATATCGCGTACCATGCCCGATTCAAACCAACTGCGTGCATCGTTTGCTATCAGGATGCCACTCATCTGCATTCGGAAGAAAGTGTTCTTCTCTATCAGAACTTTACGTCGGGTAGTTACTAAGAGTCCTCGTGACGGAATGCGGGAGAAGAAATTGTTTCGGACTATGACTTCCGGAGTATAAGTGACATTTTCTACAACCAGATTGGGAATGGTTTTGAGATTCTGTGGAATCGTTCGGTTCAAAGTAACAATTATTTCGCGTTCATTTTTCATTTCAGCTTTCTTTACTTTGGCAGTAGCCAGTGGCAATAAGGTGTTGGGGTGGATAAATTCTATTTCATTTCCCTGAAAGAAGGATTGGAAACCATAAGTCTGGGGGTGCATATATTTGAGCACAATCTTGTCGGGGGCTGGGAACTCAGTTATCCTCAGGTGGGTGCCGTGTATATTGATAGGGTCGTCATGCGCTCCCGAGAAGCGGGAGTTCTCAATCAATATCTTGCCTTTGCAGCCGGACATCTGTATAAAATCGGCAAATCCGGCACAAGTGCGTCCGCTCCCGAATTCCGGCTCAAAAGTAAGATGTCTGTAAGTTAGATTTTCGGACACCTGTCCCACTAGTCCGAAGTTGCCCAAAAAGGCGAAATGGATATTCTCCAGAGTGACGTCTTTGCTGTATTGGATAAGCCCGCAGACTTCATCACGAATGGCATCACGCATTTGGAATACCATTCCGACTTTGGCTTGTGGAGGCTGATTATATATGAAACGAAGAAGATTGGGCTCCAGTTCGATGGCTTTTTGCAGGTCGGAGAGGGGAGACCAGCTTCGCCAGGTAATATCATCTTGTGCATTATATATTTGGGCGATGCCTTTTGACAATTTCCAGTGATGGCCGATAAATGAAAATTGACCGTTTTCTATCACATACTTGGATTGCGGATGAATACGGACATTCATGTGTTTTTCACCTACTTCGGTTACGGTCAGTTCGGGCACAGTAGGGTCGGCTGCGGTGATGGTCATGTTTTTCAGTTGGATATTCTTACATTGGTCTATGGCAAAGCCGGTTATTTCTCCGTGGGTGATGATACGGGCACCTTTTCCATCAATGGTCAGGTTTTGGAGGTTTTTGAGACAAAGTCCGATGTGTTTGGTCTGGTTCGGGTTCTCTTGTTCTGAGGTAGTGTTGGATATGTGATAAAGTTGATGTGATGAACTTTCACGATAGATATGATAATCAGCATTTTGAAGTTCAATGATTACCGGTCTCCCATTATAGCTTTTTACCTTTTCTATCGCTGTTTGTATTTTGTTTGTCATGTCTCCTCTTTCGGGAGCCAGACGAATGACATTCTGTGCCGGCAGAGTGAGTGTGGCAGCGCAGAATGTTACTAATATGAGAAATGTTTTTTTCATGACTATCTGGATTTATACTTTTCTAGGTTTACTTTGGGGCACGGTTACTTTTTTCGGAAACTCTTTCCTTGTGATTACCCATGCCTTCTCCCCCCCAAAAAGGGGGAGAAGGCATGGAATAAGTACATGGCTCTGCTGTGCAGAGTGCTTTGATAATGTACATTATTTTGTTTTTATCGGTTGAAACGGAAGCGGTATTCTTGTTTCACTTTTATAGCATCGAGTGTAGGTGTAACACACTTCTCGGGATTTACATTCTTTTCAAAGTAAATGTTGGCATCAGCCGATTTCAGCCCGTCTATCCGTAATACCAACGGATTAGTTTCTATCGTTCCTTTCAGCCGGCTCAGACTGAGAATCCAGTCAGTACCGTCGTAGAATGAATCTGCAACTAAATTTCCGTTCAGATAGGCATTGGCTTTGTCGCCTTTGTAGTTGATGTACATTCGGGTCTCTTCCTCGCCGGCAGTCGGTGCCGGTGCATTAACTTCGTAGAGCGCAAGATGTTCTTCGGGGGCGAAGGAATGCGGTGTCTCTTTGTGCTTCACTACAATGACCGGCTGTTTGTCGGAGGCTCCGGTCCAAGTTCCGTCAGTGTGCCATACAAAACGTTGTCCGTTGGTCATCAGTATTTCTATTTCTGCGACTATCGGCTGGGGAGTGCTATCCGGAAAGCGGAAAGTAATGGTGTTCTCTCCGTTCTGAATCAGTTTGCAGACATCTGCACGACGGTAATCTCCCAATGTTGTAGAGGAAACTTCTTTGCCGTTCAGCAGGCATATCGGATTACTTTCTGAAGCATAGCGTATCCATGCCTGCTCTACGCCGGCAAATGAATGTATTGCAAAATTCCGTTTTACTTCTTTTTCTTCTCCGGCAGGACGAATCCATTGACCGTATCCCATTGGGCGAAGCGGGCGGACGGATGCCTGAAGGTCGTGGGCGGGTTGACGGAAGAGCTTTTGCATAAACCGACCGTTGCGATACATTTGGATTTCGGCATTGGGATTATTGTCTATCAGTGTAATGCCTTCTTCATCATAAATCAAGGATGAGGCGGTGAGTGCAACAAACTCTTTGCCTCTGATTGTTCCTTTCCATAGTTGGTCGGATTCTTCTTCGGTCAGTGTAACCAGACGAACTTTGGCACCGTCTTTCTGTGTGATTTCGATGCTGCAATCCGTTCCCGGAACAAGCTGGTTGATGAAGTAGCCGTTTTTGTCGGCTTTGCACACTCCGTTGTTCACCTTTATATCTTGTATGTTTTTATTTTCCAGCAGATATTCTCCACCTATTTGGTCATCTTCAAAAAAGAAGAAGGTGCGGGTATTCCCTTCTTTCAGAGAACAGATGGGCTGTACTGTTGCATATTTCAATTGTACACCGCCCATATTCTGATTGAATGGCCATAAGAAGTAGGTGCCGTCCTTGACGGTTATTTTATGGTTGGGAATGCGGAGCGTTTCGTCTTTTAACTTAACTTTGAACTGTACATTCTTATAGTCCTTTTTACTGTTTCGATACAGATAGTTGGAGCAAAACAGATAACCGGAGTTGTTATGCAGACGGACTGCCCATTGCAGGTTGTTACGGTTTTGGTTGCTGGTGGGCAGATAGGCAGCAGCCGGGGCCAGCGCAGTACCGAAATCGTTCATGAAATAATTGTATTTTTTTGTTTCCTGCATGACAGTTCCCAAGGTTCCGAATTCGCGAATAGGGGCTTGATAATCATAATTGATTCTAGGGCCGGAAGATTGGAAAGTTCTTTTTTCCCCTACAGGGTTTGAGCCACCCACATACATATAATATCCCATCAGATTGACACCGCACCCCAAACGCAAGTTGATCATTTCTCCTGCCAATTCTTCCGGTACGACAGCGCGACGGTGGCGGAACGTGGTACTTCCCACTCCTATTTCGCAGGTGAAGAATGGAGAATCATTGTTTTCTCCGTTTAATGATTCCACATCACCTTCTATTTTAATGATGTCTGTTCCGATATTGTCGGACAAACGGTTGTATGTGAAAAACTCAAAGTTCGAGGTCGGCATTTCTTCTTTTCCGCTTGTCATCCACGGTGCCTCAATGTAGAATCCTGCATATGGAACGATTTCTCCTTTGGGATATTCGCTGTCCATCCAGTGAGTCATGGAGTAGAGGGGAACATCAAAACCGATTTCCACAGCCATTTTTTTCAAGTTCATCAGATGAGAGATAATCATGCCTTGGCTAACATATTCGTTTTCCAGCTGAATGGCCATGATGGGGCCTCCGTCTTTATACAGAAGTCCTTTCACTTGCTTGTAAATAGCTTCGTACCAACGACGTACATAGTTCAGATAAAGTGGATCGTTGGAGCGTGTTCTGAAATTAGGGTTGCCTATAATCCAGTCCGGCAGTCCGCCATTCTTTATTTCGGCATTACAGTAAGGCCCTATACGCAGATGCACTTTCAGTCCTACTTCTTTGCAGAGTTGGATAAAACGTCGTAGGTTGAGATGCTCTTGCCAGGATAGTTCTCCTTCCATCTCCTCATGCACTGACCACAGGCAATAAGTTGCTACAATATTTATGCCCGATGCCTTCATCTTCAATAAGGCATCTTTCCAATAGTTAGGATGCATTCGGCTGTAATGGAATTCACCCATAACAGGAAGTTGTGGAATTCCACCTTCATCCATATACAGATTATTAACACGGATTTCTTTTCCTTTTGGTCCTGTATTTCCCATCTTCAGATATTCGATGGAAGGAGGAGTGACTCTACTCAAGTCAATATTATATTGCGCAGAAAGCGTAGCTGCACTGAAAGCCAATGCAGTAAATACAATTGCTTTTTTCATGATACATATGTAATTTATAAACATCAGTAGTTGGAAATCAACTCTGATTCATGGTTTAAAATGCTATAATTCAGTTAATTAATTATTTTTATTGTTTCCCAATTATGATTCCCAAGGAGAAAAAGTAAAAACTAATCGAATTTAAGCTGTATCCATCCAGCTATGTCACCATCTTCAGCGATATATGAATCTAGATACCTTGTCCTGTTGGAATCGTAATTGAGGTAAAATTCATTGCCTGCATCGGAATAATTGGCTACTAAAAAAGATGTGGCATCGGGCAAAACCCAGGCTCTGAGATGTTGCTTCCCGTTTGATTCGATTGTTACTGCATTTCCATTCTCATTGATCAGCTTGCCGATTATGATATTTTGCTTTGTCGACCTGAAATCATTTGAGCCGTATTTATTTCCGTCTTTATTAAAACCGTGTACAGGTATCGTTCTTTGGCGGAGATAATCGGATTGAGTTTCTGGATAAAAGGCTTTTGCCGTTCCTTCGGTGCGACCGATATGGTCATCCGGATAGACACTCCATAATGATTTTCGTTTCCAATACAACGTATTATAGATGTCAGGAAGGTGGAAACCTATACCGATTTGGCGAATACTGTTACCAATCTTGAATATATTCAGAATATAATCGATTCTTAGCCTGTTGTTATTGTCGAAAGAATAAACGAGCTCAATCGGATTTTCTTCATATTTTCCACGGACAGTGATGGAAACACTCTTATCAGTCTGTTCGATGGACTCCGATTCAAATCTCCAATCCTTTAAAGGTTCTGAGGTAAAACCGAGGAATTTTCCGGTCTGTTCCTGCGGAATATAATCAATGACTTCGTATTCTTTCAGATGGGGTATTGCATACACCATTGCCGGTCCGGTAATGATGTGTTCTCCATTTTTCATTATTGAAACCAATGTTCCCGTTTTACGAGAGAACTCATATCGGATATTTTTTGAAATGATTTGATAGGATGTATCGGAAGAAAGAACCTGTACTTTCCCTTTTGTCAATCCGGGGATAGCATAATAAGGGGAATAGACTTTAGGGATTTTCCATGTCGATAAGTCAAAACCTCTTCGATCCCTTATGACGAGGGTTAGTGTATCCCCTTTTACAATGTGAGGTATACGAAGTGTTCCCTGCCTTCCGGGAAGAATGTCAGTTGTCACAACTCCTTGCTGTTTCATGTCTTTCCAGATAATATCCGTCTGATTTGTATTTAATGTATTATATCTGTTATCTAATGTAATCAGTGTCTCGTTGCCGGATATTTCAAAATGTTTACTGGTGACAATGATAGGAGAGTAGCTCATTTTCATATGCCAGAATTCCGGTTTTTCTCTCCTGAATCCATCGACAACTCCCCAAGGACCGTATCCGCAAGGAGCATTTTCTTTGGGGTAGAATATCTCATCGGTACATCCCCAGATACCTAGTCCGGTGATGGAAGGTGACTCTTGGATAAAATCGACAAAATATTTAAGATAGTCTCCCCACATATCTCTTAGTCCCGGATCTGTTATGTTCTCGGAAGTATTGTAGCAATTCAGATGGAGGGCTTCCCCGAATATGATCGGGCGGAAGTAATTCTCGAAAGCCATTAGTCCTTTCCAACCCGGATAATGCTTAGTTCCGATATCTGTTGCTTTTATGATTCCGTGAGTTTCCGAATGGGAGAATTTGACCGGAATGCCGGATGCCAGTTCTTTAGCCAGTAGCAGGTTGTTGTAAAATTTAGGCTTCCATTCGCTTTCATTTCCTAAAGACCAAAGTAGAATGCAAGGGTGCGTCCGATCCCTGACTACCATTGACTTGAAACCGTAAAAGATTTGGCTGATCCTGTCATACGAATCTTTTCCGGACTCCCAGCAGACTGGTGCTTCATCTTCTACAAAGATACCGTATCGGTCACATAAGTCCAACATATAACTATCCGGAGGATAATGCGAAGTACGGATATAATTACAATTGGCATTCCGTAACTGTTCGATATCACGGCGTAAGGAAGCCGTGTCTTTAATGGCACGTCCTTCATAAGCGGAAATATCGTGACGAGAAACACCTCTTAATTTAACAGGGAGATTATTTACGTAAAGAATATTCTCTTTGATTTCTATTTTCCTGAATCCGAAATTTCTTTGTATGATCTCTACTTTTTCATTATTCTCAAAGAGAGAGACTTCAACAGTATATAAAAAAGGAGTTTCTGCATGCCATAGTTTAGGGGCATCGATAACGATGTTTTTCAACTGCTTAAACGTAGTTTTTTGCCGATAGATCTCTTTTGTCTCTTTGGATAATCCTTCGATACCTCTTTCCCTGATGATGATTTCGATTTTGGGATTTTTCTGTCTGCCGGATATTGAGAGGTGAGTATTTAATATGCCTTGCTTTAAATCATCAGATAATTGCGCTTCGCAATATAAATCGTTGATATACGTTTGTGGGATTGCAATCAATTCAACATTTCGTAATATTCCTCCGACTTGGTGCTTGGCATAATGGGATATTTTTGATATTCCGCTGGCTAATGATTCGCTACGTACATAGACCGTCAGCCGGTTTTTACCGGAAAGTAAGAAAGGGGTTAACTCTTTTTCAAATTGCGTCATCGAACCTGTATGTTCCCCTATATATTTCCCATTGAGGTATATCCGGCATTCGCTTTCAACAGCTTCGAAACGGATCAGTGTCTTTTGCTTTTTCCAATCGGCGGGGAGTTCGAACTCTTTGTAATATCCGGCCCATTTTCCGGGTTCAATCAGGTATGATTCCATATACCATTCCGATGGAACGCTGATTGGTTCCCATTTGAAATTCGGTTTGCTCATGTTGCCCGGAATGTTTTCCACGTTACAGGCAAATAACCAATCACCGTTCAATGAGTGTATGGGTTGGTTTACTCCTTTTACGTAGGAGGGTGATGGTGTGTGTGCCACCGAATGCTTTCGGTTTAAGCCGGCATATAACGTTTTGACTGTTTCGAAGGTGTAGACCTTGTCTGTCTGTGCCCATCCGCCGGCAGAGCTTAGGCTGAATGCCAGCAGGAGTAACCATTTTTGAAGATATCTTTTCTGAACAATCATATATTTTTCGATTAAAAATTCCTTGTTTATGCGAATCAGTGGTTGAAAATTAATGCTGGTTTATGGTTTAAAATGTCATAATTTTGATTGACTTATTGTTTTTTATTTTGTTGAAAATAAGTAAATCAGAATAATGATTACCTTTGTTCTTAATAATCAAAGTATCTTGTGTAACTCTTTGTTTTTTTCCTAATAAAAGGGTATCAAAACTAAAATGGGCTATCAAATTGTCAATTGTTGGGGTAGGGGGGCCTGCCCGAAGCAACGGTCACGACCTTGGAGGGGGAATACACAAAACAAACTGTTTTCGGGCGAGTAAACCTCGCCCTTATTGACAAAATAACAGCATTATCAACGGTTTGACACAATTCTCCAAAGGCTATAGTCTTAGTCTCACCACACCTTTTATGGAGTCACCTTTGCGTAAAGGCCTGTATCCTTTCTGTGCATGGGACACTAAATAAGTATCACGACCTGCATTATTATAATCAGCTACCAAAAAGCGTATATTGTTGCCATCTATCCAGGCACGGAAATGTTGCGTGCCGTCCGATAGTACCGATATTCTTTCTTTTCCGTTTCCACTTAATACGGCAGTATATATATTCTCTTTGGTTGAACGGAAAATATTGGAGCCGTTGGCTGTCTGATCGAAAGACCATGCCGTTGTCGGTTCTTTAGAAGGTCCTGCCAGACCGGATACAGGCAATGTTTCATCAAAAGCTTTTGCTGTTCCTTCCAAAGCGCCGATATGATCTTTCGGGTAGGCATTCCAATATCCTTTACGTTTCCATTCCAATTGGTTATAGAAATGGGGAACGGTAAATACAAGTCCGGTTTGCCGGGGAGAAATATCTTGCAATAAAGTAAAATTGTATGATACAGTGATTTCTCCATCAGGGTAAAAACGATAGCTGAACTTGCCTTCTGCTTCTTTGTAACTTCCCAGGATATTGACTTCAATGACTTCTTTCATTGCAATACATTCTACTGATTGCGCCACCCAGTTTTGACAGACCGGATTGAATGGCGCAAAAGTCTGGTTTTTGCCTGTCATTTGTATGCCTTCACCTTCACCGTTCAAGGGGAGTACCATCAGTGAGGGAGATTGGTTCAACACACTTTTACCTTGGTGTGCAGCAGTCAGGAGTCCGTTGCGTTTGCTAATCTCAAACTGGTATTTTCCTGCATTTATCCGGATAAGGTCTTTCGATTCTTGGCAAGTGAGTTTGCCTGCCGGGTGTTTCGGGGATTGTGATTCATTGTTCTCGGGTAAGATACGGAAACAATAACGGTCAATTTCAAAGCCGCGGACTCCTGTGACGGTCAGGTTCAGCATCTCGGTATGGCGTAATGATTCCGGCAAGGTTATTTCCAGTTCGCCTGCCGAACGGGGTGCGATGTCACCGGTGATATTACCTTCTTGTCCACCGGCTTCCCAGGTTATACGGCATTCTGCCAAGTTACTGAAAAGGTGGCGGTTTTCAACTTGGAACCGTATCTTTCCTTCATGGTCCATATTTCCTTTCAGGGAGATTTTAACGGGACTATATGCCTTTTTCATCCCCCAATATTCGGGTTTTTCGCGGCGCCAGCCGTCTATGGTTCCCCAAGTGCCGTAACCTACTGCTTTTTCGCCCGGCAGAAAGAAAGTGTCGTCAATCCCTACCCAGATGGCACCTCCTAAAACACCTTGACTGTGGTACATATCATTCCACATGGCGTCTAATAATTTTCCCCACATATTGCGCAAACCGGGATCTGCGGCAAGTTCCAGGCGGTTGTATGCGTTCAGGTGACAGAATTCGTCAAAAGTTACCGGGCGTTTATAGTGGCGGTATTTGTCGGGACCTTCCGGGCCGGGGTAATGATGGTTAGTTATTTCAAGCGTTCCTTCGTCGGCATCCGGTCCCCACTGGCTGAAAATGCGAGGACGGGTAGGATCCAGCTGTTTGACTGTTTCCGATGCTTGTTTGAAGTATTCCTTGAATTTCAGTGATTCGTTTCCCATAGACCACATCAGGATGGAAGGGTGGCTACGGTTCAGGTTTACCATTTCGACATGCTGGTTGACCAGCACGTCATAGTGCTTGTCGGCGGGTACATCCGCTTGGTGCGCCCAACAGAAGGGAGCTTCTACTTCGACAAACATACCCAGTTCGTCACAGGCTTCCAGCAGTGCTTCATCGGGTGGATAGTGGGAAGTGCGGATATAGTTCACATTGCCTCGACGGAATAGTTCGACATCTTTGCGCCATATATCATTGTTAAGTGAACGTCCGCGTAAGGGCATAACTTCGTGCCGGCAGACTCCACGGAGCTTTATGGGATGGTTGTTGACAAAGATTTGGTTGCCTCGGACTTCTATTTGTCGGAATCCTATGCGGCGGGTTGTGGCGGATAGGATTTTTTGCTTGTTTTTTAATTGGCACGTCAGGCTGTACAGATATGGGTGTTCGCTATCCCATTTTACCGGCTTGGTAACGGGAAGGGATATACTGATGGTTTCTGTTTTTCCATTGATGATTGTCGGTACCGGAGAGGAGGCGGATGGCAAGGGGATAATCTTTCCGGCGGCATCTTTCAGGATAAAGTTTACAGTCAGCCCATCTGCTTTTTCCTTTGATTCATTGGCAATGGTGATTTCCGCTTTAAGTATGGCATCGGTATAAGTGGAATCGAATGATGTAGTGGCATGGAACATGGAAAAATTTACTTCGGGCAAGGCAAACAAGTAAATGTCACGTGTGATTCCGCCCAATGGATGGACTGCGTAGTTGGAGGCATTGGAAGTTGCATCGGCTATGCTTTCCGAGGTAACGGAAAGGGCTATTTGGTTTGTTTTTCCATAAGTTACCAAATCGGTGACATCCAGCTCGAATGCTGTGAATCCGCCTAAATGGGAACCGGCTTCTTTTCCGTTGACAAACACTTTGCAATCACTGTACACAGCATTGCAACGTAACTTGATACGTTGACCTTTCCATGAGGCAGGTAGGGCGAAATTCCGGACATATCCGGCGGCTTCCCCTTTTTTAACTTCGAATCCTTGCATTACCCATTCGCCGGGCACTTGGATTGTATTCCAGTTTTTCACGTCTTCCGTTCCATTGAATCCGCTTTTGAGTGACGGATGGAAATACCATTCCCCGTTTAGTGAAATTTTTTGCCCTTGTATGGTGGCAGGCAGTGGGGAGAGGCGGGGGCTATTGTTTCTGTTGCTTTCCCGGATAATATTAACAGGAAGAGCAGACCAAGTGTAACTAAAACTTTTTTAAGCATGATTTTCTTTGTTTTGATGATATGCAAAAATAGGTAATACATAGGGAAAAAAGAAAGGGAACAGATGGGGAAGTGGGTGCAAAAAGGCGGTTATCGGAAGAAAAAATGTACAAAACGGAAATACACATTTCATTCTGTTGAAAATATGTGCATGGTTATCCGAAAAAAAAATAGCAAAGCCCCGTTTAGGGGGCTCCCTGCAAGTATCCGTTATTTTAGGATTATATAATTTTCTTCATAAAGCTCATTTCGGATCAGCCCTGTTGTATCCGAAATCATTCTGTGGGGTGTAACGGTTGTAGTTGTCGTAGCGGATGAGGGGGGATTGCCCTGTTAAGCGATCAGACCACTGCGGCTTATGCTTTCAAGCACTACTTTTTATTGAGTCTTGCTTTTAATTGATTTATAAAAATAATTCCGGCGTGAGGGTGTCTGAAAAGGGCATCTTCAAAAAATAGCCGCATAGATAAAAAGGAGATGTCACGACCTTGGGAGTAATGCACAGAGCAAGTCTTTTCAGGCGGGCAAACCTCACCCCTACTAGCAAAGCAACAGCATTATTAACATTTTGATATAGTCCCAAACAGTCAAAAGCCTGCGTATTGCCTTTGCTTAAAGCTATTAGATCTATGGTTGATTCTTTCATAATTCGGAAATATAATTCCAATTTGTTTATCACAAAGTTATTGAATTATGTTGTTTGACAAAAGAATCTTGCCTTTTTTAATGAGTTTGTAACGAATAAATATATTCATATAACTTCTTATAGAACGGATGCTTAGTCAGCGTAGAGGCATCTCCCAATATAATAAGTTTCATGCGTGCACGTGTAATTGCTACATTCATTCGTCGCAAGT
>OHLW01000586.1_pt1 | contig 13604 bp, 9 predicted proteins | sample 1569231 | NCBI WGS metagenome assembly OHLW01 (sample SAMEA3879544, study PRJEB24766) | human gut metagenome | biome: human-associated habitat; feature: feces | place: USA | collected 1985/1987
ACTGGTAGCCAAAAGATAATCACCCGCCAGTACAGATACCTTATTATTGAAAACAGCATTCACCGAAAGCTGGCCGCGACGTTCGGTGCTCTCGTCGACTACGTCGTCGTGCACCAGACTGGCCGTATGAAGCAACTCCAAAGAGACTGCCGCATGAAGAGTAGCAGGAGAAACAGCACTATAAAGACGTGCCACCAATAGGACAAGAATAGGACGCATCATCTTACCATTCCTCTGCCGTATATGGGATACGACACTGTCGAGCAATGCATTCGAACTGGAAAGAGAACTATCAAAAAGTTTCTTGAAAGCCTCCAGTTCCGCTTCAATCGGAGTTCTGATAAGTGATATACTGTCCATTTACTACACAATTTGAGCACAAAAGTAATAATAAAACGCTTAATACGGTATTTTTTTGTACTTTTACCATGAAAAATTAATTAAATCTATGGAGTCAGACAATAAATTATTTCTTTTAGACGCTTATGCACTGATATACCGTGCATACTACGCCTTTATCAAAAACCCCAGAATCAACTCCAAAGGATTCAATACTTCAGCCATACTAGGCTTTGTGAATACCCTCGAAGAGGTGCTGAAAAAAGAGAACCCGACGCATATAGGAGTGGCTTTCGACCCTTCGGGGCCTACCTTCCGCCACGAAGCTTTCGAACAATATAAAGCACAACGCGAAGAAACTCCGGAAGCAATCCGGTTATCCGTACCTATTATAAAGGATATTATCCGTGCTTATCGCATTCCTATTCTGGAGGTTTCCGGTTACGAAGCCGATGACGTGATAGGAACACTTGCTACCGAAGCCGGTCGTCAAGGCATCACTACTTATATGATGACACCTGATAAGGATTACGGACAATTGGTAAGTGACAAGGTATTCATGTACCGTCCCAAACATACGGGAGGCTTTGAGGTAATGGGAGTGGAAGAAGTGAAAGCCAAGTTCGATATTAAGTCTCCGGCACAAGTGATTGATATGCTCGGTCTGATGGGCGACTCTTCGGATAATATCCCCGGCTGTCCCGGCATAGGCGAAAAGACCGCTCAGAAACTGATTGCCGAATTCGGGAGTATCGAGAACCTATTGGAGCATACCGACCAACTGAAAGGAGCATTAAAGACAAAAGTGGAAACGAACCGGGAGATGATAACATTCTCTAAATTCCTGGCAACTATCAAAATCGATGTACCTATCCAACTTGAGATGGATGCGCTCGTTCGCGAGCAACCGGACGAAGAGGCGCTTCGTTCCATCTTCGAGGAACTGGAATTTAGAACACTTATCGACCGGGTACTTAAAAAAGAGACTTCCGCTCCTCTCCCACTCTTTCCCGAAAAAAGTGAAGGGATACAAGGCGATTTATTTGCAAATTTCACGGGCAATGAGCCGAGTGAAGCCAAAAAATCGAATCTAGAGACGTTAGAATCGCTCTATTGTGACTATCAACTCATTGATACAGAAGAGAAAAGAAAGGAAATTATTCAAAAGTTACTTACATCTAAAATTCTCTCGTTAGATACGGAAACCACCGGAACGGAACCGATGGATGCAGAATTGGTCGGAATGAGTTTCTCCATTGCCGAAAATGAAGCATTTTATGTCCCGGTTCCCGCAAACCAAGAAGAAACGTTAAAAATCGTCAATGAGTTTCGACCGGTATTCGAAAACGAAAGTTCCCTGAAAGTGGGGCAAAATATCAAGTACGATATGATTGTTCTCCAAAATTATGGAGTGGAAGTAAAAGGCCCGCTCTTCGACACAATGATTGCTCACTATGTTCTTCAACCGGAACTTCGCCACGGGATGGATTATCTGGCAGAAATCTATTTGCATTATCAGACGATTCATATCGATGAGTTGATAGGGCCAAAAGGTAAAAACCAGAAGAATATGCGCGACCTTGCTCCGAAGGATGTTTACCGCTACGCTTGCGAAGATGCAGACGTAACGCTGAAACTGAAAAACGTACTGGAGAAAGAATTGAAAGAGAATGGCGCCGAACGTTTGTTCTATGATATCGAAATGCCTCTCGTCCCGGTATTGGTCAATATAGAAAGAAACGGAGTGTTATTGGATACGGAAGCGTTGAAACAGTCGTCCGCTCATTTTACAGAACAGATGGAACGCATCGAAAAAGAGATTTATGATCTGGCAGGCGAGACTTTCAATATCGCTTCGCCGAAACAGGTCGGTGAAGTTCTGTTCGATAAGCTGAAGATTGTAGAAAAAGCCAAAAAGACAAAGACAGGGCAATATGTCACTTCGGAAGAGGTTCTCGAAAGTCTTCGCCACAAACATCCGGTGGTGGAGAAAATTCTGGAACACCGCGGACTGAAGAAGTTACTGGGAACGTATATCGACGCACTCCCCCAACTTATCAATCCACGTACGGGAAGGGTACATACCTCTTTCAATCAGACTGTCACCGCTACAGGACGTCTCAGCTCAAGCAATCCGAACTTACAGAATATCCCCATACGCGACGAAAACGGGAAAGAAATCCGTAAAGCATTTATTCCGGATGAAGGCTGTCTTTTCTTTTCCGCCGACTATTCACAGATCGAATTACGGATTATGGCACATCTCAGTGAAGATAAGAATATGATTGACGCTTTCCTCAGCAATCATGATATCCACGCTGCAACAGCCGCAAAGATTTATAAGATCGGACTGAAAGAGGTAGACTCTGATATGCGCCGCAAAGCAAAAACCGCCAATTTCGGTATTATATATGGTATATCCGTTTTCGGACTTGCCGAACGGATGAATGTAGAACGAAAAGAAGCTAAAGAATTAATCGACGGTTATTTTGAAACCTATCCCGGAGTGAAAGCCTACATGGATCAGAGTATCCGGGTGGCTCAAGAGAAAGGATATGTGGAAACGATTTTCCACCGGAAACGTTTCTTGCCGGATATCAACTCCCGGAATGCAGTCGTACGCGGATATGCGGAACGAAACGCCATCAATGCTCCTATTCAGGGAAGCGCGGCCGATATTATCAAGGTGGCTATGGCACGTATTTACCAACGGTTCCGGGCAGAAGGAATAAAAACCAAAATGATTCTGCAAGTACATGACGAATTAAATTTCAGTGTCCCCATTGATGAGAAAGAACGGGTAGAAGAAATCGTTATCGAAGAAATGGAAAAAGCATACCGTATGCACGTTCCCTTAAAAGCGGATTGCGGATGGGGAAAGAACTGGCTCGAAGCACATTAAAACCGATAATGCATCTTGCACCGCCACAGTGCATACCAGCAAAATTTCAAAAGGATTAAGTAATAACATTATTTAACCTGACAACCAGAAAGCAAGAAAAAGGAACACTTTTTCAACGAAGTGATTCATCCTATATCCGGCAGATTGACTGCCGGATATTTTTTTGTCACCAATATTGCCAAAAAGCAAGTCAATACTAACGCACAAATCTGACATTTTGATAATATTTCATCTTCAATATTGCATAAATACCAAATTAATATGTAATTTCGCAGCGTAAAACAGATGCAGTTATAGAAAAATGAAAGAATAACTCAAAAACTTAAATAGCCATGAAAGCCAAAGTATTTTTAAAGATGTTCGTTGTATCAGCAGTTCTTCTGGTTGCATCAATTGCCACTTCTGCGCGCAGCAATGATGGTCAACTGATCTACAATCCGGTAGAAGAAAATGGTATGACAATAGGACAAACCGTTTACAAAATGGACGGAAGTACCCTTGCTAACTACATGAAGTACAATTATAAGTACGATGATAGCAAACGGATGGTTGAAAGTGAAGCTTTGAGATGGGACAGTGACAAGGATGAATGGCAAAAAGATTTACGAATCAACTATATTTACGAAGGTAAAACCGTCACTACCAACTACTATAAATGGAACACTAAAAAGCAAGCCTACGTATTGGTTCCCGAAATGACCGTTACGATGGATAATACAAATATGTAACAAAACTCTCTCTCATTCTAATATTCTAATAGCAAGGAATGCCGCTTCTGGTGAAGAAGTGGCATTTCACATTATATAATCGGATGTTCCACGTGAAAATACATTATTTATCCTGAATCCCAATCAATCTTATTATTTTTTTAATACCTTTGTACCCATATAAATATGAGTAACTGACCTAATGAGTCCACTGAACTTCACCCACATTCTGACACAGGCAGTCGATGAGCTATCGGAAAGCGAATCTTACAAAGGACTGTTTCATCAACACAAAGATGGCGAACCACTGCCTTCTGCTAAAGTCTTGTATGAAATTATCGAGCTCTCACGCTCTATTCTATTTCCCGGTTATTACGGAAATTCGACCATTAACAGCCGGACTATCAATTATCACATTGGTGTAAACGTTGAAAAACTATTTGATCTGCTCGCAGAGCAAATTCTGGCCGGATTGTGTTTCAGTACTTCCATAGAGGGAAAATGCAACGTCTGCTCCGATTCCAAACGGGAAGAAGCAGCCCGCCTTGCCGCTAAGTTTATCAGCAAACTGCCCACCATGAGGAAAATACTGGCAACAGATGTGGAAGCCGCCTATAACGGTGACCCTGCCGCTGAAAGCTATGGAGAGGTAATCTTCTGCTATCCAGCTATTAAAGCTATCAGCAATTATCGGATAGCACACGAATTGCTGGAACTCGGAGTGCCCTTAATTCCCCGTATCATCACAGAAATGGCGCATAGCGAAACGGGGATTGATATCCATCCGGCAGCTAAAATAGGCAGTTACTTCACTATCGACCACGGTACGGGTGTCGTAATCGGTGCAACCAGTATTATCGGTAATAATGTCAAACTATACCAAGGTGTTACTTTGGGGGCCAAAAGTTTCCCGTTGGATGCTGACGGAAAGCCTATCAAGGGGATTCCCCGCCACCCTATTCTGGAGGACAATGTTATTGTTTATTCCAACGCCACTATTTTGGGAAGAATCACTATCGGGCACGATGCAACTGTAGGAGGTAACATCTGGGTAACGGAGAACGTGCCTGCCGGAGCAAGAATCGTACAAACCAAAGCAAAAAAATAATATCAAATAATATATATGAGCGAACAATTCGAAATGATAGCCAAGACCTTCCAAGGACTGGAAGAGATACTTGCAGAGGAACTGACAACATTAGGAGCCAACGACATTCAAATAGGCCGTCGAATGGTTTCATTCAGTGGAGATAAACGTATGATGTATAAAGCCAATTTCTGCCTTCGTACTGCTATCCGCATTCTGAAACCAATTAAAAACTTCACTGCTAAAGATGCAGACGAGGTTTATAATCAGATACAAACCATTCCATGGGAAGAATATCTTGATGTAAACAAGACATTTGCCATTGATGCGGTAGTGTTCAGCGAAGAATTCCGCCATTCAAAGTTCGTTTCATATAAGGTAAAGGATGCGATTGTGGATTACTTCCGCGAGAAAACCGGGAAACGCCCGTCTGTCCGCATCAACAATCCGGACGTACTGCTGAATATTCACATTGCACAGACTACTTGCACTTTGTCTTTGGACTCTTCAGGAGAATCACTGCACCGTCGCGGTTATCGCCAGGAAGCGGTAGAAGCCCCGTTAAATGAGGTATTGGCTGCCGGCATGATTCTGATGACCGGATGGCGTGGAGAATGCGACCTGATTGACCCGATGTGCGGTTCGGGCACTATTCCTATCGAAGCGGCACTGATTGCAAAAAATATTGCACCGGGAGTATTCCGTAAAGGATTTGCTTTCGAGAAATGGGTGGATTTCGATGCGGATATGTTCGATGAGATTTACAATGACGACAGCCAGGAGCGTGAGTTTACTCATAAGATTTATGGGTATGATAACAATCCGAAAGCGAATGAGATTGCGACTCACAATATAAAAGCTGCCGGTGTGTCGAAAGACGTCGTGCTGAAACTCCAACCGTTCCAGCAGTTTGAACAGCCAAAAGAGAAATCAATCATCATTACCAATCCTCCTTATGGAGAACGTATTTCTACAAATGATTTGCTCGGCCTCTATCAAATGATCGGCGAACGTCTGAAACATGCGTTTGTAGGAAACGAAGCATGGGTGCTTTCTTATCGGGAAGAGTGTTTCGACCAGATTGGTTTGAAAGCAAGTCAGAAGGTTCCTTTGTTCAATGGACCGTTGGAGTGTGAGTTCCGCAAATATGAGATTTTTGACGGAAAATACAAAGAATTCAAGAGCCAGGAAGAGGGAGAAGAAAAGAAAGAGGCTGAAGGAGAACAGGCTCCAAGATTCAGAGAGAGAAAAGAATTTAAGCCACGCCGCGAGGGTGAATTCAAACCGCGTCGGGATGGTGAATCCAGACCTCGCAGAGAGGGAGAATACAAGCCGCGCAGAGAAGGTGATGAGTTCAAAGGTGATGACAGAGATAGAAAGCCACGGGGAGAATTCCGCGGAGGAAGAGATTCAAGAGGGCCAAGAGAATTTAGGGGGAACCGGGAGCCGAGGATTCCGAAGAAGGAAGAGGAATAAACAAGCATCAATATTTAATTATACATTGACGCCAAATTGCCTATTAACTAACTGATAGACATATGAGGTCACAAATTGTGATCTCAAGTTCAAACAACAATAATGTTAAGTAATAGGCGTAGATAGTAAACCACCAATTAGACTAAAAATGAATGAATTAGTTATTATAGAAAACAAAATATATGAAATCAGAGGACAAAAGGTTATGCTTGACTTTGATTTGGCAGAAATGTATGAGATTGAAACAAAGAACCTAAAACGAACAGTAAAAAGAAATATAAATCGTTTTCCTGCGGATTTTATGTTTCAGCTTACAAAAGCAGAAGCTAACTTACTGATAAACAACATAAGGTGCCAAAATGGCACCTTAGAAATAAACTGGTTTAGATATCAACCTTATGCCTTTACCGAACAAGGAGTCGCAATGCTATCAGGTCTTTTAAATAGTGAAAAAGCCATCGAAGTCAACATCAACATCATGCGAGCCTTTGTCCACATGCGCCAATACCTGCTCTCCCATGCTCCAAAACAGGAATTGGAAGAATTGAGGAAAAGGATTGAATACTTGGAAGAGGACATATCCTCCGACAGAGAAAGCTACGAGAAGCAATTTGATGACCTATTCACCGCTTTTGCCAAATTGAGTGCTGCCATTCAAATAAAGCAGACTCCTTTGGACAGAGTAAAAATAGAAGGATTTAAAACAAATAATAAAGAAAAGAGCAATGAGTAAAATTGGAAAAAGAGCTATTCTGTTATTGTTGGCACTACCAATCGGATTCAATGTTATGGCACAAGAAACCAAAAAGCCGATGCTGGAAGAACTGATTCCGGGCGGCGAGAGTTACCTCTATGCAGAAAACCTGTACGGACTGCAATGGTGGGGTGACGAATGCATCAAACCGGGCATCGACACTCTTTATTCGGTTCAACCCCAAACAGGAAAAGAAGAAGTCCTGTTCACCCGTGAACAAGTAAACAAAGCACTGGCATCTGCCGGATACCCAAAGTTATCTCATCTTTACGACCTCCAATTCCTCTGGGATGACAAAACGGAAGTATTGCTACCTAGAAACGTCCGCTATGCTGTTTACAATTGGAAGAAGGAAGAAGTTATCGGCAGAGATGACCTACCCAAAGAACCATCTGCCAACTATGACTATGCTATCAATAAGAATCTCGCCTATACCGTAAAAAACAATCTGTATGTCAACGGACGACAAATCACCAACGAACCCGAAGGTATCGTTTGCGGACAATCTGTGCACCGCAATGAATTCGGTATCAACAAAGGAACCTTTTGGAGTCCGAAAGGCAATTTGCTCGCTTTCTACCGTATGGACGAAAGTATGGTGACTCAATATCCGCTTGTAGACATCACAGCACGTGTAGGAGAAGTAAATAACATACGTTATCCGATGGCCGGAATGACCAGCCACAAGGTACAAGTCGGTATTTATAACCCTTCTACCGATAAAAACATTTACTTGAATACAGGCGATCCCACCAATCGTTATTTCACCAATATCAGTTGGGCACCGGACGAAAAAAGTCTTTATCTCATAGAGGTAAACCGCGATCAGAACCATGTCAAACTCTGCCAATATAATGCAGAGACAGGTGAGCTGATGCAGACTTTATATGAAGAGACACATCCCAAATACGTCGAACCGCAAAATCCAATCGTATTCTTGCCATGGGATGACACCAAGTTCATCTACCAAAGTCAGCGGGATGGCTACAACCACCTTTATCTCTTCGATACACACACCAAGATATATCCCGAAACACATACTTCTGCCAACGGTGGCACATACCGTCAATACTGTAAGGTAAAACAACTAACTAAAGGAGATTGGTTGGTAAGTGAGATTCTGGGATTCAATGCCAAACGCAAAGATATCATCTTCACTGCCATAGAGGGGTTGAAGAGCGGACATTTCGCCGTTAACACCGCCAACGGAAAGATGAATCAGCCATTCAGTACCTCTCAAGAAAGCGAACATAACGGACTGCTCAATGCATCCGGCACATATCTTATCGACCGTTATTCGACCAAAGACCAACCCCGCATTATCAATCTGGTAGACACAAAGAAGTTCAAAGAAACCGTCAATCTGCTAACCGCCAAAAGTCCTTACGAAGGTTACCAAATGCCAAGTATCGAAACCGGAACAATCAAAGCAGCCGATGGCACTACCGACCTGCATTTCCGAATCATGAAACCGGCAGACTTCGATTCAAGCAAGAAATACCCGGTCATCGTCTATGTCTACGGAGGTCCTCATGCACAATGTGTCACCGGAGGATGGCAGAACGGTGCACGCGGGTGGGATACTTATATGGCAAATAAAGGTTATATCATGTTCACCATCGACAATCGTGGCAGCAGTAACCGTGGACTAGCATTTGAGAACGCTACTTTCCGGCGTCTCGGTGTGGAAGAAGGTAAAGACCAAGTAAAAGGTATAGAATATCTGAAATCCCTACCTTACGTGGACAGTGAGCGTATCGGCGTACATGGATGGAGTTTCGGAGGACACATGACTACTGCCCTGCTTCTCCGCTATCCGGAAATATTCAAAGTAGGTGTTGCCGGAGGTCCTGTGATAGACTGGGGGTACTACGAAATAATGTACGGCGAACGTTATATGGATACACCCGAAACGAATCCGGAAGGCTACAAGGAGTGTAATTTGAAGAACTTAGCCGGACAGCTGAAAGGCCATCTGTTGATTATCCATGACGATCATGATGACACCTGTGTGCCGCAGCACACCCTATCGTTCATGAAAGCCTGCGTAGACGCACGCACCTATCCCGACCTGTTCATTTACCCGTGCCATAAACACAACGTAATGGGCCGTGACCGCGTACATTTGCACGAGAAAATTACCCGATATTTTGAAGAACATCTATAATACCAACTCATTATGAAGATATTATTACTAGGCTCGGGTGGCCGCGAACATGCACTTGCATGGAAAATAGCCCAAAGTCCGAAAGTTGAAAAACTATACATTGCACCGGGTAATGCCGGAACAACTGCCGTAGGTGAGAATGTCAATATCAAAGCAACTGATTTTGACGCTATCAGTACTTTCGCCTTGAAAGAAAACATCGAAATGGTAGTAGTGGGTCCCGAAGATCCGTTGGTAGAAGGAATCTATGACTATTTCCAGAATCGCCCGGAGTTAAAACATATTGCCGTTATCGGTCCTTCCGCACAGGGAGCACAGCTGGAAGGAAGCAAGGAATTTGCAAAAGGCTTTATGATGCGTCATCATATCCCGACAGCCCGTTATAAGAGCATTACTTCCACCAACATCGAAGAAGGTCTGGCCTTCCTCGAAGCACTGGAAGCTCCTTACGTACTGAAAGCCGACGGACTTTGTGCCGGGAAAGGTGTTCTTATCCTTCCTACTCTGGATGAAGCGAAGAAAGAACTGAAAGAAATGCTCGGCGGTATGTTCGGCTCTGCATCTGCAACTGTTGTCATCGAAGAATTCCTAAGTGGTATCGAGTGCTCCGTGTTCGTACTGACAGATGGAGAAAACTATAAGGTCCTCCCCGTTGCCAAAGACTACAAACGCATCGGCGAAGGCGATAAAGGACTGAATACAGGCGGTATGGGCAGTGTAACCCCCGTTCCGTTCGCCGATGAAGTGTTCATGGAAAAAGTACGCACACGTATTATCGAACCGACAATCAACGGACTGAAAGAAGAAAACATCACCTACAAAGGTTTCATCTTTCTCGGACTTATCAACGTAAAAGGCGAGCCGATGGTTATCGAATACAACGTCCGTATGGGCGATCCGGAAACAGAAAGCGTCATGCTCCGTATCCAAAGTGATCTCGTCGAACTGCTTGAAGGCACTGCCGCAGGCAATCTGAACGAAAAGACATTGGTTATGGACCCACGTTCAGCCGGTTGTGTCATTCTCGTCAGTGGCGGATACCCGGAAGCCTACGAAAAAGGATTCCCCATCAGCGGACTGGAACAAGCTGCCGCTACGGACAGTATCATCTTCCATGCCGGAACAGCAATGAAAGACGGGCAAGTAATGACAAACGGAGGACGTGTCATCGCCGTTTGCTCTTACGGTGCAACCAAAGAAGAAGCATTGGCGCAGAGCTATAAGGTGGCGGATATGATCAACTTCGACAAGAAGTACTTCCGCCGCGATATCGGATTCGATTTATAATAGACGAATGAGAAATAAAAGGTTACAGAATCAAGTAACGGCAGGACGGTTCACCCTGCCTGCCGTTACCCTTATCTGCACTCTTTGCTGGGTGTCGACCTCCTTTTTATTTCCCCAACTCGCATCCATCCCCACACAGGACAACCAGCCTTTCTTCTGGCAATCCATACAGAGCTTCCTGCTTCCGGGCTGGGCGGAACAGATCGTCAGCTTCCTAATCTACGCCATTATCGGCTATTTCTTAATAGAACTGAACAATCAGTTCGGCATTATCCGTATGAGGGCTTCCATGCAGACAGCCATTTACTTCCTGTTTGTCACCGTCTGTCCGGAGATGCATCTGCTATATGCGGGAGATATTGCCGCTTTGGCTTCTCTGATATCCATCTATTTCCTGTTCAGAAGCTACCAGCAATCACACGCGGCGGGTTACCTTTTTTATTCCTTCCTCTTTATCGGAATGGGAAGTATCATTTTTCCCCAACTAACTGTTTTTTCGGTACTTTGGATACTTGAGGCTTATCGTTTCCAATCTCTCACCCTACGCAGTTTCTGCGGGGCACTGCTCGGCTGGATGTTGCCTTACTGGTTTCTGTTCGGACACGCATTCTTCTACAATGAGATGGACCTGTTCTACCGTCCTTTTATCGAGCTGTCAACTTTCGGAGAAGCTTTCCACCTACAGACCCTTCAGTCTTGGGAACTGGCGATATTGGGATATCTGCTTATACTGTTTATTGTCAGTGCTGTTCATTGTATCGCTGCCGGGTTTGAAGATAAGATACGCACACGCGCCTATCTGCAATTCCTGATAGACTTGACCATCTTCCTCTTCCTGCTGATAGCCATCCAACCGAATTACTGCAATGACCTGTTGCCATTGCTTATGATTAGCAACAGTATTCTGATAGGACACTTTTTTGTACTGACCAACAGCAAAAGTTCGAATGTATTTTTCATCATTTCCTTAGTCAGTCTCACCCTTTTATTCGCATTCAATATATGGACGCTTTTATAGACTCAGCGATACAACTCCTCATAGAATGGGGACTTCCGGGATTATTTATCTCGGCTTTATTGGCGGGGAGCATCGTGCCTTTCAGTTCCGAACTGGTATTGGTAGCCTTAATCAAGCTTGGCTTGCCTCCTATCGCCTGTCTGTTGTCCGCCACTTTGGGGAATACCGCCGGAGGAATGACATGTTATTACATGGGACGCTTAGGCAAAATCGCCTGGATTGAGAAATATTTCAAGGTAAAGAAAGAAAAAGTAGACAAGATGGTAAACTTCCTGCAAGGGAAAGGAGCCATGATGGCATTCTTCGCCTTCCTCCCCGCCATAGGGGAAGTGATTGCCATCGCACTGGGATTTATGCGGAGCAACACATGGATTACGGTAGGTTCTATGTTTCTCGGCAAACTAATACGTTATATCCTTCTCCTATATGTGCTCGAAAGCGCATGGGATGCAGTGGCAACATAAGAATGTAAGAATATTAGATAACAAAACATTAGAGTGAGTGATGAAAAGAATTATTGAGAAAACCGATGATGGGAGCGCTACCCTGTTTGTTCCGGAATTGAATGAACATTATCATTCGACGAAAGGAGCACGCACGGAATCTCAACATATCTTTATTGAGATGGGACTGAAGGCTTCTGCTTCCACCGCCCCACGTATTCTTGAGGTAGGTTTCGGTACCGGATTAAACGCATGGCTCACCCTCGAAGAGGCCGAACAGAGCGGCCGACATATACATTACACCGGATTGGAATTATATCCTTTGGAATGGCAGACAGTGGAAGAGCTCGGATATGTCCGCAATGACGAACAATTATTAGTAAACGGTGAACTGCAACCATCCATCGAGCTATTCAAACAACTCCACACATCTCCCTGGCAAGAAGACGTACAACTCACTCCCCATTTCATCCTGCGGAAAATGGAAAAGGACGCAAATCAATTGAAAGTTGAAAGCACTTTCAACTTCCAATTCGATTTGGTTTACTTCGACGCTTTCGCCCCCGAAAAGCAACCGGAAATGTGGTCGCAAGAACTATTCAACTGTCTTCACGTTTTATTAGACGAAGGCGGGATCCTGACTACCTATTGTGCCAAAGGGGTTGTCCGGAGAATGTTACAAACAGCCGGATTCACAGTAGAACGCCTTCCGGGACCTCCGGGAGGAAAACGGGAGATATTGCGCGCCCGAAAAACAAGAAATGAGAAATAAGATAGAAAATCACGAAATAGAAAGAGCAATGAAGAAACAACTAAAAGATATAAGAAACCTATTGTTGGGAAGTGTCTGCCTATTATTGGCAGCCTGTGCCGGACGCCCGTCCCAAACCAACAGTTATGAAGAGAAACCTGTAATTACGGTTACGTTGGAGCCTCAACGTTACTTCACCGAAGCCATTGCGGGAGATAAGTTCAAAGTACTCAGCATGGTTCCCAAAGGTTCCAGCCCGGAAACATACGATCCGGTTCCCCAGCAACTTGTTTCTTTAGGGGATAGCAAAGCCTACTTCCGCATCGGATATATCGGCTTCGAGCAAACCTGGATGGACCGCTTGATGAACAATACGCCCCATATTCAGGTATTCGATACTTCCAAAGGAATCGACCTTATCTTGAACAATAACGACCACGGACATGGAAACGGACATAGCCCCCACGACGGCCATATCCATGCTGTAGAACCGCATATATGGAATTCTACCGCCAATGCATTAATTATTGCAGGAAATACCTATAAAGCCCTCAGCCAATTGGATAAAGCCAATGACGCCTATTATATGGCTCGCTACGACTCTCTCTGCCAACGTATACAACATACCGACCGCCTGATTCGCCAACAACTTTCTTCACCGGAGGCAGCCAAA
>OHLW01000617.1_pt1 | contig 13225 bp, 16 predicted proteins | sample 1569231 | NCBI WGS metagenome assembly OHLW01 (sample SAMEA3879544, study PRJEB24766) | human gut metagenome | biome: human-associated habitat; feature: feces | place: USA | collected 1985/1987
ATAAAATAATGTCAATTAAATAACGAAAAAATCGTCAAATTCTAAAGCTAAAAAGCATTTTATCAAAAAATATTGTTGTTAATTAAATTTAAATGTGCTATATTAAAAAAAAGGAGGAGCTATGAATGAAGAGTTTTTAAGACAGATTAAGAAAAAGCTAATTGACATGGATAAATCTTTTACATGGCTTGCCGAACAACTAGGTTATACCAGAGGGCAGAGCCTTAGAGCTGCAATTAAATTGGACAGAAAAAAAGCAATTCAAAAAGTTGAAGAGTTTTTAGAAATAAAAGCTAGTTAGCAAGGAGAGATATATGAGTTCAAAATACTTGGTGCAAGTTGTTGAAAAAGTAACAGATGGGCAGAAAAATATAGTACAAAAGATATTAGTTTTCAGTCTTTCAGAAGCACAAAGATTGAAGAATATATATCTTGAAAATTACCCTGACTGCATAATAGAAGTGAAAAGAAGATATAGAGATGGTTGGAAAATGGTCCAAGTATAAATACAAGAGAAATGTGAATTAATTATTTTCAGAAACTCACTAATCAGTGTTTACTTCTCATTAAAATAAAATTCAAAAAACCAAAAAACTTAAAAAATAAATTATTGCATGCCGATTTATTAGCTTATTTATTATTAGTGAGTTTCCGTGAATAATTAAATTCTGGAGGAAAAATGCAGAAAAAAGAAAATATAAACAAATCAGAATTTTATTGTAAATGTGGAAAATTTATAGCATTTAGAAATGGAGAAAGATATAAAACTCCCAAGGGAGTAAATGTCATAATAGAAAATTCTAAAATAACAGTAATATGTAGTTGTGGAGAAAAAACTATTTTAAGAAAATAGAAGTATAGTAAATTGGCAATAGAATTTGAGGCAAGACTCTCAGAGTCGGGGCTATGGCGACATAGTCTCGGCTCTTTTATTTTTTGGAAGGAGGTGTAATATGGAATTTTTAGGAAGATTATTTGAAATTGGCTGTGCTTTTGTTGCTGGCGGAGCAACAGTGATAGTTGTTCAGCATTTTAGAAAAAAATAAAACTTAATAAAAACTTGATGGTTCAGGCTTCACGTCAGTGAAGTCTTTTATGGAAGTATAGCTCAGTAGGAAGAGCAGGTGTATTGCACACCAGGTCATAGGTTCAAATCCTATTACTTCCTAAAAATCTTATTTGGTAACGGCGACCAAGAACAACCGCCGAATACAAAATGTGAAAAAATGTCGGGTTGGAGGATAAGCATGGAACTGCTTTACGACATAAAATAATAAAAGCAGATTAAGAATGCAGGTTGAAATGGAATAAGAGTGACCTTAAGACCCTTTGACGGAAGTCGGTATCTGTGAAGTTTTAAAAAAATGGAGATACCGCATATATGGGAAAGCTGTCTATTGAATAGATGGTTGGGACTATAATGCTGAATGCAAAGCAAGTCGGTAAATAGGGCAGGTTCAAATCCTGCATTTCCCTTTGAATACCAATAGAACATTGGAAAAGCAATAAAGACCGTACACACCTCTTAACAATGTGGAACAGGTATAGGTCGAAATAGTTTTACCAGTTGTGGCTCTGGAAAAAGCCACATAATTTTATAATCAAGGAAGTGAGAGAAATGCTAGGCTTGGACAGGGCGGCTGTTTGGGTTGACTTGGAAGTTGATGCTGATCTTGTCATTATTGGAATAAAAAAATATTTCAAGAATGTACAGCCTAAGAAACTTTCAGGAAGAACCCAGACCTTCTTAATAAGCGAAAAAAATATAAATGAAATAAGAGTAAGAGAAAAACCATTGAGAACAATGGTTAAGATAGATTTTTCTTATGCAAGATATAATCGCAATGATAATCTTTATCCTTTGACATCAGAAATAGCAAAAGTTCTAGTTGAGGAAGAACTGGTACAAATAATAAATAAAATATCTCTTTCAAATATCACTCGTGAAGATTTGAAATATGAATATTTAGAGATTTGTATTCAAGAAAAAATAAAAAGTTTCTATGATTATCATAATGTTATCTCGCTTTTTTATAAATCTTTAAGTAGAAACTTTAAGACTTCTGAAAAAACAAGATTTGAAAATTATGATGTGATAGGAGATTATTTTTATTCAACAGGTTTTATATTTCAGTTAGAAACAGGCTGGAAGATAAGATTATACAGTAAATCTCATGAACATAATAAGAAATTTCCAGGACAATCTATGCATCCACTCTTAAGATTGGAGCATAGATTAACATCAGGAATATTAAAAAAATTATGTTCAAGCAGAATGGTAAAAGACTTTACTATTGAATTTTTAAAAAATGAAATTGTAAAGCAGTTAGGAAATAAATTAGTTTTGTTTTTAGAACAAGAGATAGATAGAGATATAGAGTTTTTGGAAAATAAGTTTAAAGATTTTACTTCCAGAACTCTTCGGACACTTGTAAGAGATTACCAGGAACATATTATTGATGAAAAAATTATAAATTATGTTGTAATGAAATCAAGTAATAAATGTTATAGGCAGAAATGGAGATACAAAGAAATTGTAAAAATAGCTTTAGAAGAATTTCAAGCAAGAGGAAGTCCAAAACGAAATAATTTTGGAAATATTGAAAGATTAGAATTTTTTATAAGGCAGATATTATTAGTTGACATAGAGGTTAAATGCAGTTATAAAGAGCATTTAACTTTTAATATTGCTTAAATAGGACATAAAAATGTCAACTTTTTTGGTATCATTTCGTCGCAAACCCTCATAAAATGGGAACTCATTTTTTTGTCTCGCGTGTTAATAATAGTGTTCGCCCATCAATCCTGAAACTAAAATTTATTTTTTCAAAAAATAAGATTAAAAAAGATAAGGTATTCTAGGAAAACGGAGGAGATATGGAAGTAAGAGAAATCAAGATTGAAGATCTAAAAATAAAAGAATCAGTAAAAAAAACTGCTGCTGAAGAGATAAATCTTTATAAAAACCTTTATGAGAAATATCAAGTGAGAGTTCCAATCATTATAGATGCTGAAAATAATATTTTCATGGGAGAAGCTAAATATTATGCAGCAAAAGAGCTGAAGCTGGAAACAATTCCATGTGTAATGCTAGATGAAATGTCTGAAGAAGAGCTTAAAATATCACAGTTAGTAGAATATAAAGCACAGCAAATGTTGGAGTTTGATGAAGATTTATTATTCCAAGAGCTGAAAAAGCTGGGAGACCAAGCCTTTATAACAGGATTTGACTTAGAGGAATTGGAAGCAGCATTAAGTGATAAAGCTGCAGCTGAAGAAGTTGAAGAAATAGATATTCCAGAAATAAAAGAAGAATATTTTTCAAAGCAGGGAGATATTTATTTACTTGGTAAGCATAAGTTAATGTGTGGAGATTCAACCAGTGAAAAAGATGTTCTTGCTCTGATGAATGGAGAACAAGCAGATTTAATGGTAACAGACCCGCCATATAACATTGACTATGAAGGCTCTGATGGACAGAAAATAAAGAATGACCATATGAAAAGTTCTGAATTTTATCAATTCTTAAAGAAATTTTATGAAAATGCTTTTAAGATTATGAAAGAGGGAGCAGCCTTTTATGTATTTCATGCAGATATAGAAACTCAAGCCTTCCGTGGAGCATTGGAAGAAGCCGGGTTTAAATTATCACAATGTCTTATTTGGATAAAAAACGGATTTAATCTATCAAGGCAAGACTATAATTGGAAGCATGAGCCATGTCTTTATGGGTGGAAAGAAGGGAAAAGACATTATTTTATAAAAGATTATACACAGGATACAATTCTGGAATGTGAAGAAAATCTTAAGAAAATGTCTAAGACAGAATTATTGAAATATATTGAGGACTTGAGACAGAACTATCTTCAATATTCTACAGCAATCTTAGAGAACAAACCTTTAAAAAATGATGTTCATCCAACAATGAAACCAATTAAGCTGCTATCAAGATTAATAATAAATTCTTCAAGAAAAGATAGTAACATAATAGATTTGTTCGGAGGTTCAGGAAGTACATTGATAGCTTCAGAGCAGTTAGAAAGAAAAGCATTTTTAATGGAGTTTGATGAGAAGTATGCAGATGTAATTGTTAAAAGATATATGAAAATGGGAAAAGATGACATTCAGCTTGTGAGAGATGGTGTCATTTACTCATGGAATGATATAAAAGAATATTTTGAGGAGTAGAGAATGGCAAGAGAGATAGCTGAATTAAGCAAAGAACATATGGATGCACTATTCCTTTACTCTCAGCTATTGGCAGTGCGGTTTGGAAAAACTAAAAAAGATAAATATCAAGAGATAGCTAGGAGAATGAAAAAGTCTGAACATACTGTAAAGACATGGATAAATAAATATTTTGAGAAATATCAAGAATATGTTTCTGAAATTGTTTCTCAAAAAGATTTAAAAAGACTTAACTTAGAGGGCTTGACAGAGAAACAGACTAAGTATGTCATGGCAAGATTGAACGGAAAGAGTGCAGAAGAAGCAAAGCAAATAGCTGGATATTCTGAGAACACCAAGGTTGACACAATAGAAAAAACTAAAGGTGTTGCTCTTACTATGGCTGCATTGAGAGAAGAGCTCATAGAGGATACAAAACTTGGAGCAAGAGCTATTCTTAATGAATTGAAAGATATCAAACGTAGAGCAAAAGAAGGAGTAAAGATTGTAGAATACGTAGACGAGGTAAATCCTGATGGAAAGCTTGTAAGAAAGAATATTAAAGAAGTTAAATCTTTTTCAGCAGAAATGGCAGCAGTAAGAGAAATAAATAAAATGCTTGGATATGATTATGTAGCAGAGAAAGAATTAAATCCAACTGTTAGCTTTGATGAAGAGACAGGAGAAAAGACAACAACACTGAGTGATGAAGACATGAAATAAAAAAAAGGTACTGTCAGAGATAAAAAGAATTGCGGGTGCGAGGGAGTCCCGGAACTTTTAAAGGGTAAAAATTTTTTCAACCCTTCCAAGTTCCAAAAATAAAATTAGAAAATTTATATAAAGGAAAAATACGGAGGGCGAGATGATTGTAACAGCGACTGAAAAACAACTAGCTGAAATATTGCAAATCACAGATAGGCATGTCAGAGATTTATTCTCATCTGAAAAAAGAGAAGATGGGACATATCCTCTTGTAAAATGCTTTAAAAAATATATTCAGCAGTCCCGTGGTGATCAAGGCGAATATGTTACTCAGAAAACTTTGGCAGAAATACTTGGAATTTCAGAAAAGACAGTAAGAAAGCTGGAAGAACATCATGTACTTCGTAGAAATGAAAATGGAAAATATGGCTTAAAAGAAAATTTAAAAAATTATCTTCAGAGTAAAGATGAGATTTATAAATTAAAAAAAGCTCAAAGAGAAATGCAGGAATTTAAACTTAAAGTTTATAAAGATGAATTTATAAAAAAAGATGCAGTGGAGCTGGCATTATGTGAAGTAATGCTCCAATTTAAAGCAAAATTAATCTCATGTATAAATAAACTTGAAGTTGGACTTGATAATGAGGAGTTTTCAAGAAAAGAAATTCTTGAAAAATATATCCTTGGAGCATTGGAAGAGTTTGCGGGATTTGAATTTCCAAGCAATCAGAAAGATATGAAAAAAGAGGTGGAACAATAGTGATTTATTTATTAAATATTCCAGAAGAAACTTATTCAATTTTTCGGACAGCTTTGGATTTGTTGAAACCACCATCAGATTTAACTGTTGATGAATGGGCTGACAAAAATAGAGTGCTTGCCTCTGAAAGTTCTAAGGAGACAGGAAAATGGGAGACAAGCAGAACTCCTTACATGATAGAGATTTATAAAAATATCACCAAAAATGAAGTCAGACAGATAACTTTAATGATGGCTTCGCAGTTGGCGAAATCAGAATTTATTATCAATACTTTTGGGAGATATGCAGAACTTGATCCTTGTCCAATGTTATTGGTACAGCCGACAGATACCATGGCAAAAGCTTTCTCAAAAGAAAGAATAGAGCCTGCAATCAGAGAATGTAAAGTTTTAAAAAAACTTATAAAAGAAGAAAATAAAGGTGGAAAAGGAGATACAGTTACTCACAAAAAATTTAAAGGTGGATATATAGCTTTTATTGGGACAGGAAGTCCAGCAAACCTTGCAGCAAGACCAATAAGACTTGCTTTTATGGATGAGGTGGATAGATATGTTAAATCTTCAGGAAAAGAAGGAAGTCCAATTGCACTTGTAAAAAAGAGACTTACAACCTATGGAGATATGAGTAAATGTTTAATAACGGGAACTCCAACGATAAAAGATGATTCTGCAGTTGAAAGTGAGTATAAAGAATCTTCTCAGGCTGAGTGGAACTTGGCTTGTCCGCATTGTGGAAAACTTCAACCTTTAAAATTTTCAAATTTGAAATGGGAAAGTGAAGATCCGTCAACTACATTAATGGAATGTGAAAGCTGTGGAAAAAGATTTCATGAAAAAGAATGGAAAAAAGGAAATCAGAAAACAGGAAGATGGATACATAAATATCCTGAAAGAGTGAATCATCTTGGTTATCATCTTAATGCTCTAGCATCTGTTTTTAGAGGCTGGGATGACATAGTAAAAGAATTTCTTGAAGTAAAAGATGATAAAGAAAAATTAAAAGCATTTGTAAATACAGTTCTTGCTGAAACTTGGGAAGAAGAAGTTCAAGACAAACTTGATTATCAAAAACTTTATAGAAGAAGAGAGAAATATAAAGCAGAACTTCCAGATGAAGTTGTACTGCTTACAGCAGGAATTGACGTTCAAAACGATTGGCTGGCAGTAGAAGTTCTTGGATTTGCAGAAAACGGAGACAGATACGGAATAGAATATAAGGTTTTTCGTGGCAATCCCGAGGAACAACATATTTGGTCTGAGCTTGATTTATATTTGAGAAAAGAATTCAAGTATGAAGATGGGACAGGACTTAATATTTTTGCATCTTGTATTGATACAGGTGGAAACCACACCCAAGCAGTTTATGATTTTGTTTCTCCGAGGCAAAATACCATGAGAGTTATAGGAATAAAAGGTCAAGGTGGAGATGCAGTTCCTATTAACAATAAATTCAGAAGAACAGCTGATAATAAAATAGATTTGTTATCAGTCGGAGTAAATGCTCTTAAAGATTTGAACTATGGTCTTTTAAGAATTAATAAAAAAGACCAAGACGGATATTGCCATTTCCCGAATGATAAATACAGAGGTTACGACATAGATTATTTTATGTCTTTAACAGCGGAAGTAAAAGTTTATAAAGATAAAAAAATTGAATGGATAAAAATTCGTGAAAGAAATGAAGCTCTTGACTGTAGAAACTATGCAACAGTTATTTTATATATTTTCTATATAGACTTAAAAGTTTTAGGAGAATGGACAAGAGAGCAGAGACAACAATATACAAAATTTGGAGTTATCTCACAAAGCAATAAAAGAAAGGTTATTTCGGAAGGAGTTGAAATTTAGTGACACTATTAGAGTGTGAAGAAAGGATAACGGAATATCTTGATGCCGAAGAAGATATAACTTTATATGGATATTGTTATATAAGAGGAGAAAGATTTGAGGCGGAAGATATTGAAAAAATAAAAAATGCAAAAAAATTATGGGAAGAACGGAAAAAAGAAATATTAAATAAAAAATTAACGGTGGAAGATTGTAAAAGAATGTTACTTCTTTGTCGTGAGGCAGAAGAAAGTGTACTTGCCGGAAAAGAATATGAAATGGACGGAAGACATCTTACAAGAGCTGATTTATCAGAAATTCTGAAACTAAAAAGATATTATGAAGATGAGATTGAAAGACTTGAGGCAGGTTTACAAAAAGGAAGATATGCTTACAGAATAATGCCTTATGAATAAAAGTGGTTATCAACTGAAAGTTGACAACTAATCAGGAGGATTTATAAATGGGAATTGCTAAAAAAATGTTTGAAAAAATTGCTCCGAGTTTAGCAGTAAAAAGACTTGAGGCGAAAGCAAAACTTGAAGTAACCAAATATGGAATGGGACAGCTTAAAAAATATATGAATTACGGTTATCATGGGGCAAGTACAACAAAAAATTCTTTAAGAAACCTAGATGATAATCTTTATTCCGCTGATGAAGATATTGGAGAAAATTTAGAAATCCTTATGGCACGTTCACGGCAACTATACATGGGCTCAAATGTTGCAACAGGTGCTATAAAAAGAATAAGAACAAACGTTGTCGGCAGAGGGATAAAACTAAAATCTAAAATAAACAACGAGATATTAAAACTTTCTTCAGAGGAAGTAAAAAGAGTTCAGACAGAAATTCAAACTCTTTGGAATTTATGGGCTGGAAATTCTGAGGAATGTGACATAACAGGACAGAGTAATTTTTATCAGCTTCAGTCTCTTGCAGTTTTAACACAACTTATAGATGGGGAATGTTTTATTCTTATGCCTTTTAAAAAAAGGCAAGGGAATATTTTTGACTTAAAATTACAGTTTGTGGATAGTGCAAGATGCCGAAGTCCTTATTTAAACTATGCTGAACCAAACATAAGAAATGGTGTTGAAATAGATAAAGATGGAAGACCTATTGCATATTATTTTTTAGAAAATTATTTTTCTACAAAGACGATAAAGGTATCTGCTTACACCAAATCAGGAAGAAAAAATGTTATTGCAATTATGGAAAAAGAAAGAATAGGACAAAGACGTGGAGTTCCGCTCCTTGCACCAGTGATAGAGGCTTTACACCAAATTGGAAAATTTTCTAATGCTGAACTTACAAATGCAGTAGTGAGTTCAATATTTACAGCTTTTATAAAGAAGTCAGAAAATTCAAGCCCTACTTCAAAAATGTTGGGAGTCGGACAAGATAAAGATTATCCGGGAGAACCTGACAGAGGAATAAATTTAAAAATGGGAACAGGAACTATTATTGATTTAAAACAGGGAGAAGATTTGGTTTTTGCAGACCCAAAAAGACCGAATGCAAATTTTGATATATTCTTTACAACAGTCTGTAAAGAAATTGGAACTGCATTAGAAATTCCTTTGGAAGTTCTTACATCACATTTTAATGCCTCGTATTCAGCATCAAAAGCTGCACTTGAAGAAGTGTGGAAAATGTATTTGATGAGGAGAGAATGGCTTGCAGCTCAATTTTGTCAGCCCGTCTTTGAAGAACTTATAGATGAATGCGTTGAAAAAGGATATTTAAAATTAAAAGGATATAAAGATAATCCTTTAATCAGAAAAGCATATCTTTCTGCAGAATGGTATGGAGAAACACAATCTCAATTAGATCCGCTTAAAGAAATAAGAGCTGCAGCAGAGAGAGTTGCTCTTGGAGTATCAACAATAGCAACAGAGTCAAGAGCAATCAATGGTTCTGATTGGGAAGATAACCTAAAACAATTAGCTTTAGAAAAAGCAATGAAGGAGGCATTAGGATTAAATGTGGTTGAAACAAGCAGTGAAGAAGAATAATGAATTAGATATTCTTATTTATGGAATTATTGGTAGCAGCTGGTGGGATGATGTAGATGTCAGAGAGGTACAGGCAGGATTGCAGGAGTATGGAAATGATATAGATACTATTAATATCAGAATACATAGCCCCGGAGGAAGTATTTCGGAAGGCTGTGCAATCTATAATGCTCTGAAACATCATCCAGCAAAAAAAGTTGTATATATTGAGGGGGAATGTTCTTCAATAGCAACTGTAGTAGCCATGGCTGGAGACGAAATCATAATGAGTCCTGTATCAAGAATGATGATACATGATCCTTTGGTTATGTATATGTCTGGTGGTGCTGAAAAATTAAGAGCTCAAGCAAAGACACTTGATAAGCTGAAAGAGGTAATTATAAATGCTTATGTTACAAAAAGTAACCTTTCAAGAGAAGTTATTTCAGATTTGATGAGCAAAGAAACTCATATGACAGCTGAAGAAGCTCTTGAAAAAGGTTTTATCACAAAAATTGAAGATATGGGCAGTACAATGAATTATTATATGCAGAATTTCGCTAATGGCGAAATGAATATAAGCACAAGAAAAAAAACACAAAATAAAATGGAGGTGGAAGATATGTCTTTTAGAACAAAAGATGAATTTAAAAATCAATTTCCTGAAATGTATCAGGAAATTATGGCAGAGGGGGTGAATTTAGAAAGAGAAAGAATAAAAGAGCTTGATGAAATGCTTAATCCAGAAATGGGAGAAAAGGCGATGGAGATAATCGCAGATGCAAAATACAAAAATTTTAAAAATTTTGGAGAAATTGCAAAGGATTTATTTAAAAATATAAAACATACTCCAGTTCCTCCTCAAGCAGAAAAATCTGAAGAAAAAGATTTTGTAGGACAGTTTGAGAAGAAAAAACAAGAAGTGGAAGAAAGCAATGTTGGAAAAGTTCCTGGAACAGACACAACAGAAAAAAATGATTTAGAAGAAACAGAGGCACAAAATATTTTAGATGCAGTGGTTAATTTAGCGAATAATTAAGGAGGGAAGATATGAACGGAGTAACAGAAAAACATTTGAGAGATAATTTATTTCATGATTATGATGTGAAACCTGTCATTGAAAAATTTGAATTTACAGCAGGGACATATAAAAGAGGTCAGCTTTTAGAAAAACATACAGATGGAAAGTTACAGGCTTGCTCAGTAGCAGATAAACTTTTTGCAATATGTACAGACGATGTTGTAATAGACAGCAATGTAACAAGTGCAACAGCATATATGACAGGCTGCTTTAATAAAAATGCAATAATAGATGAAAATTCTTTGGAATTAAAAGCACTTCAAGATGCAGGAAGAAAGTATCAAATATATTTTAGATAAAATTTAAGGAGGAAAAAATGGCAGTAGAAGAAAAAATTTTTACAAAAAAAGCATTATCATTGGCAATAGCAAGAGTGAAACCGCCAGCATTATTCTTATGGGATATACTTATAGGAATGGAAAAATTGGAAAAAACTCTGCAATTTGAAGTTCAAACTAAAGATGCAGGAAGATACAGAGTACCTCTTGTAGGAAGAAGAGAAAACGGGGTTCTTATTGAAAAAGAAGGATTTGAAACTTCAATTTATTCAGCTCCTATGTTGAAATTTCACGTTATAAACAAAGCAGAAGAATTGTTTGAACAGAAATTTGGACAGACTATTTATGAAAATGGAATAAATATGGCACAGCAGGAATTGGCTGAGGAATTAACATATTTTAAAGAATTAGCTGCAAGGACAAAACTATGGATGTTATCAGAACTTGTTACAAAAGGTGTATGTCCTCTTGAAAATGGAAAAAAAGGAATTAAATTTGGAGATTTTCAAAAAGAAATTTTAACAGACAATGCTTGGTCAAATCCTGATACAGATATTATTGCATATTTAAAAGCGAAACAGCTTGAAATTCAAAAGAAAACAGGAAAAATCATAGATGTTCTTATAGTATCTCCTGATGTAGAGGAAGCTATGTTAAAAAATAATCATATTAAAGAATATTTGAAACAGACAAATGCAAATATTGTAAGAATAAATGATAGTTCTGCAAGAAAAAATGACGGAGCAAGAGAAGTAATGTATATTCCAACATTGAATATAACAGTTTATTCGTATATTGATTGGGTAAAGGATATAACTGATAAAGATGGAGCAGAAGTTCCTGTTATTCCTGAAAAAACAGTTATAGGAGCTAAAAGAGAGAGCTTTATATGCCAATATGGACCGCTTTCATTAAGACCTGCTCCTGGACAAAGAGCTAAACTTCATGTGACAAAAGAAGTTGTAAGACCTAGTTATCCAGAAGGAACTGAAGATGACTTGTTGGAATATTTCTCAGCTCCTCTTGTATCTCCGGTTGATGCTTCAGCTTGGTTCTGTGCTCAAGTTCTAAAATAGGAGTGATAATATGAAAGTTAAAGTGTTGAAAGATAGTATTAGATTTGAAAATGAAATTTATATTCCCGGAGAAATTATCAGTGGGCTTTCTTCTGAAGAAATTATGAGATTAAAAAATATGGGTGTTATTGAAGTATTACCTGTTGATACGACAGACCCTCAGTATAAAATTCAAAAATTGGAAGAAAAAATTTCAACTTTGGAAACAGAAAAAGATAATCTTACAAAACAAAATGAGGAATTAAAGCAAGAGTTGGAAAAGTTGAAACAAACTAAAACTAGGGCTAAAAAGGAATAATAATTATGTTGAAAAATTTTTTAGAAAAAGACTTGGATAGAAATTTTTTTAAAGAATTTGCAGAAAAAATTAATTTTTCTGGAATTCCTTTAAAAGCAGTTGTATCAGAGGAACAGTACAGAAAATTATTCCAAGCAAGACATAAAAATGATGCAGGATTTATAAAAAAAGGAATAGTGATCTCTCTGAAGAAGAGAGATCTTCCTTTAAAAATTGAGGCTGGAGATATAGTGTCAGTGAACAAAATAGAATATAGAGTTATAAGCACAAATTATCCAGCAGAAGTTTTAAAGTTGGTGCTTGAAAATATAGGAGAATAAAATGTTCGAATTGACTATTGAAAATCAACTTCTTGAGAAACTTGAAGAATTATTTCAAAAATCACCTTATTTGGCTGAAGAAAGTATAAAAATTTCTTTAAAAAAAGCTGTTTCTTTGATGAAAAAAGCAGAGAAAGAACATATGGAAAAAACTTATACAGGAGATGATACTGTTATAAGTTCTAAATTTATCAGGTCAAAGATAAAAAAAGATGAGGGACAAATTCTCGGAGCTACAAAAAGAAACGATATAGAGCATTTTGATATTTCTTTGAAAAAACCCGGGAAAAGTTCTGAAAAAATGAAAGCCAGAGTTGTAAAGAAAAATGGACTTTCTACAATGAGAACAATGTTCTGGGCATTTTATAAAAGCAATGGGAAAAAAGAAAAAATTACTTCTGCAGGTTTATATATAAGAAATGGAGAAGAGAGATATAAAATTTCTCCTGTAAAAACAGTATCAATTAAGCAAATGGGAATAGTTGAAATGAAAGAAAAAGACTTAGAAAAAATAAAAAAAATTTTTTATACAGAACTAGATAAAAAGTTATCAGAGGTATTGTAATGGAAAAATATATTGAAAAAGTTGAAAAAAATATTTTGGACACAATAAAAACAAGAATTCTTTCAGAAAAAGATTTCACTTATATTCGTGGCTGGATAGTTGAAAAAGACTATTCTGAAAAAATTTTAAGCAATGAAGAAAGAAAAAAGCCGG
>OHLW01000646.1_pt1 | contig 12724 bp, 12 predicted proteins | sample 1569231 | NCBI WGS metagenome assembly OHLW01 (sample SAMEA3879544, study PRJEB24766) | human gut metagenome | biome: human-associated habitat; feature: feces | place: USA | collected 1985/1987
ATCGGCACGAACCATGACAGGAACAGACATGCCGCGGGGCAGTGTCTCTCCCTTACAAGGCGGCCGCACGCCCCTTTACCTGCACACCTTATACACCGACAGCATCGCCGTTTCTTCCTTCTCCAAAGGTAAGGATGCCGCTGTCCGGATGACCCGCGCCGCGCGAGTGAGTGCAGAGAATATGTACGATCATTTCGGGGTATCGGCCTACGCCTACACGGGGGACTGGGACGAGAGCCGGACGACACCCAACTATTTCTACAACGCCACAGCCAGCAAGTCCGGCAGCGACTATACACTATCTTCCGCCTATTATTGGCCGGGAGCTTCCTACAAGATGAGGTTCTTCGCCTATGCACCCAAAGGGAACGCCCGGTACGTGTTTTCCGGGCAAGGGCAGGCCGGCTCCCCCCGTATCAGCGTGACCGTGCCGGAAGAGGTGAGCCAACAGGAGGACCTGCTGGTAGCCCGGTCATCCGAGCTCGGGGGAAACAGCAACACGGCCGTTGCGCTGACCTTCAACCATGCCCTGACCGCCGTCAGATTCGTGTGCGGGAATGATATGCGGGGAGGTACCGTAAAGAGCGTCAGTTTGAAAAACGTTTATTCCAAAGGGACTTATAACATGGGCACACAGTCATGGAGCAATGTAGGGAGTCCCGCCACCTTCTCACAGACATTGGATAAAGTGACGACAGGAACAGCTGACGAGGCGCTCACGAGTGAGGCGCAGACCTTTATGATGCTGCCCCAGCAGCTTCCTGAGGACGCGCAGATAGAAGTCTTATTCACAGACGACACCCATACGGACCACACTTTAACAGCCGATATAAAAGGAAGTGAGTGGCCGATGGGCAAGACTGTCACCTACAAAATATCCAGTAGTTCCCTCAACTGGACTTACACGCTTGATGTCACTGCCCTGGCCGATTTTACATATGCCGGTGGTACACAGCAATATCGTGTTACCAGTTACAGGCAAAACGCCCAGGGGGAAAAAGAGGCTGCCGAATGGACCGCACAATATGCAGAAGACGGAACCACGTGGACAGACACCAAACCGGGGTGGCTTACCACATTCACGGCATCCGGTACCGGCGGCGACTCGGCGCAACCTTGTGATGCGACGGTCGAGGCGCAGACCGGAATATCAAATGATTTCCATACGGCTGCCTTGAAAGCGGCCACGGCCAAGGGTTCTGAAACCACACCGTACAACCTTTCCAGCAGCACCGGGGGGAGCAGCGTTGAGAACACGGCCAACTGTTACGTGGTCAGCGCTCCCGGTCACTATTCTTTGCCGCTGGTATATGGCAATGCGATCAAGAACGCGGCCACGAACGTTTCGGCGTATACCTCCACGGCAACAGGGACCAATATCCTGAATCCTTTCATCAACCATGCCGGGAACGGGATCACGGATCCATACATCGCTAATAATAATGGATGTACGCCGGCCAAGGCCGAACTGGTCTGGCAGGATGCGATGAACCTGGTTACGGATATAGAATACAATGCCGGTTCCAATGGCGGCAATATCTCTTTCAAAGTGGACCGTTCTTCTATCCGGCAAGGCAATGCCGTCATTGCGATCAAGGATGCGAGTGATGCCATCCTCTGGTCCTGGCATGTCTGGGTCACGGACGAAGATATCAACGATGTGATTGAGATAACCAACCATCAAAACGTAAAATACAATTTTATGCCCGTTAATCTGGGGCAGTGCGACGGCAATACCATTACCTATGCCGAACGGAGTTGCAAGGTAAAATTCACTGCCGGAGACCAGAGTAAGGAAATAACCATCAAGCAGTTGGCGAACGTAATCGCTACCGGAAACAACCATCCTTATTATGAATGGGGGCGTAAAGATCCGTTCTATCCTTCGAACGGAATGGATAACACAACCAAAACCTGGTATGACAAGGAGGGAATACCATCTACGGACAATCCTGCGAAGGCAAATCTTTCTACAGGTGCAGCTTGTATCAAGAATTATATCCTTAAACCCAATGTGATGCATGCTACAAATACGGCGGACAAATTATTCCTGAATCTGTGGTCTGCGAATAATAGCTCAGTTTCATTCTCTGATCCATCTGTTACTATCAAGACTATTTACGATCCGTGTCCTGTTGGTTTTAGACTCCCTGTTTCCAACTGTTTTTCTGGATTTACTACAACAGGAGAGTCTGTAGAATCTACATCTGAAATTAATGGTTTTTATGATGATAATAGAATCGGTTGGTGTCTATACACGGATGCAACAAGAAGTCGTACCATCTTTTTTCCGTCCACTGGATGGCGTAATTATGTCACTAGCGCAGTCAAAGGAGCCAATGTTTGGGGTTACTATTGGTATGGAATTCCATACGATATGCAGGATGCTCAAGGAATGGATATAGGCAAAGAGTACTTAAGGAATCGGAATAAGACCCATCGGGCATTTGCAGGAAGTATCCGTCCTTGCAGCGATTAAAGAGAGAAAAATGGGTGAAAGAAGGGATATGTTTGGTTGATGTTATTTCCCGAGGGTTCTCAAAGCAGCCTTCGGGGAATATATGTCTATGACAAGAATAGAGAGGCAGGGCAGGAAGTTTATAAAGATATTATAAAATGTAAGCCTATGAAATTTACAGTACGCATATTAGAAGGCAATTCTTCCGAACTCTATCAGGTCGTGGGACATTTAGTGTTTAGCTAGGCATACCTGAGGGCGAATAATATCTACCCTTACAAATCCTTTTGGAGGTTTTCATGGCGTGTCCTATATCAGGGAGAAAAGGTGATGGCATTCATGTCTGTGGAAAGAAAGACTGGCGGAGGTGACAAAATAGACAATTATTGTGTTTCTTCCGTCAGGGAGAGGAACGGTCCTTATTAAAGCTCCTGACAAGTGTTGTTGCTGTCGTCCGTAAGGACCTTGCTGAACGATGGCTTCTACTATACGTCATAACCGTGCCCGCGGGATGCACAAGATTGAGCTTATACACGGCTGGTAAGGGAACTTACGTGATCGGGAATGTCGGACATGTGGATACGCAGGAACTCAGGCATGGACAAGGATGAGTTGCTTCGTTTGAAACAGGTATTGGGATTGGCGGAACTGTTTGCCGATAAAGAGTTCCGAATGGCTGTGGAATAAGCAATCTTACACAGGTATTGGAAATGTGTAGCACTGAAAAATACAGAAGGAGATAAGCCGGTTATAATAATTTTATGAATCTACAAGATGGAAATTACAGATTTAATCAAGGAAAGGGAAAGTGTAAATGTGTCAGACATTTATATCTATCTTTATGAAGATGGTCCCGTCGTTTTCGATGTTTCTGCCGTCCACTTGCAGTTTTACTTTCCTGAAATGGAGATGGAAAGTGTGCTTTGCAGCGACAGGAGACATCACAAGCTCATACGAGGGTTTTCGCTGGAACCAATGCTGAAACGTTTGGCACAATACCCATGTCTGGTTGACGGCGAGTGTATCAGGGTGATGGAAGTATTGTGATCCTTAGGGCATGGGAAACGCAACCGATGAATTTGTCGAAACAATCAGTCTGAATCCGAACAGTACGACTACCGATCGCCATGTCTGGATACTTTTCAGGTATGCAGAGGTATTGTTGAACTATACGGAAGCTTTTGGCTTATGGTAATCCAGATTATACCGATAATGCGTTTATGTCATCCCCACGGGCAGCCATCGACAAACTGAGGGCACATGCCGGAATGCCGGGAGTTGCTTCGGATGATTTTCTTGAACGGATCAGGAATGAACGCCGAGTGGAACTCGCTTTTGAAGGGCACCGGTTCTGTGATACCAGAAGATGGAAAATCGCTCCTCAGACAATGGATATCTATGTGGTGGAGATTGAGAAACAGGACGACAGATTGATTTATTCCCGTCAGTTTGTTGACAAATGTATACGGAGTGACAAGGAATACCTGTATTCTATATCCGATGAAGAATTACTTAAAAATCCGCTTTTAAACAGAATCTTAGTTGGAAAAAATTAAATGAGTTGAGAAGTTACTTCAATTTTGTTTGTGGTGGCGTCTTTTTTGCGGGCTATTGCCTACTCTTTATGGAATAATATTTTTGACATATCAAATACACCTTCCCGATTTATCCCAATGATATTTATTCATAACAGTAGATGACATGAAATGTTATAAGAAAGCAAGCTCCACAATCTTTTCAATCACTCATTGAATAAGATTGTGCACTCAATTTCCATGTAATATTTTTACAGATTATATGCTCCATAAAAAGTTTTCTGATTTTTTAAATATGGTAAATTGCTTCTGTTTTTAATGCGATTGTCTTTCCACTTACAAACATACCGACTCTGGAGGCAAAGGCTGAAATGGTTTGTCGGCGTATTCGCCGTTAAACCGTTCGTTTTCGGTTAAACGAAAACACAACTTGCTGTCCGCAGGAGCGGACCACGTTTCTCCAATAATTATTGTGTATCAGGTTGTTGTGTGGATATTTTCCTGTGGTTTGTGGTTTTTTTCCATTAGATATTTGCCGGCTGTTCTCCCCATTAAAGGGTGGATATCTCTTCATAACCATGTGACTTACGCCCATAATTCGGGGATGAGGAGGCGAATATACGGGAAATCAACTCTTTCCATACCTTATTCTCCATTAACGGATTGTTACTTCTACACTTCTGCAAATGGAGAACGGACATATAGCCGTGTACAATTTATGGTTTTCCTTCATTGTCTCCATTAACGGATTGCTACTTCTACACTTCTGCAAATGGAGAACGGACATATAGCCGTGTATGACTTATGGTTTTTCTTCATTGTCTCCATTAATGGATTGCTACTTCTACACTTCTGCAAATGGAGAACGGGCATATAGCCGTGTATGACTTATGTTTTTTCTTCATTGTCTCCATTAATGGATTGCTACTTCTACACTTCTGCAAATGGAGAACGGGCATATAGCCGTGTACGTCTTATTGATTTCTTATCATTGTCTCCATTAATAGATTGCCACTTCTACACTTCTATAAATGGAGAACGGACATATAGCCGTGTACGACTTATGATTTTCCTTCATGTCTCCATTGATGGATTACCACTTCTACACTTCTGCAAATGGAGAACGGGCATGTAACCGTGTACGCCTTATGGCTTCTTTTCATCGTCTCCATTAACGGGTTACTACTTATACACTTCTGCAGACCGATAATTTAAGAATCCGTATCAGGACGGATGTGTGCTCCCACACCTGCCCATAAGGATTTAAAAGGACCGGTGGACAAGGAAACGGAATCCCGCCGCTTCTCCACGCCGCTACGGCAGCGGGCCTCTGACGTCACCTCCGCATAGGAATAACCGTTCGAACGCAGCGTCATGTGTATCATGACAATAACCGACTTTGGATGACTATAAGTGACAGGTGGTTCCGTCCTGTCCTCTTCTTCCTTTATTTTGTATTCCGATACAATACCAGTTGTATAATTTAATAATTTAAGATTTTAAGATATGAACTCAGAAAAAGAAAAGAACCGGCTTTCCGATATCGTTCTCGAGAGGGTCGGACTCACGGGGAACCTTCTGTCAGATCCCGTTTCCCCATCCCCGGAACCGGCGGTGGATATGCCGGGTCATGAAAGGCAGGTCCGTGCAGGGAAAGTGACAGCCCCGGAAGAATACAAGAGGAGGTTTCTGGTTCCCGCTCCCAAGTCTGTGGAGTGGAAGACCGCGTATATTGACGGGAGGCTGCACCGCCGGATCGCCATGCTGGTCAGGGCCGCCGGTTGTGGCAGCATCTCCGGCTTTATCATCCGGCTGCTGGAGCTCCATATGGAGGAACACAGGGAGGATATCGCCGCCCTGCTCGGTGAGGTCTACCGTCCCTGGGATGAGGACGGACAGCCGGGAGGAACACCTCGCCGATAAAACGTTGTCATTGTCCAAGAAGGCATATCATGACAGGAAAGAACGTAAAAGACCGGATGGGTCCCGGCGGGATGGACGCGGACCGCATCCGTGAGATCATGGGGGAAGCGCCAGCCTGTCCCCGGCAGGGACGTGGAACGTCCGGTAACGACATTATGCGGCCCGCAAGGAAAAACGGCCCCATGCAGCCGTCCGTCTATGGGGAGGAATACCTGCATGGCATTGCGGGCGTGCAGCGCCGGTCACTGCATATTCCTGCCGCCCTGCACCGGAAACTGTCCATCCTGGCGGGAGCCTCGAGAAATGGAACGGTCACGCTGGAGGGGTTCATCAACCACCTTGTATCGCGGCATCTGGAAGAATACAGGGAAACGGTGGAGATGATTCTGGAAGAGTCCCTGCCCGACCGGTCATAATAGTGTTTAACATTTAATGCAAGAAGTATGATGAAAAAAGAAAAAGAGTTGTTGGTTGCCGTCGCCAGCCAGAAGGGTGGCGTGGGAAAATCCGTCTTTACGGTACTGCTGGCCAGTGTGCTGCATTACCGCAAAGGCCTGCGTGTGGCGGTTGTGGACTGTGACTACCCGCAGCACAGCATCGCCCTGATGCGTGAGAGGGACATGGAGAGTGTCATGAAAAATGACGACCTGAAGGTGAGCCTTTACCGGCAGCACGAGAGAATCCGGAAGCCTGCCTATCCGGTCATCAAAAGCGACCCGGAAAAGGCAGTGGAAGACCTGCGGCGTTATATGGACGAAAAAGGGGAGACTTTCGATATCGTGCTCTTCGACCTTCCCGGAACGCTCCGCAGCGAGGGGGTGGTCCATACCGTCTCCGCGATGGACTATATCTTTGTCCCGCTCAAGGCGGACAACATCGTCATGCAGAGTTCCCTGCAGTTTGCCAAGGTGCTGGAGGAGGAGCTGATCGCCAAGGGGAACTGCAACCTGAAAGGGATCCGGCTGTTCTGGAACATGGTGGACAGGCGGGGCCGGAAGGACTTGTATGATGCCTGGAACCGTGTCATCCACAGGATGGGGCTGCGGCTGCTGTCCTCACACATCCCGAACACCCTCCGCTACAACAGGGAGGCGGATACTGTCTGCAAGGGTATCTTCCGCTCCACGCTGTTCCCGCCCGATCCCCGTCAGGAGAAAGGCTCCGGCCTTCCTGAACTGGTGGAGGAGATATGCCCCGCCATCGGTCTGGAGGAATCCGACACCGACCGGTAGCGGATGTTAGGGTACAGACACCTTAAATAAGGACTTTTAGCCTAAGACAAAGTAAGCTAATAGCATGATAATAAGGCTCTTATAATTACGACTTCTCCTATAAAAGCATTACCTTAGCAGTATAATAATAAAGGAGGTAACAAATTATGAACGAGCAAGTTAGAAGCATTTTAGCACAAGAAACAACAAAGACAAGCAAGATCCGGCAGCTGTTCCTTCTGGGAGTTCCCCGTGCGGAAATCGCAAGAGTGGTGACCAACGGCAATTACGGTTTTGTAGTGAACGCCCTGCGCCGGATGAGTGAGCGTGAGAGCGGTCTGAATACCCATCCGGCGACAGTCGCACTGGATTACACTTTCAACCGCAAGTTCGGTATCGAGATCGAGGCTTACAACTGCTCCCGTGAACGGCTCGCCCGCGAGCTTAGGGAAGCCGGTATCGAGGTTACGGTAGAAGGCTACAACCATACCACCCGTCCGCATTGGAAACTCGTGACAGACAGTAGTCTGAACGGGAATGACACCTTCGAGCTGGTCAGTCCGATCCTGGTCGGTGAAACCGGGTTACGGGAACTGGAGAAGGTCTGCTGGGTGCTTGACCTGTGTGACGTGAAAGTGAACGAGAGCTGCGGGCTTCACGTGCATATCGATGCCGCCGGTTTCAGCATGGCGACCTGGCGTAACCTGGCCCTGAGTTACAAACATCTGGAATCGGTCATCGACAGGTTCATGCCGGCATCCCGCAGGGATAACTACTATTGCAAGGGATTGGGCCATGTATCTGATGAGACGATACGCTCGGCCAGGACGGTGGACGAGCTGAAAAACAGAATCGGCAACCGTTACCACAAGGTGAATCTCGAAGCTTATTCACGGCACAAGACGGTCGAGTTCCGCCAGCATTCGGGAACGACCAACTTCACAAAAATGCGTAACTGGGTGCTGTTTCTCCATAAATTGGTTACCTTTGCCACAAGGGGACAGGTGCCCGCAGCCACCGCGCTCCGTGACATCCCTTTCCTGGACGATGAACAGAAACTATATTATAAACTGAGAACTAAAAAATTATCGGCATGAACAAGCATATGTATATTTTGGCAGACGGCGGCAGGATTGCCGCCTCCGACCCTTCCGAGTTTGTACGCGTCCTGCGTGAGGGCAGCTGGTTTGACAGCGGGTGCACCGATAAGGAGTACATGATGAATTTCTCCGGGCGGTACAGGGAACTGCACGGGGTGACGGTGAGGACCGACACGCCGGAGCATTTCATGGACGACCTGAAAAAGTACGGTTATATCAAGGGCTGAGAAGTCCGCCCCTTTATTATTGCGATCCCCGCCGGTCTTGAAATGTGCTGGCGGGGATTTTTTCTTTTTCCATGGAACCGGATGTCCTCCGTATCCTGTTTTCCAAAGGGAGGCTGGCTTCACGACTCCCTTCGGGAAAGCATTTTTTTCTTTTCACCGCCCCTTCCTCCATGACAAAAACTGACTATCCATGACAATACATGACAGGGTATTTGAGGTCATTCCGCTTGTTATTTCCTTTGTGGCATGAAACGGCAGGAAAGCTTGCCGGAAATAACCATAAAAAAGAAATGCACATGAAAAAAGAACCTTTGTTTATCGCATTTGCCAGCCAGAAGGGAGGAGTCGGCAAGACTGCCTTCACCGTGCTCACGGCCGGTATCCTGCGTTACCAGCGGGGATACAACGTTGTCGTGGTGGATTGTGACCCGCCCCAGCACAGTATCGGTCTGATGCGGGACCGTGACCTGGAATGCGTCAAGGAAAACGATTCCCTGAAAATGGCCCTTTACCGCCAGTACAAACAAAAACCGCAAAAGGCCTATCCGATCATCAAAAGCGAGCCGGAGAACGCGGTGGAGAACTTTTACCGTTATATGAGAGAACAGGAGACAGAGTTCGATATCGTGCTGTTCGATCTGCCCCGCGCATTCCGCTACATGGGGATGATCCGTACCCTGGCCTTGATGCACCACATTTTCATTCCGCTAAAAGCGGACGATGCCGTGATGCAGAGCACACTGCAGTTTGCCTCTGTAATCCGGGAGGAACTGGTTTCCCATGAGGACTATCCCCTGAAAGGAATCCATCTTTTCTGGAACATGATCGACAAGCGGGAGGACAAAGGGACCTTCGAGGCGTGGAACAAAACCATATGTGACTCAAAACTGCACCTGATGACAACCTGCGTCCCGGAGACCAAACGTTACAATCGGGAAGCAAGCAGCATGCAAGGCGGCATTTTCCGTTCCACCTTGTTGTTACCCGACAACCAGCAGGTAAAAGGTTCGGGACTCATGGAGCTGGTGGATGAGATATGCGGTATCATCGGTCTTGCGGAAAAACAAGGGGAATCCCCCATGACAAACCTTATGTAGACCGGTATGGAGTACGCATTCATCCTTCTGTTCCTGTACACCTCTTACCTGAGCGTAGAGAAGTACGTCCACACGGGCAGCGTCCTTAAATGGAGGGGCGGACAGCGTCCTGCCTCCGGTCTTCCGGTGAAGGAAGAACCGGCGGAACCACGGGAGAAAACGTCCGAGGAAGCTGTCATCGGTAGAAGCCGGTACCGGTTATGGCAATCCCCGCCTATGGACGAGGAATACGCGATGAGCGAAAAGCGGACGGATACGACCATGAAAGGGAGAAAGGCACCCGTGCCCGAATTCCCCGCCCCTTTCGGAAGACCGGAGGACGGTGAGGTGCCGGAACGCTACGAGATCACCGGTTATGTGGAACGTCCCGATCCGCACCGCGCCAGAGGCGTGACCTTTGACGACATGGACCTGCTCTCCAGGTTCATGGCCACGGACCGCCTTTCGGAACCGGAACGGTCCCATGCCCGCCAGACACTGGAACGGCTGGAAGGGACCGACATGGAACGCATCCTGCAGGCCGGCATCCTGGGCAGCGACGAGACATTGAAACGGTACATGGAACTGTACGTGGACAGTGACAGGGAGCCGCTCCTGCTGGCGGGAAAGGACAGGGAAAGCATAATCAGAGATTTCGATATCATGGATTTCATACCCCGATAACCAATAATATTATAATGTATGGCGAAGTATCATGATTCAAGCTGATCCGCATCGCGGACATTTTTCCAAGAAAGCAAAAGCCGCCGAGCGGCAAAGTCGGATTTAAAAGAAGGAGGTAACGATGACCGGATATTACGATTCGGGATGATCCCGGAATCCCGTCCCCGAAGAAAACTGACATTACGTTAAACAGGTAAAAAAAGAAGTATGACAAACGGATATTTCGACTCAGGATGATTTCCTCCGGTAGCGGAAAGGGAAAAATACAACCATCCAAAGAAAAAGTACAATGACAAACGGATATTATGACTCGGGATGATCCGGCGGACATCCCATTCTGAAGAGAGAATAACACGAGTGACGAACAATTAAGGAAGGAGGTAACTATGCGAGGTTATTATGATTCCGGCTGATGCCGGTAGTAAACATGTGGTTGCAAGGACAAGCCGCGGGCATCCGGCCTGCGGCCTGTTAAAAAAGAAAGTCTAACATTTTAATCATACAGGTATAAAAACAATGATACATTCAAGATCCCATTCATTTTTAAGATTCTCCCCTATGGGCAAAGTGACGGACGTATTTGTATCCCTTATCGGGCGCATACCGGCAAAAACGGTCTTCCTGCTGGCATGACTGGCCACATGAACAGCCCCCGCGTTCGCCGTCGGTGACGGGTCCGCCGGGCTGGTACAGGCCACGCAGATGGTGACCTCGTACTTTGATCCCGCCACCAAGCTGATCTATGCGGCCGGTGCGCTCTGCGGGCTTATCGGAGCCATAAAAGTGTATTCAAAGTTCTCGTCAGGCGATCCCGATACGGGTAAAGTTGCCGGCAGCTGGTTCGGAGCCTGCGTGTTCCTGATCGTGGCCGCCACCGTCCTGAGGGCGTTCTTCCTGTAATCCGGCGGTCATGGAACATAAAGTGAACAAAGGGGCCGACCGGGGCGTGGAATTCAGCGGGCTGCAGGCGCAGTATCTCTATGTCCTTGCCGGGGGCCTACTCTCCGTCTTCCTCGTGTTCGTCATCCTGTACATGGCCGGGGTGAACCGGTGGTTCTGCATCCTCTTCGGGATAGTCTCGGCCTCGACCCTGGTCCTCACGGTCTTCCGCCTGGGCAGGAAGTACGGTCCCCACGGACTGATGAAACTGGCCGCGGCAAAGTGCCGCCCCTTCCATATTATCAATCGTAAACGTATCATTTCACTCTTTAAACGAAGCAGTCATGAGAAACATCCTGAAAGCGGCAACACTGGAAAGTAAGTTCCCGGTCCTCTCGGTCGAAAGGGGATGCATCCTCTCCAAGGATGCGGACGTGACCGTCGGCTTCAAGGTACGCCTGCCGGAGCTGTTCACCCTCACCTCGGCGGAGTACGCCGCCATGCACGGGGCGTGGGTGAAAGCCATAAAGGTGCTGCCCTGTTACACGGTCGTCCACCGACAGGACTGGTTCCTGGAGGAAAAATACAGGGCCGTAACTGGCCGGGACGACATGGGATTCCTGGACCGCAGCTTCGAGCTGCATTTCAACGAGCGTCCCTTCCTGAACCATTACGCCTACCTGTTCATTACCCGGACTACCCGCGAAAGAAGCCTGCAGCAGAGCAACTTCTCCATCCTTTGCCGGGGGGCCATCATTCCCCGGGAGGCAAGGGACAGGGAGGCGGTGGTCCGGTTCATGGAGAGCGTGGACCAGTTCGAACGCATCATGGGCGATTCAGGGCTGGTGGGGCTTGAACGCCTCACGACGGACGAGATTGTCGGTACCGGAAAGAAGGCCGGCATCATCGAGAAGTATTTCTCCCTCTCGCAGGAGAACACCACCACACTGAAAGACATCAGCCTTTCCCCCGCGGAAATGCGTATCGGAGACGAGATCCTCTCGGTGCATACGCTTTCCGACGCGGACGACCTGCCCGCCGCGGTGCGGACGACCTGCCCGGCAGACTTTCCACGGACATGCGCTACGAGAGGATGTCCACGGACCGCAGCGACTGCCGCCTCTCCTTTGCCGCCCCCGTGGGGCTGATGCTTTCCCATAACCATATCTATAACCAGTACGTGTTCATGGACGATCCGGCCGACACCCTTCAGCGTCTTGAGAAGACGGCCCGGAACATGCAGTCCCTCTCACGCTACAGCCGCGCCAACCAGATCAACCGCCAGTGGATCGAGGAATACCTGAACGAGGCGCATTCCTTCGGCCTGATCCCCGTACGCTGCCACTGCAACGTCATGTCCTGGGCGGACAGCCGGGAAAGACTAAGGAATGTCAAGAACGACACCGGTTCGGCACTGGCACAGATGGGCTGCAAGCCCCGGTACAATACCGTGGACGCGCCGACCCTCTACTGGGCGGGCATCCCCGGCGGGGAGGGTGATTTTCCCGCTGAGGAGTCTTTCCATACGTTCATCGAGCAGGCGGCATGCCTCTTCATCGGGGAGACGAACTATGCGTCCTCTCCCTCGCCATTCGGCATCAAGATGGCGGACCGGCTGAGCGGCAGGCCGC
>OHLW01000667.1_pt1 | contig 12463 bp, 7 predicted proteins | sample 1569231 | NCBI WGS metagenome assembly OHLW01 (sample SAMEA3879544, study PRJEB24766) | human gut metagenome | biome: human-associated habitat; feature: feces | place: USA | collected 1985/1987
CGTGTACTGGTTCTGCTACGAAGCCATCCGGCTTTGGGGTATGGACATCGGTGTGGTGGACAGAATCCTGATGAACTTCAACCGCACGGCGGGGCTGTTCCGTTCCATCCTGTACACGAAACTGTTTGCCGTCCTACTGCTTGCCTTGTCCTGTCTGGGGACAAAGGGCGTGAAGGGCGAGAAAATCACTTGGGGACGAATCTGGACGGCTCTTGCCGCCGGCTTCGTGCTGTTCTTCTTCAACTGGTGGATACTGGCTTTGCCTCTACCGATAGAGGCGGTAACAGGGCTGTATATTCTGACCGTCGGAGCTGGTTATGTCTGTCTGCTGATGGGCGGTCTGTGGATGAGCCGCCTGTTGAAGCACAACCTCATGGATGATGTGTTCAACAACGAGAACGAGAGCTTCATGCAGGAAACGCGGCTTATCGAAAGCGAGTATTCGGTCAATCTTCCGACACGGTTTTACTACAAAAAGCGTTGGAACAATGGCTGGATCAATGTCGTGAATCCTTTTAGGGCTTCCATCGTGTTGGGTACTCCGGGCAGCGGTAAATCCTATGCAGTGGTAAATAATTTCATCAAGCAGCAGATAGAAAAGGGCTTCTCGATGTATGTGTACGACTTCAAATTCAGCGACTTGTCCACGATAGCATACAACCATCTGCTGAACCACCCGGAGGGCTACAAGGTGAAACCGAAGTTTTATGTGATAAACTTCGATGACCCGCGACGTTCGCACCGTTGCAATCCCATTCACCCGGACTTCATGGAGGATATTACGGACGCTTATGAGAGTGCGTACACCATTATGCTCAACTTAAATAAAAGTTGGGTGCAAAAGCAGGGCGACTTTTTCGTAGAATCGCCCATCATCCTTTTCGCGGCTATTATCTGGTATCTCAAAATTTTCCAGAACGGCAAGTATTGTACATTCCCCCATGCGATTGAGTTCCTGAACCGCCGCTATGAGGATATTTTCCCGATACTGACCTCTTACCCGGAATTGGAAAACTATCTTTCTCCGTTCATGGACGCATGGCTCGGAGGGGCTGCGGAGCAGTTGATGGGGCAGATAGCAAGCGCGAAAATCCCTTTGTCAAGGATGATTTCCCCGCAGCTCTATTGGGTGATGTCGGACAGCGAGTTCACGCTGGACATCAACAACCCCGAAGAACCGAAAATACTCTGTGTGGGCAACAATCCCGACCGTCAGAATATCTACGGGGCCGCTCTCGGTCTGTATAACTCCCGTATCGTGAAACTCATCAACAAGAAAGGGATGCTGAAGTCGTCGGTCATCATAGACGAGCTGCCCACGATTTATTTCAAGGGGTTGGACAACCTTATCGCCACCGCGCGAAGCAACAAGGTTGCCGTGTGTCTGGGCTTTCAGGATTTCAGCCAGTTGGTGCGCGACTACGGTGATAAAGAAGCGAAGGTCGTGATGAACACCGTCGGCAATATCTTTTCCGGTCAGGTGGTGGGTGAAACCGCCAAGACGCTTTCCGAACGCTTCGGTAAGGTGTTGCAGAAACGGCAGTCCATTTCCATCAACCGGCAGGATGTTTCCACCTCCATCAACACGCAGATGGATTCACTCATCCCGCCGAGCAAGATTTCCGGCTTGACGCAGGGTATGTTTGTCGGTTCGGTATCCGACAACTTCAACGAGCGTATCGAGCAGAAGATTTTCCATTGCGAGATTGTCGTGGATGCCGAGAAGGTGAAGCGCGAGGAGAAAGCCTACAAGAAAATCCCCGTCATTACCGACTTTACGGACGGGGACGGCAACGACCGCATGAAGGAAACGGTTCAGGCGAATTACAGGCGCATCAAGGAGGAAGTGAAGCAGATTGTTCAAGAGGAACTGGAACGTATCGCAAATGATGAAAACTTGAAACACCTGTTGCAGCAGAAATAACAGATTCCTTTATATATGAAAAAGGGGATGTGTCAAAACACCCAAAATATGAAAATTACCCCTGTCACAGATATCTGTAGCAAGGGTAATTTTGTTAAAAAGAGAGTTTTGACACCCTCTTTTTATTCTCAGATTTGAGATGCTTGTTGATGGTGGTAATGGCAAGCGTCAGCAAATAATTTTTCAGCTCTGTATCGTCTTTAAGCAGTATGCTGTATTCTTCGGCAAACATTCTCAACAGTCTGGTTCTGAGTTTCGACATTTCTTCACCGAAAGGTATCTGTCGGTTTTCTTGCCAATACTCAATCACTACGGAAGATACCAGCCACTTGAACTCGGATTTCATCTCTTTGCCGAGTTTCTTGAAGCGGATTTGTTCGCTAATTGGCGGCTCGTTGTATGGCATTATGTCTGCCGGGTCATAAACGGATATACTGCCGATACCATAATCCATGATTATCGGTAAATCAGTTTTTACATCATTCTTATGTTTCTTCTTTTTAGCCATACCCGTTATTGTTGCAGGAAACCTTTACCTTTATCAGTAAGATAGTATTTCTGTTGCGGACTCTTGGAGCCTATGGGATAAAGTGAAAGGACCAAACCGGAATTTATTGCCGGATGGATATAGTTCTTTAAGAAATTCCTTTTATCTTTCATTCCCGTTTTCTCCATGATTTCTTTAGCAGAGAGAGTGTTGTTCCCAATAGCAGACAACAGTTTTCCTAACTGTGGGGTTACTGTGGGGTTACTATAGGGGTGCTGTGGGGGTGCTGTGGGGTCTTGTCCTACTGTAGTTCTTGTATAATGAAACACAATCCATACAGCATTGCCGTCGGTATGAAACTCCGGATCCGGAATACCGACACGGCGACATTCGTTTACCATAAGGGCTATGCCACGTCCCCAACTCTCCAATACTGCACTTTTGTACAGCACATTGGCTACTATCAGATTTTGTGGTTCGGAATTGTGGCCACCCAACAGTTTCTCAATGGTAATATCAGGCGGAAATGTTCCGCTGTTTTCAATCTCCACGCGGTCATCATAGATAGCAATCCCGACTGAACTGCCGGGGCGATGGTAAACACGATGTGCAAAAGCATTTATGCAACATTCTCTCAATGCCTTATATGGCACATTCAGTTCCTCTTCTCTGTACAAACCTTCAATTTTACCGGAAAGGGACAAATGCTTGAAGAAAAATGCCATTGCAGCATCCAGCAAGTTGAATATATTGCCTGTCACACGCTGATTATCTAAAAATTCATCTTTTGTCGTTCCTTTGAACCGGGCTAAACGGAGCAGACATTGGGGATAATGGTAGAAGTTCCGTCCGAATAGGACAACGGAAGCATTGTTCAGCTTTCCATCATTCAACAAGTCAAATTTTTCAAGGATGGTTCGGACATCCTCCTGCATAGAACCTTCCGGCAAACGTCCGCCTCTGATTCCTCCACGTACTGCGCCCAAGATTGCCGTTTCGTCAAGGTCGGATATTTTCAAGCCGGGATTTTGCATGGAATCCCAAGCATAGGTTCCGCCTCGCTGCATAACCAACAGGTTGTATATACCCTGCGGCATGGCAGATGTAACGCTCTCTATCCGTTGATAAGCCCTCCCCTTATAGGTGAACGGGCGCATATATCGTTGTTCTTCCGCTGATAAAGCTATAACACTTTTGTTCGTTCCCGGAATGTCTGTATAGGATATATCAATGGTCGCAAACGGCTCGATTCGTCTGATGGTTTCCGCAATATCGCGCTTCATCTTGTCGCTCACTTCCTGACCGATAATCTTTCCCTTGTCGGTTACACCGAACAGCACCGTGCCGCCCGTACCGTTCAAGAAGGCACAAAGAGTTTCCATTCCACGCTCCAACTGCCCGGTAGTTTCTTTGAACTCAACTGTCCCGCCTTCGGCTCCGGCAATCAGTCCATTCAATATTTCGAGGTTATCTATTTTCATCCGTCATTGATTAATACTTGCAAAGTTAATGATTTTAATCGGCTTTCCGGCAGATAATAGAGTGATTGTAAATGAAGAAGGATAAGAAACCGTATAATCCGGCCGCTTATCCTTTGTTTGGCATTCGTTTATCTCCTCATCCGCTCCAATTCATCGTCATGTCGCATCTTCGCGTTCAGTTTGTCCTGCATCTTTTCAAGGAAGTAGGTGCGACTGTCGCTTTTCCTGCGTTTGATGTCCGTATAGAAGCGGTAGCAGTCTTTGGACTCCACACCGAAAAAGGAATAGAGGACAGGAGCAAGCTCTTTCAGCGAAGCCTTGCCGCCATTGATGCAGCCGGTGGCGTAGAGGGCATAGATTAGTTCTACCAACTCGACGGCATTACCGGTCCATTGCAAGGCTGGGACTGTGGCTTTGGTTTCGGATGTGGATGTTAGTGGTGGCACGGAGGTAATTGCAGAAGCGGATACTATCTTCTGCATCTTTCGGATGAAGGATAACGCCTTGCGGATATACACAGTGACGACATTCTCCTCCGATACCGACAAGTTCTGTGGATGGTGCTGTAATTCGATTTCGGCAAAAGCCAACGCCACAATAATATGCTTGGCATCATTGCCGCCGTAGCACAGGTTTATTACTTCCTGCACGAATCCGCCGTATGCCGTTTCCGTGCTACCGTTGTCTTTTCCGTTTATCATGGCGAAAAACTGTGTTTCCGCCAGTATGAGATGGTTCATTATCTTTTTCTGTTTTGAGGGTTTACACTTGTTTATCAGTGTGCGCACACTGATATATGGTGCAAATCATAGCCCTAAACACGAGAAAAGATTGTGAGAAAATTGTACTACATTGTTTTTCAGAAAGATAAAATTCAAAAATAATTTTATCCTTGATTGCATCCCTTGTGAAATGTGTTCAGATTCTGAACATGTGTTCACTTTCTGAGCACGGAAATCCCGCCAAGATGTTCATAATCTGAACATTTTATGCCCGTGGCTCTTTATGATAGGTAAGCCGGATTACTCCGTCCCTATAAGTTTTGTTCTCCATAAGCCGCCAGTCATTCATAGGTAGTGCTGACTTGAAAAAATGCGCTCCGTTTCCGTCGATGGTTGGAACAACGTATAGTATGATTTCATCTATCACGTTCATCCGTAACAGTCCGTTGGCATATTCGGTATTCCCGGCAGTTACTTCCAACAAATGGCAAATGCTTCCACCTTCCTCCCTCCATTCTTGAAGTACGGATACCGAATAGTCGGATGTCAGCTTATACAGGGCATTGGCACGTATTTCATCCATACCGTAATCTTCGGTTTGAAGCAACCGCTTCCGGGGATGCAGTTTCATCGGACAGCCATCTATTGAGATAACGGCAAGTAATTGTATTTTCGCCATAACGTATTTTCTTTCCTTTTTGGCGAGGCAAAAAAGTAGCGTGCAATTCACACTACTTTCAAGCGATGGCTCTGGTAAAGCCTTTACGGAGAGTACGTGAATGCACGCTATGCGTAAGCATAGCATAAGCATCACGCAATCGTCTCCGTAGTTCCAATTTACCAGATTTTCGCTTGAAACGCCTTGCGGTCTTATGTCTATATCATCGGCGAAAAGTTACCCGATCGCCTGCTATTTTCTGAAATACAATTGCAAAGTTAATCAATTATTGCCATTTACAGCCATACTCCGGTCAGTTTTCTTCATTCAATCCATACTCTACCAATTTATTATACAGCGTTGTCCTGCCGATACCCAGTATCTTTGCAGCCATTTTCTTGTTACCGGCTGCTTGTTTCAAAGCACGCAGGATACGTCCTCTTTCTTCATCCCCGCTCTTCAATGTAAAACAAGCGGAAGTAGCGGACGGTTCATTGTCAAGTTCCAAATCGGCTTCGGTTATCATATCGCCTTCTGATTGCAGGACTGCCGTCTGTATCTTCTGTTTCAACTCGCGCACGTTGCCCGGCCACGCATGGGCGAGCAGGGCATTACGGGCAGATGCGGCAAACCCTTTTACTTCACGTTCCAACTCACGGTTTGCCATTTCACGGAAGAACTCGGCCAATGGCATGATGTCTTCCGGGCAGTCGCGCAAGGGCGGCATGGTTATCACATACTCCTGCAAGCGATAGAGCAAATCCTGCCGGAACCGCTTTTCCGTTACGGCTTTCTGCAAATCCTCGTTGGTTGCAGCCACTATCCTCACGTTGGCTGTTTTGTCCTCCTTTGCTCCGACGGGACGGTAACGGCGTTCCTGTATGGCGCGGAGCAGCATCTGTTGCATCTCCATTGTTAGGTTGCCCACTTCGTCAAGGAACAGCGTGCCGCCATCCGCTTCCAGAAAATACCCCGTCTTGTTTGCTTCGGCACCCGTAAACGCGCCCTTGACGTGTCCGAAGAAGGCGGATTGTATCAATGACGGGGACAAGGCTCCGCAGTCTACTGCCACAAAAGGTTTATCGGCAAGTTTGCTTTGTTGGTGTATATGTTGTGCGATATGTTCCTTGCCCGTACCGTTCTCGCCCAGTATCAGCACGCTCATCCGGGTGGTGGCTACAAGGCGCACACGTTTCTTGATTTTCTGATAGGCTTCGCCCTGCCGGACGAATATCGGAATGTTCCATTGTAGTCGCTTTTCATGTTCTTTTTGCAGGGTGCGGATAAGCGGTATCAGTTTATCCTCCAACAACTGTTTCTGTATGTAATCCTTTGAGCCGAGCTTCATACTTTCCACTGCCGTATGCACCTCCCCGTAATTGGTCATAACGATAAACACCTGCTGTTTGTCGTTGGCACGCATCCACCGTAACAACTCTATGCTTTCACCGTCGGGGAGGCGTAGGTCGGCAACGACAATATCATCCACCTCTGACTTTGCCAATAGTTTCTTGGCAGTGGCAAGATTATATGCAGACATAGTATCGAAGCTGTCTTTCTTCAGCAGGTTGCAGACATAATCGTTATAGACGGGGTTGTCCTCAATCACAAATACTTTCATCCGACGACCTCCTTTCCTTTTGCGCAAGTTCTATGATAACTGTTCCCATACGAAGCATGGCATCCACGCATTTCCGCAATTCCATTTCGGAACATTCAGATTCTTGATGCAGCAGTTCATACAGGTTCCACAAGGGTTTGTCAGCACGGATAACAGCCCATGAACTTCGCTGACGGTGTATCCATTCGTCCAACGCCTTGCGGTCATTCCTCTCCATGATTTCCCGGACAGCCTGCATATCCTTTTCTGTTTCGGTTATCAAACGGTCGAGCATCGCCCGTTTGTCACCATAGGCAAGCAGAGAGGACAAGTCGGGAAGTTCATCCTTGTCCGTACTTGTCAAAAGGCATTTGTCTGATACAGCAACCAGTTCGGAAATGGAAAATGGCTTGAACAGGCAGGCGGTAAATCCATTTTCCAACAGCTCCTCTTCGCTGCAACTGCCGGAGGCGGTCGCCACGACAATGGGAATCTCTTTCGAGTTGCTGACACTTGACGAGCGTAACAACTCCAACACCTCATAGCCGTTAATCTCCGGCATCTTCATATCGGTTATCATGAGGTCGTATGTGTGCTGCCGCATGGCTTCCATTGCATCGCCAATAGTGGTGAACGTGTCGCAATGCACACCTATACCAGCATACATTTCCTTTGTCATGGATAATACCATCGGATTGTCGTCCAATACGATGACAGAATAAGGTCTTTCTATATGAGCCAGACTTTCTGCGGCTGTCTGTTCTTCAATACCAATATCGGCAGTGTTCATTGGCAACTCCACAGTAAAACGACTGCCTTCTCCTTTTTCGCTTTCCAAGCGTATAGTGCCGCCAAGCATCCCGACTATCTGTTTCACAATGCTTAACCCCAATCCGAAACCGTCTTGCGTGGCGGCGTTGGAAAGCCGCTCGAACGCTCCGAACACTCGCTGTTGTTCTTCCGCACTCATGCCGGTTCCGGTGTCCTCTACTACAAGGGTCAGCCTATTGCCGTCATAGCTTATGACAAGTGAAACGCTTCCGGCATTCGTGAACTTGACGGCATTGCCCAGCAGGTTGTCGCATATCTGTATGATGCGCTCCTTGTCGCCATTCAGGATAATACCCTCCGGGCACTCGATGGTAAGTTTAAGATCTTTTGCTTCTGCTTGTTGCGTAAACTCCGTTTGCAACAGCTCCGCGATGTTTTCCAAACGAAACGGACGGACATTCGCCTGTTCCTTGCCGCTGTCCAAGCGGAAGAAGTCAAGCAGGGAGTTGAGCATGTCGGTCATTCTCTTGGAGGCTTGCAGGATATTGTCCGCATAACCGCTTATCTTTTCTTCTTCGTTGTCCTGCATCAGTTCCGCATATCCATGTATGGCAGTCAGTGGTGTGCGTAGCTCGTGGGTGATGGTGTGCATCGCTTTCTTGCGTGAGGCTATCAACGATTCGTTTTGTTTTACTGACTTTTGCAGTTGCCCGATTAAATCTGTTGTCTTACGTTTGTACTGCTTGATGCGGGTGGCATAGCGGTGAATGATGATGTATGAAATAATAAGCAACAGCAGCATGACACCCGTTATGATACCTACCTGCAAGAACGATCTTTCGCGCATGGCGGATATTTCCGCCTCCCGTTCCAGCAAGTCAGCCTGCACCTTGTGGTCCATCTGCTGGATAAGGGTTTGCAGTTGGCGGTTCAGTTCCGCATTGCGGCTGGCAAGGCTGTCGGCATATTCCGACAGACGATGGCTCTGGGCACGTTGTTGCGCTATCATATCACGGTTCAGTGTGTAGAGCATCGTGGTGGTCGTCGTCGGAGGTGCTTCCTGACGACGACCACCACGATAGGCACAAGATCGGAAGTGCTTCCTGTTTCTTGCCGAACAACCCGAGAAAACCTTTCCTCCTCTGTTTCTTCGGCTCTTCCTGCCTGCTCGTTTGCACTATCACCGGCACCTGCTTGGCTATCCGGCGGTTGATGTCCGCCTGTTGTTCCAGAGCCTCCATGATGGCGCACAGCCGCTTTTCCTTGTCCTCCAGCAAGTGGTGCACGCTGTCTATGCGCACCGATTCGTAATGGCTCTTGAAGCGGCAAAGCATACTATCCACCGCCATCCGTTGCCGCCGGTATGCCGCCACATCCTTATCGTCCCATTCCAGCACCGACTCGCCCAAAAGTGACAACTCCACCACACCCACATACGCATCGTGTGTTTCCTTGCGGAAGCGGTTGATTTCACGGTTCTCCCGTTCCAGCAACTCCAAGTCGCGCCATTCGCCGAGCCACGTGCAGATGATGCCGCCCACCAGCAGGACTATCAACAGATAGCCTGCGGCAAGCAGCTTGCGGAAATGCTTGGTAGTGGTAACGAATTGTTCGCCCATTTGCTGTTTGTGTAAATACCGTTATTCAACATACGCATATAGGTCGTGGAACTTCGCAGGTTCATGGATGAGAATGGCGGCCATGCTACCGATGACCGCCATAAGTATGGCATAGCCGAAAAATATTTTATATCGCAGCGACACTGTTTGTTGATGAAAAATATAATTGGTTAACTAAATATCAATATCACAGGATAGTGATCCCCACCCTTCATATGATATCTTAGTACACATGTTCTTAGCTGTAATCTGCTATCGATAAGGAAATAATCTAATTCTCGACCTGAAATATGTGTTGGCATACCACAACATGCAAAATTAGCACTATTTCCCGGCCTACTCCTGGTACCTGTGTAAATATTCTGATAATTCGCTTGGAGTCATATTCATGTCCCCACCAATAATAAATGGGTGATTTGCGGATGATACCAATTTATTTATATCTATAGCACCACATCCGGATTGGCAATGAATGGTATAAATTTCAAGGCCTCTATAATTAAGACCAATAGACCACCGACCTGTTCCTGACTGCGCATAAGAATAGGAAGGGCTAAAATTTATATCTGCAATGACACCAGTATTACACCGTGTGTTCCATCACGTCCTCCTTTCTTTATTGGGGTTATACTTCGGTTCTTTCCGTTGCGAGCGGAACTTTTCCGCCCTACGGTTTACTGCTTCCTCAAGGTAGGCAATGCTCCTTTAAGTTCGTAACGCCACTTTGAGCCTGCGGTCTGCAAGGCGGTGTTCATGGCATCAACGGCTTTCTGCCAGGTAACGTCAGTGCCGTCCACCTTCGTGGCTTCGGTGACTTTGTTATTGTAGCCGATACCTTGTTCATGATTGTTCTTCCAATAGCAGGCGGTCACGGTGGTGTAGTTATCTCCCAAAAAGCCGCCGATATGTACATAGCCAGTGCTACTACCCGTACTGGTTACGTTGCCCGTGGCATAGCAGGCAAGGACGCTGCTTCCTCCGTTGAATCCCACCAGACCACCGCCAGAGAGATTCTTTGGGGAGTCTATTTCTAAGGTTACGTTGCCTGTGGCATAGCAAGCGGTCAGGGTGGCACTCGAATTCGTCTGACCTGCCACGCCGCCGACATCGACCGTTCCCTTCACTGTGGCAGAGGAACTGCATCCGGTGATGGAACCGGCCTTTTGAGCACCCACCACACCGCCGACGCACTTCGTGCCGCTGACGCTGCCCGACACCGAGCAGTTTTCAATGGTGCCCCAGCTAAATCCTGCCACGCCGCCAGTATTGCCAAACATGTGATTGCTTGTTATCTGTATGCCCTCCATCACCACGTTCTTCACCGTACCAGCTCTATTGAGCCAGCCGAACAGACCCGCATATTCGTCATTTGTCGTAAAGGTCAGCCCCGTAATGGTATGGCCGCCACCGTCGAAGGTGCCTTTGTATGAGTTGTCGTAGTCTGTGCCTATCGGTGTCCAGTCTTTGCCTGTGAGGTCAATGTCTGTGTCGAGGGTAATGTTAATGTCGCTCTTACCTCCGTTCACTAATTTGGCTATATTCATCAGACCATCGGCGGAGGTCACGGTGTAGCTGCCGTTGCTCTCTATGGTATAGCCCAGGTCTTTTGCCGCAGCGAGGGAGACGGTGTAGGTATATTCACCGCCCGCCTGCCAGTCGGTAGCATTCTTCATCTTATAAACGAAGGTCTTGCCGTTAGTGAAGGTGCAGGTAATGAAGGTCGTGCCAGCTGCCACACTTTGCGGGGCTACGATGGCGGTGTAGGTGTTGCTGCCCTTGTCATACGGGACGATTATATCCGGGTTGTCGCCTTCGGTGGAGAGGCCCGTCAGCTGCACGGATGCCAGCCCCTCGGTGTAGTCCGTCAGAACGATGGTCACCCGTGCCGTGCGGTGGGTGAAGCGGAGCGTGGGGCTACCGTAGGTCACCGTCTGTCCGTCGGCTACGATGAGGTCGCTGCCCTCAAAGTCTTTCTGGGCACTTTGGTTGGCTTTTACCTTTACCGCAGGCGGAGTTGTCTCGCCAGCGGTGTAGGGCCACCACGCCGTGACGGTGATGTCGTTGTGGTTGGTCCAGTAGTACGGGTCGGTGGAGGTCAGCGTGGCGTTGGTGGGCGTCACGTCGTATGCCTTCACCGTGCCGTCCATCAGGACTGCCACGCTCTGCACACCCGTCCAATTGCCATCCGCTGGGGCACGGGTGCCGGCGGTGGCTGTCGCGGCGGGGTTCAGCCCCGTGGCGGTGAAGACGATGGGTGTGCCTTCCGCCCCTTCAGACAGGAAGCCTGCTTCGTCCTGCGTGCAGGCGGCGAGGGCGAACAGCAGGGCGAGGGCTGCGAATATATGGATGTTTGTTCGTTTCATGATGCGTGTTGTTTAGGGGTTTTTATTGTTTCTTTTCAGTACGGGCAGACCGCCGGTGCCGAGTGTCCACTGGTAGTCGTTGCCGGTGAGGGCGGTGTTCATGCCGTCGACGGCTGTCTGCCATTTCACGGTCGCGCCGTCTACCTTCGTGGCAACTACCGTTCCTCCTTCATTACGGAGTACTCCTTGCTCGGCATTGCCTCCCCAATAACAGGAAGTTATATTCTTGTAGTTGAAACGCACTATAGTTCCACAGCCAGCCTCATCTTTCAATGTGCCGTTGAACCAGCAAGCGATGATATCGCCATAATTTGCATTGGCTATACCACCACTATGTACAGTAAGTTTTCCCGTCACAGAGCAGGCAATGATTTGGCCATGATTTCGGTCCACCATTCCAGCAGCTCCTCCACTACTGCCATCCAGATTCACATCTATGAGTTGTAGGTTCTTTATCACTCCACTTTGATTTAAAAAAAGAAAAAGTCCAAACCTCGCTGCTGAAAAGTTTAATCCCGTAATGCTGTGTCCCTGCCCATTAAAGACGCCGGAGTAGCCTGGCCATGTGTCTAAACATGTCCATTCCCTACCCGTCAGGTCGATGTCGGCGGTGAGGGTGCAATTTATCGATTCATCTTTTTGTATGGCTTTGTTCCATGCCAGTAGGCCGTTGGCGTTATAGACCGTGTAGGTCTTGGTGTTGCTGTCGTAGATGTAGCCCAAATCCTCAGCCTCGCCGCTCTCGCCGCCGCCGTCAACCCAGCTGCCGATGGTGCAACCCTCTAACGTCAGGCCGGTGGTGTTCACCTTGACGGTGTATTTATAGCGGCTGCCCGCC
>OHLW01000702.1_pt1 | contig 11974 bp, 4 predicted proteins | sample 1569231 | NCBI WGS metagenome assembly OHLW01 (sample SAMEA3879544, study PRJEB24766) | human gut metagenome | biome: human-associated habitat; feature: feces | place: USA | collected 1985/1987
CGCATCTACTAATATTATTAATAATAAGATAAATAGAACTGTCCATAAGGGTGTAAAACTACCTGCCACCCAACTAAATGCTCCCGTTAATAAGCAAGAGATAAATTTGGCTGGACCATCATTAAATAGTTCTTTAAAGTAGTTCATACTAGATACTCCTTGGGACAATAAAAAATAGTGATGAATTTTATTTAACATAATAGATTGATATGAAAGGAAAACAAAAACGCTAACCAAATTTTACTTCAGTTAGCGTTTGGTATTTTTTGATATGAGAATTGATGTTATAACGTCTTTAGTTACTAAAAGTTCTCTTATATAAATTGACACTATCCTAAGTAATAGCGGTTATTTGTTCACTATTTAATTCATCTTGCATTTGTTCATAAGCAACAAAATCTGAATCTACTTGCTCTTTTAATTGCTTTCTCTTTTGTAAGAAATCTTTATATATGTCTATATAACTTTCATCTAATATCCCCAATAAGGCAGCATTGTAGTCGTTCAATTTCTTTGCTTCAACATCTGTACCCCATAGTTCATTAATACATGTTTCTAATATCTTATTAGCAGTTAATGTAGGCCATACAATCACTTCATAATAAGAATAACCAATATATTCATCTCTTTGTTCCGTTTGTATATCCCATCTATATAAATAGTAACCATTACTATCTCTTTCTATTGTACTGGGTATTTTATCACTGTATGTTGTAGTTATTTCAGTTGATTTATATTTTGGGAAAAAGCAAAGGCGAGTACCCACGCAAGCGAGGCCCACAAGCGACCCGCCGTCCGCGCGACCACCAACCTGCACCACCTGCATGCGGTTAGCCGATGTGTTGGTGTAATAGTAGTCGCACCAGTAGGTAGAACTACTACCGCCGATCTCCGTAGCTACGATATCACCATCCTCACCTAGGAGCATCTTCTTGGCATAACCGTTACTACGGCAGATATTGCCCTTCTTGTCATAGCCGGTGTAAGAGGTGTCGCTGAAGTTCGACGGGTCATCGGTAGTCCATAATACGGATAATCCGGCATCGCCAGTAGTGACCTGTATATTAGCCCCGTCAGTGTATTTCCAGATATGACCGAACGGATTCTCTATACCACGATATCTGTTAGCCATCAATGTGGCATGAGTACCGTCTGAAGAGTTCTTCACCACATATGCCTTCTCTCCAGAGCTGTTCCCGAACTCGTTGGTGTAGCCGCATGGTATAAGGGGATTGGCGTTGTTGAAGTTAGCCCAATCCGTCATTTGCGTTGGTCCCAGACCTAGACCACCTTGGGCGAAACCGTTAGCGTCCTTTTGAGCATTAAACGGTTTTTGACTATTTAATGTAGCATATTCTACTGCAAATAGCCAGAATAAAGTCTTGTGTGCTCCATATGTATACATTTCCCAACCACTACCACGTTTTCTTGCAGCTTGGCGGAATTGGTCTCGTGTGAGGTTAGTGACAGGGAGACCCAGCAGAGAACGATAGGTATTGTCCCATTCAGCAGTGTTGTCACCTCCTCTTTTATTTACATTTGTACTTCCAACACCATAAGAGGAAATCAAAGTAGAAGATTCTCTATCTATTCCAGACTCAAATGAACTTATATAAAATTGATCGATATGATTATATCCTGGTAATGGCATAGCGGATAGCATCATTCTAAATTTAGTTCCGTCTTGGTACAATTTATACCAATGTTCAGGTATTTCAGTCATTACAGACTCTGTTAAATATTCTGTATTTATATTACCCCAATTTGAATTATTTAGATAACTTTTTATCCCACCTTTATTATCCAGTATTACTCCCCTTATCTTACTCTGGATAGGTAACTCCCTATGCAATTGCATATTACCTACTCTAACTCCATCAGGACTAGATGATGCAGTATCCCATTCAACACCATATGCATATTGATCTTCTAGTGTTGGCATTGATTTATATGTACCATCATCCATTAAAGCTTTAGTTCCATCACCTGTAGTATGTATTGTTAACTGCTTAGTATTATTCTCAGAAAGACCACTTATTAGATTTGTATATACATCAATACCATCACTTACTGGAATTAAATAATTCATACCAGCATCTACATTTACAGATAAATCTTGATATATAGAGATTTGTGTAGAAGAATTCTGTAATATTCCCGCATCCTGTTTTATATAAAGCCAAATAGAATTATCATCATTAACATTATACCCACCAAAAATACTTGATATGTATACTCCATTATCTCTGACTGGAAATATATTAACAGCGTTGCTTGGAAGTTTCTCTAATAATTTATTATAATTTTCCTGAGATATAGATAGATTGTCACTTGATGCTATCTCCATAACAATGTCGAATACTGTATAATCTGGTAAGTCAGATTTAGTAGCTAGTTGAGTATCTACATATTCCTTATTAACATCCACGGTAGGTATAGTAGGTTTATTCAATATCAATGCATCTCCTTCAGTAGCATTCCAATCAGCATTAACATTTACTTCGGCACCAGCAGCAATGCCATTCAATTTTGTCTTATCTGAAGGTAACATCAAACCAGCTAAAGCAGTAGTAGATGCAGGTAGATCTAATTCTATATTCTCTACTGCATTGGTTACTAAGTTCCTTTTATCCAGAGTAATAGAGATACCTGTTGCTGTAACTGATTTAGCAGCAGCTTCAATTACTTCATTAACATTTGTAACTTTAGTTTTATCCGCAGTAATATAATCATTAGTACTTAAACCCTTACCTTCTACTTTATCAACTTTAGTATCAATAGCATTATATACCTCAGTAAAGTCAACTTCTGGTATATTTACTACAGACCATACACCATTTTGTCTAGCGTACTGTGAACCATCTTTAGGTGCTTCTTCTACTAGTTCCTGACCATGATCACTACTTAAGTATGGTATTTTAACCCATTCTCCATTATATTTTACTTTAATTACCATAACTAGTTATTAAATATTTGTTTGCCAATTGTTTTAGCTTCTGTTCTAAGTGTTTGAAAAGATTGCCATTCATCATATCTGGTAATAGGTTGACTGCCACTAAGCAATTGTTCAACCATATTAGATTTTAATGCTGCTTCCTCATCTGCACTATATCTAGTTCTGATAACCTTACTTACGAAAGAATCATAAGTTGGTTCTTCATTGAATTTTAATTCATAGTAAGCGTAACCATGTATATCTTCAGAATTAACTTCTTCAATATCCCATCTAACTGCCCATTCATTCATCCCCAAGTATTCTATTACTTCAGGAATATTATCTCCATGTACTTTTCTTAACTCTATCATAATTATGCCTGCATTTTCTTAAATGTATCTGAATCAACTACAACGATCTTACCATAAAAGGCTAATCTTGCACCGATATCCGTCCACGAACCCGAGGACGCATAATTAGCACTAGCCACGAAGACTCCGCACCGAGAACCATTACCCGAACCACCCGACCGTAGGAAGATTCTATTTCCTGTTGGATTAAACCAGCTATAATCGGAATAGTAAGTAGTTTCAGATCCTCCATTTGATGTAGGAAGTACGTCTCCATATTTACCTTGAGCTATGGTTTTAATCCATCCATTATATCCTTCAGTTGCAGCTGGATTAGGTTCATATCCTACAACTCTGATATTAGTAGCACCTGCTGCTTCAAGCTCTGCTACATCCTTATCTGGGAATGAACCTCCATCATATACAACGTATTTACCTTTTAAAATGTTTATTCCTTGTACAAACTCCCACTTACTGTAATAGCAGTCTTCAAGTCCTAAGAAGTTAGTTGAGTAGTATCCAGTATCATTATTTACAGCTGCTTTCCCATCTCTATTACCTAAAGCCTTTGTTCCACCAGTCCAACCGTAGTTATATCTCTTAGTACCTCCTGAACAAGGAATAGCACTATTGCTTGTACTAATATTAGTAGTCTTATAGTAAGCACAAAACATTCTAGCTATAGTAGCATGAGACCTATAATCACCAATACTATACATTGAACCATTTACCTTTGCTGCTGCAACGAACTGTGCTATAGTTTTAGATGCTGTTGATATAGAAGACCCACTACTAGTCAATGCTCCTCCATTATCGTCTGAAATTATTCCTTCAAATGCACCTAATAATAGTTCTGGTTCTTCAATATAGTCACTATCAATTTGTTGCTCAGATATGTATGTTCTCCAAATGCCAGGACTTCTTTCTATAGTTTTATGATAATATTTAGGAAAATGTACCATCAAACTCTCCTTTTTAACGTGATTGTAAGTAGCACCTGTACCATCAGGCCATTGATTACTATTTGTTTCATTTAAATAACTAATCAATGCAGCATCATCTCCATATGGTTTAGCAATACATCTCTTAAACTTACTTCTTAATGATTCAATTACATTTCTATTACCACCTGTTGCACATGTAGTAGATGAAGCATTCTCATTATTCTCATACCAATATGCCAGAGTATCTTCCATAGCTTCTGGTGTTAATAGTTCTTTCCAATTAGACCAATCTGTGTTGTTTATATCATTTCTGTAATACATTTTACCATTTGTACCAAAAACTAATTGTGTAATCCAATGTTCATACGTACCTGCAACTGGATTAGGTCTATTAGATAATTGTAATAAATTTCCCCATGCGGTTGGAACATTCGTACTAGATTCACTGTAATAATATATACCATTTTTAGTAAGGTGGTTTAAATCTCCGGCTTCAGTTATAGGATTCAAATACTTAGCAGTAACTTCTCCATTTTGAACACCATCTAACAAATCAGCATCTAACCCGCTACCTGAACCATCATTACCAGCATGCCATACTTTATTATTCTTATAAGTAAATGCATCTTTAGATACAGTAAGATTATTAGCACTATCCCAAGGACTATTATCCCATCCTACATAAGCATTATAAGATCTATATATAGATCCATTTCCAGTAGAAAACATTCCAATTCCACCAATATAACCAGTTTTATCAAAGTTTCTAAAAAATAAACCTTTTGCATTAGCACTGGTTTTAGAAGTCTCTAATTTTAATCCATCTAAGGAAACTTCGGTATTGTATTCAGAAGCCGTTATATTAAGAGCACCTGTCATGGTATCTCCTGCTTTTTTAACATATCTAGCATCGCTAGTATCTTGAGTCATTGCAGTAATACCTTTTGCAAATGCAATTTTAGTACCGTTCTTTGTAGCTGCAGTAATTACATTACCTGTACCGGTTACTTCAATTGTCTCAAGTTTGTTTGCTTTTATATTGGTAATGTCCTGAGTAATTGTAGAATCATCATAATTACTCAACCCATCAAGTTTAGTCTTATCAGCAGCAGACATTACACCAGCTTTACTAGTAGTAGCTTTATCAATAGTTATTGCACTACTATCTGCTGTACCTGTTGTAGGATTTTTCTTTTCCAGAGTAATAGCAACAGCATTAGCATCAGCAGTAGCACCTGTAGCATTAGACACATAACTACCTAAGTTAGTTACTTTCTTTTTATCTTCAGCTGTATAGTCTTTAGTAGATAAACCTTTACCTGCTTCCTTCTTTACAAATAACTCATCGGCTTGTGCTTGACTATAACCATCAAATGTAAAGTCATAGTTTTCACTGGTATCTAACCACATGATCTCTTCCTCAGTAGGTTCAGTATCTGAGATCTTAATATCCTCTGGTATAGTTACATTCTTATCTACAGCATTCAGAAGTACCCTTTTGGTAATGGTTTCAATCTTATTGACTTGTGCACCTGCTTCAATACCTTGTAACTTTGCAAAGTCTTCTTTAGACATCAAACCATTAGCTGTCAATGATGCTAATTCAGCAGTACCACCTAATGTATCCCAACCTTCGCTTGTCCATGCGTAGTTAGTGTCATTCTTACGAACATTCCACACATCACCAATAACATTACCTTCAGTAGGCAAATCTTCAATCGTATCTACAGATCCTTTGAAAATATATACAGAAGTAAATTTACTATCTACTTGGGATTTATTATAGTAGTTGTTAGCAAGATCATCTGCTACTACCTTTATGTTAGCATCAGTTTGATCCTTAGTATAGTACCTAGTATCATGAGTATGAGTAGTTACTTCACCTACTAATACAGCTTCAATAGCTGCTTTACTAAGTTCAGCATCTTTACCGGGTTCTCCTTGAGGCCCTTGAAATCTACCCATATTAACCCATTCAGTACCATTCCAAAAGTATAAGTCTGTACCAACAATATAAGAATCACTAAGTTGTGGATCTACTATAGTATCTAAATCTTCTGGACTATCAAGACTACCTTTTAAGATAATACCTGAGGATGGCCAACCTGTGTTTACATATACATCATCAACTTCATCCCAAAGATACCAATAGCCGTCGTCCCCTACTTTGGGAGGATTGTCTGCATATTCTTTAGCTCTGTTTGCTTGAGTATTAGCATTATTAGCAGCAGTAGTTGCATTTGTAGTAGCTTGTTGTGCAGCTGTTTTAGCCTCATTTACGGCAGTTATAGCATCAGATGTATTCTTTTCCCTTGCAGCCTCTTGAGTCTCTCTAATCGCCTCATTTGCCTGTCTAGTGGCTTCATTTGATTCCCTTTCCTGTTCTGCTGTATTACGAGCTGTTTCTGCTTCTACACGCTTAGCTTCTTCCTCCTTTCTAGAAGTCTCAGCAGTTACTCTTTCACTTTCAGATGCAACTCTAATTGCTTCATTAGCTATACGTTCTTTTTCCTTAGTGTTACGTTCACTTTCAGAATTTGCCCTTAATTGCTCTGCTGCTGCTCTTGCACCTTCAGCTTCTACACGATCTGACTCTGCATTAACCCTACTAGATTCTGCTTCTTTTCTAGAGTTCTCTGCAGCAATACGCTCATTCTCAGCAGTTACCCTTTTAGACTCTTCTGCTTTCCTGCTATCTTCATTAGAAATACGTGTATTCTCATTGCTTACTCTGGTATTTTCAGCATTGACTCTACCTTGTTCCGCAGTAATACGTAATGCTTCTGCTTCCTTAACAGCTTGTTCAGTAGCTTCTACTTGAGCTTTAGCTTCTAAGGCTTCTGCTGCTGCATCTAATGCAGGTTGTTTTAATGATTGAACCCACTCTTCTTCAGTACCTACGAAACCATGTTTTACTGCAACTTCATATGCTGACCAACCTTGAATACCTTGCATACCAGATAAGTCAACAATAAACTTCCAGCCTTCTTGAGTCTTTAAGTAAACTTTAGCATCATCAGGATCTTCTACATCATTAGTATTAATAAGTACGTACTCACCTAACTTTACATCAGCAGTACCCCAATCAGCTTCCATTGCTTCTACTGAAGGATATTCCTTCTTGTAAGTGAAAGCATCACCAATAGCAGATATACCAGTATTAACATATTGTTTAGTATCATAGTCATAGATCCACCAATCACCATCTACGATCTTTGGTGGGTTACTAGCAATCTCTTCAGCTTTATCAGTAGCAGCTACAGCATCATCAACTATACCTTCAATATCTGTTACAGCTTGATTAGCTTTATCTGCAGCTTCATTTGCTTTGTTAGCTGCATCTAGTGCAGCAACAGCAGCATCTTCAGATGCTTTACTTAAACTATCAATCCAATCTTGTTCACTACCTTCAAAACCTAATTTAACTGCAATATCGTAAGCACTAAGACCACGAGCTTCTATACCTGTATCTACATATACTTTGTTGATAGGATCATAAGTAAACCAATGATCATTCTCACCTATATATGGAGTCTCTGCAGTAGCTTTTACTCCAGTATCTCTATTGTCTACCCACCAGTTGCCATTAGAACCAATAAATGGTGGTACATAGTCATCTTTACTTACATCAAAGAGTACAATCCATTTTTCTATATCGTGATTGTAAACTTTAATTATTCTACCTTTTGAATCTGCTCCCAAGTCAACCCAGTACCCAACCTGATCTGGATTGGGTACGGTTATACTTGCAAACCACTCATAATATACATTATTCTTAACCATTGTAATAGTTATTATTTAGTTCTTTTGCGTTAGCATATTGCCACGGTCCTATTTTTGTAAACCCTTTTTCTGCTTGTATTTGTGAGTAGATGTTCTCAATTTTTTCATACATCGACATACCCTCATCATTCAACCTATTAGTTGCATTTAAAACCATTATTTTATCTGCAAGATAAATTATTTCATTTTCAGTAAATTCATAGTTTTGGGTAGTTTCTAGATCCAAGGCGCCACTAAACTGTGTATATACATTACCATCTACACCAGTATATTGGCTAATCCCTTCAAGCTCCTCTTCTGTAAAGTCAACTTTTTGTTTAATAGACTCTTTTGTTTGTAAATTAACATAAGAATCATATTTCCAAAGTAAGTTGTATATTATAATTGCTCTTTCCTTTAAATTAAGTTCCATATTATCCTTCTATATATAAATATCCACCATTACTCACCCTAACATTAAAACTAGTATCACTAGACTCCAAACCGTAATTTTTTAGTTGAGTTAAAGTAGGTAACTGAACAAAATTGACAATAGTTCTTTCCATATTGTTTGAATCTCCGAAGTATCTACTTTCTACAGAAAAACCAGATCCCCATCCTGAATTAGTATAATGTTGACAATTTAACCAACGTTGTGGGGTATTACTATATCTAGCAGATCCATTATATAATATGAGAGTAAAACCATTTGTAGCACCTTCTCTACTATTTAAAGTATTTAATACTACTGCAGGACATGTTTGCCCAGTAGTTGCTGGAATTGCTGATAAACCAAAACCAACAGCAGCAGAAGGAATTCCATAACTACCATACATAGTCATAGTAGGGGATAATGTGAACTTGTTTCCATAACTGTCTGAATTAGAACCTGTCATTCTACCTCCCGAAATATCAAATCCTCCTACAGTACCACCTACTGCATTTAGCTTTGATGTGTAACATTGACCGCTAGTATCTACTCTAAACGGTGCAGATCCAGGTGAAGATGCCGCATTAGATCCTATTGCTAAATGAATTTTACTTGTAACGGCAGCAGTTGTTCTACCATCTAATCGCATTGTACCAGATTGAGATTGAATATTAGTATTATAAAAATCCCATCCTGCAATAGTTGCTTTATCTGCGAATAATAAATCTGTAGCTACATTTTCAAATGAATTAAATTTAACCCAGTAGTAATTGCCACCATCTGTACCTGCATTACTACTTGGAGTTTTTCCACTAAACGCACCAGCACCTTTTTTAGATCTGTTTACTGCATAAAACGAACCACTGTATTTTACTATATCTCTCACATTTCCTTGAGAGTTTGTTGTCCAAGAATAACTAGTAGAAGAAGAGTATTCACCACGATAACTTAAACCAGGACCATAATCTCCAGTACTTCCGGTTGCACCTGTAGTACATACTGCATTTGTATATGAATAATCTCCATCATCAAACACTATATATAATCTAGTCCATATCCAATATCCATCCTCTGCACTTGGTGCAGTTGAACTCCAACTTCCACCTGACAAGGAAGTTGGTGAAGTAGATTTATAATATTGCATAGTAACACTTCTCACACCTCTACCATCTGAACCATTTTCTCCATTCAACGGAGAAAAAATCACAGGTTGTGTCCATCTATACCCTGATTTATCAGGTAATAAATCTATCTTATTTGTATTTGGATTAAGATAACCTGTACTTGTCCAAGTAAGAGTAGTAGTACTATTAGTAGGATCTGGATACCAAGCAAAAGATCCAGATGTACCACCACTGGAAGAAATCATTTCTGTAAAAGTAGGACGTGTTGGAGTACTATTGGTATTACAATATATTTGTATAGAAGAATTACCAATATCCCCATCTTTACCAGTAACGTTTTTTACTAAAGATAACACTACTGTATCTACAGTTTTTCCTTCATGTACAAAATCTATTTGCCATTGTACAGTAACATAATTCTCTGGAATACTGGAGCTATTAACAGTAATTTGTTTCTTTTCCTGATTTATACTTAATGTACCTACCCCACTTAGTTGAGAAGAAGTTAAAGTATATTCAGTATTAGCAAATTTTGTACCACCCCTTCTTAAATTAGCATAAGTAGTAGCTTGAGACCAATCGCTAACAACACCTTCGTAGTTTGCAGGAACAGTCATACTTTCATTGTCTAACGCTCCTCTGTACGCACTTTCTCCATCTCGAACATTATTTATTGTAATTATATCTTCAAAGGACATTCCACTGACACTAGTTACAACACATCTAAACGTAATCTCATCTTCACCAGTTTGAAAATAGATTCCATTATAGACTACAACTAATTCAGATTTTGTTTCTCCTTCTAATAGAGTCCATTCAGAAGTACCAGATACTTTCCAATACCATTTATATGAAGCTACATCCATTAATGTAGTATCCATTTTTAATGTTATTGATTGTGGTGTTGGTATTTTTGCATATTCTGCATAGTGAAAAAATTGTTCTCCAGTTAAATATGTTCTAACGGCATCTTCTCCATTAAAACCATCTTCTCCATTTTTACTTTGGTTAATATACCAATCTTTAGTTACTGTTACACCTTCGTCTACTTCAATTGTAAGAGTTATTCTTGCACTAGTAGAAGTTAATGTTTTCAAAGATACTCTATTATCTTTAACTTCACATGTACCAGAACCCTCAGTAAACTTGGCAGTCATAGAAATAATTGGTATCTGAGTAATTCCATGATATGCAAATACATCAGTATATATTGTAGATGGGTCTATTAGTATAGTACCAGAACTATCAAATGGGACAGATGCAGAATAATTTGTTAAATCTATATAATATGCATCCAGACCTTCAGCACCATTTGCTAATTTAGCAACCTGTATTTCGTCATAATATGTCGCTTGAGTATCACTATCGGTCACTGTACATCTAAAAATAGCAGTTCTATCAGCAACCATATCAGGTGTAACTATTAGGGAATTGCCATAGCCAACGATTTCACTATTATTCGTTACATTTGTCCACTGATATGATGGTTGCACAATTCCATATACATTTGCATTTAATCCTAAATTATTTGGGGTAGGAGTACCAGAAAAATCTGGGGAATCATATAAAAACATTCTATTTCCAACAATTTCTACCCATTTTGCAACATCATCACCAGCTTGCCCATTTTCTCCTTTTGCAATATAAATTGTCCAGTAAGGGCTTCCTTCTTTCGGTTCTTTGCCAATATTATCCTGAGTAGCTATCCAAGTACTACCGTTATATGTTACACAGTCATAATAATAATATTGTTTATCTACTGACCACGTACCTCTATAAATAGGGATACCAGTTTCAGTTCCATCTTTAGATACTACTGTGATTGTACCAACAAATTTACTATCTTTTCCAATTACTGTTTTATCTTTGCCTTCCAAAGTAAAATCATTAATTCCTGAGTAAAAGGCAATCCTTGGAGCATTTGATCCTTTTGCAGAAATGAAAATAGCATTACGTCTATCTTCCATTTGCTTGTCATATTCAGCATCTCCTTCTACTCTATGACCTAATAATAATATTTCATCATCCGCAGAAGGTGTACTACTACCAGGCTCACACACATCCTTAGATAGTAATATATAATCACTACCTACTTCTGTTACAGCTCTCCAATATCTTTTTACATTATGTCCATCAAATTTTTGACATATTGCTTGGTCGTTTACAATAAATTCATTATACTTGGTGCCATCTTCTGTATCAAAGTAACATTTGTATCCATTATCTTTTTCCTCTACTTTAATACATTTCATATCACCTAATGTAACTAAAATATCTCCACCTACTGCTTTTATTTCATTTACAGTTAATTCATTAACTGTCATATTACCTCTAACAAATAGGTTATCTAATTCTAGATTCCATTTAGAATTTGATGGATACAAACTAGCTCCAACTCCATCCCAACCAGAACGGAATGTTTGCCCTCC
>OHLW01000705.1_pt1 | contig 11935 bp, 9 predicted proteins | sample 1569231 | NCBI WGS metagenome assembly OHLW01 (sample SAMEA3879544, study PRJEB24766) | human gut metagenome | biome: human-associated habitat; feature: feces | place: USA | collected 1985/1987
TATATAAATAAAATGATGAAATAAATTTTAGTGTAAATGAAAAAGATAATACAACAAGCCTTTTTTCAGTTGCGTAATCAACCTTTGTTGAGTGTGATAACCGTTTTGGGCACCGCACTTGCCATAGCTCTGATTATGGTGATATTGATTGTGTATCAGGCAAAGACGGCAGATTATGCCCCCGAAGTGAACCGTTCCCGTTCGCTTTATGTCAAGTGGGAACGTACTGTTTATGATAAAAAAGACCCCAATAGTGCAGGGCATTCCCGTCCTTCGTTGTGGTTGGTAAAGGAGATATTTTATCCATTGACTACTCCGGAAGCAGTTACTGCCACTTACGAGGGAGGAGAGGTTCTTGTGGGTACCGTCGGTTCCGACGAAGAAATGAATACTCCGCTTATGTTGACCGATGCCGCCTTCTGGAAAGTATATCAATTCCGTTTCTTGGCGGGCAAGCCTTTTACGGAAGCTGATTTCCAATCGGGGATGAAGCAAGCTGTCATAGCCAAGAGTGTGGCACGCCGGCTTTTCGGAGGGGCAGAGAATGCCATAGGAAAGGATATTCTGGTTAACTTTGCTGCCTATACAGTATGTGGAGTGGTGGATGACGTGAATCGTTTTTGTGAGTTTACATGGAGTGAAGTATATGCTCCTTATACCTCAAACGCTATTGCCAGTGAAGCGGAGGCAGGTCAAACCAGTGGTAATAATGTTATTACCATTCTTGCCCGTTCTACCGATGATTTCGATGCTATTCGCAATGAAGTGGCTCGCGGTGTGGCGCAGATAAACACGACATTGGGTGATGTGGAATTGCAATTGATGGGACAACCTGATAATTTCCGTATGCAGCTCAATCGTAAGTTTGCCAATCAATACGAGAATCTGAATGCCAATTTCTGGAAATATGGTATTATGATACTGATTATTCTTTTGGTTCCTGCCATCAATTTGAGTGGACTGACCAATACCCGTATGCGCCGTCGTTTGGAAGAACTTGGTATCCGCAAGGCTTTTGGTGCGACTCGCAATGAGCTGGTATGGCAAGTGCTGAACGAAAATCTGGTACTGACGGTTATGGGCGGATTATTGGGGTTGGCATTGGCTTATCTGTTCTTGTGGTTGATGAGCGACTGGTTGTTGCAAACCGTATGGGGAGCCACTGCCACAATGAATGCCTCTATGGTAAGTCCTGTGATATTTCTCATTGCATTTGGCTTTTGCTTGATACTCAATATGTTTTCGGCATACGTGCCTGCATGGAGAGTGGCGCATACTCCAATTGTAGATTCGTTGAATGAAAAACTCTGAAACCATGTTGATACATATATTAAAAATTATAAAGAACAACCTTCGTGCCAATCTTCTTTTGGTGGCCGGAATATTTGTGATTGCCACTTCCTTGTGGTATGCTGTGGACTATGTATATGCCGTGGCGGTCAACGGACAGAAATCTCTTGGCTTTGAATGGGAAAATGTCTATTACATCCAAGTGGGCGTATTACCTCAGGAGAGTCTGGAACGAGATACAACCACTCGCTCTCACGAGATGATGACCGGTGAATATCTGGAGTTCTGTAATCGCTTGAAGCGTCATCCTGCCGTGAAGGATTTGTGCTATACCCGCATGCATTTTCATTATGTGTGGAAGAATGGGTTTAAGACTGTTTTTTATGATACTTTGCAGGCAGGTGCTTATACGCGCATGGTCAGCCCCGGTTATTTCTCTGTGTTTGGAGTAAAGGGGGCAGACGGATGCTCTCCCGAAGAACTTTCAAAACGTGCCCGTCCAGAAGAAATGGTGATGACGGACAATCTTGCCCGTTACCTGATAAGTGGAAAAGGAAGCAAAGAATATACGCCCCGCAAAGGTGTGGAAATGGTGGGTAAGCTTGTGAGCTTTAATAAAGATGGAAGTGATTCTGTCCGGGTATCTGCTGTTTGTGAAAATCAGAAGTACAATGAATACACTTCGCAACAAGCAGCGTTTTATTATGTCCGTAATGATGGATTTAAATGCACCTATGCCAGCATTCCTTATCAGGACTTGTTTATTCGCGTAAAGGCGGATGCCGATCGCCCCGGTTTTGTAGAGGCTTTCCGCAAGGAAATGAAGAAACAGCTTCGTGTAGGCAATCTTTATTTGGCAGATATGCGTCCGATGAGTGAGTTCCGCAATGAGCAATTGTCGGACTATCGCAGTGAACTTTATACTTACCTTGCTATTGCCGGTTTCTTCTTGATTAATGCATTCTTGGCGGTACTTGGCACTTTTTGGTTCCGTACCCAACACCGTCGGGAGGAACTTGCCATCCGAATCACTTCGGGAGCTACTCCTCACAGCCTTATGCGGCTCTTGATGGGAGAGGGGATTTTGTTGGTTACTTTCGCTTATATTCCGGCATTGATTGTTGCTTACAATTTAGGCGTTGCCGATTTGGTGAATACGTGGCCGGTAGAATGGAGTTTGGGACGTTTTATTGTCGGAGGAATACTTACTTATTTCCTTTTGTTGGTAGTAGTGGTGTTCAGTATTTGGTTCCCGGCTCGCCAGGCCATGAAGATTCAGCCGGCTGAGGCTTTGCATGGGGAATAAGAGTATGAAAAGGAAGTTGATAAAAGTTGCTTTCACGCATCGCACTCATTGAATTCCTTTGTTCATCGGGGTTTGATGTGAAGAGAAACAATGAAGGTTGCTTTCACACGAAAGTCCCCATGAATAGGACGTTTGGGCACCGTTATGTGTGAAAGGAGATTTCATCAATTCTCCTTTCCTAAAAAGACCTTGACCTTTTTAAAAAACTTCAAGGTCTTTTTTAAAGACTCTTCCATCTTTAATGAAAACTTCAAGGTCTTTTCTGAAACAGCTATAATCAGCTGTTCGTATATGAATAGAGTGTCCGAAATCGGACACTCTATTTTTATATTAACTTGTTATTATTCAGTGATATATGTTTTTGGCATACCATTTGTTTACTCTCTTGCAAAAAAGAAGCATAAGACAATGAAGAAAAAAGTAATATCTTTGTTTATGGTCATCGCTCTTTCGATGACTGCCGGAGCGCAGACGCAAGTTAAAGAACATCGACGTTCCATTACGCTTGACGAGGCCATTGTGATAGCCCGCACTCAGAGTGTGGATGCAGCTGTGGCATTGAATGAGTTGAAAACTGCTTATTGGGAATACCGCACATTCCGCGCCAACCTTTTGCCGGAAATGAATTTGAAGGCAACACTGCCCAGCTATAATAAGAAATATAATTCATACCAGCAGGAAGATGGTACTTATACGTATGTCCGTAACAATAATTTGCAGATGAGTGGCGAACTGTCCATTGATCAAAGTATTTGGTTTACGGGTGGTACGCTTTCGTTGAACTCTTCTCTTGATTTCTTGAAACAGTTGGATGGCGATAAATCCAAACGCTATATGTCCGTGCCTATTGCCCTGACTTTGAACCAGCCTATTTTCGGTGTAAATAATATTAAGTGGGATCGTCGCATAGAGCCTGTGAGATATGCTGAAGCAAAAGCCTCATTTCTCAGTGCTACCGAGAATGTGACAAGAACGACCATTAATTATTTTTTCAATCTTTTGTTGGCAAAAGAGAATGTGAATATAGCCCGGCAGAATTTGGAAAATGCACAAAAGCTGCATGAAGTGGCGAAGGCCAAGCGCAGCATGGGGCAAATTAGTGAAAATGATTTGTTGCAGTTGGAATTGAATGTGCTGGATGCCCGTTCTACTCTGACTGATAATGAGAGTACTCTGAAAAGCCGTATGTTTCAGCTCCGTTCTTTTTTGGCATTGAGTGAGGATGAAGATTTGGAGCCGGTGGTTCCGGAAAGTATTCCTTCGGTTTTGCTTAATTATGATGATGTGCTCGATAAAGCGTTGACCAATAACTCTTTTGCCCAGAATATCCGCCGCCGTCAGTTGGAGGCTGATTATGAAGTAGCAAAGGCGAAAGGTGATCTTCGTGAGATAACCTTGTATGCGCAGGTCGGCTTTACGGGAACGAATAATGAACTGAATACCGTTTATCATAATCTGAAGGATAATCAGATAGTGGAAGTCGGTTTCAAGATTCCTATCCTGGACTGGGGGAAACGTCGGGGAAAGGTGAAGATTGCAAAGAGTAACCGCGATGTGGTGGAAAGCAGATTGCGTCAGGAAACCATGAACTTCAATCAAGACCTTTTTATCCTCGTAGAGCAGTTTAATAATCAGCAGATGCAGCTTCAGATAGCAAATGAAGCAGATAAGATTGCCGAGAAGCGTTATAATACCAATGTGGAGACTTTTATGATTGGAAAGATTTCCACGCTCGACCTGAACGATTCTCAGTTGAAGAAGGATGAGGCAAGACAGAAACACATCAATGAATTGTATGCCTATTGGTCTTATTACTATCAGATTCGCAGTCTTACTTTGTGGGACTTTACGGACAATACGGGTATTGATGCCGATTTTGAGAAGATTATCAAGCAGTAATTGAATAATAATTTTTATTTTTGCATCATTATGATATTGATTATAGATGATGATAGTGCCATCCGTTCTTCTCTCAGCTTCATGTTGAAGAGGGCAAAGTATGAGGTTCAGGCAGTTGCAGGACCTCGGGAAGCGATAGAGATTGTGCGTTCCGTGGCTCCTCAATTGATATTGATGGATATGAATTTTACCTTGTCTACCACCGGAGAAGAAGGATTGACGCTTTTAAAGCAAGTGAAGATATTCCGGCCCGATGTTCCTGTGATATTGATGACCGCATGGGGAAGCATTCAGTTGGCTGTTCAGGGTATGCAGGCAGGTGCTTTTGACTTTATTACGAAGCCGTGGAACAATGTCGCTTTGATGCAACGTATAGAAACGGCTCTCGAACTGACTGCCGATAAGCAGAAACCGGAAGCTCCGGTGGTGGATAATGACGGCTTTGACCGCAGCCATATCATCGGAAAGAGTAAACCGCTGATGGATGTGCTGGCTACCATTAAAAGGATAGCCCGTACCAATGCTTCCGTACTTATTACCGGTGAAAGCGGGACCGGCAAGGAGTTGATAGCAGAAGCAGTGCATATCAACAGTTCCCGTGCCAAGAAACCGTTTGTGAAAGTGAACTTGGGCGGCATTTCACATACTTTGTTCGAGAGTGAAATGTTCGGTCATAAAAAAGGAGCGTTTACGGATGCTACTTCCGACCGTATGGGGCGTTTTGAACTGGCGGACAAGGGAACTATTTTCTTGGATGAGATAGGAGATTTGGACTTGAGTTGCCAAGTCAAATTGCTTAGGGTGCTGCAAGAGCAAACCTTTGAGGTCTTGGGCGACAGTCGTCCGCGAAAGGTGGATATCCGTGTGGTGAGTGCCACCAATGCCGACCTTTCCCGGATGGTTCGGGAACATACTTTCCGTGAAGATTTGTTTTATCGCATTAATCTGATAACGGTACATCTTCCTGCTTTGCGCGAGCGCCGTGAGGATATTCCGTTGCTGGTGCGTTACTTTGCCGATAAGCAATGTGAAGCCAATGGTTTGCCTAAAGTGGATTTTACGGTCGAAGCGATGGAGTATCTCAGCAGATTGCCTTATCCGGGGAATATCCGCGAATTGAAGAACCTGGTGGAGCGTACGTTGCTGGTGAGCGGCAAACAGGTGTTGATGTCCGAAGACTTCAAAGCGCAATATCAATGCCCGGTGGAGCCGAAAGTGACCTCTAATCTGCAGGGTATGACGTTGGAAGAGATTGAAAGGCAGACGATTTTGCAGGCATTGGAGAAGTACAATAATAACATGTCACAGGTGGCAACAGCACTCGGTATCAGTCGCGCTGCTCTTTATCGTAGGTTGGAAAAATATAATATTATGATAAACGATTAAATAAAAAAATGAAACTGAAGTTCTTTTTCTTCATTCTATCATTGTTGTTGGTGGCGGTTTGGGGAGTCCTGTTGGTACTTTCTTTCAAGGAACGCGGCATGCTCTTTTATATGGTGGAGGGAATTATCACTTTCAGTCTCATCTTTCTTATCTTTTTTTACCGCAAGGTGATTAAACCATTGGATACTATCGGCAATGGTATGGATTTACTCCGCGAACAGGATTTCAGCAGTCGCCTCACTCCGGTGGGGCAGAAGGAAGCCGACCGCATTGTGCTTGTATTCAACCGCATGATGGAACAGTTGAAAGACGAACGACTGCGCTTGCGCGAGCAAAATCATTTTCTTGATTTGCTGGTCAGCGTATCTCCTATGGGACTGATCATTCTGACTCTTGACGGACATGTCTCCATGATTAATGCTGCCGCGCTCCGTTATCTGGATTATGTGACAGACGATGAAGTGAAGGGACGTTTGCTTTGTGAACTTACTTCGCCTTTGGCGGAAGAGATAGAGCGCATACCGAAAGATGCCAGCAAGACGGTTCGTCTGAGTGACTCCATGATTTATCGTTGTTCGCGTCTTTCGTTTGTAGACCGGGGATTTGCGCATCCGTTTATCCTGATAGAAAGTCTGACCTCCGAAGTGGTGAAGGCCGAAAAGAAGGCTTACGAAAAGGTGATTCGCATGATTGCGCATGAAGTCAACAATACGGTGGCGGGCATTACTTCCACTCTTGATACAGTGGATGGTGCTTTGGAGTGTATGGACGATGCCGAAGACCTTCGTGAGGTGATGAAAGTATGCGTGGACCGCTGTTATAGCATGAGCCGTTTCATTACTAACTTTGCCAATGTGGTGAAAATTCCTGAACCGCAATTGCAATTGGTCTCTCTGAACGACCGTGTGGCGGCTTGTAAAATGTTTATGGAGACTGTTTGCCGCAACCGTAATATAACGCTGCACTTGACTTTGTGCGATGAAAATCCGCATGTACGCATGGATACTTCCCTGTTTGAACAGGTATTGGTGAATATCATAAAGAATGCTGCCGAGAGTATCGGTGAGGAAGGCAATATTTTTATTCGTACTTCTGTCTTTCCTACCATGCTTGAGATTGCCGATACGGGAGCCGGCATCAGCAAAGAGGTGGAAGCGAAATTATTCAGTCCTTTCTTTTCTACCAAACCCAACGGACAGGGTATCGGTCTGATATTTATTCGTGAAGTGCTGATGAAGCACGGATGCACGTTCTCTTTGCGCACTTATTCCGACGGACTGACACGGTTCCGTATCCGTTTCAGTGCTTGATTTTGCTCTTGTAGACTTCGCCCCGGCTTATCACTTCTTTTACAAACTTGAAGGTTTCTACTCCGCGGAAGTAACCATTCTTGCAGAGGGGGTCGTTGAAATATTCTTCGCTGCTTTTCAAGAGAATATAGTCGGCTACATTATTGTCCCAGATGTATTTGTTTTTTCCATATTTTTCGGCCAGGGCCATAGCATCTGTGATGTGTCCGATGCCGGCATTATAGGCTGCCAGGATAAACTTGATTCGTTCATCGGGGCGCGCCATGTCGTATCATCGGGGTCGGGAATGCGGCGGAAAGAGTTGGCAGTGGCGGCAATGTATTTCACGGCGGCTTTGATGCTTTCTTCCGGGTTCTGTTCCATTCCGGCAGGGACGCCCATGGCACGTGCGGTGCGCGGCATCAGTTGCATTAATCCCTTGGCGCCTGCCCATGAGACGGCGGTCGTATCGAAGTTCGATTCCGTGTAGGCCAGCGAAGCCAGCAGCCGCCAGTCCCAGTCAATTTCTTTGGCGTACTTTTTGAACAATTCGTCATAGTGGGATATTTTTCCTTTCTGTATGGACAGGATGGAACCGTGCGGTATTCGTTTGCTGATTTCAAAATACCGTTTGCTGCTTGCCCGGTAAGACGGGGAAGTCATGTTTTCCCGATGCCATTGGGTGGCTGCTGCTGCCAGCAGGGGAGATGTTTTTCTGACCGCCCACGAAGCGCGTTGGTCGAAACTGATGGGCATAGAGATATTCAGGTTCGGATAATATGTTTTGTTGAGCTTGGCAAGGTCGTTGTCACAGACGGCATAATCGATGGTGCCGTTGGAAACCTGCATAATGAGATCTTCGGTGGTAACACTGTCATTCTCTACTTTATGAATCAGGATACCTCCGCCCAGTTCTTTGTCCAGATTTATCAGGCGGTCAAGATATTTGCCGGGTTTCACATATACTTCTTTGCCAATCAGTTCGGTTACATTCTGCAGAGGGGGGACTTTGTTGCTGTTTCGTTGCACCAGTACTTGGTGGGTAATGATGTCTTCGCCGCAAAACTCTACACTGTCTTTGAATTCCTTCGTGATAGGGAGGTTATAGGCTATCAAATCGCCTTCACCGGTCAGTAATTTATGTACCAGGTCGTGTGTGTTCTTGGCTGTTTCCACCCTTAGCTTCACACCAAGCGAGCGGGCAAACTGTTCGGCCAATTCATATTGGAATCCCATGGGTTCGCCCCGGTAATTGAAATAAGAAGTCGAGCTGTTGAGGGTCAGCACCACCAATTCTCCACTGTCTTTCATTTGCGGCAAATCGTAGTTTGTCACTTCATTGCTTTGCGGTTGTTGGCGGCATGCCATCATGCAGATGCAGGCGAGGAGCAGTAGCCGGACTAGTTTCATTTGCCCAAAATCTTTTCGATATATAGCTTAAGAATTTCAATCGCCTTCTGATTGTTGCCTCCATTGGGGATAATGATGTCGGCATATTGTTTGGTCGGCTCGATGAATTCATCATGCATCGGCTTCAGAACGTTGCGATACTTGTCTATCAGCATTTCCAAAGGATGGCCCCGTTCCACCATATCACGGGTAATGACACGCAACAAGCGTTCGTCGGGTTCTGCGTCTACGAAAATCTTCAAGTCCATCAGGTCGCGCAATTCCTTGTCATATAAACTCATGATACCTTCTACGATAATGACTTCCTTCGGCTCTATATGAATGGTTTCGGGCAGACGTGTACATACTATATAGGAATAGGTGGGCTGTTCGATGGAACGTCCTTGGCGTAATTCGGCTATCTGTTGTTCGAAAAGTGCCCAGTCGAATGCATCGGGATGGTCGAAGTTAGTCTGCTTGCGCCTTTCCAAAGGGAGGGAAGATTGGTCGTTGTAGTAAGAATCTTGTGGAATAACGGCAGTTTGTCCGGCGGGTAGGCTTTCGATAATTTTTCGTACAACGGTGGTTTTTCCCGAACCGGTTCCGCCGGCTATTCCTATAATTAACATAGTTGTTTTAGTTAAAGTGTGAAACGGAATTTATCTATATTCAAATCGTCCTTTGTCCGATTCGATGATTAGCTCGTTGCGATCGGACGCTTCGGTATATCCTACAATTTGAGCGTCGATACCGAATGAATGGCTGATCTCGATAACTTTTTGAGCATTCAATGAGTCTACATAGATTTCCATGCGATGCCCCATGTTGAATACTTTGTACATTTCATGCCAGTCGGTTCCCGATTGTTCCTGTATGATATTGAACAAAGGCGGAACCGGAAAGAGGTTGTTCTTGACAACTCTCATCTTCTCTACGAAATGCATGATTTTGGTTTGAGCTCCACCCGAACAGTGTACCATACCGTGTATCTGCGACCGCATCTCGTCGAGCAATTTTTTAATGACAGGGGCGTATGTTCGTGTAGGTGACAATACCAGTTTACCGGCATCTATTCCTAATTCGGCTATTTTGTCTGTAAGTTTCAATGTCCCTGAGTATACCAATTCGTCAGGAACTGCATTGTCATAGCTTTCGGGGTATTTGGTCGCGAGATATTTCCCGAATACATCGTGTCGTGCCGATGTCAAACCATTGCTGCCCATGCCTCCGTTATAACTTTTTTCATACGAGGCTTGTCCATAGGACGATAATCCTACTATGACATCACCCGGCCGGATATTGCCATTCGATATGACATCTTTCCGTTTCATGCGACAAGTGACAGTGCTATCGACTATGATTGTTCGAACCAAATCTCCGACATCGGCCGTTTCGCCTCCGGTACTATATGCGTTTACTCCGAGGTCCCGCAATTCGGCGAGGAGTTCTTCGGTCCCGTTTATGATTGCTGAGATGACTTCTCCGGGAACTAATAGTTTATTCCGTCCGATCGTCGAGGACACGAGTATATTGTCGGTCGCGCCTACGCAGAGCAGATCGTCTATGTTCATGATGAGGGCATCTTGCGCTATGCCTCTCCATACACCGAGGTCGCCAGTTTCCTTCCAATACATGTAAGCTAATGACGATTTGGTCCCTGCTCCATCTGCGTGCATGATGTTGCAATATTCGGGGTCTCCTCCGAGTATGTCGGGTATAATTTTGCAAAACGCTTTTGGGAAAATTCCTTTATCTATATTTTTTATGGCGTTATGTACATCTTCTTTTGAAGCCGATACGCCTCGCAGATTATAACGTTGGTCGTTCATAGGCGGATATTTGAATAATTACAAATTTAATGTAAAAAAGAAGTCGATGCAAGCATCGGGGTTATAAAACGAAAGTCAGATATATGAATATAACGGGCGAGGCTATCAATTCGCTGTCGAAGCGATCGAGAATACCCCCGTGTCCCGGCAATATTTTCCCGGAATCTTTTACTCCTGCTGTACGTTTGAGTAAGGACTCGCATAAATCTCCCCAAGTGGAAAATATGGAGGTTAAGATTCCCATACCTATCCATTGGGCTGTCGAAAGCATACCCGGTATGATGTAGTTTGCCAAAGAAGCGAGTATGATACAGAATGCCAAACCTCCGAAAAACCCTTCCCATGACTTCTTTGGCGATATGCGCTCGAACAGTCGATGTTTACCTAACGTACAACCTACGATATATGCGCCGGTATCGTTTGTCCATACGAATACAAAAAGAGCCATCAGCAAATATTCGGTATTCATGAATAGTTGATAGTCGCTCTTATATCCCCAAACTCCTAATAAGGCCAGAGGCAGTACAACATAAATTTGACCTAAAATGCTATATGCCCAACTGGTTATGGGCGATTTTTCGGGTGTCGAATAAAGTTGCGTGACGGGACGTGCGATGAGGTAAATAACGTAGGTGAGGATAGAAGCCTTTTGGAAGTTATATGGTAATTGTCCCGAGAAAGAAAATACAGCCAGAAATAGGGCACAGGCTCCTGCCATGTCGAGCATGAGTAATATTTTATCGAACTTTCTGCCAAATTGAGTCAGGTTTATAAATTCGATATATCCGAGGAGCGAGATGATACCGAATATAAAGAGAAATGTATAAGCTCCTGATAGAACGGCCGTTGTGATGATAACGATAAAAAGGATACCGGTTAAAGTTCGGGTCAATAAATTTTTCACGATTTTTTTGTTTTGATAAATCGCTGACAAATATAACTATTCTCTGAAAAAACTTACGTTTATTTAGGGCTCTTTTTTGGTGATGCGACATAAAAAAGAGATATCGACTTGTCGATACCTCTTTTCTTATATAGGGGGAGTTGGTGAAAACTATGTATTCTCCGAATCTTTCTCTGGTTTTTCCTCCGTTTTGTTTTCCCTTTCATGGGTATTGTCGTTTCCTGTCGAGGTGTCTTTTTCTTGGGTTTCTTTCTCGGCTTTTTCTCCTTCTTGTTTTGCTGATTCTTCGTCCTGCAAGATTTCTTCGGAGCGAGATACCCACGGACGTTTTCCAAAGATATGTTCGACATCTTCCGAGAAAATAACTTCACGGGAGATCAATACTTCTGCCAGTTGAGCGTGTTTGTCGGCATTCTCTTTTAGAATTTTTTTAGCCCTTTCGTATTGTTCGCTTACGATTTTGCTTACTTCTTCATCGATGAGTTTAGCCGTGTCTTCGCTATACGGTTTGGTAAATCCGTATTCTTGCCCCGTGGAATCATAGTAAGAAAGATTCGGTAATTTTTCGCTCATACCGAAATAAACGACCATAGCATAAGCCTGTTTGGTAACCCTCTCCAAATCGTTGGAAGCACCGGTTGAG
>OHLW01000739.1_pt1 | contig 11449 bp, 10 predicted proteins | sample 1569231 | NCBI WGS metagenome assembly OHLW01 (sample SAMEA3879544, study PRJEB24766) | human gut metagenome | biome: human-associated habitat; feature: feces | place: USA | collected 1985/1987
CCCAAGACCATCGGGCCCGATGAGAAACTGATCGCTGCGGAGAAGAAAATGACCCAGCATAAGATCAATTCGCTGCTGGTGACCGACGACCAAGGCAAACTTGTCGGTGTAATCCAGATTTACGACATAAAACTTTGAAAAACTATGTTTCTGATTATCGTCGATTACAAGAAGCCGCTCGAAGAGGTGGAGCGCTACCTGGCGGAGCATTGGGCTTTTCTCGACCGTTATTTCGCTCAGGGCAAATTGCTTTGCACCGGGCCGCAGAATCCCCGTACGGGCGGTGTGATCGTTTCGAAAGCCGCGAATCGTGCGGAAGCCGAAGCCTTTACGCGGGAAGATCCGTTCTTCCGGCATGAGATCCCGCGACTAATCGCGGGCGCTCCTGTTTTCGGAAAACGGCTGTGGAAAGTGTTGTAAACCGTTTTGATCCGCCTCTTCGTAACGTTTTGGAAGAAAGGCGGTCGTTTGACTCTTCTCCTGTATCGGATAGGGGTTGTTTCGTGTATTTTTTTGCGGCTTTCCGGTTGAAGTTCCTGGTGTCGTTGAGTGGTTCGGATGCTTCTGGTCCGGGGTGCTCTATTATCCCCGTACGTAGTGCGGCATTTCGGCGGGAATCGGCATCGACAGTTCGATGATACCGCCTACGGTGCCGTCCTCGCGGCGCCAGGCTGTTTGGTAGATCATTTTGCGGATCCCTTTTTTCTCGATGGTGTAGGCATTCGTGTCGCCTTTTTCGAGGATGCGGGCGATGATCCCCTTCGAGCGCTCGTTGTGGCAGGGGAGCATGCTTTTGCCGCGATACTCTCCATTGACGGAGATAGATTGCTTGTTCTGGTAAATTACCACGCCTTCGGTGTCGCATACCGTTACGGCGCAGTTCGTGTCGTCAGCCCAATTAAAATTCATAGTACTATTCTGTTTTTATAGTTTCTTCGGTTGTAGAAAGCGAGGTCGGGACTGTATTTTATTGCGAAATCTTGACCAGTTGTTCGCGGTAGGCGGTCATGATTCGCGATTTGGAGATGTAGCCCAGGTAGTGTTTCTCCTTGTCCACGACGGGTAACACCCAGACGTGGTTTTCGTCGAAACGGCGCAGCACGCTCTGGATCTGTTCATGTTGCAGGATCGTGTCGGGGGACAGGAGCATGTAGCGTGTAATCGGGTTGCCGTACTTTTGCGGATTGAACAGGTCTTCCCGCACGTCGTTCAGGCGGACGATGCCCAGCAGGTGTTTTTCGTTGTCGAGAACCGGGAAATAGTCGTCGTGACGCTCCCGGGACATGATCTGCACGATGTCGCCCAAAGTCTGGGACGGGTGGATGTAAACCCCGTCGTCCTGAATCAGGTCGTCGAGCCTCAGAAAGACGAAGACCGATTCGTCCTTGTTGTGGGTGATCAACTCCCCGTTCTGACGCAGTTGCTTGGTATAGATCGAGTCGGGATCGAGGTAGTAGTCGATGGCGAAGGCGATGCAGGCGGTGATCATCAGCGGGATGAAAAGGCCGTAACCGCTCGATAGTTCGGCGATCAGGAAGATCGAGGTCAGGGGGGCCTTCATCACGCCCGACATTACGCCCGCCATACCTACCAGGGTGAAAGAAACCAGCGACAGGTTCCATCCGAACAGGGTGTTGCAGACCAGCGCCGTGATAGCGCCCATGAATGCGCCGACGAACAGCGAAGGGGCGAACGTACCGCCGACGCCGCCCGCAGCGTTGGTCGAGGCCATAGCGATCACTTTGAAGAACATCGTGCCTACGATGAAGAGAATGACCACCCAGTCGATCTGACTGAAGCGGTAGAAGAGCGAGTTGTTGAACAACTCGGTCGTGTTGCCGTGCATGAGCGACATGAAACCTTCGTAGCCTTCGCCGTAGAGGGGCGGGAAGATGAAGATGAGCACGCCGAGTACGGCTCCGCCGATCAGCCACTTCTTGTAGGGACTGTCGATCTTTTTGAAGAAGGCGCCCACCCGGGCATTGACCGTGGTGAAGTAGTAGGACATCAGCCCGCAGAAGATACCCAGCAGGACGAAAAGCGGAATTTGGTTGAGCCGGAACGCATCGTCGGGAGTCAGCGAGATGGCGATGATCGGATCGAATCCCCGGATCGTGAGGGCGACAGCGGCGGCCGTGATCGAAGAGATGAGCAGCGGTACGACCGTGCGCGAGGTGAGATCGAGCATCAGGATTTCGAGCACGAAGACCACGCCCGTGATCGGGGCTTTGAAGATGGCTGCAAGGGCCGCCCCGGCTCCGCAGCAGAGCAGCAGGGTGGTGTTTTTGTAGTTCAGGTGGGCCAGGCGGCTGATGTTCGAACCGATGGCTGCGCCCGTCAGGACGATCGGGGCCTCGGGACCGACCGAACCGCCGAATCCGATCGTCGTCGCACCGCCTACGACCGAAGTCCAGCAGTTGTGGGAGGCAATGTACGAGTTTTTACGCGACATGGCATATAACACGCGTGTAACGCCTTCCGAAATGTTGTCTTTGACGACGTATTTGACGAAAAGCGAGGCCAGAATGATACCGATGACCGGATAGAACAGGAAGAGAAAATGCGACTGTTCGACGGGGAACCAATGGGTCAGCCCTGCTTTGATTCCGTAGAGCAGCAGTTCGAACAGGCAGGTACCCAATCCGGCCAGAACCCCTACGATGATGGCCAGCAGCGCCATGATCTGCGTACTGGTGAACCGTTTGGTAAGCTCCAGGAAACGGATGTAGATACGTTCGCCCCAATCCGCGATCGTCTGCGGTGTTATGCGTTTGAACATTTCGGGTACCTTGTCTGCTGGTTATGCGCGTTATCGCTGTTGCTGGTATTGGCGAGCCTGCTCGGCGATCAGCTCCTTGTCGTCGAAGTAGTCGATCCGCATGGCGTGGCGCACTTCGCCGAGCGTTTGCGCGGCTGTTGCCCGGGCATGCTCCGAACCTTTGCGCAGAATTTCATAGACCTCTTCGATGCGGCCTTCGTACTGCTTGCGGCGCTCGCGGATCGGGTCCAGCGTTTCGTTCAGTACGGCGATCAGGAACTTCTTGACCTTCACGTCGCCCAGGCCGCCCCGGCGGTAGTGCGCCTTCAGCTCGTCGAGCGAGGCGTAATCGGGCAGGTATTGCTGAAAATGTTCCGGGCGGCTGAAGGCGTCCAGGTAGGTGAAGACGGTGTTGCCCTCGACCTTGCCCGGGTCTTCTACCCGCAGGTGGTCGGGATCGGTGTACATGCCCATCACCTTCTTCTTCACTTCATCGGCTGAGTCGGAGAGGTAGATGCAGTTGCCCAGCGATTTCGACATCTTGGCCTTGCCGTCCGTGCCGGGCAGACGCAGGCAGGCCGCGTTGTCGGGCAGCAGGATTTCCGGCATGACGAGAGTTTCTCCATATACGGAGTTGAATTTGTGGACGATTTCGCGTGTCTGTTCGATCATCGGCTCCTGATCCTCGCCGACCGGTACGGTCGTGGCCTTGAAGGCGGTGATATCCGAGGCTTGGCTGATCGGGTAGGTGAAGAATCCGACCGGAATGCCCTGGCGCTGCGATCCCTCTTCTTCGTTGCCTTCGGCGAAGCCGCGCAACTGGATTTCGGCCTTCACCGTCGGATTGCGCTGCAGACGGGCTACGGTCACCAGGTTCATGTAGTAGAAAGCCAGCTCGCAGAGTTCCGGCACCTGCGACTGGATGAAGAGCGTCGATTGCTCGGGGTCCAGTCCGCAAGAGAGATAGTCGAGGGCGACCTCGAGGATGTTCTGCCGCACTTTTTCCGGGTTGTCCGCATTATCGGTCAGCGCCTGGGCGTCGGCGATCATGATGAATATTTTCTCGAATTCGCCCGAATTCTGCAACTCCACGCGGCGGCGCAGCGAACCTACGTAATGTCCCAGGTGGAGTTTGCCGGTCGGACGATCTCCTGTGAGTATGATTTTTCCCATCGGTTAAAAAGTTTCTAATAATAAATATTCTGCAAATGTACGAAAAACTAAACCGATGCTCGAATAATAATTGCGAAGTATCGGTTTTTTTTATATTTTCGTGCGTGCAAATAAGATAAACTATGACGATCATCCAACTCGAATACCTGCTGGCGGTAGCCAACTGCGGCAGTTTTTCCCTGGCTGCGGAGCACTGTTTCGTAACCCAGCCTTCGTTGAGCATGCAGATCAAGTCTTTGGAGGAGGAATTGGGCGTGGTGCTGCTCGACCGCAGCAAGAAACCGGTCATTCCGACCGAGGCGGGCGAGGTGGTACTCGCCGAAATCCGGGAAACGCTCCGGGCCTATAACCATATCCGCGAGTCCGTTGCGGAACTTAAAGGCGAAACTTCCGGACGGCTGCGGCTCGGCGTCATTCCGACCATCGCACCTTACCTGTTGCATAAGTTTATTCCCGATTTCGTGCGGGACTATCCCAAAGTCGAACTGGAAATTGCGGAGATGGTGACCGCCGACATCGTCGATGCGCTGCGCCGCGACCGGATCGATGCGGCATTGGTCGCCGGCAGGACCTGCGGCGAGGGGATTCAGGAGCACGAGTTGTTCGACGACCGGTTCCATCTCTACGTGTCCCGGGAGAATCCGCTTTTCGAGCGCACGAACGTCCGTATCGAGGATATCGACCTCAAGGAGCTTGTGCTGTTGAGTCCCGGACATTGCATGCGCGATCAGATCATCGAACTGTGTCAGGCCAAACGGGAGGTCCCCTCGCATTATACGTTCGAATCCGGTTCGCTCGACACGCTGATGCGGATCGTCGATTGCACGCACTGTGTGACGATTATTCCCGAAATGGCCGTCGAATACATCCCTTCGGAGCATCGCTGTCAGGTCAAGACGCTGGCCAAGGGGGCTACTTCGCGCAAGATCGCCGTGGCCGTGCGCCGGACCTACGTCAAAAGTTCGATCATCAAAGCCCTGATCGATACTATTTTGTCGAAAGTTTCTCCTCAATAGGAATTCGGGACGGATATTTGCAGGGAGGGTTTCGAAATATTCAATACGTTTTTGCCTTTGCGGAAAAAGGCAGGGAGTTCCCGGTATAAAAAAACCGACCTGTTTGTTTTTTTATGCCCTCATTTTCGCTACCTTTGCAAAGTTGTATTGACAGGTAAATTCAAACTATGGAAAAATTGATAGACACGATAATTCGTGCGATCCAGGATAAGAAGGGTAAGAATATCGTATCGCTGGATCTCTCGAAAACCGACGGAGCGATCTGCTCCTGCTTTATCGTCTGCAACGCCGATTCCACCACGCAGGTCGCGGCGATTGCGGCGGGTATCGAGGAAAAGGTGCTGGAAACTCTCGGCGAGAAGGTTTGGCGCGTGGAAGGACAGCAAAACGCGCTGTGGATCGCTATGGACTACGTGGATGTAGTGGTGCATATCTTCCAGACCGAATTGCGTGAATTTTACAAATTGGAGGAGCTGTGGGCCGATGCCCCGGCGACCCGCTACGAGTATGAGGAATAATAGTTTATGGCACAACAGAAAATAAACAATAAAATGAATATGCCCCGTCCTTCATGGATGTGGATATACGGCGTCATCATCATTTTCATCGTCGGTTATTGGATGTTCGGTTCCGGCAACGGGGTTCCGGTCAAGAGCGACTGGAATACCGTAGCGCAGATGATCGAACAGGGCGATGTGGAAAAAATCCAGGTCGTCAATCGCGACCTGGCGGAGATTTACCTTAAGAAGGAGGCTGCGGACCGGTATCGTAAGGATGTCGCAGACAAGCGTTTCCGCAACATGCCCGAAACGGGGGTTCAACTGACTTTCAATATCGGTTCGGTGGATACGTTCCGTCAGGATCTGGATAAAGTGATTGCCGAGTCGGGTAACGACGTGGTGCTGGTGTATGAAAACCGGGAGAATTCCTGGACTTCGATCCTGCTTCAGATGCTGCCCTGGGTCATCATTATCGGCGGCTGGTTCTTCCTGATGAGCCGTATGTCGCGAGGAGCCGGAGGCGGTTCGGGCGGTATTATGAACGTGGGCAAGGCCCGGGCGCAGGTATTCGACAAGGAGAACTCGAAAAAAGTGACTTTCAAGGACGTTGCCGGACTGGAGGAGGCGAAGGTCGAGATCATGGAGATCGTCGATTTCCTCAAGAAACCCGACAAATACAAATCCATCGGTGCGAAAATTCCCAAGGGCGCGTTGCTGGTAGGTCCTCCGGGAACTGGTAAAACCCTGTTGGCGAAGGCGGTGGCGGGAGAGGCCAATGTGCCGTTCCTGTCGATTTCCGGCTCGGATTTCGTGGAGATGTTCGTGGGTGTGGGCGCTTCGCGCGTGCGCGACCTTTTCGAGCAGGCCAAGCAGAAAGCTCCCTGCATTCTTTTCATCGATGAAATCGACGCCATCGGCCGGGCCCGTGGTAAGAATGCCGGGTTCTCGGGCAATGACGAGCGGGAGAATACGCTCAACCAGTTGCTGACCGAGATGGACGGTTTCCAGACCAATACGGGCGTGATCGTCCTGGCGGCGACCAACCGGGTCGATATTCTGGACAAGGCGCTGATGCGTGCCGGACGTTTCGACCGGCAGATCGAGGTGGGACTGCCCGACGTGAAGGAGCGAGAGGAGATTTTCGACGTGCATTTGCGTCCGTTGAAGCTCGATCCGGAGTTGGACCGTACTTTCCTGGCCAAGCAGACGCCCGGCTTTTCGGGTGCCGACATCGCCAATGTCTGCAACGAGGCGGCGTTGATCGCAGCCCGTCACAATAAGAAATATGTGTCGCGCGAGGATTTCCTGGCGGCGATCGACCGCATCATCGGCGGTCTGGAGCGTAAGAACAAGATCATTTCCGACGAGGAGAAGCGGGTGATTGCCTATCACGAGGCCGGACACGCTACGGTAAGCTGGATTCTGGAGAATGCCAGTCCGCTGATCAAGGTGACCATCATTCCGCGCGGCAAGTCGCTGGGTGCGGCCTGGTATCTGCCTGAAGAGCGGCAGATCACTACGCGCGAGCAGATGATGGACGAGCTGGCTGCGATGCTCGGCGGCCGGGTTTCCGAGCAGATTAATTTCGGCGAGGTTTCGACCGGAGCGCTCAACGACCTGGAGCGGGCGACCAAGATGGCGTATGCTATGGTAGCTTATTACGGTATGAGCGAGAAGGTCGGGACGATCAGCTATTACGACTCTACGGGCCAGAGCGACATGGCGCTGACCAAGCCCTATTCCGAACTGACGGCCCAGCAGATCGACGCCGAGGCTAAAAATACCATTGCCGAAGCTTATGCGATGGCGGCAGAGGTGCTTCGCAGCCATGCCGACGGTTTGAAGGAGCTGGCCGAACTGCTGTTGGAGCGCGAAGTGGTCTTTACGGAGGATGTGGAGCGTATCTTCGGTAAACGGAAGAAGGATATTCTGCGGGAACGGAAAGAGGCCGAGCAGAAGGCTTTGGCAGAGCGGAAAGCGGCATCCGGCGATGCAGAAGAGGTCGTAGGGAAAAAAGAGGCTGCGTCGGCCGATGTCCGAAAAGACGAAGAGACGGTTTCTGAAACCGCCGCATCCGCTGTGTCGGACGGAAAATCGTCTGCGAAAACGCCCGAAGTTTAATGAGATTTACCCGAAAAAGGTTGAATTATGTCTGATAAAATGAGGAATCTTCTGGTGCGGACGTTGAGCGGGGTCGTTCTGACTGTCGTGGTGGTCGGAGCGGTGCTTTGGTCGCAGTGGAGCTTCGGAGTGCTGTTGCTGGCGATTCTCGTCGGCGGTATGTGGGAGTTTTACCGGATGGCCCGCCGGGAGGATATTTATCCCCTCAAATGGCTCGGACTGGTTACGGGTGCGGCTCTTTTCGTGGCGAGTTTCCTGCTGGCGGTTTCCGCAGAGCAAGTGACTTTGTTGTCAGGGGCGATCTCCGTACTCTTGTGGTTGTTGCCGGTTTTTATTTTGCTCATACCGCTGATGTTCGTCTGCGAATTGTTCCTCAAACGCGCCCGGCCCGCCGCCGATGTGGGGGCGACGCTCGGAGGCGTCTTTTATGTGGCCGTGCCGTTGTCGATGATGGCCTATCTGCCCCTGCTGACGGGGGAGGGCGGTTGGAATCCCTGGGTGATCCTTGCCTACATTTTCATTATCTGGGCTAACGACGTATTCGCCTACTTGGTGGGGGTCAGCGTCGGCCGACATCATCTTTACGAGCGGATTTCGCCCAACAAGTCGTGGGAGGGGTTCTTCGGCGGCATTGTCGGTGCGATCGCCATGGGCTGCGTCGCCGCATGGTGGCTCGACGGCAGTTATTGGCTGTGGTGTTGTCTGGCGGCGATCGCTGCCGTGAGCGGTGTGTTGGGCGATTTGATCGAGTCGATGTTCAAACGTGCGGCCGATGTGAAGGATTCGGGCAATATTCTGCCGGGACACGGCGGCTGGCTCGACCGCTTCGATGCGCTTATTTTCTCGCTGCCGTTCGTGGTCGCTTATCTGGTATTGCTGCATATTTCATAAGAAAACTTACTATCCGAATATGAAAATAAACAAGGAAGGCTACAAGATTATCGGGCTGACAGGAGTCGTTTGTTTCCTGCTTTGGGCGCTGATGTACTATCTGATGTCGCGCCATGCCGAAGTGGGGCTGCTCTGGTTCGGATCCATTCTGCTTGTGCTGTTTTGGTTCTTTATCGTGGCATTTTTCCGGGAGCCGCGGCGTGTGAAGATCCATGATGCGGAGTTGGTCTTCGCTCCGTGCGACGGCCGGGTCGTAGTGACCGAAATGGTACACGAGAGCGAATACCTCGATCGGGAGATGCTGCAGATTTCGATCTTCATGTCGATTACCAACGTTCACATGAACTGGGTGCCGGTCGGAGGTACCGTGGAGTATTTCAAGTATCATCCGGGGCGTTTCCTGGTGGCGTGGCATCCCAAGTCCTCGACCGAGAACGAGCGGACGACAACCGTCGTGCGAACCCCCGACGGCAAGGAGGTGCTCTTCCGTCAGATTGCGGGTCTGATCGCCCGTCGTATCGTTTCCTATATGAAAGTCGGCTCGAAGGTGGAGCAAAATTCGGTTTGCGGGTTCATCAAGTTCGGCTCCCGCATCGACATCCTTCTGCCGAAGGATACCGAATTGCTCGTGGAGATCGGGGATCCTGTCGTGGGATCGCAAACTCCCATCGCCCGGTTGAAGTAACTTATTGGCGGCGGTTTTCGCGTTGCGGTACGTATGAGTATTACACCTCAAACATTGCTTCGTTTTACGGTGGGGGCGGTCATTACGGCCGTCGTCCTCTTTTTGATGTGGTACTTCAGCTCCATCGTGATCTACATTCTGGTTTCGGCGGTGCTGGCCATCATGGGGCGCCCGCTGGTAGCCCGGATATCCCGAGGCCGGATCGGGCGATGGCATGTGCCGCGCTGGTGCGGAGCGCTCGTTACGCTGCTGGTGATCTGGATCGTTTTCGCGGTGATGTGCGGGCTTTTCGTGCCGCTGGTGACCAACAAGCTCTACCAGTTGGCGCACCTCGATTTTTCGACGGTGCTGACTTCTGTCGAGGAGCCGCTGCAGCGTATTCAGGATTATCTCACTCACTTCTTCTCGTTGCCCGAAACCCAGGTGTCGTTTAAGGACACGCTGATTTCTTTCCTGCAGTCGCTGATTAATTTCGACACGATCAATACGGCGTTTTCATCGGTGGTGAGTCTGGCCGTTTCGAGCGTAATCGCCTTTTTTTCGATTTCGTTCATCACGTTCTTTTTCCTGCGGGACGACGGACTTTTCTATGCGATGGTAACGGCACTTTTCCCGGATCGATACCAACAGAACGTGACGCATGCCCTCAATTCGATTACAGTGCTTCTGTCTCGCTACTTCCGGGGAATTTTGGCCGAGAGCTTCCTGTTGATGCTGGCCGTATCGCTGGTGATGATGGCTTTCGGCATGAGGGCGCAGGATGCCTTTTTCATCGGTCTTATCATGGGGGTTATGAACGTCGTGCCATACGCCGGTCCGACCATCGGCGGCGCGGTTTCGGTCTGCATGGGTATCATCACCCCGATCGAAGGGATGTCGATCGGCCATACGATGCTGGTCATCGCAGGATCGCTGTTGATTTTGAAGGGGCTGGATGATTTCGTGCTGCAACCGACGCTCTACTCCGAGCGGGTCAAGGCGCAGCCGCTCGAGATATTTCTCGTGATCCTGATCGCCGGGTCGTTGGCCGGGGTGATCGGCATGCTGCTGGCCATACCGCTTTATACCGTGCTGCGGGTTTTCGCCAAGGAGTTTTTCTCCCAGATTTCCCTGGTGCGCAAGCTGACCGAAAAGATTTGAGGCTATGTCTGTCTGGATCGAAGGAGAGGTGATGCACGGACGGCAACTGGGCCGTGAGTTGGGATTTCCGACCGCCAATATGGAGGTTGCGGATGCGGATACGATCGAAAGCGGAGTGTATGAGTCTTGTGTGGAGATCGACGGCGTGGAGTATAAGGCCATGTCGAATCTGGGGAGCAACCCCTCGGTGGGCGGAGGTCCCCGACATCTCGAAACCCATATTTTCGACTTTTCGGGCGATCTCTACGGTCGGAGACTCCGGGTCGAGCTGCGGCGTAAGATCCGCGATGAGCGCAAGTTCGATTCGCTGGAGGAGTTGCAGCGCCAGATCGAACGGGATCGCAGCTGTATTTTGAGTTCGGAGAATCGGCGGCGATGACCGTGCGGCGGTTTATACCGTTTTTCGGCCGGAGGCCGTGTTTACCGCTTCGTGGCTTCGATTCCCTTCGGCGGGAGTCGGTGTCGCAATGCGGCCGACGAGAGCCAACGATTCGGCAAGAGATTATGTATAATTGATTAAATGATAAAAAGTATGTTTTTGGATTTATCCCTGCCTTACAAAGTGGCCGATATGTCATTGGCCGAATGGGGCCGGAAAGAGATTGAGATTTCGGAGCACGAGATGCCCGGACTGATGGCCATACGCCGCAAGTACGGCCCGCAGAAACCGTTGAAGGGCGTGCGTATCATGGGGTCGCTGCATATGACGATTCAGACTGCCGTGTTGATCGAAACGCTGGTCGAGTTGGGCGCCGACGTGCGCTGGTGCTCGTGCAATATTTTTTCGACGCAGGACCATGCGGCGGCGGCCATCGCCGAAGCGGGGGTTCCCGTATTTGCGTGGAAGGGCGAAACGCTGCCCGAGTACTGGTGGTGTACGGCGATGGCCATGTCGTTCCCCGGCGGGAAGGGCCCTCAGTTGATCGTCGATGACGGCGGCGATGCCACGTTGTTGATCCACAAAGGGTATAAGGCCGAAAACGACGCTTCGACGCTGGATTACGAACCGTCGTCTTACGAGGAGGAGGTCATTCTCGATACGCTGAAGAAGATTCTGGCCGAAGATAACGGCAAATGGCACCGAACGGTAGCCGAGTGGCGGGGTGTGAGCGAAGAAACGACGACCGGCGTGCATCGCCTTTATCAGATGCAGGAGGCGGGCGAA
>OHLW01000744.1_pt1 | contig 11396 bp, 7 predicted proteins | sample 1569231 | NCBI WGS metagenome assembly OHLW01 (sample SAMEA3879544, study PRJEB24766) | human gut metagenome | biome: human-associated habitat; feature: feces | place: USA | collected 1985/1987
CCTGCCGCCGTAAGCTTCCGGTTTGCGGCGGCCTTCGTTTCATAATCTCCGCCCTTGCGGAAAGACTATTCTTTTAACGCAGTACCCATTACCATGGCTCAGGAACAGAACTATCAGGTCAACTACTCCATCAACGTGGATGCCTCTCAGGGCACCAAGCAGGTTATCGCCTTCGGTGAGGCGGTAGGCAAGCTGGTACAGGCGAAAGCGTCCCTGACTCCGGCCGTCACGAACATCAAGAATATGATGGACGAGATAGACCGCGTGTTCCGCACCAAGAACGGCAAGAAACGTAATTTCGATTACCGCCTGACCATCGATACGAAAAAAAGCGAAGAGAAGCTGGAACGTATCAAGGGGTTACTCACGGATATTTCCACGCTTTCCAAAGGCATCAGCCTGACCATCAATGCCGGTCAGGCTTTGGACAGCAAGAAAATCAAGGCCAACGCCAAAAGCCTTTACGAGAAAAAGGCTGCCGAGATGCGCAAAGCGGAGATCGAAAAGAATGCCGCCTCGTCCGTTGGCACGATGGCAGACGCGCAGAAACGCATTACCAAAGCCATCGGGAAAATCAACTCCGCCCTGGTTTCCATGGAACGTGACCGGGAACTGCAAATCAAGACCGGGACGGCGGAAAACAGGTTGCAGCAGATACTTTCCCTATTGGGTCGTATCAAAAGTGCTTCTGTCATTTCTTTCAACATGCAGGGAGGCATACCATCCGAAGGACTCACACCTTCCGTTCCGGTGCCATATGCTCCGCAGGCCTTCGTAATGCCCGAAAAGGCCCGGCAAAAACTGATGGAACGGCTTTATGCAGGACAGCAGCTGCATCGCCAGAAACTGGTCCACGCGGAGGAGCTCTTTACCGCAGACCAGCGCCGTAAGGCGGCTCTGGCAGAAACCGCCGCGGCGGAAAAGCGGCGTGCCGATGAAGCGCGGGCTAAAGAACGGGAGTGCAAGAATGCCGCCCGTGCTGCGGAGAAAATACGCCGGCAGGCAGAACAGGCACGCCGTAAGGCAGAAACGGAACGTATAAAGGCCGAGCAGGCTGCAAGACGGCAGGAACAGCGCAATGCGATGCAGTCCGTCAGGCTCATGCAGCGGGAACATACTGCAGCCGGTACGCTCTACCGCAGTAAACGCCGTGCCGCCATCAACCGTATCCAGTATTCGAAAGCGCCGTCACTCAGGAACCTCCCGTTCGCTTCGATGCTCAATGCCTATATGGGTTACAGCCTGATCCGTTCGGAACTGACGAAGGCCATCGACTATTCCAACATCATGGAATCGGCACATTCCATCCTCCGTGTGGCGGACAGCGACCTCAAGACATTCGAGACCCGTTTTGACAGTATGGCCCGTCATGTCCGTAAAATCGGCATCGACACGAAATACACAGCCGTGGAGATTGCCGGTGCCGTCAAATACCTGTCGATGGCGGGCATGAATATCGAGACAATCAACAAGTCCATCCGCCCGATCACGAACCTGGCACTTATCGGTGACAACGACGTGTCGTATATCGCCGACCTGGCCACGAACATCATGGCCGGTTATGATATCCATAACGACAGCATGGACAGCGTGGCGGACATTATCTCCTCCACCATTTCCCGCTCGAATGTGAATATCGTGGAGATGGCGGAGTCATACAAGATGGCTGCCGGTTACCTGCGTATGGCGGGCGTGGACTTCACGGAAAGCAGTGCCGCCATCGGTCTTTTGGGCAATATGGGTCTGAAGGGAACGCTGGCGGGAACCTCGTTGCGTGCTCTTTCCACACGTTTTGCCAAACCTACCAAGGAGGCACAGGAAGTTCTGGACCGCCTGGGCATCCGGTTCACGGAAATGCGCGACATCGAGGGGGTGCAGGTCGAGAAACTCCGTCCTATAGCGGACATTTTCGAGGAATTGAACAAGAAGGGCGCGTCGATGGCGGATGTCCAGGCAATCTTCGGGAAAATTGGCGGTAACGCGGCGATGATGTTCCTGAAGAACTACGACAAACTACGAGAACTGACTTCATATAACCGGGGGTCCCAGGGCGTTTCCTCAGAACTGGCATTGGTAAAGCAGAATACGACCAAGGGATTGTGGGCGCAGGTGACCTCCCAGCTGACCGAAGGGTTCATGCAGGCATACGAGGTGTTGGAACCCTCTATCCGCACTGTGCTCCGCACTTTTCTGGCAAAGTTCAAGGCTCCGGAATTTACCCGTGGCCTGGTGTCCATCGGGAATGCCTTGTTGGACATCTTCACCGTGATCGGCAATATCGGCGCATGGGTGACCCGCAATTTCCATTGGATAGAACCGCTTGTCTTTACAGGCGTTGTCGCGACCCGGCTGTTCAAGGTGGCGGGAGCCCTGACGAATATCGGCATCGCCATGGGGTTTATCGGCAAACAGTCTGCGGCCACGACATCAATCAGTGCCGTGCAGGGGCTGCTGGGGGCGGGTGGTATCGGTAAGGTTTCGTTTGCCCAGAAGCGGGCCATCGTGTCGGCCATGCAGTCCGCAGGCGTGGCGGGACGGGGAGCGATGAACCGCGCCTTGATGGCCGGGGGCGGTGTCATCGGAGCCAAAGGAGTCCTGCAGTCGCTGTTTGCCACACAGGTGGCTACCGGCAGCGGACTGACCGGTGCTGCCGCCTCGTTGAGTGCCATCAGTACAGGCGCGGTTGCCGCCACGGCAGGTATAGCCGCATTGGTCGGGACTTTGGGATGGGTGGCTTACAAGACCTGGAAGATAAAGGAGGCGAAGGATGCCGTACTGGAAGAGATCGAATCGAACCGCAAGTACCGTTATCCGTCCATAGAGGCACTTTACTCCTCCCTGAGCGAGACCTATAACATGGCTGTCAAGACAAAGCGTGCCGTGGACGAGGTCGTTGCCGGCAAAAGTATCGAAGAGGCTTCGGGACATAAAATCGGAGCCTTCACATCCAACTGGTGGGCCGGGTTCTTGGGGGAATTTGCCATCGCTTCATCTGAGGGGATGGTATCGCGAGACCATGTGTATAACATGGACAAAGCCCGTCAGGATGACATAAGGGATGCGCTTGTCACCCTTGCCAAACGCGACAGCCAGACACGTATCGATGCCGCGTACGCCGAGTTCGGGAAGATGGGTACGGTATTGGAAGTGGACGCTTTCCTCAAGACGGTAAAGGAGCGTTTCGGGCAACAGGAGAAGGATCTCGACAAGTCTTTGTGGCGTATGCAGGATGGCAAGGCCGTCTATGTGAATGATATCGGGGACAGGTCGGAAGCGGTTGCCGCCCGCACATACGACTATGCCCGGTACATGAACACGCAGACCGTTCCGGAGATTGTGCGTGCCGCCACCGCTTATCGGAATGCCATATCGAGTGCCGCCAATGCGCATGAGCTGATGCGTAAGGGAGGGTTCGACTTTGACCAGTTCAGGGCCTGGGGATTCGAGCAGGACGAAAACGGGCTATGGAAACAGCGGGCACTGGGGCAGAACGCCACCGATGCGCAGCGTATAGACAACATCGCGCATCGCAAGCTGGCACATACGACACTCGTGAAGTTCTTTTCATCGCTCCGGCAGACTTTCGGAGGTTCGGCGGAGGCAGCCGAGAACATCCTCCGCGTGGCGGGCTTCACTCCCGACCAGTACGGCAACGAACCGGATTCCAACGATACACGTCCGTTTGCTGCCAACCCGATTACCAACACGCATCTGGATGACGGAGGGGCCGGCGGCAACTATTCCGGCACGGGGCGGTTGTCCTCGGCGGCACCTAAACAGGTCATCGTGAACATAGAGAGCCTGCTCAGTGTCAGGACCATCGACCTGATGAAGTCGAAGGAGGGGCAGACGGAAGAGATACAGAACCTGAAAGAACAACTGGCACAGGCGCTCATCGATGTCGTGCATGACTTCGATGCCTCCTGGAACGCATAAAATGAAAGGATTATGGGAAGACTGATACAAATCGCGGCCTCGACTTTGTTGAGCGGAGGCATACTCAACCACGGTTCGCTTGGCGGATACATCAGCAACGCCACGCGTCTGGCGTTGGGCATGGGGCTTGCCGAATTGCAGGACGGGCAGGTACATTACTTCTCCAGGCACCATGACCTGCTCAAACGGGCAGCCATACAGGTTGCCTCGCAGACGGCTTACGGGTTGCTACGTTCCTATCCCCGATACCTCAAATACTGGGAACAGCAGGTGCGGGACAAATATCTTCAGACACAGTCGCAGTCCAGCCTTGCGAACAAGACCGGACAGTACTACCAGCTCATCAGGGAACAGCAGGCGGTGGCGCAGAAGAAAAACCATATCGATTCCATCGTCGGCCGGACAGTGGCGGATTTTCTGGAACTGTCCATATCAGAGGAGGGGAAGTATTATGACAACAGCGAGTGCAAGGTTTTGCCGAACAGCCGGTATGGACTGGTGACATTCGTGGACCTGGGACCGCAGGTACAGGTCAGCAGCCGGAACAATATCCTGCTGACCCGGGTACAGGGGCGGGACTATACCCGCAAGGAATATATATCCGGGGGTGACCTCGAGATTACCATCAACGGCAAGATCACCTCCAAATACCCGGACGTGTATCCCGAGGCGGAAGTGTCCAAGTTTATCAGGCTGGTACAATACAAGGGTGTCATCGATTGCGACAACACGGTATTGCGCCAGTTCAACATTTCACGGTTGATTATACAGGGCTATACCTTACAGCCTACGGATTGCCGGAACGTGCAGCCGTATTCGCTGAACTGTGTCGCCGTGGAGCCATCGGAAGCCGTGGAACTGAAACTGGCGGAACAGGAAAAGGTGGACACGGCCATCAAGCACACGAACAAGTGGATCAAGTATGTTAAATTCGGTACGGAGGTCATCGACCCCGCCTCGTTGCTTAAACTGACACGTTTATGGGTATAGCTGCAATGGATATCCTCTGCTGTCGCATCACCATCGGGGATGCCGACCCATCCAATCCGATGAGGATACAGAACGGCGTGGAGATTACGGAAGTCCAGTCGCTCGAAATCAACGAGAGTTACAAGAAGCTGATCGGAACGGCCAAAGTGATATTCCCGAAAGGGTCGGTATGCCGCTCCACGATTATCGGGAACGTGACATTGGAGGGCAAGGACGTGTCGAGGATAACGACGGAGGTGATGCAGGACGGTGTCATCATCGAGAAACGCAGCGCGCAGCGTCTGGTTGACGAGACGACATTCAAGGTCGGACAGCGCATCAATATCAAGCTGGGCTACAACGGCGTGCTGAAAAATATGTTCGACGGATACATTACCGGATACAATTCGGACAGCACGCTGGAAATCCAGTGTGAGAATATGGCCTACAAACTCAAACTGAAACAGGCACCTCATTTCGAGACCCCGGCGAAAGGGACGACGGTGAACGAGGTGCTGGAAGGCAAGTATAATATCCTGAAAGATACCGGCTTCAGGATACACTCGGATACGAAGCGGTTTGAGATACATATCGGCAAGGTAAAGGTCACGGACAACTTCACGGTAGCGGATATCCTTTCCGAATGGTCGAAGTACAAGGTCTACTGTTTTTTAAAATACGATGCCGATGATGACGGGGCCATACCGTCCATTGCCGTCGGGCGTCCTTATTCGTCCAGCAAGGCTCAGCCGGTATTCCCGGAGGATGAATCGACAGGACCGTACAGGATATACTTCAACGAGCATGTGGCGCAGAGCAACCTGAAAGTGGTCAAGACCGATCCGAAGTTTTTGGCGGTGACGGGCAAGGCACTCGGGACGGATGAAAAATTCTTTGAGGTGACAGTACGCATGAATCCTGAATACGACCCGGCGACGCCGGGCAGCAAGGAGTTTCAGACGGTCAATGCCACGCAGATTTCAAAAAAGACGCACAAAGTAACGGGCAACACGACGGCATCAGGAGCGAAGACCAGGACCAAGGTGGATTTATCCACATATACCATCGTACCATATATGTCACCTCATGTCGGAATCAATTCCGACCGGCTTGTAGAAGAGACGACGGAATACTTTCGGAATTACAATCTGAACGGAATCACCGGCAATGTGACAGTATTCGGGGATTTCGGACTGTCTCCTGCCGTACAGGTGGAACTGATCGACTACCGTAATCCTTCCAAGAACGGCGTATACCTCGTGGAAGAGGTAACGACTACTTTCGGGGTGGGTGGATACAGGCAACAACTGAGTATTCCGTATAAAATTAGGAAATAAGATTTACCGTTATTCAACAGGAGGAATTTCTATCAATGGTTCTTCGTTTATTACCTTGATAATATTCGGAAGTTCGCTATTGTATTTATCGTCAGTAGAGCAATCAAAACCTTTTCTTCCACTAATGAAATCCGGTGTCGAAGTTTCAAAAGACCCTTTGCGTACAACCGGTATAAATTTAGTGGTTCCCTGATTGTTATATATTTCATGTGATATTATACCCCCTTCATAAGCGGCACCTCCTTTACCGGATTCAGCTTTCTCTTTATACTTTGGAGTCAGAATGCACAGAACTTTAGTTGCCTTACGGATGCTTTCAAGCATAAATTTAGGCAAGTCAGTTCCATGAGGTTGATACTGGTCTATTTGAGCATCAATCCCTCGTCTTCGCAAATCTTTGGCGAAAGTTTGAATCCAATTCATAAAGACATTGTCTTCTACCTCCCACGCATACGAAATCAACACAAACGGCTTGTTTTTATTCACAATTGGTTCTTCCGCCACTTTATTGAGAATTTCAGGCAGAGGCGTATTATCGATTGTAGGAATGTCTACATCTGCCCAAGGATTCAAAGCTTCTTGTATCGCATCTTTTGGAGTATTCATTAGCAGCAGCCTGTTTATTTTGATAGACAAATCTTTGAGGAATTTTTGTACATCATTCTCATCAAGAGCTAAAAATAAAGTCCTATACCATTTAATTCTTGATGTAAATTCTTCCTTTTCCCGCAATTCTGCCATATATTCCCCATATGTATGAGGTAACGACAATGTTGTTAAATATGGCCTGATTGTATTATAAAACAATGGTCCATCTACATACAGCGGCGCATAATCATTTTCTTTGTTCGATCCGATAATATTCCAAAGCTGTTCATATATATCTGATCTACTGGTCTCTTTTTCATAAATTGTCCGCTCAAGGGAAATTTTAGGAATAACACACTCTCCCCCATTTATAACATCGGCACCATTCTCCGTAAGAGCTATAAAATCTCTATCTTTTAAGTAGAGATAGCCATTATCAATGAGGGTATTTACCAGGAAATACAATATACCCAATTGATTACGAGTAAATTGCTTTTCAGCTGCAAATCTAAAATTTCTGAGCATGTTACCTTGCCCGGCTTTAAAGCATCTTGATTTTTGAAAGAAATCAAATATATATGTAATATAGGATTCTAAAATTTCTTGTTTCATAAGTAATATCATTGTCTTTGCAAAAGTACAAAATAATTGGCAACCAATAAACTATGCTCCTCCTATTCTTTCAAAAAACTCATGTCTTCAGACAAATCCAACCAGTTGCTTATCCGTGAGGCTATCCGCAAGATAGCCTTGGGACGGAGTATGGAGCGTATCAATCTGGCTCCCGGAGGCATGTCCGGTATCGGTACGGCCCGCATGATACACGGCTATGTCGCCAAGATACACGACAACCCCTCGGACGAGGAGTTTTCCGACTACGGCGGACGAGACGGCCTCCGCCGAACCTGTTATCCATAAAGGCGTGTTGCTCTCGGCCGCCACCAACAGCGAAGGCGGCTTCCTGATCGTCCCCGCACTTTTTTCCGACGTGACCATCTTCATGGATGCCGCCACCCGTTATGCCTATGTGGTTAACTTCTCCCATGTGGATATCCTGCGGCTCAATGCCCGCACGGAAACCGTCATCGGCGTGACCGAAATGGAGGAACTGGATCCGGAAAACGACTCTTCCCCGGACTACGACGAACTGGAAACCACCGGTAACGAGACCTCCACCCACTATACGCCGACGGCCGTCACAACAACCGTTAGGAATGACAAGGACAAGGAAGCGACAACCGTTATCGATGCGGAAAGCATCACGCATACGGTGGACAAGTCTGAAGTCAGACAGACAGCAGATAAAGTGGTACAAAAGGTCAATTCCACGACCGTTGCCGTTGCCGACAACAAGGTGACGCTCGGTGACGAGAATGCCACCGAGCCGCTGGTTCTGGGTAATGAGCTTGCCCGGCTGATGCTCGACTTCCTGACGGAATGTTCGAAAATCATGACTCCCACACTGATGGGCACGATGTCGCCGATCAATATGCCGAACTTCATCTCGCTGACATCACGTATCCAGAAATTTCTTTCCAAGACCAGCTATACCAAATGAGCGTACAACTGCATCCCGATATAGAAACCCTCGACAAGGAGAGCCTGTGCTATTCCATCTATGCACAGCTGTACCATAACTTTTTCAATGCCCAGCAGAAAAAGGACGACGAGCATCCTTACGGCATCGAGGAAGGCGACGAGACCAGCCTGAGACTGAAGAATACCGCTTACGGTTTTGCATCCGCCATTGCCGGAGCCGTTACGGGAGAAGGCGGTTCCGGAAGCGGTGGCTTGCTGTTGGATTACCTGAAGAAATCGGGCGGTGACATGACCGGCAAGCTCAGTGCCAATTACGGTTTCGAAGCCGGCATTGGAAACACCCGTATCCTGGAAACCTATTCGCAGGACATTACCGATCCGGAAGGTGTGGTAACTGCCATCGAGTACGGTATCAGGATTACCGGCAACCTGAAAGTCGGGGGCGACAGCCTGCATATCGGCGGCAGGCAGTTGCTCCGTTACGACGCGGACAAGGCCACCGCTACAATCAACGCTTCCCATATAGACTTTCTGGATGCGACGGTACATTCCAAAGGGGCATGGATTATCGGGGACGAGGATACAGGAATATCCATCTCCCCGACACGGCTGGCCGTGGGCGGGCAGGATGTCTATCATCGTGGCAACGCCAATACGGACACGGTGGATTGGACGATGCGGGACGGCATGGTGAGACGGAATCTGACGGTGCGAGGGAGTACGGTCATGGATGGCGGACTGAAAGCCTTGCAAGGCGTGGAACTGGGCGACAAAGGGAAATGTCTGCTTTCGTTTTCGGAAGAGGATGTCGCGCTCGGCGGGTTCCTCTCGTTCCTGGACGGATTCGGCATCCGGATCGGAGATGTTCCCGTACTGCTCTGTACCGACAAGGACAAGATACAGTTCGGGAGTATCGGCGGTGACCTTCTAGGCGGCGACCATACCCCGAAGATACGCCTGTTCTCCGGCATATCGGACGTGGACGGCGAGTGTCTGATGCTTTCCCCTTACGGAAAGGCTTGTTTTCCGGGCTCGCTGACTGTCCGCCACAACTACGGCGCCGACCTGCTCTCCTCATACCGGGTAGACACTTCCGATGAAGGTATCGTTATCCACAAGCGCTTGCGGATGGGCACAGCAGAGGGATTTATGTTCACAGGCGACAGGGAGCGCGTATCGCTTTCTTCCGAGGTAATCTACGAGGAAGAGGACGTAAGGACGGCTATCCCTCACAGCACGGATTTTTCACACCGTCCGTCCGTGAGCTGTTATGCCCCGCAGAACCGTCACAGCGAATCGTTCCATATCCGCACCGATGCCGATTTCGTTACGGTCGCTGTTCCGTTGGAAGCAGCCGGGCATATCGGAATCCATGCGTCGCCCACCCGGATTACTGACAGAATCCTATACTTGACAGAGGCGTTACGCCTGCAAGCGGTGGAGGACGGTATCCGGCATTACGGAAACAGCGTCTTTACCGGGTCGCTCTCTTCGGAGTTCTTTTCCCCGGGCCTTTCCGGAAGCGGATGGGCTGTCCGCCGGAACCGGACGACAGGAGGCGTCTCCGCCACATTCGACGAGGTGGTGGCCCGCCGTAAGTTCCGCGCCTATGAGTTCGAGGTCGAAAAGACTTCGGTAACCAACGGTTCCTTCTGGATCAGCGACAGCTGTTCGGGAGACACCGTGGAAAAACTGTCATAATCCATGTCCGTATTCCGTTATCCGACATACAAGATCCGTATTGCCCCCGACTCGCAGAAGACACAGGGACTGCAAGCCGGGGATATCATCCGCAGGCAATATGCCGAACGGGAGCGTACCGTCTATTCGCTGATGTGCGTGACAGAAACCGGAACGGAGCTTGTCGGAGACAAGGACGCCCCTTATTTCATCGGGGCATTGCTGGACGGGGACGAACCGCAGGGCGGTGAACTGCTGGACTTCGTGCGGATTACCAACCTGTTCGATACGGCACGTAGCGGCGCCTTGTACCTGACGGCTTCTGACAGCGATTCACCCTATATGGATGTCATCGACGGCATGGCGACCGAACGCTCCCTGTGCTATCCCGTCATGGACGGAGGCATGGCGGGAGTGCCGGACAAGTCCAGGTACGCCGTTTATGGCAGCATGCTGCAAACGGAATATCTGGATGCCGATTCGGAAGCGACACGCATTGTCCGCATTATCCGCAACGCGGAACCGGCAGGAAACGCTTCCTTCGGGCTGATGCTGACATTGGAAGAACCGGTCGGATACCCGGAGCGCCTGCTGGTATCGTTCAAGGTCAGGTCTTCCAAAACATCAGGTTCCGTACCGATCCGATTCGGCTATACGAACCGTGAAAAGACGGATGCGGAAGATGAAATCTCCATCGGCCGGGAATGGAAGTACAAGTTATGGGTCATCACCGTGGATTACCCGGCACAGTACAGCCGGAGCCTGTTTCTTGACCTGACATCAAGCCTGGCCTCCGAGGGGGACTGGTGCGAGGTCGCCGACCTGAACATTGTTCGTCTTGCCTCCGTATCCGCTTTCAGCGAGGCGAGCAAGGCCCGTGTGGGAAAGGTCAGCGGCATCATCGATCCGGTCTTCGGCATGTTGGATGGTTACGGGGCCTATTTCCAGAATCTCTATGCCACACGCAATGTCAATATAGCCGGCACGCTTACCGCGGGAGACGAGAACGGTTTTTCAAGCACGTTTTATGTGGGCAAAATCCACAAGAATGTCATACCCGACAGCCTGTCCTGCCGGTTCAGCCATTCGGAAGAGCTGGATGAAACATCTCCCGCCGGACTCGGGCGGTGTGTACGGATAGCCGGAGACAGTCTTCTTGGTGCGCAAAGTGCCGCCTGGCGGGAGGCTCATACAGGAGTCTGTTATTGTTTCTCAGTCTGGATAAAAGCGGAAGATACGGCAGCCATCCGGTTCTATCAGGATGAACATCTTGTCGGTGATCGGACGGTGGCTGCCGGTAAAGGATGGGTCCGTTATAATGTCCCGTTCCTCATACGCGGGTCAGAT
>OHLW01000756.1_pt1 | contig 11311 bp, 9 predicted proteins | sample 1569231 | NCBI WGS metagenome assembly OHLW01 (sample SAMEA3879544, study PRJEB24766) | human gut metagenome | biome: human-associated habitat; feature: feces | place: USA | collected 1985/1987
CCGTGCATCTGGAAGAGGAAGCTGAGGCGTATCACGGATATAGGAGTTGTGGGCAGGAAGACACCAGGAGGTCTCTTCACAGATAGACCAGATTCCATTTAAAACAGAATCCAGAAAGCGTCCTTGATGTTCGGCACATTCTGCCAGAAGCATGGAATTGAGAAGGGTTCTTCGGGCAAACATTTTGCTCTCAAAGAGCGCTCTTCGTCCGGTTCTGGTAAAATCAAGATAGTCTGTGGCAGTAAGGGTAGGCCACGGCTCTTCCAAACAGCGTTCTCCATCTTTGAGAAGAAGGGAAAGAATGGAAGGCTCCAGGTGCTCCCAAGCAGTTCGATCTGCAGCAGGGGCATCCGGATAAAAGGGTACAAAATTGGTACAATAGGTCTTGGCAAGTTCCTGAAACATAAGAAATCTCCTTTATTTACGGTAGTTTGGCGCAGCGGTATGGGACTGGATGTAGTCCCGAGGGGATACGCCTTCTACTTTTTTAAATACTTTGCTGAAGTAAAATGCACTTTCAAAGCCCAGCTGATCTGCAACCTCGTAGATCTTATAATCTTGTTCTAGAAGAAGGGCCTTGGCCCGGCTTATTTTTTTCTGAGTAATATATTCTGTAAATCCGATGCTGCAGCTTTTCTTAAAAAGGGCGCTCAAATAATTGGGAGTCAATCCAAATACAGCCGCGACATCGTTTAGGGTCAGCCGGTCTTCAATGTGATTATCAATATATTTTTGAACATTAGAGACAACATGATCCTTGTAGGTCTTGCGTTTGTTTTTCAGAATGCTGCATAGCCCGTCCCGAAGGGTATTCAGCCATTGCGTCACCTCCATAATGTTGACTGCCTTGTAAATCGAACGGTATCCATCTGGATAGGCAGAAAAAATTTCTTCCAGGGTTTCCTCACTGCCGGGAAGAAGGGAAAGAGCAAGATACAGAATATTGCAGGCGGCATCTACAGCCTGAAGATATTTCTGCGGATTGGAGATGAAAAGCTCTGTAATTTCCGTCAGTGTGCGGTAGAGTACATCGGTGTCAAACTCTTCAAAGGCCTGTGTCAGGCTGTTTTTAAAAACTGTAATATTAAAGGCATTTTTCATGGTATCATCGGTAATCCGGGAAAAAGGAACAACAGGATTTTCCTGATCTGCCAAATTAAATGCCTGTCGGGCTTCCTGATAGGATCCACTTATTTTTAAGGGATCGTCTACAGCACTTCCAATTCCTATGGAAAGCCATACATTAAAATAATTATGTACCATGGAACAGGCGTTGGAAATACCGTTTTGCACAGCGGTAATATCAGCTTTTTCCTTTGTAGGAAAATGAAAAATCGCGGCAAAATGAATTTTATCAAGGGAAACAACATAGCTGGGAGCATATTTATTAAATATTTCCCGTATCATCTGCAGGCTGCTGGAGTACAGCTTCATCTGTTTTTCCCTGCTTAGCTGGGCGGCTACTCCGCTGTGAATTTCACCGTGGCAGGCCAGGTAGCACTGATGGGAAAAATCCAGGCGCAGATCCCGCACCTGAATGGCAAACTGTTCCCTGCTGTCAAACAGATTGTGGAGAAGACGCATGAAAAATTTATCAGAATAACTCTGCAGCAGGGGGCGTCCGCCAGCCTGACGGTATGCGGCGCTTTCCTTTAGCTGGTTTAATCGCTCCAGGGCCCGTTCGACAGCCTGTCTGAGGCTGTCTGGATCCAGCTCAAGCTTAACCAGATAATCAACAACCTGGTAGGAGAGCGCTTTCCTCACCAGCTCAAATTCTTCATAGCTGGTAAGAACAAGAAACAGGGGGATGGGGCCGATTTCGTCTCTGCAGGCTTTCACCAAATCCAGGCCGTTCATAATCGGCATCTTGATATCGGTAATGACCAGCTCCGGGGCGTATTCCCGGATCATATCCAGGGCAGCCTGACCGTTCATGGCAGTACCGCAGACTTCAATGCCAAGCTCTGCCCAGTTTATCATAGATTTTATGCCGATCTGTACCAGCGGTTCATCGTCAACAATCAGCAGTTTTATCATAATATCGTTGTCCTTTCATCTGTGATATAGGGGAGTGTTATGGTCATGACAGTATAGGAATTTTCTCCAGTTTCGCTTTGGATTGTGATTCCGAAATCCTCCCCAAAATCATATTGAACTCGTTTATTTACGTTATTGATTCCCACATGGCGGAAAAATTCAGCGGAGGAATCGGCTTCCCCAGTCAGCACTTTTTTCATGGTCTCCTCTGTCATACCGATACCGTTGTCAGTAACGGAGACCTTCAGAAGTGGCTGGCCGTCAGAGGCAGAGGATTCCCATGCCTCAATGACAATCTTTCCGGCACAGCCCTTGGGCTCAATGCCGTGGAAGAGTGCATTCTCTACAATAGGCTGGAGAGAAAAACGGTGAATCATGCAGTGATACAGCTTGGGATCTGGAATCCGGCATTCCAGGGACACACTGCCTCCATATCGATACTGCTGAATCAGAAAATAATCCTGAACCAGCGCCAGCTCGTCTTTCAAGGGAATCTGGGCGCCTGTGCCTTTGGAGACATTTTTCATCAGTCGGGCCAGGGCTGTAGTCATTTCTGCAATACCGCCGGCGCCCTGAATGGTTGCCATCCATTTGATGGAATTTAAGGTATTGTAGAGAAAATGCGGGTTAATCTGACTTTGGAGAATCTGATATTCCAGATCCTTTTTCTGTTTTTCATCTTCTACTTTTTTGTTCATCAAAGAAACTACATTTTCTGACATCTGGTTAATTCCTTTTCCGATGGTTCCGAACTCATTTTCCCATTCAATCGAAGGATCTCTGGAAAAATTTCCCTGAGCAATAGCGCCGATTTTACTCTGAAGCAAGGACACAGGCCGATTGATCAGATGGCTTAATACCAGGTAAAGAAGCCCTCCGGATATGAGGATAACAACGACAATCCCCGCAATAATGGTATTATAAACGTCTCGCTGAGCCAGATAGCTCTGATCAGAAAGTACCTGAGTAATGGTCCATCCTTGATTTCCCATAGGACAGGAACCTGTGCGGCGTGATTGCTTTTATGGAAGGTCTTGCTGCTGACATCCTTTAAGATTTGAAAAGAAAAATCACACTCTGTCAGCTGTCCGCAGTTATAACGGTAGGTATGTTCTCCGATAGTAACATAAAGATCGGAGTCTTCTTCTAATGGCAGAGTATGAATATAATCCGTCAGCAGTCTTTCCGGAATTGTAAGATAGAGCCATCCAATTCGATCCGCATTGTACTGATTATAAATAGGACGCACAATGGGAAGGAATTTCGGGCTGTCAGATTCCAGAAGAGGATCCGGATGTAAACCGTTCCACAGGTATTCCGGCGCATTCAGAAACATCTGAAAATTCTCATCGGCATAGACAATATCTGCAGCAGAGGAGGTGTTGGTAGCTCCTGTATCGGAAAGCTGAAGGTATACATTCCTATTTTCCGGAGAAATCAGAACCCGGGAAATGTATTTTTCTGAGGAGGGAGTATCATTGTACTGCTCCTTTAACCGGCTATAAGTATTTAAGGCTACGGTGCGGAGAGAAAAATCCTTCGAGGAAATAGTCGGCATCTTTTCCTGATTCTGAAAAACCCGCAGAAAATGATTGATATCTGTATTGCTGCTGCACCAGTCTACAAAGGAAAATATGTGATCCATGTCGGCCGAAACGTTGTTGGAAATAACCTGCATATTGAATTCCGCAGACTGAATCTCCGCTTTGCGGAGAAAGGACTGGAATACAGAAAAGCAGATAGTCACAGTAATGGCAGCAATAATAAGAGTTATAGCTGCTGTGCTGATAATAATCTGGTTTCGGACCGTTTTTGGAAATATGTGCTTTTTCATAAAACGATTCCTTTCTATTAGTTACTCTTATTCTATCGTCAGGTCTTGGCTTTGTCAAATGAATACAATTGTAAAAAAATACAGGAATGGTGAAAAATTACATGAAAATATGATAATATTAAATAACATGATGTGTAAAAAATGAAGCTTTTCTGGTGAAAATTCCATTCAGAATCCAGGAGAATTTCACTATAATGGAACCATCAGATGCGAGCTGCACAAGGCAGCCGCTTATTAGAATCAGGAGGAAAAGTTATGATGAAAAAACGTATTTTAAGCCTTTCTCTGGCAGCAGCTATGGCAGGAAGTCTGGTAGCATGCGGCGGTTCTCAGACAGGAGAAACCACAGCAGCACCTGTAGCAGATACTAAGGCAGAGACTGAGGCAGCAGCTGAAACAGAGGCTCCGGCAGAGGGACAGAAGGTTCTGAAATGGGCTATGTGGGATAAGGATTTAACCGTTTATTACCAGCCCTTAATTGAAGCCTATGAAAGCGCTCATCCGGATGTAAAGGTTGAATTGGTTGACCTGGGAAGCTCTGATTACCAGACCGTCCTTGCTACACAGCTGACCGGATCCGGTTCTGATTTTGATGTTGTAACCGTAAAAGATGTTCCCGGATATACTACTCTGGTAAACAAAGGCGTTCTGGAGCCGCTGGATGAGTATATTGCAAAGGACGGCGTAGATTTAAGCGCATTTAAGGGGCTGACCGACCAGATTAAAGTAGAAGATAAGCTGTATGAGCTTCCTTTTAGAAGCGATTTCTGGGTTGTATTCTATAATAAAGATATTTTTGATGCAGCAGGAGTAGATTATCCGACCAATGATATGACCTTTGAGCAGTATGACGCTTTGGCAAGAAGCGTTACCAACGATATGCCTGGTCAGGAGGTGTACGGAGCTCACTATCATACCTGGAGAAGTGCAGTTCAGCTGTTTGGTATTCTGGATGGAAAGAACAGCATTATCGATGGAAGCTATGATTTCTTGAAGCCGTATTACGAGATGGTTTTAGCAGAGCAGGAGGACGGCGTATGTCAGGATTATGCAACCTTAAAGACCTCTAATCTTCATTATTCCGGTGCATTTTCTCAGGGAAATGTAGCAATGATGAATATGGGAACCTGGTTTATTTCCACTCTGATTGATAAGGTAAAAACTGGTGAATATGCAGATTGCGGTAACTGGGGTATGGTAAAATATCCTCATGCAGAGGGCGTAGAACCGGGCTCTACTCTGGCAACGATTACCTCTCTGGCTATTCCGACTACCGCAAAGGATAAAGATATGTCCTGGGATTTTGTAAAGTTTGTATGCGGAGAAGAAGGCGCTGATATTCTGGCATCTACAGGAACTATTCCGGCAATCATGACCGATGATATTGTCAATATGGTAGCTTCTATTGAGGGATTCCCGGCAGATGAAGGCAGCAAAGAGGCTCTCCAGACTGCAAATCTGTATCTGGAAATGCCGGTAAGCACCAAGAGTTCTGAGATGGAGACAGTATTAAACGAGGCTCATGACAACATCATGACCGGAAACAGTACTATCGATGAAGGAATTGCTGATATGAACGAAAAAATTTCTGCAATTCTGGCGCAGTAATTCTGGTTTAGTTTCTGATAAAATTATTTGAGAAAAATCCATATGAGGCAGGCGATAAACAAAATCGTCTGCCTCATATAAATCATAGGCAGGAAAAGAAAGGCGGATAGTTATGAGACAGAAAAAGTCAGTGGATCCGGCAGAAGTTCAGCGCAGGCTGGCTGTTTTAGAGCCACAGCTTGAAAAGCTGCAGCAGCAGGCAGAGGCAGAGCAGGATCCAAAAAAGAAACTGAAGCTGGGGAAAAAGGTGGATCAGGTAAGAGATAAGATTCGTCAGGCAAAAACCGGAGAGCGGTTCAGCCGCCAGACAAAACGGGATCTGGTAGCCTACAGCTTTATTGCACCGAACTTTATCGGATTTGCAGTATTTACTCTTGGACCAGTTATTTTCGCATTTATCCTTGCATTTCTTAAATGGGATGGAAATAACCCGATGCAGTTTGCAGCTCTGGATAATTTTGCTATGATGATTGGAAATACCCGTTTCCTGGCATCTTTAAAGAATACGATTATTTACTGTGTTGCAACAGTACCATTTACCCTGGCAACTGCTTTGGGTCTGGCAGTTCTCCTGAATCAGCATATTAAAGGACGGAATTTTTTCCGTACTGTTAGCTTTTTCCCGTATGTGGCTTCTCTGGTAGCAGTTGCAGCAGTGTGGAATATGCTGTTTTCTCCGGCAAAAAGCGGACCAGTCAATATGATTCTGTATAATCTGGGTATGGCGGCAAAAAGTCTTCCCAAATGGGCGGCTGACAAGGACTGGGTTATGTTTACGGTTGTTATGTTCTCTGTCTGGAAAAACATGGGCTACTATATGGTTATTTATCTGGCAGGTCTTCAGGGAATCAATGGAGAACTGTATGAGGCCTGCAGCTTAGACAGCGCCAATGCATGGCAGCGGTTCCGCTACATTACCTGGCCTCAGCTGCAGCCGACTACCTTCTTTGTTACGATTATCCTGACCATTAACTGCTTCAAGGTATACGATATTGTATACATGCTGGCAGGCGGAAATGCCGGTGTGCTGAATGAGTCAGCGATTGTACTGGTTTATCACATTTACGAAGAAGCTTTCCGTAACTGGAATCTGGGCTATGCAAGTGCAGTAGCCATGGTACTGTTCCTCATTGTTCTGGCCATTACCCTGGTACAGTTCCGTGGGGAGAAGAAATATTCAAACTAGGAGGATCCGAACATGAAAATCAAAAATACAAAAACAAGAGCCTTTCGGGTAATCCTCTATGTTGTTTTGATTGCCCTTGCTCTGGTAATGCTGGTTCCCTTTGCCTGGATGCTTTCCGCATCCTTTAAGCTTGATAAGGATGTATTTATTTTCCCCATACAGTGGATTCCGGAGAATCCCAGATGGCAGAATTACGTGGATATCTGGCACAAAATCCCCCTCTCAAAATTTGTGCTGAATACCGTAAAGCTGACCTTGATTGTAACCTTCCTTCAGCTGCTGACCAGCAGCTTTGCGGCCTATGCTTTTGCCAAGCTGCAGTTTAAAGGAAAAAACACCCTGTTTTTAGCATATATTACAACCATTGCAGTTCCCTGGCAGGTATATATGGTGCCGCAGTTTATGATGATGCGTTCCTTTGGACTGGCTGATACTCATCTGGCGATTATCTGCCTGCAGGCCTTCTCTGCCTTCGGCGTATTTATGATGAAGCAGTTTTATGAGGGAATTCCTACAGAGCTTTGTGAGGCAGCCCGGATTGACGGTATGACGGAATACCAGATCTGGTACCGGGTAATGCTGCCTCTTTCTAAGCCGGCCCTGTCTACCCTGACTATTTTCACCTTTGTGAATACCTGGAATGATTTCCTGGGGCCGTTGATTTATCTGACAACAGAATCAAAGAAAACTCTGCAGCTGGGACTTCGTATGTTTATCAGCCAGTTTGGTTCTGAATATGGTCTGATTATGGCAGCTTCTGTACTCAGTCTGATTCCTGTATTGATTGTGTTCCTGTCTTTACAGAAATACTTTGTAGAAGGCGTAGCTGCCTCTGGCGTAAAGGGTTAAACAGAAGGAGATTAAATTATGAGTTGGATTGCACTTGAAAAACTGGAGCAGAAGCCGGAAATAACAGACAGCGAGGTGGAAGCCGCCCTGGATGCGGCCTCCGCCCAGGTGATTCGGAATCTTCCGGAATTTACTCACTGCTTTCAGAAGGCTTACAGTGAAAATGGATTTTATCAGCCCACAGAAAACAGAGACTGGACAACCGGCTTCTGGACCGGAGAGATCTGGCTGGCCTATGAGCATACAAAGAATCCGGCACTGAAGGAGGCCGGAGAGATTCAGATGAAGGATTTTCTGAATCGGATTGAAGAAAAAATTGATGTGGAAACCCATGATTTGGGATTTTTATATTCTCCCTCCTGTGTGGCTGGCTATAAATTGACAGGAAGTCAGGTGGGAAGAACAGCTGCTTTAAAAGCAGCAGAGGAGCTGATTACCCGTTTCCATGAAAAGGGAGAATTCATTCAGGCATGGGGACCTTTAAATGCGCCGGATAATTACCGGCTGATTATTGACTGCTTGCTAAACCTGCCTCTTCTTTACTGGGCAACAGAGGAAACAGGAGAGGAAAAATACCGTCAGGTAGCGGAAAAGCATATTCATACGGCGCTGGCTAACGTGATCCGTCCTGATTTTTCTACCTGGCACACCTTTTTCTTTAACCGCGAAACAGGGGCGCCGGATCACGGTGCAACCTGTCAGGGGTACCGCGACGGTTCTGCCTGGGCAAGAGGACAGGCCTGGGGTGTTTACGGAACAGCGGTAGGATATAAATATACAAAACGAGAGTCCTATATTCCGATTTTTAAAGGAGTAACAGAATATTTTCTCCGTCATCTTCCAGAGGATCTGGTTCCTTACTGGGATCTGGAATTTGGCGATGGAAATGAGGATCAGCCCAGAGACTCTTCTTCTGCATCGATTGCAGCCTGCGGCATGCTGGAAATGGCAAAATACCTGCCATCTAAGGAGGCGGCTTACTATATTTCCATTGCAAAAAGGCTGATGAAATCTGTGGTGGACCATTATGCAGTAAAGGATCCGTCACAGTCAAACGGACTGGTGCTTCACAGTACCTATTCTAACCATTCCCCCTACAATACCTGCAATCATTACGGGGTGGATGAATGTAATATCTGGGGAGATTATTTTTATATGGAAGCTTTGACAAGGCTGCACAAGGACTGGAACATTTACTGGTAAAACAGGACGGATGACAGCAGCAGGCGTTTTCAGGAAAAGAATGAAGGAGAAGACAGACAATGACCAAGCAGGAGTTTTTTTCCAGGGGAAATGAGTATTTTTTCTTTGACGATCCGGCGGCCGTAGCAGAATACTGCAAAACATACTGGCCGGAGGACTGCGCACATATTATTCGCGTTGCAGATGAGGTATGCCGGAATTATTTTTTATTTGATTTGGAACATGATATGGAACGAACCTGGGAGCCGGTAATCTTTGATCCAGAGGGAGATGTTGACTGGGAATACCGGCCGGGAAATGATCCGGAATTTACGTTTCAGTTTAACCGTCACCGCTTTTTTATCTGCCTGGGGCAGGCCTACTGGCTGACTGGAGAGGATAAATATGCCCGCCATTTTGTCCGACTTCTGATGAGCTGGATTACCAGGGTGAAACGGACGGATGAAACGGAAAAAACAACCTGGAGGATTCTGGAGACGGGGATCCGCGGAGAGTTCTGGGTAAAAGCCATGCGGTATTTTAAGGACAGCCCTTATGTAACAGATGAGGTTGTGGATGCATTTTACAGCTGCCTGGTGGAACACGCAGAATTTCTGATTCAGATGCATTCTCCTTACCGCTATATGAGCAACTGGGGAGTAATCGAGAATCACGGTCTGTTTGAAATCGGAATTGCCATGCCGGATGAGGAGAGAAGAAAGCGTTATACCTCTATTGCCCTGGAGCATCTGGAAGCAGAGGCGCGGATGCAGATTATGGGGGACGGCGTTCAGTGGGAGCAGTCTCCCCTGTATCACAATGAGGTGCTTCACTGCTACGAGGATGTTCTGATTCTTGCCTCCCGCAATGATATTGAGGTTCCCGACACCATTTTAAATGCGGTTCACAAAATGGCCTGTGCGGATCTGATGTGGAAAAAGCCGGATCATAAGCAGCTTCTGATGGGAGACAGCGATGATATGGATATTCGGGATTATATCAGTACGGCAGCAGTTTTGTTCCGGGATCCTATGCTGAAGTTCGGCGGTTTCCCTGTTCTGGACTTTGAAAGCGTATGGGATCTGGGAATCGAAAGCGCCAGACTCTATCAGGAAATGGAGATTCAGGAACCGGATTTCCTGTCAGGAGCGCTTTCTGACAGTGGAAATTACTATCTGAGAGACAAGTGGGGAGAGGACGGTTCTCTTCTTCATTTTCACTGCGGAACTATGGGAGCAGGACACGGTCATTCCGATAAGCTTCATGTAGATCTTTGTGTAGGCGGAGAAGATGTGCTGACGGATGCGGGCCGCTATACTTACGTGGTAGATTCAGGACGTTTTGAGTTTAAGGATCCGACTGCTCATAATACGATTACGGTCGATGATAAATTTTTTACAGTATGCAAGGATTCCTGGGAATGCTCCAAGCTGTGCCAGCCGGTAAAGGGACAGTTTCGGTTTACAGATTCTTATGAGTATGTACAGGGCGGACATCTGGGATATGCAGAGGACGGAGTATTTATTAATCGAAAGATTGTTTATATAAAACCGGATATTTATCTGATTATGGACGAAATGTATACCGGAGGAGCTCATACCTATCGTCAGTACTGGAATTTCAGTGAGCGGGGCCAGGTGAGATTGGAAGGATCGAATCAAAACTGCGCAGTTTTTCAGGGAAACAAGGCAAGAGCCGATTTTTATTTCCTGACACCGGGAACAGAGCCGGAGCTGTATGAAGGAAAAATTGCCCGCCACTATAACCGGTACGAGAAACGTCAGGGAATTTGTGTGAAATATCAGGCAGAAGGGTTTGCATCTTTGCTGACAGTGATTCATGCTGCGCCGGATGGAAAAACGGAACCGATTTTGGTAGAAAAAATCCCTGTCAACTCCGCTCTGAAGGGAATTCAGTATCCGGATTCTATGGCTGAGGCTGTAAAAATTTCCTGCCATGGAACAGAATATGTGGTTATTTTCTGCCATCAGGAGGTGAATTCCCCCACAGATTTGGAAGAAGCAGACGGCTGTATGGGATATGGAAATGTGATTGTGTTTGATAAAAAGAAGGATGTACTGGCAGGAACAGTGCTCCAATATTAAAGGGACAGAGTTTAAAAGAAACAGGTATTTGTCGGAACGGACAGGTTCAAAAAAGACAGATGCCTGTTTCTTTTTGCGCGGACATGTCTAGCGCAAAAGCGCTTAAATATGGTATACTTGCATCACGGGCAAAAGAAATTTTTTAGGAATATGAATACAGGGAGGATTCTATGTCATTATTTTTGTCGCTTCAGGGTTCCATGGCAGCTGGAAAGACAACTGCTGCCAGATATCTGGAAGCCTGCAAAGACTATCCCTGTACCGTCATGGATTTTGGGGCAGAGGAGATTGTGTTTTACACGCTGAACTATCCCCGTTCCATGGGATGGGACTGGGAGGTGGAGATTCCTTTACAAAAGGAGCTGGAACAGGTAAAAGGCTGCCTGCCCCATAGAATTTTATTTCTGGACGCATCTGAGGAGTGGCTTCGCAAAAATGAAGAGGGAGATGAGACTCGCTCCCGGGAGTTTTTTGAAATAAGGCTACCGCAATCCCACTGGCTTTAGACGG
>OHLW01000776.1_pt1 | contig 10992 bp, 8 predicted proteins | sample 1569231 | NCBI WGS metagenome assembly OHLW01 (sample SAMEA3879544, study PRJEB24766) | human gut metagenome | biome: human-associated habitat; feature: feces | place: USA | collected 1985/1987
AGATACAATCGAGAGGCTATTCTGAAAGGATTGCAAGAAAAGAATTATCCGGAAGACAAAGTTTTCGTTGCCGACACTTTTGCCGATGCACAAGCCCGGCTCGCACAAATCGCACAACCGGGCGACACCGTCCTTTATGAAAACGACCTGCCCGATACGTTCAAATAAATTTCGATTATTATCACAAACCAGATATACAGTTTATCACAAAAAATTATGAAAACTACCGTAGGTGTTTTTTTCGGAGGTCGCTCCACCGAGCACGAAATCTCCGTTATCTCGGCTCTCCAAGCCATCAATGCTTTTAATAAAGAGAAATACGAAATCATACCCATATACATCACCAAACAAGGATGTTGGTTCAGCGGCGATGCCCTGCTCGAAGTAAAAAACTACCGCGACATGGCTGCCCTGCAAAACATGTGCGCCGAGGTTTACATGATTCCCGAATACGGCGACTACAACCTCTACCGCAAGAAAAGAGCCCTTTTCGGGAATAATATATGGGCAAAACTCGACGTAGTCATTCCCGTACTGCACGGCAGTAACGGCGAGGACGGCATATTCGAGGGCATACTCGAATCCATCGGCATACCCTATGCCGGTTGCAACACACTCTCCTCGGCCAACGGCATGGACAAGATAACCATGAAGATGATTATGGAAAAGAGCGGTATCCCCATCGTCGATTACGTATGGTTCACCGACAAACAATGGTTCGCCCAACGCGATAAGCTCATCGAGGAAATCGAGACCCGATTGGGATATCCCGTCATCGTGAAACCTGCCAATTTAGGTTCGAGCGTAGGTATCTCGCATGCCGATAATCGTGAAGAACTCATCGCCAAAGTAGATGTCGCCGAAAAATACTCTACCCGTATCGTTATCGAAGATATGGTCGAAGAACTGAAAGAAATCAACTGCTCGGTATTGGGCGACTGCGACGACTACCGTACCTCGGTATGCGAGGAGCCTATCAAAAGCGGCGATATTCTCACTTACGAAGACAAATACATGGGTGGAGGCAAATCCAACAAAGGCATGCAAGCCACACAAAAACGTATTCCCGCCGACCTCTCTCCTGAAGATACCGCACGGGTACAATTCCTTGCCGGCGAAACGTTTCGGGTACTGTCTTGCCACGGGGTCGCCCGTGTCGATTTCATGATCGACGGTAAAAGCGGCGACATCTATGTCAACGAAATCAACACCATTCCCGGTTCCCTCTCGTTCTACCTATGGGAAGCCTCCGGCATACGCTTCGACCAGCTTATGGACAAATTAGTAGACCTCGCCTTGAAACGCAAACGCGAGTCTTCCATGAAGACCGTCAGCTACGACCAAAACATTTTCAACCTCGGCAAAGGGCTGAAAGGTGGGAAAATGGGCGCAAAACAACCATAAAGAGACAGCCACAAAGCTAACTGATACACAAGTAATTGATTATTCTCTCTTGCCACGTCCCGTAGTATTACGAGGTTCTTTGTAAGCGGTATAGAGAAAAACAGCGAAGAAATAGAAAAGCTGAAAAAGATAATATGTTTACTTGAAGAGTTTACCTCCTCGCCCTATGGGCACTTCCTCCCTATATTTCTTCGGAAACACCCCGTAGCATTGCGGGGAGCTGTGTTAGCGATATATAGAGAGGGGAGGGAAATAATCCATTTACAGCCTCGAAAAGAGACAAAAGCCACTACCCCCATAAAACAAAAGCGGCGAACCTCCCGACCCGCCGCTTCTTCTATAAAAAACAAATTGATCATTCCATGAGTTTGCGGTAGCGCACCCGGTGGGGCTCCACATCGCCCAAGCGTTTCTTCTTGTTCTCCTCGTACTCGGAGTAGGAGCCCTCGAAATAGAATACTTTCGAATCGCCTTCGAAAGCAAGTATATGGGTACAGATACGATCGAGAAACCAGCGGTCGTGAGAAATTACAACGGCACAACCGGCAAAATTTTCAAGACCTTCTTCCAATGCCCGCAAAGTGTTTACATCAATGTCGTTGGTAGGTTCGTCGAGCAAAAGATTGTCCGGGTTTCCGTACAACGCCTGAGCCAGCATGACACGAACTTTTTCTTTACCGCTCAGTTCACCCATCAATGTATAGTGTTTGTCTTCTTTAATGCCCAATCCGCTCAGCAACATGGCTGCGTCACTTTCGGCATTCCATCCGTCCAACTCGGCAAATTTTTCTTCCAATTCGGATACTTTCAGTCCGTCTTCGTCTGTGAAATCTTCTTTTGCATACAATTCTTCACGTTGCTTCATGATGTCCCACAACACGGTATGTCCCATCATGACGGTATCCATGACGGTATATGAATCCCACTTAAAGTGGTCCTGACTCAACACTGAGAGACGTTCGCCTGGTCCGAGCGCAATCGTACCTGTTGTAGGGTCCAGATCTCCGTAAATCGTACGGAGAAACGTAGATTTTCCCGCACCGTTCGCACCGATAATACCATAACAGTTACCACTTGTAAACTTCAGGTTTACGTCATTAAACAACACTCTTTTACCAAACTGTACCGAAACGTTTGAAACTGTAATCATCTTATTATTTACTATTTTACTAGTTACTACTTATTGTTTTAGCGTGCAAAGGTAGACATTTAAAATGAATTATGAGCTATCCGATATGTGCCAATCTGACATAAAAGTGTTACCTTTGCTGCGTTTTCTGGCAAAAACACCGACTTGGCAAAGTTTTTGCAAGCAAAACTAATGACATCCGGTCAGTCCAGTATGTCGAATAGACGGTATCTCTAAAAGATAACGTGTTTTTAAACAATAAATAGTAACTAGTTAAATAGTAAATACCAAAATGGATCCAAAAGAAAAAAAAGTGAAGGAAGAAGAACTGAATGTTGAAGAAACTCAGAACGGTGCGGATGAACAACCGCAAAACGAACAAGCTGAAGAGGCGGCTCCACTGACGCACGAAGAGGAGTTGGAAAAGGAATTGGAAAAGGCTCAGGAGACTATTGATGAGCAGAAAGACAAATATCTGCGCTTGTCCGCCGAGTTCGACAATTATCGTAAACGCACCATGAAGGAAAAGGCGGAACTGATTCTGAACGGTGGAGAAAAAAGTCTCAGCAGCATTCTTCCGATAGTGGATGACTTCGAGCGTGCCATCAAAACGATGGAGACGGCAACCGATGTGAGTGCCGTGAAAGAAGGTGTCGAGCTGATTTATAATAAATTCATGGCTGTATTGGGACAAAACGGTGTAAAGGTTATCGAGACTAAAGACCAGCCGTTGGATACCGATTATCACGAAGCCATCGCAGTAATCCCTGCACCATCTGAGGAACAGAAAGGTAAGATTCTGGATTGTGTACAAACGGGTTATACATTGAACGACAAAGTGCTCCGCCACGCTAAAGTGGTAGTAGGGGAATAAGGACAACCCATAAAACTCATTTTTTTTAAAGAAGCATGGCAGAAAAAAGAGACTATTACGAAGTACTGGAGGTGACAAAGACGGCCACAGTAGAAGAAATAAAAAAGGCTTACCGCAAAAAAGCGATTCAATATCATCCCGACAAGAATCCTGGCGATAAGGAGGCGGAAGAGAAGTTTAAGGAAGCTGCGGAAGCGTATGATGTATTGAGCAATCCGGAAAAACGTTCGCGTTATGACCAGTTCGGTCATGCGGGAGTGAGCGGTGCGGCAGGAAATGGAGGGCCGTTCGGCGGTTTCAGTGGCGAAAGCATGTCAATGGATGACATTTTCTCTATGTTTGGCGACATCTTCGGTGGCCGCGGCGGTTTCGGGGGAGGCTTCGGAGGGTTTAGCGGATTTGGCGGTGGTAGCGGTTCACAGCAACGCCGGTATCGCGGCAGTGACCTTCGTGTGAAAGTGAAGCTGACGTTGAAGGAGATCTCTACCGGAGTAGAAAAGAAGTTTAAACTCAAAAAATATGTGCCGTGTGACCAGTGCCACGGTAGTGGTGCCGAAGGGGACGGCGGTTCGGAAACGTGTCCAACTTGTAAAGGTAGTGGTACGGTGATCCGTAACCAGCAGACTATTCTGGGCACTATGCAGACTCGCGTCACTTGTTCTACTTGTGGCGGTGAGGGTAAGATTATCAAGAACAAATGTAAGAAATGTGGTGGCGACGGAATCATTTACGGTGAAGAAGTGGTATCGGTGAAAATCCCTGCCGGAGTGGCAGAGGGTATGCAGCTTTCTATGGGTGGCAAAGGAAATGCCGGCAAACACAACGGTGTGGCAGGCGACTTGCTGATTCTCGTAGAGGAAGAACCGCATCAGGACTTGATTCGCGACGATAATGATTTGATTTATAATCTGTTGCTTAGTTTCCCGACTGCTGCTCTGGGCGGAGCTGTAGAAATTCCGACTATCGATGGCAAAGTGAAAGTGAAAATTGATTCGGGTACTCAACCGGGTAAGGTGCTTCGTTTGCGCGGCAAGGGATTGCCGAATGTGAACGGGTACGGAACGGGGGATTTACTCGTCAACATCAGTATCTATGTGCCGGAAGCGCTCAATAAAGAGGAAAAGAGCACGCTCGAAAAGATGGAGGCTTCGGACAACTTCAAACCTAACACGTCGGTGAAGGAGAAGATTTTCAAGAAGTTCAAGAGTTTCTTCGATTAATTTTTTGCTATAATATATAAGGTATAAGTGAGCTGCAATCTTTTTTGTGGCTCACTTCTGTTTTTAGGGCTTGTCCTTTTAAAAAAAAGACATATATTTGTGTAGCAAATAAATGGATACTAAATATAGACTTCAAGTATGGCAGAACCTTTTAAGAATATGTACAACAAGCAATTTTTCGATCTGTTTACGAAAGATTTGAGACTTGTTATCGATGATTTTGATGCTCACGGGTTTGTTTCTCAAATAATGGATGATGAATGGGAAGGCAGGGAACTAAAACAGCGCTGGATACATATCACTAGCATTCTGAAAAAGTTTTTGCCGACAGATTACAAAGAGGCGATCACTAAGATTCTTGAGTTATTGGATCATGTAAAAAATACGCGGCCTGATTTTTCGGTGATAGACGATACGAAGTTTGGATTGATGCTGGAGTATGGGGTGATTCTGAATAATTATGTCGAGCAATATGGGTTGGATGATTATGAAACGTCTGTCAAGGCGATAGAGAAAATCACACAGTTCACAAGTTGCGAATTTGTGACTCATCCTTTTATAATAAAATATCCGGATAAAATGATGAAGCAGATGTTGGTTTGGTCGAAACATGAGCATTGGGGAGTAAGGCGGCTTGCGTCAGAAGGTTGCCGTCCGCGTTTACCTTGGGCGATGGCTTTGCCGAATCTGAAGAAAGATCCGACACCTATTATTCCTATTTTGGAGAATCTTAAAAATGATCCGGCAAGATTTGTACGGTTGAGCGTTGCCAATAATTTGAATGATATTGCGAAAGATAATCCGGAAATTGTCATTGATTTGGCAAAGAAATGGAAGGGGGAATCGAAAGAGGTAGACTGGATTATTAAACACGGTTGCCGGACGCTCTTAAAGCAAGGGAATCCAGAGGTGATGGAGTTGTTTGGCTTTGATTCTATCAGAAATAATATTAGTGTGGAGGATTTTCAGATTTCAAGTCCTAAGGTTAAAGTCGGAGATTCGTTGGAGTTTGGTTTTAACTTGTTGAATCATAGCAATAAGACAATCAAAATACGGCTTGAATATGGTATTTATTACCAAAAAGCAAATGGAACGCTGACGAAGAAAGTTCATAAAATCAGCGAAAAAGAATATACCGGGAATTCTACCACACGAATAATGCGAAAACACTCTTTCCGTGTGGTTACGACGAGAAAATTCCATCTCGGGCTTCATCAAATCGCTATAATAATCAATGGGAGTGAATTTGAAAAATATGATTTCGATTTGATTGAGTAATTTGATTGGATTGAGTTATTCGACTGGATCGGGTAATAACCACACTACATATAATATGGATTTCTGCATTAGCTATTATCTATACAAGTGTTGCAACAGAAAATATAAATCCTCGATTCTCCGGATGAAAATCGAGGATTTTTTATTTGGGTTCGTCTTTATCTCACACTAGCTGGAAGTTGAATATATAGCACTCTATGTATTACAATAAATTGATTGCCGATAACTCCTTTGATAAAGCCTGAATACCTTTTTGTATTTTTTCAAGTTGTTGCCTGCGAGGCTTATGCACTCCGGCAGCATAATGCCATAATTGCCGTTCATTAATACCCGTAATCCGACTCAATGCAGCTTTAGTGAAGATGTTGCTATAATAGTTTATAAATGTAGCAGCATCAATCTTGAATTTTAATTCAAACTCTCCGGACAATACTTCACAGGGATTGGAATTATCTTCCAAATACAATTCAATCGCCTCTCGCATGTTGTCCTCAATCTCTCTCATGTCATTGCCAACAGTGATAACCGGAGCATCTTCAATATAAGCACTCAAGTTCTTTCCTGCGTGTTCCACAATTACTTCTACTGTTTTCATATCTCCTCCTATATTAAATTACAGAAAACAAGGGGGCTACTTTAGCCCCGCTTGTTTCAAAATGCTGTAATAAGTGCCTTTCTCAACGCCTTTGCTATTATGATTCGGTACAATAACTACCCTACCGTTCTTCTCAAACTTCATGTGGCTACCTTTCTGACCTTTTAGAACAAAACCGTTTTCCAGCAACATAGTTACAACGTCTTTAACTGATTTGTAACTCATAACGCTTTGGACTTAATTACTGCACAAATATAGTAATTATATGAACACTACCAAAAGAAGTATTCATATTTTCACTATGATTTCTTCCTAATACCCCGGATTCTGTTTCAACCTCTCATTCATCACCCGTATTTTCTCCGGTATAGGGAATACAGTTGTATATCCACTTGCCTCATCCGGTAGTTGCGGACGGCTGCTGTAAGCTCTTGTAAACTTCCCGAAGCGGACTAAGTCCTGTCGCCTCCATCCTTCCCAAGCCAGTTCCAGCTGACGTTCGGCAAGGATATTCTCTAAAGTGGCAGTGCGGGGAGAAGCGTTGACACGGCTACGAACTTCATTGAGTTCTTCATCTCCGTTTGCTCCGTTCCGGACTTTCGCTTCACTCTTCATCAACAAAGCGTCTGCATAGCGGAACAATACAATGTCATTCTCCATCAACTTACCGTCTTTTGTGGCAGTCGGGTCGACTTCATACTTTTTCATGCGGGCTCCTGCGGTTTGTTCGTATGGGGTATCTGTTATATCCAGAGATACTTTCCAGGGCAGATATTCCAGTACCGTTCCATTATCCAGTTTGATTATGTTTCCTTTCAGGTCGTGGACAGTTCCTGCAAAATAGCAAATATCAAAACGGGGATCTTGTTCCGCGGTTTCATAACCGAAAGCTTCGAGGGCTTCAATGGTGGCGCTGGGACCGTTCTCACCGCTTAGTCCGTAAGCCTTGGCGTGATTATAGTGGCGGGAACGGAAGAGATATTGCATCTGGTTGGTGTACAGAGTTTTATTCATCGGGATAGTGAAGACATTCTCTACGGACGGTTCGTTGAATATAGAGAAATTCGTTTCGTATTCCGGTTCCAGTTTGTAGCCCATAGTCTTGAGTTGGTCACAATAGTAGATGACTGTTTCCCAGGCATTTAGTTCGCAGCCGTTCACTGTGAACTTTATATTTTTTCCATCCGGGCGTTGTCCGTCCGTCCAATCATTGTCTGTATAAACTTCGGAGTTCAAAGCCAGTTTGGCCAGTAGGAAAGTTACCACGGGGCGAGTGATACGGCCATAGTAAGGGCCGGACTGGTTGCTATGTGCATCGCTCAACAAAGGAGCCGCCTCTTGCAATTCCTTGACAACAAAGTCAAAGACCGTTTTCCGTTCACTTTGCACTACATCTTTCATTGCTACGGAAGAGGATTGAACTAGCGGGATGCGTCCGAACAAATCCATCAGGTAATAATAATACATAGCCCGCATGGCACGTACTTCGGCACGGTATGTCGGCAGTTCCGTAGCGGAATGAGTTTCGGCGAATTTGTCTATCCGTTCCAGTGATTTGTTACTTAACATGACGACTTTATAGAGATATTCCCATGTAGCCTGAATGGCATCATTCTCTATTCCCCAATCGTGCAGGTAAAGTCCTTGCCAAAAACCACCGTCATACCAGTCACCTCCACGGGTGGGGATAATGGCTTCGTCGGAGGTAAAGGTGTTCAGGTCGTAGACTCCCCTACCCGTTCCCTGCAATCCCTGACTATCACTATAACCGCCTACGTATGTATAAAGCGAAGCTACTGCATTGAGATATACTTCCGAGATTGTATTGTAAACGTCATCTTCGGGTAACTTATCTTTCGGATTTTCCTCCAAAAACTTACTACATGAGAATAAACCCAGGCACATTGCCAGAAAGAATCCTAACCGACTTTTATTTTTCATATATTGTTTCATCATCTCCTCCTCCATTAAAAGTTAATACTCAATCCCAGTGTATACGTCCGCGCCAACGGATATCCCCGTTTATCATCCACGCCTAAAGTGGAGTTCACCGTTGAACTGTTAATCATAGGTGAAAGTCCCGAATAACCGGAAATAGTTGCCAGGTTGTTGACTGTAAATGCCAGACGCAGGGAACGGACATATTTCTTCAGTTTCTGTACTTTCTCAATCGGCACGTTCCAACCCAGCGTCACATAGTCGAAGTTGACATAATCTCCCTTTTCCAACCAATAGTCGGTGGCGGTTTGATCCTTGATGTTCTGTTTCGGGGCTTTCTTCATTACGTTATAGTCGGGAAATATATTCATGTTCATATAGGTCAGGGAGGTTCCGTTGTAAATTTTATGTCCGAAAGCTCCGTTAACCTGCAAAGACAGGTCGAAACGCTTGTAGCGGAAACTGATGTTGGAGCCAAGAATCGTTTTAGGTACGGCTTGTCCTGCCACGTAGCGGTCTTCACCATCTTCAAGGCTGACACCTCCGCCATTCAGATCGGCGATGCCATAGGTGTATCCGCCGTTTCCGTCGGATTCCAGTCCCGTACTATGGGGAAGATAGAACACGCCCAACGGTTGACCCACCATCTGATATACGATGTGGTTGTATCCTCCGTGAAAGCCGGCTCCATCGAGGCTGGCAAGACTTTTATATTCGGGAGCAGAAAGCATTTCGCCGTTGTACATACCGCTTAATGAGAGCAGTTTGTTGCGCTGGAAAGTGATATTGGCATTGATATTCAGCTCCATATCCTTGATCTTCAAGGGGGTGATGCCGATGGCGATTTCCGTACCCCAGTTGCGCATGGAACCGATGTTGGCAAGTAAGGTGTTATAGGTGAAAGGCGGTACGCTTACGTTGTAAAGGTAAAGCATGTCTGTGGTTCGAGAGTTGTAATAGTTGGCGGAAAGCAGCAGGCGGTTGCCGAAGAGAGCTACGTCGATACCGGTATTAAAGGTATGTTTCACTTCCCATTTCAGGTCGGGATTCGTGTTCCGTAAGTCTCCTAAAGATACGACGGCGGAGTTTCCGACGGGGACTACACCGTTCGGCTTTACAAGGTTCAATGTAGTGTATGAGTTAATCCCACTCTGATTACCTGCCAGACCGTAGCCAATACGGAATTTCAGATTATCCACCATCGGCAACTGCTTCATAAATTCTTCTTCACTAATCACCCATGCGGCAGATGCGGAGGGGAAGAATCCCCATTTGTGGTTCGCCCCGAATTTGGAGGAAGCATCTGTACGGGCGTTCAGCGTCAGTACGTAGCGGTCGGCGTATGTATAGTTGAAACGTCCCATGAAGGATGCCAGACGGGGTTGGTCGTAGTAAGAATTAGTGCCTTCCCACAAACGGAGTGCGCCTGCCTGAAGATTATTATACCCGAATTTGTCGGTGCTGAAATTGCTTACTGTTGTATAATATCCCGTGTAGGTTTCTTTTTGAAGTTCGGCAAGTGCCAACACGTCAAAGAAATGTTTTTTCCAGTTTTTCTTATAGGTCAGCATCATGTTGCCCAGCAAGGATTCTCGCTTTTTGGTTCCTTTGTAAGCCTGGCCGTTCGCCCAGACGGAGGTGGGGAGGTATTGCGAATTTTCCACGATATTATAGGTATAGGCACCGAAGAGGTTAAGTTTCAGCCCTTCCAGTAGATTGAAAGTCAGACGGGCATGCGTGCTGATGTGCGAAGTGGCATCATCGTCCTGCACTTCCATCCATGCCAATGGATTGGTGATTTGACTGGCGGTTGTTATTCCATCCCAAGAATTGGTGACGGGGTCTTTATGGTTGGGATAGGTGGGGTTGAATGTGGCTGCCGAATAGAACGTTTTCTGATAATCCACCAGATTATGATTCTTCTGAATGGAACCGAACATTCCCAGCTCGCAGTTCAGGAAGCCGTCGAACATTTTCTGATTCATGTTCATATTCGAAGTGAAGTTTTTCATGTCTTCATTCAGAATCACTCCCTGACGATCCATGAAACCAAGAGAAACGCGATAGCTGGACTCACTGGAACCGCCATAAAAGGCGATGTGATGGTTTTGTTGTAGTCCTGTCTGTTCAATTTCTTTCTGAAAATCGGTATTATTTCCTTTGTCCAGAATGGAAATCCCGCGTTCCGAAGCGACACGGCGGTACTCATCGCCGGACAGCATTTTCAGATTCTTGTAGACGGTGGAAATTCCGAAGCTACCGTTGTAGGCTACCTGTGTTCTGCCGCTCATTCCTTTTTTAGTGGTGACCTCGATCACACCGGAAGCTCCTCGTGAACCGTATTGTGCGGTTTCGGAAGCGTCTTTCAGAATGGTGAAGCTCTCAATATCCGTAGGGTAAATGGAGGTGAGCATACTCAAGTCACCAAATACTCCGTCGACGATTATCAAAGGGTCATTGCCACTGGTCAGTGAGGTAGTTCCCCGCAGGCGTACTGCATCCAAGGCTGCCGGACCATTTGACCCGCGTTGGATAGTCAAGCCCGGCACACGTC
>OHLW01000829.1_pt1 | contig 10296 bp, 10 predicted proteins | sample 1569231 | NCBI WGS metagenome assembly OHLW01 (sample SAMEA3879544, study PRJEB24766) | human gut metagenome | biome: human-associated habitat; feature: feces | place: USA | collected 1985/1987
ACTCGAAGACTTCCTCCAAATAGTCACAATCCCTAGTGATCAACTCTTCCGTGATCTCCAGAACCTTGGGATATTGGTTGAGCGAGCAATAGCATTCCATTTTTAACATATCCAGATCTTGGTTATCAGACTCCGCTATATTCTCGAGCAGAGCGAGAGCGCTCTCATAATCCTCGTTATACGCGAATTGCCTGCCTTTCTTGATTTGCAAGGCGGAATTACCGGGATGAAGCTTTAGCCCGAGGGCTAAGACTTCATCAAAGTAAGTATAATCGTTCGAATCTTCAAAGCTGTCCAACATTTCATCGATTTGATCAGCGTCGAAATAAGGCTCCTTACCCTCTTCCTTCGCTGAAAGATAATGTTGTAACAAGCGTGAGATATCGTCTTTTTTCATTTACTATTCTTTATTTATTAATCTTGCTCCACGTGTCCTTTAGTCCTACGGTACGGTTGAATACCAAGTTGTCGGGGGTGGATTCGCTATCTATGTTGAAATAGCCGATACGCTGGAATTGAAGGTAGGAAAGCTTGGGCAAGGTAGCCACGAACTTCTCTACGTAACAGTTTTTCCGGATCTCCAAGGAGTTCGGGTTGATGATTTCCTTCATGGCCTCTAGCGGGGAGCAATTCTTCTCCTCCCGGATAGCGGCCAATTCGTCTCTAGGGTTCTCCACCTTCCAAAGGCGGTCGTATAAGCGTACTTCCGCTTTTTGGCAATGGGCGCAGCTTACCCAGTGCAAGGTACCTTTTACTTTACGGTTAGCGTCCGGCATACCGCTGCGGGTGTTCGGGTCATATTCGCAGTACACTTCCGTGATCACACCGTTTTCATCTTTCTTGCAGCCGGTACATTTCACGATATAAGCATTCTTGAGACGTACTTCCTGTCCGGGTGTCATGCGGAAATATTTCTTGGGAGCATCTTCCATGAAGTCTTCACGTTCCATCCACAACTCGCGGCTGAACTCAATCAAGTGGCTTCCCGCTTCCGGATCTTCCGGGTTATTGATGGCTTCCAATTCTTCTACTTGTCCTTCCGGATAGTTCGTGATGACGAGTTTCACCGGATTGATTACTGCGGACACGCGGGTAGCGCGGCTGTTCAGGTCTTCGCGGACAGAACTTTCGAGCAGTGCGATGTCATTCAGTGCGTCGTATGTGGTATAACCAATTTTGTCGATAAACTTATGGATGGATTCCGGCGAGTAACCGCGACGGCGGAAACCGCAGATGGTCGGCATACGGGGATCGTCCCATCCGTTCACCAGCCCCTCTTTTACCAGAGTGAGCAGGTTACGTTTGCTCATCAGCGTATAGCTCAGGTTCAGTTTGTTGAACTCGGTCTGACGGGGACGGTTGTCATTCAGGTCTTTTCCTTCTTTCAGCCAGTCGATGAAGAGGTCGTAGAGCGGACGGTGTACTACAAACTCAAGCGTACACAGTGAATGGGTCACCCCTTCGAAGAAGTCGCTCTGACCGTGCGCGAAGTCATACATAGGGTAGGCTTTCCATGTAGTGCCGGTACGGTGATGCGGATGTTTCACCACACGATAAATAATCGGGTCGCGGAAGTGCATATTCGGGTTGGCCATATCGATTTTGGCGCGAAGCACCATAGCGCCCTCTTCAATCTCTCCACTATTCATTTTCTTGAAAAGTTCGAGACTTTCTTCAATCGGACGGTTGCGGTAAGGGCTTTCCACACCCGGTTGGGTAGGAGTGCCTTTTTGCTGCGCGATCTGTTCGGAGCTCTGTTCGTCGATATATGCTTTACCTTCCTGAATCAGACGGATGGCGAAGTCCCATAATTGTTGGAAGTAGTCGGAAGCATAATATTCATTTCCCCAACGGTAGCCTAACCATTGGATGTCTTCTTTGATAGCTTCTACATATTCCACATCCTCTTTGGTGGGGTTTGTGTCGTCGAAACGAAGGTTGCATACACCGCCATGTTTTTCTGCAATGCCGAAATCGAGGCAAATGGCTTTGGCATGGCCGATGTGAAGGTATCCGTTGGGCTCGGGCGGGAAACGTGTCTGTACTTTTCCACCGTTTTTACCTTCTTTCAAGTCTTTTTCTACTGCCTGTTCTATAAAGTTCAAGCTCTTTTTTTCACTTGCTACTTCTTCGTTTTTAATATCTGTCATAACGTTTTATGCTAATACATGATTCAGGCTACAAAAGTAGGACATTTTTTTTATTTAACCGGAATATAACCGCTCTTTTTTATAATGTCCTGTCCGTCGGGAGAAAGAATGTACTGAACCAGAGGATCGATTTCCGCTTTCTTCTTTACATTGTAATAGTAGTAAAGCGGGCGGACGATGGGATAAGTCTTGTTGGTGGCATTCTCTACTGTGGGGGCTGCATAATGTTTTCCGTCATAGGATACGGAAAGGGTTTTGACACGTGGAGACACATAGGCAAGTCCGACATATCCGATGGCTCCTTTGGTCTGGCTGACCGACTGGATAATGGCGCCCGTTGCGGGCATGGAAAGGCTGCTCGCCATGTAGTTTTTGTTTTTGAGTACGCTCTCTTTGAAAAATTCATAAGTGCCGGAAGAGGTCTCGCGGGAGTAAACCACAATTTTGCGGTCGTCACCGCCTACTTGCTTCCAATTGGTGATTTTCCCCCGAAAGATGTCTTCCAGTTGTTGGCGGGTGAGTTGCTTTACTGGATTGGAAGGATGCGCTACTACGGCAAGGGCGTCATACGCCACAACTATTTCGGCTACATCTTCTCCCGCACTCTTGATTTTCATCTTTTCGCTGAACTTGATAGGGCGGGTTTGGTCCAGCAGGGCTGAAATACCGACACCGGTTCCGCCGCCGGTCACGGTGACACGGGTGTCTGGGTGTTGGTTCATAAACCGTTCTGCTGTCTGCTGGGCGACAGGTAGTACCGTATCACTGCCTTTGATGCGTTGCGCGCTGGCGCTGATTGACAGTAAGGACAGGGCTATTAATAAATTTCTTCTCACTTTCATAAATCTTCTTTTTTGTACGGATGTAAATGAATACGGATGCAAATAAAGCAATCGGATGTTACATTTCTATTGCATCTGGCGGGTAAAAGGTGTTTGTAACATAAATGTAACAAGATTGAAACATTTCCTTCAAACGTTAGTCACACCTCTTTAATAAGGAGCCGCTTTCTTTGCATCAGAAATCGACAGGTATGAAAAAGTTTTTGGAAAAGATTATAGAAGGGATTCTGACTTGCAGCGGTTTCGTAACAAGTATTACGATTCTGCTGATTGTACTCTTCCTGTTTACGGAGGCTTTCGGGCTATTCAGAAGCAAAGTGATCGAGGAAGGTTATGTGCTGGCGCTGAATAAAAGTAATAAGGTAAGCGTTCTGAGTCCGGCTCAGATAAAGAATGTTTTTGACGGGGAGATAACCAATTGGAAGGAACTCGGTGGGGAAGATCTCCCTATCCGGGTTTTTCGTCTGGAGGATATTACACAATATTATACGGAGGAGGAACTCGGAGCTGTCTATGAGTATGCGGGAGATAAGATAACGGAACTGGTGGAGAAAACACCGGGTATCGTGGCTTTTGTTCCGCAGCAGTTTATCGTTCATCCGGATGCGGTGCATTTTATAGAGGACAACACCATTTCCGTGAAAGATGTCTTTGCGGGAGCCGAATGGTTTCCGACAGCGACTCCGGCCGCACAGTTCGGCTTCCTGCCTTTGATTGGCGGTACGTTGTGGGTGAGCTTGTTTGCCATTCTTTTCGCGCTGCCTTTCGGACTTTCGGTTTCTATCTATATGTCCGAAGTAGCCCATCCGAAAGTACGGAACTGGCTGAAGCCGGTCATTGAATTGTTGAGTGGCATTCCTTCCGTTGTTTATGGCTTTTTCGGTTTGATCGTCATTGTTCCGTTGATTCAGAAATTGTTTGATCTTCCGGTAGGAGAAAGCGGTTTGGCAGGGAGTATCGTGTTGGCTATAATGGCGCTGCCTACTATTATAACAGTGACGGAAGATGCGATGAGGAATTGTCCGCGCGCCATGCGTGAAGCGAGTCTGGCGCTGGGGGCTTCACAGTGGCAGACTATATATAAGGTAGTGATTCCTTATTCCATCTCGGGCATTACGTCCGGCGTGGTGTTGGGTATCGGGCGGGCTATCGGAGAAACGATGGCGGTATTGATGGTGACGGGAAACGCGGCCGTGATTCCGACCACTATTCTGGAACCGTTGCGTACGATTCCTGCCACCATTGCGGCGGAATTGGGGGAAGCACCGGCGGGAGGTCCGCATTATCAGGCATTATTCCTGTTAGGTGTCGTGTTGTTCTTCATTACACTGATCATCAACTTTAGTGTGGAATACATTTCTTCTAAAGGACTAAAACGAAGTAAATAATATGGAAGTAAGGAGTAATAATAAAGCCAAGCACCGTTCGCAGAAGATCGCTTTCGGCCTATTCCGATTGTTGAGTCTTTGCATTGTGCTGATATTGTTTGTGATTCTGGGATTTATCATCTATAAAGGAATCGGTGCCATCAGCTGGGAGTTTATCACTTCGTCTCCTACGGATGGAATGACGGGAGGAGGCATCTGGCCGGCTATTGTCGGTACTTTTTATCTGATGGTGGGTAGTGCGCTATTTGCTTTTCCGGTGGGGGTGATGAGTGGAATCTATATGAACGAGTATGCGCCGAAAGGCAAATTGGTACGCTTTATCCGGGTGATGACGAACAATCTGAGTGGTATTCCCTCTATTGTGTTCGGTTTGTTCGGTATGGCGCTTTTTGTCAATTATATGGGGTTCGGTGATAGTATTCTGGCCGGTTCTTTGACATTAGGCTTACTTTGTGTACCTTTGGTTATCCGGACGACGGAAGAGGCTTTGAAGGCGATTCCCGACAGTATGCGTGAGGGAAGCCGGGCGCTGGGAGCGACGAAGTTGCAGACGATCTGGCACGTTATTCTTCCGATGGGTATGCCGAATATTATCACCGGGCTGATTCTTGCTTTGGGACGGGTGTCGGGAGAGACGGCGCCGATTCTGTTCACCTGTGCCGCCTATTTCCTTCCGCATCTTCCGGCAAGCATTTTGGATCAGTGTATGGCGTTGCCTTATCATCTGTATGTGATTTCTACAAGTGGAACGGATATGGAGGCGCAGCTGCCATTGGCATACGGTACGGCATTGGTACTGATTATGATTATTCTGCTGGTGAATTTGCTGGCGAATGCGTTGAGAAAGTATTTTGAGAAAAGGGTAAAAACGAATTGAGTTAGTATATATGGATACAGTGAAAATAGATGCGCGCGACGTGAATTTCTGGTATGGTGATTTCCATGCGTTGAAAGGTATCAGTATGCAGATTGAAGAGAAGTCAGTTGTTGCCTTTATCGGGCCTTCCGGTTGTGGTAAGTCTACCTTCCTCCGGCTTTTCAATCGGATGAACGATCTGATTCCCGCCACCCGTCTGGAAGGGGAGATTCGTATTGACGGGCAGAATATCTATTCTAAAAGCGTGGCGGTGGACGAACTGCGCAAGAATGTGGGAATGGTGTTTCAGCGTCCTAATCCTTTTCCGAAAAGCATATTCGAGAATGTGGCTTACGGACTTCGTGTGAATGGAGTGAAAGATAACGCTTTCATCCGCCAGCGTGTGGAGGAAACACTGAAAGGGGCGGCACTTTGGGATGAGGTGAAAAATAAGTTGAAGGAATCGGCTTATGCCTTGTCCGGCGGACAGCAGCAACGTCTTTGCATTGCCCGTGCTATGGCGGTGTCTCCTTCGGTGTTGCTGATGGACGAACCTGCGTCTGCGCTCGACCCTATTTCTACGGCAAAAGTGGAAGAGCTGATTCACGAGCTGAAAAAAGACTATACTATTGTGATTGTGACGCACAATATGCAGCAGGCGGCCCGTGTCAGCGACAAAACGGCTTTCTTTTATATGGGCGAGATGGTAGAATTCGATCAGACCAAGAAGATATTCACAAATCCGGAGAAAGAGGCTACGCAGAATTATATTACAGGTCGCTTCGGATAGAACGGTCCCCCTTGCCTGTGTTAGAAACAGAATATTAATCATTTATATATAAGTAGACTATGGTAAAGTTTATAGAATCGGAGCTTATTCTATTGAAGAAAGAAGTGGATGAAATGTGGACATTGGTGTACAATCAGCTTGACCGTGCGGGGGAGGCCGTGATGACGCTTGATAAAGAACTGGCACAGCAAGTGATGGTGCGCGAACGTCGGGTGAATGCCTTTGAACTGAAGATAGACAGTGATATAGAGGATATCATCGCATTGTACAATCCGGTAGCGATTGACCTCCGTTTTGTACTGGCAATGCTGAAAATCAATACGAATCTGGAACGCTTGGGAGACTTTGCGGAAGGGATTGCCCGCTTTGTGATTCGTAGTAAAGAACCGGTGTTGGATGCAGAACTGTTGAACCGTCTTCGGTTGGCGGAGATGCAGGCCGAGGTGTTGTCCATGCTGGAACTGGCGAAACGTGCCTTGAATGAGGAGAGTATTGAACTGGCGGCAGGTGTCTTTGCCAAAGATAATTTGCTGGATGAGATCAATGCCGGGGCAACAGGTATCATTGCGGACTATATTACCGAACATCCGGAAGCGGTACATACGGGTGTGGACTTGGTCAGCGTGTTCCGCAAATTGGAACGTGCAGGAGACCATATCACCAACATTGCTGAGGAAATCGTATTTTTCATTGATGCCAAAGTGTTAAAACATCGTGGAAAAACGGACGAAAATTATCCGGAGAAGTAATTTTGGGCGAATTTTTAAACAGAAATTAGGTCTCCTTAAAAAATATCTTATATTTGACTCCTGTAACGGGCTAGTTACAGGAGTTTTTGCGTCAAATGATAATAAATCCAAAGATTTTTCAAAAAGATGTTATATGACATGTTTTATAATTTGGATAGTATCGGTAAAAGCCCCTATATTTGCACCGTTATCCTGAAAACAATCTTTTTACCTTAAAAAAAAACTAATACCTATTGAAAACTGAAGAATGGAGCTTTGTGAAAAGCCCCATTTTTTTATGTCCTTATTTAATGTCTACCAATCTACATTTTGGACAGTATAAGAACCGGACAGTTTGTCTACTTTGCCAATCTGTTTATTAAGAAGTGTGCAATTTCCCATGTTGTGTTCCTCGCACTTGCATCTCAATTATTATTACAACAACCAGTGGCATCAAAACGATATTGAGAAATTTACTTTAGATGGCAATAATCTGATTCCTGTGGATGGAGGAGGTACAGAATTTACTTCTGTCAAATTACTTGTTGTTAATTCCAGTCAATTGGTAGTTGGACAAAAAGAAACTGACGAAGATGGAGACTTTTACCGTAAAATGACATATAAACGTATGTAAATTTCCACCCTTTCGGATTATAAGGCAGTATTTGAGACATTCATCTGCTGCCTTTTTTACCATCTCTCTTGTCACAGGTCTGTGTGTAATGTGAATTTTTTATGCTCTTATTTTCTATCCTCCTTGCTTATTCGTATCTTTGACCCTTGCATTAAAGGAGTGCTTTTAAACGTAGAATAGTAAATCATGAAATAATAAGTAGAATTATGTTTTCCGGAATTGTAGAAGAATATGCTACTTTGGTGGCGCTGGTGAAAGACCAGGAGAATATACACTTTACATTGAAGTGTTCGTTTGTGAATGAGTTGAAGGTTGATCAGAGTATTTCTCACAATGGTGTATGTCTGACAGTCGTAAGTATGACGGATGACACCTATACGGTGACTGCTATGAAAGAAACGCTGGAACGGTCCAATCTCGGTCTGCTGAAAGTGGGAGACAAAGTGAATGTGGAGCGCAGCATGGTGATGAACGGCCGGTTGGACGGTCATATTGTGCAGGGACATGTGGATCAGACCGCCACTTGTGTTGACATAAAGGATGCGGAAGGAAGCTGGTATTTTACATTCCGTTATGCGTTTGATAAGGAAATGGCGAAACGTGGATATATTACTGTGGATAAAGGTTCGGTGACGGTAAACGGTGTCAGTCTGACAGTATGCAATCCCACGGATGATACGTTCCAGGTGGCCATTATTCCTTATACTTACGAGCATACAAATTTCCATACGTTTGCCATTGGTAGTGTGGTGAATATCGAGTTTGATATAATCGGCAAGTATATCAGCCGGATGATTCAATATAAATAAGATGGAATACAGTGATTTTCTGCAATTAGTACTTTCCCGTCAGAGTGACCGGGCGTATGATAAAGAACGTCCGGTGGAGACGGAGAAGTTAGAGCGGATTTTGGAGGCAGGTCGTCTGGCTCCTTCCGCTTGCAATGCCCAACCCTGGAAGTTTGTGGTGATAACCGACCGTGAACTGGCTGTGAAGATTGGCAAGGCTGCAGCAGGACTGGGAATGAATAAGTTTGCCAAAGATGCGCCTGTGCATATCTTAGTTGTGGAAGAGTCGGCCAATATTACTTCAATGCTCGGGGGAAAAGTGAAAGATAAACATTTTCCTTTGATTGATATCGGGATTGCCGCCGCTCATATCACCCTTGCTGCTGAAAGTGAAGGACTGGGCTCGTGTATGATAGGCTGGTTTGACGAAAAGGAAATGAAGCGGCTGACAGGCATCCCTTCGTCCAAACGTGTATTGCTGGATATCACGATAGGCTATCCGGTGAAGGAGAAAAGAAAGAAGATGAGAAAACCGAAAGAAAAAGTGATTTCCTACAACAGCTATAAATAGGCTACAAATCCTTGAGTAACACTTTGCTTGCCTTCTTATAGTATTCTTCTTTGGATTCGGTCAGCACTTTCCATTCGTCGCTGAATTCTTCATCTTTGTCTATCTTGAAATTCTCCGAGCCGTATGTATCCAAGCGGTCGAGCAGGATGGCTACGTTCAGTTGATTGATGTCCATAGACGGCTGATAACCGATTTCCTCACTTTTTGCATCTGTGACTACCTCATGAATCAAGTCTATTTCCTGTAATTGATAAAGTACTTGATTAGTGAGTCTGATCGGTATTTGATGTTCTTCCGAAATTTGCGCGGCTGTATAAGGCGGCTCGTTTTTCTCAAACCGTTTGGCGATGAGGGACATGATGAGGATGGATATAAAGTCCCGGTAGCGCCTGCTGATATTGCGGGTATCCTGGTCGAAACTGAAACTCTGGATATTCTGACCTGCATAGGCCAGCTCCGCACCGAACAGACAGATAGTCCAGGATATTTGCAACCAAAGCAGGAATAAAGGTAAAGCGGCAAAACTACCATAGATGGCATTGTATTTTGATACTCCCAACTGACTGCTGATATATAGATACTGGAAAGCTTGGTAGGCGGTTCCTGCCAAAACACCTGCGATAAGCGCGTGCTTGAATTTCACTTTCGTATTCGGCATGAAGATATAAAGTCCGGTGAACATCAGCCAAGTCAGTACAAAGGGTATAAGACGTATCATGAACTTCATGATAGGGGCCAGCAGCACAAAATCATCCATCTGCTTGAGCATGGTGCTCATAAAAATGGAAAGACCGCCGGAGACCACAATCAAGATCGGCATTAACAGGAACATGGAGAAGTAGTCCGTTATTTTACGGTACATAGACCGGGCTTTCTTTACTTCCCAGATACGGTTGAACGTGATTTCGATATTGCTGACCAGATTGATGACCGTCCATAGCAACATCACCAGACCGATTCCGATGAATACTCCCCCTTTGGTCTGCGAAAGGTATGAATCGACAAATGAGAGGATAGCTTCTGTTGTTTCTGTGTTTCCTCCGAATCCGTTGCGGAATTGGTGCTCCATCAAATTGTTAAATCCAAAACCGCGTGCCACTGCAAACAGGATGGCAAGTATCGGAACAATGGCAAGCAGGGTGCTGTAAGTCAGCGCGGAGGCTTTGTTGGCCATCCGGTCTTTGGTGAACCGGTTGATACAAAGATAGATGGTCTTTATAATATTGTAAAGTGAGAACTTGGTTCGGGTCACTTCATCTTCCGTAATACGCCAGATGTCATACGTGAGGAATTTCCATATATCGGTGAATTTCTTCTTCATGGCTTAGAATTTAAAAAAAGAAAAAGCAGTCAGCCTATAAGCCGAGTTCTGTACCTTCTATAATTTTACTTATAAAAAGTGCCTGTCATTTATCTGAGTGACGTGTCACCACGACACTTTAGCGGTCTACCCTCCGACATGGAGCGAGCAACTCTCATAACGCCGGTTTACATGACCTTACAACTCCTAAGACGTACAGCCCGATATGTCACCATACGGCTGGTGGGC
>OHLW01000832.1_pt1 | contig 10255 bp, 8 predicted proteins | sample 1569231 | NCBI WGS metagenome assembly OHLW01 (sample SAMEA3879544, study PRJEB24766) | human gut metagenome | biome: human-associated habitat; feature: feces | place: USA | collected 1985/1987
GCTGTTGAAGGCTGGCTGTCAGGTACGTGCGTACGATTCTGCTGCCATGCAGGAGTGCAAGCGTAGGATCGGAGATACAGTCTATTATGCTTGCGATATGTATGATGCGGTGCTTGATGCGGATGCGCTGATGTTGGTTACCGAATGGAAGGAATTCCGTCTGCCCTCATGGGCTGTCATAAAGAAAACGATGGCACAGCAGGTTGTATTGGACGGACGTAACATTTACGATAAGAAAGAGATGGAAGAACTCGGATTCGTTTACTATTGCATTGGTAAATGAAAAAATAAGAGTATCTTTATGCAAAACTGGAACAAATGATGAAATATGTAGTGCTATCGTTGATGGTGATTTTTTCTGCGTCATGTGGCGGCAATAAAAATCCAAATTTTCTTGAACTGGAGGAAGAGGATATAGCTGCTAAGGAACTGTTGCAGGGAATTTGGCTGGACGATGAAACGGAGAGTCCGTTGATGCGGGTAGAGGGGGATACGATCTATTATGCAGATAGCCAAAGTGCTCCGATTACATTTAAGGTTATGCGGGATACGCTTTACACGTATGGAAATGATACGGCTTACTACAAGATAGATAAGCAGGCGGAACATATATTCTGGTTTCATTCCATTACGGACAACATAATCAAACTGCATAAATCTGAGGATCCGAATGATTCGTTGTCATTTGTTCGTCGTGAAGTGGTTATACCGACTTATACGGAAGTGACAAAACGGGATAGTGTGGTGACATACAATGGCACTCGCTATCGCGCTTATGTATATATTAATCCTACCAAAATTAGAGTTGTCAAGACGACTTATTCCGAAGACGGGATTAGCATGGACAATGTGTATTACGACAATGTGATGCACATTTGTGTGTACGAAGGCAAGAAAAGTTTGTTTGCCAGTGATGTGACCAAGCAGATGTTTGCTCAGGTTATTCCTGCTGATTTCCTGTCGCAGGCTATTCTATCTGATACGAAGTTTGTAAAAGTAGACCGGAATGGTTTTCATTATCAAGCAGTTTTAGCCATTCCGGAAAGTTCTGTATATAGCATTGCGGAGATAGAAGTGGGTTTCGATGGTAAACTGACTATCACTTCCACTAAATAAAAAATGCTGTTCTAATTTTGTTGTCTGGGAGAGGGGCGGTTCTTACTTTTGTTGTTATTGCCGTTTTTCCCCCGAAAATTTCTTCTTTTAGGGTTGCTGCCGTACCTGCTTTTGCTGAAAGAGCGTGGCTTGTATTCCGGAGCTTCCCCTAATTCTGCCGGGATGGGAATTTTATAAATATCTTTTTCCAGGAAATTCTCAATGCTCTTGAAATTACTCTGCTCTTTTTCGCTGACAAATGTAAGCGCTACTCCATCGTTATTGGCACGTGCCGTACGCCCGATGCGGTGCACATAATCTTCACTGTCGTGAGGGACGTCGAAGTTGATAACTAGACGAATATCATCAATGTCAATGCCGCGTGCCACAATATCTGTCGCTACCAGTATATTAACTCGCCCGGCTTTAAATTCGTGCATTACTGTTTCCCGTTGGGCCTGCTCAAGATCCGAGTGCATTTCTCCTACATTCAATTTCATCGCCATCAAAGCCTTAGCGACTTCTTTAACTTTGATTTTTGAAGATGCGAAGATGATGACACGTTCGGGAACCTCGTCGGCGAAAAGGCTACGTATAATTCCCAATTTTTGGTTTTCGTAGCAAACGTAAGCAGCCTGGATAATCTTTTCGGCCGGTTTTGAGACAGCCAGTTTTATTTCTGACGGATTATTCAGGATTGTATTTGCCAATTGCTGTATTTTGGCAGGCATAGTTGCAGAGAACATGACAGTCTGCCGTTCTTTAGGCAGGTATTTCACTATTTGCATGATGTCGTCATAGAATCCCATGTCGAGCATTCGGTCTGCTTCGTCCAAAATGAAATAAGAAACTTTGGAGAGGTCTACATATCCGAGACTCAGATGGGCGATCAGACGTCCCGGAGTCGCAATAACAACATCAGCTCCTAATGTAAGTCCTTTTTTCTGTTGTTCGAACAGAATGCCGTCATTACCGCCATATACAGCGACGCTTGATACCGGCATAAAATAGGAGAATCCTTCCATCTGTTGGTCGATCTGCTGAGCCAGTTCCCGGGTAGGGGACATGATAATGCAGTTGATCGCATCTTCCGGATGGTTTCCTTCGGATAGTTTATTTAATACAGGGAGCAGAAAAGCTGCGGTTTTACCCGTACCTGTCTGCGCTACTGCTATCAGATCTTTACCTTCAAGTATAATTGGAATTGCTTGTTCCTGAATAGGTGTGCATTCGTCAAATCGCATGGCGTCAAGCGCCTCAAGCACATTCGCGTTTAATTGTAGTTCGGAAAACTTCATTCTGTTATTTTATTTGTCCGCAAAGATAATTTATTTTTCGGTCTAATTACATATTCAAATAAGAATCTTTGAATCCAAGAAAATAGAGCACCCCATCAAGTCCGATGGTATTGATAGACTGTTTGGCATTTGCTACTACTTTGGGTTTGGCATGGAATGCTATTCCCAATCCGGCAATTCCCAGCATGGGGAGGTCATTGGCTCCGTCACCTACGGCAATGGTTTGCGCAATATCTACTTTTTCTACTTGGGCAATTAAACGGAGTAGTTCGGCTTTGCGTTTTCCGTCTACCACATCTCCCAAATAACGTCCGGTGAGCTTTCCATCAATAATTTCCAGCTCATTCGCATATACATAGTCTATACCATACTTCTTTTGCAGGTGTTGGCCGAAATAGGTGAAACCTCCCGACAGAATTGCTATTTTGTAGCCATACTTTTTCAATACATACATTAGTCTGTCTACTCCTTCTGTGATAGGCAAGTTTTCTGCAATCTCCTGCATGACGGATTCATCGAGTCCTTTCAATAGGGCTACGCGGCGGGTAAAGCTTTCGGTAAAGTCTATTTCGCCACGCATGGCGCTTTCCGTAATGGCCTTTACCTCATCGCCTACGCCGGCGCGGATGGCGAGCTCATCAATAACTTCGGTTTCAATAAGTGTGGAATCCATATCAAAGCAGATCAGACGGCGCATACGTCGATACATATTATCCAACTGAAAAGAAAAGTCCATCTCCAGTTCGCTGGCTAACTTCATCAGGCTTTCTTGCATGGAGATGCGGTCTTTGGGAGTACCTCTCACTGAGAATTCTATGCAAGCGCGTGTGCGTGCATCCGTATCGCATTCATCCAAAGGGATTCTACCCGTCAGGCGCTTGATTGCATCGATATTCATTCCTTGCTCTGCCAATACGCTGGTGGCTGCCGATATTTGACGCGCAGACAGTTTACGGCCAAGCACCGTCAAGATATAACGGTTCTTGCCTTGCATACCTACCCAATTGTCGTATTGCTCGGTTGTAATTGGTTCGAACCGGATGGTTACTCCCAAAGAGGAAGCTTTGAATAATAATTCCTTCATGATAAATCCGGAATGTCTTTCTTCACTTTTGAAAAGAATACCTAGTGATAGTGTATTATGAATATCCGCCTGCCCGATATCGAGGATAGTAGCATCGTATTTAGCTAATATTTCGGTCACGGATGAGGTAAGCCCCGGACGATCTTCACCGGTAACTCGAATCAGAATCAATTCTGTACTTGATGGTTGCATAAGAAATAGACTTTTATCTTGCAAAAGTAGAGAAAAAAGTTCGTTTTTATGCTAAATAACATAAAAAGTTATACCTGAAAAGTGAGATTTTTGCTTATTCTTTTGGAAGTTAATTTGATAATTACTTACCTTTGCACCCGGTTTCAAAAATAAAGGCTCTGATAATCAGCGGATTCCTCTTCGCCTGATGCCTGAAAAGACAACGTTTCGGGAAGAAACCACTGTTTAAGGACAGTCCCGGATAGTATTAACTAAAACCGAGTTACATGAAGTATGTAAAGTGGATTTTTGTTGTATTACTAATTTGTTCCTTGACCGCTTTCGTTGAGAAAGACAAACCTACCGGAGGTTTGAGTGAGGGTGATGTAGCCCCAGATTTTAAAATCGAATCTACATCGGAAGAGCAACCTACCTTTAAGTTGGGAAATTTGAAAGGAAAGTATGTGTTGCTAAGTTTTTGGGCAAGTTATGACGCGCAATCCCGGATGCAAAACGTAAGTTTAAGCAATGCGCTTCGTTCTTCTCATAATGTGGAAATGGTTTCTATTTCGTTTGACGAATATCAGTCGATTTTTAAGGAAACCGTTCGTAAGGACCAAATAGTTACGCCCACTTGTTTCGTGGAAACAGAAGGCGAGGACTCCGGATTATTTAAGAAATACCGTTTGAACCGGGGGTTCACTAACTATTTATTGGATGGAAATGGTGTAATTATAGCCAAAAACATCTCTGCTGCAGATCTTTCTGCTTATGTAAAGGAGATTGGTTGACAATGTAGAATAGACAAAAGAGGAAATGGATACAACAAAAAAGTTCCGCCTATACTTGCTGTTTGGTAAGAATAGGCGGAACTTCTATTTAAGAGAATCTTATCATCTACTTCGGTGCCTTTTGATACAGGAAGAAGGCGATACCTGCATAAAGAATATTGGGAATCCAGACTGCAATCACAGGAGGTACATTACCGTTGATGGCAAATGTAGAAGTAATTGTCTGGAATAAGATATATGAGAAGCTCAGTCCCAGTCCGATACCCAAGTGGAGACCCATACCTCCTTTGGTCTTTCGTGACGAAAGAGAAACACCGATAATTGTCAGGATGAAAGAGGCGAACGACATGGCGATTCGTTTATGATATTCAATTTCAAACTCTTTGATATTGGCAAATCCTCTTCGTTTTTGTTTCTCAATATAGTCACTCAATTGAGGGCTGGTGAGCATTTCCTGTTGATTCTTCATGATAAGGAAGTCGGACGGTTCCATATTGATAATCGAGTCTATCCGGTCTCCTTTGGTGATTTTTTCTTTCAAGCCGTCCAACTCGCGTATCATGTAGTCATGAATTGTCCATTTATGAACGGTGGTTGTATCATACGTTACACGACGTGCTGTCAAGTGAGAAACCAGTTTCTTGTCGACGAATTTATCCAACGAGAAACGGTTGCCTGTTTTCATGGCATTATTATAATTGTCAATGTATGCAATGACACCGCTATCCACTTCCAGTTGTACGTTGCGTGCCGTATTCTGTTTCTTGGGTTTGATATACCGGTCTTCAAAGTTCAGGCGGGTGACGCTTCCTTTAGGGATTACGTACGAACTTAGCATAAAGGTCGTTAATGCGATAATGGCCGCAGAAATCATATAAGGACGCATCATTCTCTTGAAACTCATTCCGGTGGAGAACATGGCGATAATCTCTGAGTTCTCCGCTAGTTTTGAAGTAAAGAAAATGACGGCAATGAATACGAACAACGGACTGAACAGATTGGAGAAGTAGGGGATAAAGTTCATGTAGTATTCGAAAATGATTTTGCTCCATGGCGCTTCATGTTCCATCAGTTTATCCATCTTCTCGTTAAAGTCGAATACTACTGCAATAGAAATGATCAATGCAATAGCAAATACGTATGTTCCCAAGAATTTCTTGATGATATACCAGTCCAGCCGCTTTATGAATCGATTGCTTTTCATTCCTTATAATCTAGTTGATACTTTTCTGACCATCATCGGTTTCCAGGTTGAGAAATCTCCGGCGATAATATGTTTTCGTGCTTCGCCTGCCAGCCATAAATAAAATGCCAGATTATGTATAGAAGCAATTTGCATGGCCAACAGTTCTTGTGCATGGAAAAGATGGCGCAAATACGCTTTGCTGTACAGTGTGTCTACATAGGAAGCACCGTCCGCCTCAATGGGGGAGAAATCCGTTTCCCATTTTTTGTTTCGCATATTGATGATACCGTCTTTGGTAAACAGCATTCCATTTCGTCCGTTGCGTGTAGGCATTACGCAGTCGAACATATCTACGCCGCGTTCTATCCCTTCAAGGATATTGACAGGAGTACCGACGCCCATCAAATAACGGGGCTTGTCTTTAGGCAGAATCTCGTTGACAATTTCGATCATCTCATACATCTTATCGACGGGTTCGCCTACTGCCAATCCGCCGATAGCATTTCCGTCCGCTCCTTTGGAAGCCACAAACTCCGCAGATTGTTTGCGCAGATCGGGGTAAACACATCCTTGCACAATAGGGAATAGCGACTGATTGTAGCCATACTTAGGTTCGGTTTCATTAAAACGTTGTATGCAGCGGTCGAGCCATCTGTGGGTCAGCCCTAACGACTTTTTAGCATACGCATAGTCTGAATCTCCGGGAGGGCATTCATCGAAAGCCATCATGATGTCCGCTCCGATGGTACGTTCTATATCCATCACTTTTTCCGGAGTGAAGATATGCTTGCTGCCATCAATATGTGAACGGAACTCGGCTCCTTCTTCACGGAGTTTCCGGATTCCGGCTAGCGAAAATACTTGAAAACCACCACTGTCTGTCAGCATGGGGCGATCAAAACCGTTGAAGCGATGCAAGCCGCCGGCTTTCTCGATAACATCCAATCCCGGACGTAAATAGAGATGATAAGTATTCCCTAGAATGATCTGTGCCTGGATGTCTTCTTTCAATTCTGTCAGATGCACCCCTTTGACAGTGCCCAATGTTCCCACCGGCATGAAGATAGGGGTTTGTATCTGCCCGTGGTCAGTGGTTATCAGACCGGCACGGGCATTACTTTTAGTGTCTGTATATTGTAACTCAAATGTCATTCCTGGCTGGGTTTCTTTACAGATAAATCAATGGCATCCGCTACTTTTTCATTGGTTAATGCAATGGCGAATACTTCTTTTATATCATTCACATAGTGGAAAGTCAATCCCTTCAAATACAGATCCTGAATTTCATCTATGTTCTTTTTATTCTCGGCGCTCATAATGATTTCTTTTATTCCGGCACGTTTGGCAGCAAGAATCTTTTCCTTGATTCCGCCAACCGGAAGAACCTTGCCGCGAAGGGTGATTTCTCCTGTCATAGCCAGGTTGGCTTTTACCTTTCGTTGTGTCAGAGCGGAAGCTAAAGAAGTGGCCATAGTGATACCTGCCGACGGACCGTCTTTCGGAATCGCCCCTTCCGGAACATGAATATGGATGTTCCAGTTTTCAAAAATGTCTTCGTCCAAGTCAAGGATAGAAGCGTGTGCCTTGATGTATTCAAGTGCCAACATGGCAGATTCTTTCATCACATCTCCCAGATTACCGGTCAATGTAAGACGTCCACCTTTACCACGACTCAAGCTCGTCTCAACAAATAGAATTTCACCTCCTACGGCTGTCCATGCCAGTCCGGTAACTACACCGGCATACTCATTGCCTTGATACTTGTCTCGTGTATATTCCGGTGCTCCCAAGAAATCGTATAGGTCAGCCGGTTTAATTTCCGTTTTAGCAAAATATCCGTCGGTTGCATATTGACGGGCTGATTTACGGAGAATCTTACCTATTTTCTTCTCTAATTCACGAACACCGCTTTCACGAGTGTACGATTCGATAATGGCTTCCAGCGTATCTTTGGGAAGTTTTATATCTGTCTTTTTAAGCCCGGTGGCTTCCAGTTCTTTCGGGACTAGATGTTTACGGGCAATTTCAATTTTCTCTTCTGTGATATATCCGCTGACTTCAATCAGTTCCATACGGTCGAGCAATGGACCGGGAATTGTATTCAGGTTATTAGCTGTTGCAATGAACAATACCTTTGAGAGATCATAGTCCACATCCAGGAAGTTGTCATGGAACGAAGTGTTTTGTTCCGGGTCGAGAACTTCCAATAATGCAGATGAAGGATCTCCTTGGCGGTCTGCACTGACTTTATCTATTTCATCCAAGATGAATACCGGATTAGAGGCTCCTGCTTTAATAAGGCTCTTGATAATCCGTCCCGGCATAGCACCGATATATGTCTTACGATGTCCACGTATTTCCGCTTCGTCATGCACTCCTCCTAAAGACATACGCACGTATTTTCGTTTAAGGGCGGATGCGATGGACTTTCCGAGTGATGTCTTACCAACTCCCGGAGGGCCATATAAGCAGATAATCGGTGACTTCATGTCGTCTTTTAGCTTCAGCACAGCCAGATGTTCCAGAATACGTTCTTTTACCTTCTCCAATCCGTAATGGTCTTTATTCAACGTCTTCTCTGCATTCTTAAGATTCAGATTGTCGGTTGTATAAATGCCCCATGGGAGGTTAAGCATTGTCTGCAGATAGTTAAGTTGTACGCTGTAGTCCGGTGACTGCGGATGGGTGCGTTCCAATTTAGCCAGCTCTTTCAGGAAAGTCTCTTTAACTTCCATATTCCAATGCATTTTCTCCGCTTTATTGCGCATTTCTTCAATTTCCTGCTCTTGACCGCCGCCACCTAATTCGTCTTGAATGGTTTTGATCTGCTGTTGCAAGAAATATTCACGCTGCTGCTGGTCAATATCTTCGCGAGCACGCATTTGGATGGAGGCTTTTATTTCGGCTAACTGCACTTCGCGATTCAGAAGCTCCAATAAGTGATAAGTACGTTCGCGCAAAGACTTGATACTTAATAAATCTATCTTTTCGTCTTTTTTAAACGGGAGATTCGAGCAGATAAAGTTGATCAGGAACATCGGACTATTGATATTTTTAATGGCAAACGCAGAATCCTGATGCATTGCATCTGACGACTTGATGTAACGCATTGTCAGGTCTTTGCATGTTTCAACCAAAGCTTGGAACTCCTTATCGTCCTTACCAGGAATTTCTTCTTCCAAAATCTCAACCTCGCCTTTGAGATATGGATGTGTATCGGTAATACTTTTCAAACTTAGACGCTTCATACCTTGAAGTATGACGGTTGTCGTTTGATCCGGCATTTCCAACACCCGGACAATTCGTCCTACAGTACCTATGTTGTGCAAATCTTCCAATTTGGGGTCTTCCGTATGCGCAGCTCTTTGACACACTACTGCTATGTCTTTATGCTTTTTCTCAGCATCACGTATGAGCTTTAATGAAGACTTTCGGCCAGCCGTGATAGGCAGGAATACTCCGGGAAATAATACCATATTACGGAGGGGGAGAACCGGAAGAATTTCACCAGATTTTATGTTTACATCAAATGCATGTTCATCGTTACCATCATAGTCGGTAATTAACGAGAAACCGTTGTCACTGACATCTTCCAATAAGTATCTTTCTTTCATCTTTTCGTTTTAATTTAGTTTATGCCATGCAAATATGCATAAATCGTTTGCAAAGTTAATTGATTCTCTTTAATAATGAAGCACAGGTTTGAATAAAAACACAAAAACAATGCCAAAATGTAGGGTAATAAAGGGTAACTTCCATAATAATTATTTATTTTTGGCGGTACATAATAAATTAGTGGAATAAAACGGGTTTTAAGATCAGCGAATAATAAAATGTCGAATCCTTATTTTCAATTTAAGCAGTTTACAGTGTGGCATGACAAATGTGCTATGAAAGTTGGCACGGATGGAGTACTTTTAGGTGCCTGGACTTCGGTTCAAGGAGCGCGTCGGGTATTGGATGTAGGTACAGGAACAGGATTGGTTGCTCTGATGTTGGCTCAACGCAGTCCGGCAGATGTAAAAATTGTAGCATTGGAAGTAGATACGGCAGCTGTGGAGCAGGCTAAAGAAAATGTAGCTCGTTCTTTTTGGAAAGAACAGATAGAAGTGGTTCAGGCAGATTTTAATCAGTATCATTCTTCCGGTAAATTTGATGTGATTGTCTCAAATCCTCCTTATTTTGTAGGCTCACTTAAATGTCCGGATGTACAAAGGAATGCCGCGCGTCATGCCACTTCTTGAAAGGAGTTGCCGGATTATTGGCTGAGGATGGGACTTTTACGGTTGTGATTCCGGCAGATGTGGCAGATAGGGTAAAGGGTATAGCTTCTATGTGGAATCTGTATGCAGCCCGCCAACTGAATGTGATTACTAAGCCCGGAGGTGTTCCAAAAAGAGTGTTGATCGCTTTTTCTTTTGATCATCGGGAGTGTGTGGTCGAAGAGCTGTTGACAGAAATAGCACGTCACAAATATAGCGAGGAATATATAATGTTGACTAGGGAGTATTATTTGAAGATGTAAAACAAATGAGGCTAATATTTATTGTATTAGCCTCATTTTATAATCTTCGATTTGTCTCTTTCGTCGGGGTAGCGGGATTCGAACCCACGACCCCCTGCTCCCAAA
>OHLW01000873.1_pt1 | contig 9777 bp, 9 predicted proteins | sample 1569231 | NCBI WGS metagenome assembly OHLW01 (sample SAMEA3879544, study PRJEB24766) | human gut metagenome | biome: human-associated habitat; feature: feces | place: USA | collected 1985/1987
CATACCGCTTATATTCCGAGACGATTGTCCCATCATAGGACAGCTCTCTGGAAAGCTGAATCACCTGATTCAACCTTCCTACGGTCATCTTATCATTATATTTTAACTGTGTGATTTGTTTTGAAATTTTATTATCAAAATGACTGCTATTGATGTAATAGAAATTGAATACTGCAATAAATACTGACGGAAAAAGCCAGCACATAAGAAGCAGCGTTGTCAAATATGACTTAATTGATATTTTCCTTTTCATAACCCTCGCCTTTAAATCGTTTCTTCTTTCCTCATTTCCTTTTTTCGAAGATACTTTCCCTATCCTAACATACTTCGGCACGAATTTACAACCCAATTTTCTATTATATCCATTCCCCAAAAGAAACATATCGCTAAATATGTCAAAATTTGTACAGATTTGTGCATTTCCACACAAAGAATCTTGCTTGCGAGATTCTTGCGCCTGCGGCGGTCGCATATGCGACATCTACAGCTTACGCCGCAGTGCGCATCCTGCCGGAGGCTTTTTATGATATAGAAACGAAGTTTCCTATATCATAAGAAATAGGCTTCGCCTATTCAACTCCCCTTCCCCTCAATCGAGGGCACTGAAAAACCTACATCTTTAAATTCCAAATTTTAATGCACATATAAAATCCACCAGTCTAAACTTATTCTGGTGGATTTTATGTTCTTTCTATTGCTGATTTCTTATCTTGCATGCGAATTCTTTTTATTTTTCACTTATCAGCTTAATAATTCTCTTGAGATTTACTACAAATATAGTCATGGCTCCCTGCATTTCCATGCCAATAAGACCTGATGATGACGCAACGTCATAACCATGCCTATGTTTTAATTCACTATTTTTTGCCTCTATCTTATAGCGTTCTTTCGCCATTTCTTTGAAATGTTCAGTTTCTTGAAATTGAGCCTGCTCACTGTGCGAATCACAAATTAGTGTTTCTGTGTAGGTTTTCTTTTTTGCTCCTTCTTTATAACAGCCAGCCTTATAAGGACATCTTTTACATTTTTCTATATCGAAAAAGTATGTCATTCGAGGATTCTTTCCTGCTTTTTTTCGCTTATCAAGATATTTATGAATTGCCAGATGGCCTGCTGTGCATTGATACATTCCGGCATCTTTATTAAATTCGAATTCATCTGGCTTTGTACGATTCCCTTGGGTAACAATACTGTTTAACCGGGAGATAAGTTCATAATGATTATCCTTTGCAGCATCAATATTTTCCTTACTTGAATAGGCTTTGTCACCAATCACAGTTTCAACTTTCATTCCTGTAGCTCTGCTTTTTCGAATCAAAGCTGGCAATTCTTTTCCGTCTATTTTTTCACCACTGGTAATGGTAGCGGCTGTAATAATTCGTTCCTCCGTCATAGCTATATGTGTTTTATATCCGAAGAAAGAGGTATCCGCTGTTTTGTGTCCAATCTTTGCATCGTTATCTTTTGAAGTTTCCAAATGTTCAAGATCATCATTGACAGATTCCTCCAATAAATTTAGCTTTTCCTGCACTTTAGGGTAGCTGCATACGTCTTCATTGTCTTTTATAACGGAAAGTAGTTGTTTGCAGTATTCCAACTCTTTTTCCAGAGAATCTTCCATATTTTTGTTTGGAAATTTCTCCTTCATTGTTTCATCCATTTCGTAAACCGTACGTCGTAGTTTTTTTGTTTGTTCTTGAAGTGCCTGACGAGTATAACGAATATTAAATAATTGCTATATCAAACGGATGCCGCTTCCTCTTCACTGATTTCATCCATTTTATATTTCCAGTGATAAATCACAGGTTCACGATTTACTTCATCAAAATACCTGTAAATTCGCTCTTCCAATTCCTCTTTGGTATTGACACGGATTCCACGAAGCATCTGCCGCGTCATCTTACTGAAAAAACTTTCAATCATGTTTAACCATGAGCCATGTTTCGGAGTAAACACAAATTTAAAACGTCCCTTTGGCAGCGTATCCAGAAAGCGCCGTGTTTCTTTGGAAGTATGCGCAGAATGATTATCCAGGATGATCCGGATTGTATCCTGGGATGGATATTTTTTGTCCAGTATCTTTAAAAACTCAATAAAATCAGAACTCTTGTGAGTCTCACTTACTAACGGGATGGCTTCTCCTGTAAGCAGATCAATGCCTGCCAGCAAAGAGAGCGTTCCAAGACGTTTGTATTCTGCATCACGATATACCTCTCCGTGTTCCGGTGTCGGGCGTAAATCCGGTGCAGTATTGGAGATTGCCTGAATACCCGGTTTCTCATCATAGGATACCGTAATCGTCAATTTATAATCGTCTGGAACAATGAGATCACCATTCTCATCAAACTGCATTTCAATCTGTTTGTAGACCAGCAGGACTTCATGCATTTTTGATTCAAAATCAGGATCCCGCTTTTCGCAGTAATATTTGATTTTAAAGGGTTTCATATCCTGTTCCCTGAGGAATTTCTGGATATAAGGTTTCGTAACTGTTGAAAGTCTTGGATATCCCGCCTCCTCTGCATGTTTCTGAATGTATTTATGGAGAGAAGACAATGTCCACAGTTCCTGCGCATAACCGAGTTCTGCCGGTCTCTGACACGCAATACTGATCATCCATGCCTTCGCATCGTCGGTGATTTCGGATGGACGTCCAGGACGCTGAACATCAAACAGTGCAGCATCCACACCGCCTTTATGAAACTTCGAAACACAAAGGCGTACCGTGGCAGTGCTGATTGCAAGTTTATCAGCAATTTCCTGGAATGTCATTCCATCGGCTTTATATAAAAGAATCCTGGCACGATCCACGACTTGTGCCTGAATGGTTCTCTTTTTTGATAATGATTTAAGGTAATTCCTGTCTTCATCTGACAGAGGAAGATATGTTTTTCTCATAGCGATCATCCTTTCTTTGATAACACTATTTTACCATACATCATCTCAAAAATATATAGCAGAAATTTAATTTATTCTATACGAGGTGTTTTTTGATTGTATCTTGATTTTGTATGAGTGGCATCTACGATAATAGATTTTGATTTTATTATCTCTTTATCCAATGCAATCTGAACCGTCTTTGCAATCAACATATCCAACAGATTCATATCTTTCAAACGTAGTTTACGAAATTTTGTCAAAGAACTGGGGTTAATAACAGTTTCTTCTGGTGCCATATCCAAAAAGTATTTAAATGACATATCATATTTAGAACGTTCTACAACATCAACATCAGATAAATCATAAATAGCTTTTAAAAGCAAGTACTTAAACATTCGAATAGGTGGAACTGCATTGCGTCCATTATCAAGACAATATTTATCAAGCAATTCATCATAAATAAATTCAAAATCAACCAGTTCTTTTATCTGACGAAGCAGGTTGTCTTTTGGAACCACCAGTTTATATATTTCCATGTAAGGACTAAGGACTAATTTCTGTTGTTGTTCAATCATAAAAACACCGCCTATACTTGATATTTATATTATATCAAACATAGGCGGTACTATCTACTTTTTCAGTGCCCTCCCTCAATCTTGAGGGGTTAGGGGTTTCTTTTTTTTCCTTTTTCCTGCATAATAGACTTATGAATATCTTACAAAGAATCTTTACTGACTATTATGAGGAAATAAAATATACCCTTCATCTCAGAAATACTGAGATGGAAAATATTGATAAAATGATAAACTGTGGTGATCCTTCTTTCGGCGGTGCCATGTATGCCTGTCCTCATTGTGGAAAACTTAAGTTTGTTCCCTTTCGTTGTCACAGTCGCTTTTGTCCTACTTGCGGGAATAAGTATTCCATGGAACGCACTACCAGTATGTCCTTTAAACTGGTCAATGTCCAGCATCGTCATTGTGTTTTTACCATTGATGAAAATCTTCGTGAGTTCTTTCTCAAAGACCGGTCCCTTCTTAACTGCCTTTTTCACTCTGTCTCTAGTGTTATTTCACGTATGTTTTTCACCATGAATAAATCCAAAAATTTCACGCCTGGATTTATTATGGTTCTACATACCTTTGGTCGTGATCTCAAATGGAATCCTCATATTCACTGTCTGATTTCCGAAGGCGGCTATAGTGACGATGGTTTTTGGCGTCATGTAGAACATTTTAACTACGCTTACCTGCGTAACGCCTTTCGTACCGCTCTCCTTAATGAATTAGAATCTCGATTAGGTGCTTCTTTTAAAAAAGCAAAAGCTAAATGCTATTCTGATCATAAGTATGGCTTTTATGTTTATGCGAAACCTAATAAGTGTGATGCCAAAAACGTAATGAAATATATTGGTCGTTATCTCGGGCGTCCTGTCATAGCCACTTCACGCATTGATAAATATGACGGTGAAATGGTCACTTTTCATTACAACCGACATGAAGACGAAAAATATGTACAAGAGACAATCCCTGCCATAGATTTCATCAAACGTCTCATCCGTCACATTCCTGAAAAACACTTCAAAATGATTCGTTATGGTGGACTATATGCAAGACATCGGAAAATTGATTCAAAACTTCAACGAGCAATACATAAATCCAAACACCATATCTATCGGAGTTTTAACCAATGGCAAACTGCTATCCTGTCTTCTTTTGGTTACGATCCTTTAAAATGTCCTGATTGTGGACATACAATGATGTTCTTAGAACTTTATTACAATCACCACCGCGTATCCCTCGAAGAACTCTACGAGAGAGCAATGTCCAAATCTCTCAGAAAGCGTTCTTCTGCATGACATCTTTCTATGATATAATCCTCTAAAAAAGGAGGCTTAATACCATGAAAAATGATATCGAGGAATTACGCAAAAAATATATGGATAATCCACCCGAAGGATTAACATCCAAGGACATTCGCAACATGAGCGAGGATGAGCTTCTAGATATGGATTATTTCTTGAATGAAGATGATTTATTTGCCGATGAGGCTGGTGTAGAAGGTTTTTATATCTTCTAACGAGCGTCATCTTGTTCCTATGCCCACCTTTGTATGGGCTATTTTCATTCATTGATTCCACAAAAGTCGGAATTTCCTATTATACAAAAAACAGCTGGGTGTACCAACTTTTTTGGTACACTCAACTGTATCTTTTATTACTAGTTTTCTTTTACACCATTCTTTTGCAGAGTCCTTCTCTTAGACTTTTAAAAAATTTGGTGTAAATGTGGTGTAGTAACCTGTTTTTCTGTTTAAAATATAGCTTAAAATTTCTTGCTCTTAGTACAGTTTTGTTCCCGCTGGAATATGATCATCCAGGATCAGAACATTCAATCCTTCTCTTCCTTCTACAAGGTGTGTAGCGGAGATGATCATACCGCAAGAATCAATTCCCATCATCTTACGTGGTGGAAGGTTTGTGATTGCAAGCAATGTCTTTCCTACTAAGAATTCTGGCTCATAGTAATCGTGAATTCCGCTTAAAATCACACGATCTACGCCACTTCCGTCGTCTAATACGAACTTCAGAAGCTTCTTAGATTTTGGAACTGCTTCACATTCTTTTACCTTTACAGCACGGAAATCTGACTTGCTGAATGTATCGAAATCAACCATATCTTCGAATAATGGTTCTACTTCTACATTAGAGAAATCGATCTCAACCTTCGCTGGTGCAGCTGTTTCTTCTACTGGAACAACTACTTTTGCAGCTACTGGAGTTGACTGTGCAGCGTTGTTTGCTTCGTTCTTAGCAGCGCCCTGTGACTTCATTGTCGGGAAAGATTTCACGTTTTCTTCATGATTCTTCGGGATGCGTCACTGTACTATTTTTTCTAAATTTATAAACCTTATAATTACTTCACTATTCGTCATTATTAAATTATCTTTGTTGTCAATTTGCTGTAAACCAAACAAATTGTTGTCATCCGTTTTACTAAGCACTTCTCAAAAAATATCTAATTTTGCTGCTAAATTCTCGAATGATTCTTGTTTCTTTTCTTCTGTTGCTTCCGCATAAATGTCCATTGTTGTTTCAATGTTTCTATGTCCCATAATGGATTGGATAACTTTTAAATTTGTTTCATTTTCGCAAAGTCGTGTACAAAAAATAAATCCTGACATTCCATCAATTTCTGTTTCATTAAAACCATTTTCCAATTGTTCTTCATAAAGCATTTGAAAAGCATCTTTCACAACATCCAGCATTGGAATTGTACGAATCCCAGCTTCTGTTTTTGGTTTGGATATTCTCAACACACTTTTGTTGGTATCAGGCTTTTGATAATAACTCAAACTATGATTTATACTAATTGTTCTTCTATCATAATCCAAGTCTTGCCATCGAAGCCCTAATGCTTCTGCTTTTGTCAATATAAGACTAAAAAAAATATGTTTTTCTTGCAAAAAGCACCGCCAGTTTTCCCTGGCGATGCCCAACCGTGGAAAACTGCTGAAGAAGTCGTTAACGCCTTACATCAGACAACTTCTTTATTTACAGTTCGTCTACTTCTTTTTCTGAAGCAGTCCTCCGTTTGTTTCTTCCCCATTCATGACATAATAATTAACCACTGCCCCATATTATAAATAACACCCAGAGATACATATTTCAGATTTTTATTGAATTTATTAATCTATATGTTATGACAACATATCTTTCAGACATGTACTCCGATAGTCACTCGGCGATATTTTATATCTTTCCTTAAATACCCGGTTAAATGTCCTCTGACTTTCAAATCCACTGTCCAGGCAAATATTTGTAATAGAATCGCTCGTATTTTCCAAGCGATGACATGCATAGTTAAGTCTTGCATCATTAAGATACTGGTTGAAATTTCTGTGGAAGGTTTTGGAAAAGAGTCTGGATAAGACATATTTACTAACACCCAGATCTTTTGCCATTTCTTCCAATGATAACTTTTTCTTGAAATTTGCTGATATATAGGAAACCGTCTGATAGATAAGATCTTTGCTCCCCACATGACTCTTTTCTACCAGATTCAGTTTCCCTACGCAACGTGCTAACACAATTTGAAGATACGCCTGTGCAACAATGATATCAAACTGTTTCGTTTCCAAAATCGCATTGATAACCCTGTACACCTCCGGTTCAACCTTTTCAGCTTTTATAACCGGATATTCAGGTGCCATGGTTTGCATAATCTCTGCAAATTTACCAATCGTAAATGGCGATGCAATCAGATAAGTCGCTTTATTTACACCGGGTGTCAATACCTGATAGTGATGAATAATATCTGGAAATACAAATCCTATATCTCCTTTTTTCATATGGTAAAGTTCCTGCCCGACACCAAGCTCTAATGTCCCACTCGTTATGCAAACAATTTCCAGTGCATTATGAAGATGTGGCTCAATATGTTTTGACTTTTTATTTACCGCTATGATCTCCTCTTTTGTATCAACATATTTTAACTGCATGAAATACTCCCCTTTGCAACATTTGTCTATATCTTCTTTCGATTTGGCAAGCAATCCTTTTTCATCTATCCTATAATCAACTTGTAAACAAGGAAAGGAGGAATCGCAAATGAGCAATCTTAAAAAATATCTGAACAACCTTTTAGTATTCTACGCTGAATATTTTGAGCATCCATACCATGTATAAATACTAAAAGGACTATTTTGTGAAAACTGAACATTTTTTCTTAAGACCATTTCACAAAAATGAAGTGGTCCTTTTTTATAAACTTTTAACAAATCTTTTGAATGCAGCTTTCCCTTCCTCTGTTCTCTTATAAACTCCTGCATCCTCAAGAACTTTCGTAAATACAATTCCAATTTCTTTCTGTACAATAGAATGAATGTTGCTGTCTGTAATCTCGTATTTTGACAGCCATTCCTCTGCCCAGTCAGCATGAGCAGCCATTGTTTCATCGAACACCGATCAGACAACGCTTTTTCCTGTCAAATTCTAATCCATGTCTGATGCATCTGTTACTTCGTCTGCAGTAATTCCTTTTTCTGCTTTCAGTTTCTTATTTGCACCTTCTACATTCATTCTTGAAAGCACAAACATGATCAACACATCAAAAATCAATGGTAGCCACAGATACATAAACTGCATCATATTAAGTGCAGACTGTGGCTGTGTTGCATTCGTTCCAACATAACCGCTGAATTCAAGCATCCAACCGACAACAGCAGTTCCAATACCTCCACCGATTTTTACGCCAAGAGAAGTACAAGAGTACATCGTTCCGTCAATTCTCTTTCCCTGTGTAAGATAAGTGTATTCAGAGCAGGATGCGATAACTGCATTCATATCTCCCTGCCAAGGTCCCTGTCCTAATGCTGCAAGAGCTGTAAATGCCATCATAAGCGGAACACTACCCATATATCCGGCAACGACAACAAGTGCTCTACCGACAACTGCTAAGATATAACCTCTTAAGTTCAGTTTGTACATGCCTTTCCACTTACCAACTAAGGTTGGTGTGAAAATCAAGGCAATGATCAGAGGAATATTAACTGCCCACGCAAACTGTCCGAACAGATTCTTATTCTTCAGTACCCATGTCATATAATAAATACCGGCTCCAATCATGGCACTGTATAACTGCTGTAAAATGTAAGTTCCACAGATCATCATATAATATTTGTTTTTGATAAGAAGCTTAAATGCCTGTACCATTCCGTACTTCTCATCTTCATTTTTTACTTCTCCTTCGTTAAGTTCCTCTTCTGGAAGCTCCTTAACAGAAAGAGCAGAAATCGTATTTACAATAAGACCAATGATTGCATAAATAATGGCTACAGTTCTCCATGCAGCTGCGTCTCCACCACACTTATCGACAAATCCGACTGTAATTGCCTGAATCAGAAGGCTTGTCGAAAATGCAAAGATGAAACGGTAAGATCCCATCTGTACACGTTCTTTGCTGTTCTTTGTGATGAGTGATGTAAGTGCTGAGTATGCAATATTATTTGCGGTATAAAATACACCATTTAACAGTGTATAAGAGATAAAGAACCATGCATATTTAGCAGTTGTTCCCCAGCTGACTGGTACTGCAAAACAGCAGACTAATGTAATGGCACATCCAATATAACCATACAACATCCATGGCTTTGCTTTTCCCATCTTGCTGTGTGTCTTATCGATCATAGATCCAAAGAATATATCCGTAAAACCATCAAATAATTTTGATACGGCAATCAGGGTACCTACGACACCAGCAGCAAGTCCTACTGAGTCTGTCAGATAGACCATCATAAAAGATGTCAGGAACGCATAAACTACATTACCTGCGATATCACCCGAACCATATCCTATTTTGTTATACCATTTTAAATACTTTTTTTCTTCCATAGAATTCTTTTGCTCCTCATATTCATCGCACTTAGAATCTCAAGATGCCTAACAGTATGATGCCTAATTCTAAATTTTTTCGCTTTGTTTTTGTCTGATTGTTCTGTATATCCGAACTTTACAAAACAATCAGACTCTCCTTCCTTGTTAACGGGTTACCTAAAACCTTATTATCCCTTTACATACGGAACCAGAGTAAACTGGAACCGGAATAATACATCATTAAATCGATACTGATCCAATACAACTGGACCACAACTGTTAGAACCTATTCCATTTAATGCATAGTCAACACAAAATACTACGCTGTCTGATTCTGTCAATTCATAATTATGCGTTTTCTTCTCAAGTTCTTCCTGTGTATAATAAGAAGCATTGAAGGAAAATGTCTTTTCTGCGGATGCCACAATTCCATATCGGCTGTTGTTAAGCTCTACATATTCACAATCATAATGGCTTCCATTTTCCTGTGGGCGAATATAATCCTCATGCAAATCATCTACATT
>OHLW01000878.1_pt1 | contig 9742 bp, 8 predicted proteins | sample 1569231 | NCBI WGS metagenome assembly OHLW01 (sample SAMEA3879544, study PRJEB24766) | human gut metagenome | biome: human-associated habitat; feature: feces | place: USA | collected 1985/1987
TGGCGCGAGTCGATAAAAAACTTTCGAGCCATTGTATAGACTCTATATCCAAATGATTGGTCGGCTCATCTAACAAAAAGACATCAGGACGCGCCAGCAATATCTTAGCCAACTCGATCCGCATCCGCCATCCGCCACTGAAATCACTCGTCTGACGTCCGAAGTCTTCCCGGCGGAAACCGAGTCCGAGCAACGCTTTCTCTACATCCTCCTCGTAGTTCGTGGCGTCGATTGAATAATACTTCTCGCTCAGGGAGGATACTTCCTCGATCAGAGCCATATAACTGTCGCTTTCGTAGTCCGTCCGTGTCTCCAACTCCTTGTTCAGTTTCTCGATTTGCGCTTCCATCTCGTGCAGATGCGCGAAAGCCTGTGCCGTTTCGTCGAACACCGTGCGTCCGTCCTCCGTCATCAAGTGTTGGGGCAGATAGGCCACCACGCACTCTTTCGGTGCAGAGACCTTGCCGCGTGTAGGTTGCCTCACGCCTGCCAGAATCTTGAGCAGTGTACTTTTTCCCGCCCCGTTTTTCCCCATCAGGGCGATGCGGTCTTTTTCATTAATAACGAAAGAGATATCACTAAATAAAGTCGTGCCGCCAAATTCTACGGCCAGTCCGTCTACAGAAATCATATTATTCTTTTAAATTGAGGCGCAAAGATAGCGAAATATATGAATATTTTTTATATCTTGCGGGCTGAAATAGGATATTAACTTGTTGAAATAAGATATTAACTTGTTGAGACAGGATATTAACTTAAGTATATAGAAGGATGTAGATGGAAAATAATATACTAAATAATATGGAAAGTACGCAAACATCTGAATTCAGACCGCTTATACTTGTGGCTGAAGACGACGACAGCAACTTTAAACTGATTAAAGCGATCATAGGTAAAAAATGTGATATCATGTGGGCACGGAACGGAGAAGAAATGGTAAATTTATTTCAAACACACGGGGAAAATGCCAAAGCGATGTTGATGGACATTAAAATGCCGCTGATGAATGGGTTGGAAGCGACGAAAATTATTCGTGAGTCCAACACTACGATTCCCATTATCATGCAGACTGCCTACGCTTTCAGTTCGGATAAGGAAAATGCGATGAAGGCGGGAGCTACGGAAGTGCTGGTGAAGCCGATTACGCTAGGGGTTCTTCGTGGTACACTAAGTAAATATCTGCCCGACTTGCAGTGGTAAATGAATAATAAAACGCAGATTAACGCAAATTATCATAGAAAAGATTCTATAAGTCGTTGATTAATATATCAATTGAAATGAATTAGTCAAGACTTGGAGCCTGTTTGAATAATCTATGCTAACTTGCGTTAATCTGCGTTTTGATATATCCCCCCCCTTTTTTGAGGAGGGGAGAAATTAGTTCTTATGGCTGAGAGCCGGATGTATCGTCGGGAGTAGTAATAGGCTCAACCCACGTTTCATCGTCATCCCATCCGGTGCGGCGGAAGCCTTTGATGGTGTACGTTTTGCCTTCCAGCGTATATTTCACTTCGATGCCGTCCGCTTTCCCGTTTGTCGGAGTCGTAACGCTTTCTAAAGTGACTTTTCCGGAAGTGACTGTAAATTCCCCTACGGGAGTCGTTCCATCGGCAACCATATTGCCTGCTGTCCCGTTAAAGGTGAGTTCTTCCACATTACAACTGATTTTGCCTAGAATACCTTGTTTGAAAAGGCTTGTATTCGGCAACTTGATCCACAGCTTGTCCTTATCATTATCTGCTGTATTGTACAGATACATATAAGTTCCGTAGACGTTGTATGATTCGTCATCGTCCTCTATTGTGCTCATAAGCAGTTCCTCATTGTTCTCGTCCAGCACTTTGACGTAATATTGTCCGCTTAGCGGGTATATAGGGGCAAACTCCTGCTCATAGTCTCCATAAGTGTCGCATGACACGAAAGTGACCATTGCGAACATCAGGACTAATAAATAATTAATAGGTTTCATGTATATATCCTTTCTTTCTATTGTTCAATATCCTTATTATTTTTTATGCCACCACAGTGGTTCGGTAATTGCCGGAACTTTCGTAGGCGCATTCGTATTATAGTCCAACGACTCTTTTGAGTAGATGAAGCGGTGAGCAAACTGACCCTTAGCTAACGAACTGTTGGGGTTATATGCCAGCGTACCCAAAACGTAATCATCCGGATCACCGTCTGTTGTATACTCGCTGACTTCCGGAATACCGGTGCGGTTGATATCGAACCATGCATCCCAAGCCTGGCAACGGGTGCTGGCAATCCATTTCTGGGTAAGGATACATTTCAGCATACTTTCTTCGTCGGTGTCTTGGAATTCGTAAGGTTTTCCTGCTGCAATAAATTTATCGATTTCATCGTCATGGTTCCATCTGGCGAAAGAGAGTTCAACGGCTTTGTCATAGTGAGTCTTTGCACTGCCTTTGTCTCCCAGCCGTGCGTAGCATTCCGCCAACAGGTATTCGGCTTCGGCCGCTGACATATAATAAACAGGATCGGTAGCACCGATTACGGCACGCGAAGTTGTTGAAATGCTATATGCGCTGGAAGTTCTGTTTCCATAAGGAATCGCTCTGTATTCGGTTCTGTCAGATGCGGCAGTCTTTTCGTAAAAGTCTCCGATGCGCGGATCTTCATATTCGGCTAGATAGTTATACAACGTCGTACAGGCGCGTACATTATTTGTCGTATTCAACTGTCGGCGGTCATTTTCATAGAACGGATTGGACTTATTTACGACATCCTCGAAACAGTGTACCGTTGCGTCGTCTTTCAGAAAATCACCGGCAGTGAGCATTGTTTGTATCTCCGCCTTGTTCGTGTCAAAGTCTCTCATGAGCAACTTCAACTTTAAAGTTTTGGCAAATCTGATCCATTTCGCGATATCCCCGTCATAGATATAATCTTCCACGTTCATGGTTTTCAGACCTTTGGCAGAGGCTTCCGCTTCCTTGTCGATTGCGTCGTCCAGCATTTTGATAATGCCGGGATAAATCACCGTTTTACTATCGTCGTATTTGCAGTTCTGACCTTTCAGAGCTTCGGTGAAAGGAATATCTCCATAAGCGTCGGTGAGCACGTGATAAGTAAACGCGGTCATGATTTTTCCGACCACCCAATAGTTCCACGCACCTTCCTCTTCCGATTTCTTGATGACGAGATCGAGATCAGGCAAAACGTCCGCGTACGGAATTCTCCACAGACGGAGGTCGCTGGAAGAAGTCATCGCATAGTTGACCAGCGTGATATATTGGCTGGATGACGGATTCTGCGTGTAGTGCTGTGACCACATAGAACCGTAGAGTTGGTACAAATACCCCATTGCGGCAGCCGAGCCGGTGAATGCGGACGGCAGTAACGTCGTTACCGTCACTTGTGATTCGTCCGGATAATTCGGATTTTTGTTGACGTCCAGATAGTCCTCGCAAGAGGTGAACGTGCCGGACAGGATGGCGCTTAATACACCTATATATAAATACTTGAATTTTTTCATCTTCGATCGTTTTTTTTAGAATACAACTTTAATACCTCCACCTATATTGCGCGTAGAAGGCAAGGCGGCAAATTCTCCCAGTTCGGAAGCGATATCGTTACCGAAAGTTGTGGTTTCCGGGTCTACGTAATTGTTAGCTTTCGGAGTCCACATAAAGAGGTTGCGTCCGATCAGGCTCAGGTCTAGCTGCTGGATACCCAGTTTGGAAATCCATGCTTTCGGGAATGAGTAAGACAAGACCAGTTCCCTCAGTTTCACATAACCTTTCGGGATGATGAAGTTCTCGAACTGGCTGTCTGAGTAAGAGTCGCTGTAATAACTGCTCATGTTGTCGCTGGTCACGGGACGGTTGTTTTCGGCGTAGCCTCCGTCCTTGAGGGCGATTACGGAGTTGGGCACGACGAACGGTTCGCGGTTGTTGAACAGCGAGCGGGTAGTGTTGCCGACGAAGTGCATCAGTTGTGCGGTGTAGGAGTACATATAACCGCCTTTACGCCAGTCGGCCACAGCAGAAAGGGTGAATCCTTTGTAGCTCACGCGGGTGTTGAAACCCATATTGAAGTCGGGAGCGGACGAACCGATCGTCTTCATTTCGCTGTTGCTGGTAGTCGGGATACCGTTGGCGTCGACAATCACTTTGCCGTAGTAAGGGCTGTTCTCGTCCTGTACGGTAGCGAGGGCGGGCACTTGGAAGATTCCGAGCGGTTCGTCGACTTTGGCAACGAAGTTGGCGCTGTAAGCCGTTTTCAATACGTATTCGGTCACAGGCTTGTCCCCCTCGTTCCACAACTTGTTCACCTTGCTCCAGTTCTTGCTGAAGGTGACTCCCAAGTCCCATTCCACCTCTTTGGTGCGGATCGGAGTCAGGTTGAGGGCGATTTCGATACCTTTGTTGGAAATTTCGCCAACGTTGCGCACGGCACTGGTGTAGCGTGTTTCCGGGGCGACGTCTGCCGCGATGATCTGGTTTTTGGTCAGCTTGTCGTAGTAGGCGAAGTCAATGCCGATGCGGTTGCTGAGGAAGTTGGCGGTCAAGCCCAATTCCCATTCGGAAGTCTTCTCCGGTTTTAGGTTGTTGTTGGGCTGGCGGTTGTATTCGGTCAGTCCCAGCGCCCCGTTCAACGGAGTGTCCAGATAGCCGTAGCCGGATGAAATATGATCGGGGATGTAGTATGCCAGCGTTCTGTACACGTCGGCGTCGTTACCCGTCTGTCCCCATGCGGCGCGCACTTTCAGGAAGTCTATCACGTTGTTTTTCAGCGAGGGGAACATATCGGTCAGGATGACGGACGTGTTGATTCCTCCGTAGAAGAAACTGTTGTGGTGGATGGGCAGTGTAGACGACCAGTCGTTGCGTCCGGAAAGGTTGACAAACCAGAAATTCTTATACCCGAATTCCACCTGTGCGAAGGCTCCGATTGTTCTGCGCAAATCGCTGTAATTGGTGCTGACGGGCTTGTCGGTCCCGTTCTGCAGATTGTACCATCCTTCCATGAACAGCCCTTCGAGAAACGACTTCAGATAAGACGATTTCCGTTGGTTGAGGTTCCATCCTGCCGTACCTCCGAGAGTGATGTCTGTGCCGATATTGTAGTTGGCGCTCAGGAAGAGGGTTGCGTCGATCTGGTCGTAATTATCGGTACGTTCGGTATAAGTACCCTTTTCTTCGGATTTGCCTCCGATGCTGCTGTATGAATTGTCGGCGTACGTCAGTTTCGCCGTGCGCAGCTTCTGGCGGGCGTTGGTGAAGTCACCTCCGAGACGTCCTACGGCCTTCAGACCGGGAATGACCTCGTAAGACAATTCCAGTTTACCGTAGATGCGGTCGTCCTGATAGTTGTTCTTATTGTTGGCGAGTACCCAGTAAGGGTTCTGCGCGTACCACGTGTAATAGTTGTCTCCGTTGAACCGTTCGTCGTTGAAATCCTTCATGACAGAATAGTCGATGTCCACCGGGTGCTGTATCAGTTCCTGCTGCATGGTGGCTCCCGCGTTTCCTTGTCCGGCGGCGGCTTTCGTCATGTCTTTGCGGATATACGTGATGCTGGCGTCGGCGGCGAACTTGCCGAATTTCATGTTGCCACGGAACGACAGGGTGTTACGTTCGTATTTGTCGGCATTGTTGGGCAGTACGCCGTTAGAGGAGGTGTTGCCGTAAGAAAGCATCAAGCCCATTTTTTCGTTGCCGGTGCGGACGCTGATGTTGTTGTTCATCTCGAATCCGGTGGTGTAGAAGTTGCGGAGATTGTCTTTCACGAACGAGTAGTGCTTTTTCATCGGGGTAGTCAGTTTGCTGGAGCCCCATTCGTTGAGCCGGCCGTCCAATGCCGGTCCCCACGATCCGTTCTCGCCTCTGTTCCACGTTCCCCATCCTTGTCCGAATTTGTCCTGTTCCTGCGGCACGCGGAGCACGTTGGAAGCCATGAAAGAGCCGTCGTACGAAACGGTCAGTTTCTCTTGTTTGGCGCGTTTGGTGGTGATCATCACTACACCGTTGGCAGCGCGCGAGCCGTAGAGGGCGGTGGCTGAGGCGCCTTTCAGCACGGTGACGGATTCCACGTCGTCGGGGTTGATGTCGTTTGCCCCGTTACCGAAGTCGATAGCGTCGCTGGCGGCAATGACACCGTTGCCCTGGTCGTTGGAGAGGCTGGTGTTGTTGGACATCGGCACGCCGTCGATGACGTATAGCGGCTGGTTGCTGGAGAAAGAGGAATAACCGCGCACGATTACTTTCTGTGAGCTACCGGCCGTTCCGGAGCTGGAAATGTTTACACCGGCTATTTTTCCGGAAAGTCCGGACATCACGGAACCTGACTTGGCTGCGACCAAATCGTCATTTTTCACTGTAGAAGCGGCATAACCTAGTATTTTCTCGTTTCTTTTGATACCTAAGGCGGTAACGACCACCTCGTCCAGCGCCTTCGCGTCCGAACGCAGCACGATTTTTAAAATCCCTTCCTTGATTGTCACTTCCTGGGGGAGCATTCCCACATAAGAAACACGTAAGGTTTTGGAGGAGCTTGGTACGTTGCTGATTGTAAATTTACCGTCAATATCGGTGATTGTACCAAGAGTGGTGCCATTGACTAATACTGAAGCACCTACGACAGGCTGTCCATCTTCTTCGGATGTTACCAATCCGGTCACTTTGGATGTCTGCGCTGTCGCCAGACCTATGCCTATAAATAGGAAGGTCATGAAGAACATCAATTTTCTTTTCATAAATTCTCTCTTAATTTTAACCTAAAAACACATCATTTCTCTCTAACAGGCTGCAAAGATAATATAAATTATAATAAACTAAGAAAAGTAATGCGTTTTTAACTAAATACTGTCATATTGAAAGCGGATTCCGGTATTGACATGGGATTTTGAAATGTCATATGGATTGTTTGCTTGCTTTTAGATTATTTGGTGTGTCATAAGGAAAGTGTTGTAAGTGTTTATTTTGATAATAAAATATCATTGATTCCGCTAAATGGGTGACTTTTTATTATTTCAGCTTCTTCCCCTCACCATTTTCTGTAGCATTCCGTTGTAAGTGCTTTCAAATTCGGCCGGGTGATTGAGTGCCCAAAGGATGTAATCTCCCGGTTCGTTCTTTTTGAGCAGGGTAGGGCGGTATCCGGGACTGAGGATTTTCCATAGCGTGCCGTTGATTCCTCCCAGTTCTTTTCGTCGGGCAAGGGCGAAAATGGCTTTGGCGGTCTGTTCGTTCCGGATGCCGATAGCTTCCATATTTAGTCGTAGTATAGCTTCGAAGTCCCCTCCGGACGAATCCTCTAAAGACAAACCCCTTACAGCAACAGGCGAAGCCTGAGAAACGCCGTTTGGCGGAACGGGCGGCTTCTCGCTCTCCTTTCTCATTTTCCCTTCCCTCTCTGTCTCTTTGTCTTTTTGGGTTTCCGATTTGCTTTCATTTTCCCTCTCCATTTCCTGTTTACTTTTAATATCTGTATCCGTTTCTTGTTTTGTTTGTGGCATTGTTGCTGCGGATTTGCCCGGATCTGCTGCAAATTTGCCCGAACTTGCTGCAAATTTGCTCGGATTTGCTGCGGATTCATTCGTCTGTTCTCCGTTTTCCCCCTTTGTCTCCTTTCTCTCTTTTCTCTCCTTTGTCTCCTTTGTTTCCTTTGTCTCCTCCTCGTTATCATTCGCTTCTTTCTCCTCCTTGATCATCCAGAAGTTTTCCAAAGGCAATTTGTATTTCCTCCGGCTGTCGATGATGATTTTGTGATACTGCTCTTGGATGGCTTGCGAGGTCAGCACCCCGTACTCCTTATATATATAGGTGTCGAACAATCCCACCGACAGACAATCGTCGATGATGGCCTGCATTTCCTCCTCCTCGCAACAGGCTTCCTGAGCGATGTCGAACAGTGTGTCCTTGTTCCAAAGGACATAATAGCCTTTTTCTTTGTAGATAAGACAAAGCAGGGAAGTGAGCGCGGCAATTCCTGCCGCGTGATGGCGGCAGGAGATGCGGCGCACTTTCCGGTCTTGCAGGAAATTGACATCTAGGGGGAAATAATCTAATCCGGGTTTGGAAATGCGTGCCATGATAAATTAAGTTTTAAAAAGTGATACATTGTGCGGTTTATCGGAACTCGTTGCGTACGTCGAAGCAGGGGCACATCTTGATAAACTCGTTGGGCGAGATAATGCCGTCACCGTTGCGGTCGGGGCTGGTGTCCCGGTGGCCTATCACTTGTCTGATGTCGGGGTAAACGAGCCGCAGGTCTTCCACCAGGCGGATGAGCGCTTCGCGTTGGGCTTCCGTCCGGGTGTCGGCGGGACGGCCTTCCTTGTCCAGCCCGCCCACGTAGCAGATACCTATGCTTCGGCGGTTCCAGCCCGTGCAATGCGCTCCGTCGAGGGAGACATCCCTTCCCGGTTCGATGGTTCCGTCGAGCCGGATTACGAAATGATAGCCGATGGAACGGAAACCGCGCGCACGGTGCCAGCGGTCGATGTCGGCGGCTGTGAAATCCTGTCCCGCACGGGTGGCGGAACAGTGGATGATAATCGTGTCTCTCATTACAGCGTCCTCCTTTCTTGTTGGTTGCGGCTTGTGTAGATGGCGAATCCGAAAGCGATGGCTTCGTCTTCCGACAGTTGGCGGTAATATTGCCGGTTCACCGGATGCTGGACCGGGATGCAGGGGGATTGTACAGGCGGGACAGGCCGATGATGGGACGACTGCGGTAAGGGTTCTTTCATGATAAAAGCGTCTCCTCTGTGCTGGCGGACGCGTAAGTTGTGGAGGAGTAGTCGTTCCGGATAGCGCAACTGTAGTCTGAGCCAGTTTATGAATGCGGGATTCATGTGTTCTCCTTTGCTCATCGCCTGCATGGACGGGTAGGCGCGGAGTGTATTCCCACTTGCGTCCGTTACGGCGCAGGGAACACCCGAATACTTTGAACCCGTTTTTCCGGGAGGCCGCAATCCCATTCGGATGGCGTGCATTATGTTGTCATGTGCGTCACACCATTCGAGGTTCGACACGTGGTTGTTCAGCGTGTTTCCGTCGAGGTGGTTTACTTGCGGCAGATGTTTCGGGTTGGGAATGAACGCCTTAGCTACCAGACGATGCGTGTAGTATTTGGTGTAGATTCCTTTTTGCATGAGCTCTGTCTGCTCGTAGCCTTCTCCTGCGATCGTGGTGCAGAGAATCAGTTTCGACTTGCCTTTAAAACTCAACACCCGTCCATGGTCCGAGACCATGTAGTCGGGATTTTCTTCGATAAATCTCCAATTTTCCATACTTGATATTGGTAAACGTTAATAAAATTATATTCTGTTAAAAAACGGTCTGTTCTTTTGTCTCCGCGTGGAGAAACGGCGTTTCCTGCATTCCAAGAACGGCGTTTCCCGGTGTATAGAAACGGCGTGGACTGGATATGTTAAACGGCGTTTCTTCCTCCTCCGTGCGGGGTTCGAGCCTTTCGGCGCAATGGATAAGAAACTCCAATTCTTCCCGGCAGCCTTGAATGGCTTCTTGCAGGGAGTCTACATTGTACTGCCTGCAAAGGATTTCCCATTCTTCTCGTTCCTGCCGGTTCATTCTGTTCTCGTCTTTTCGGGTTCATCCTCAGCGTCGATGTCCAGAAAGTTTTCCGCATGGAACGTGCGCCATCCTTTTGCCTCGATGTCGTAGTAGACGACGAACGTGTTTTCCGGTCGTGGAATATAAGGTTGGTGGAAACTGTGTTCGTATCCGGTGAGTGTGCCGATGGCGTGGCGGAC
>OHLW01000883.1_pt1 | contig 9680 bp, 10 predicted proteins | sample 1569231 | NCBI WGS metagenome assembly OHLW01 (sample SAMEA3879544, study PRJEB24766) | human gut metagenome | biome: human-associated habitat; feature: feces | place: USA | collected 1985/1987
GGCAATGTGATCGCATTAAATAACCCGAAACGTCTAGCCGTTATCCAAGGGCTAAAAGATTGCATCGTGGCCGAGTCTGGAAACGTATTATTGATTTGTAAGAAGGATGACGAACAACGTATCAAACAATTCGTAGCCGACGCTAAAATCAAATACGGAAAAGAATACAACTAATTAAGAATTGAGAATTGAGAATTATCGGCAAGCGGTATTCATTCTCAATTCTCAATTTTCAACTTCTTAGCAAGATATCGTACAGGATACCACGCAGCTAAAAAGCCTATCGTTAATACCGTCACAAAGACTGTTATTATATCGACCGGGACTACACGTACCGGATAAGCCTCTATAATAAACGCTCCGGCAGCTTCCCCTAGTTTTATAAAGCCAAACTCTTGTTGTAGCAAGCAAAGCACAACCCCGATCAAGACTCCGATCAAAGCTCCAAAACCGGAGATCATCCAGCCTTCAAACAAGAAAATCCGACGGATCAGACTGTCATCAGCCCCCATATTACGCAGTGTGCTCACATCCTCCTGTTTCTCGATCATCAACATGGATAAAGAACCCACCACGTTGAATAAGGCGATCGCCAATATAAAAGTAAGGATCAAGAAGGTCATCCATTTCTCGACTTGCATCATCTTGAAAGAAGCCTCTTGTTGCTCAAAACGGTCTTGCACGATATATTGATCACCTAGGATACGTTGAATCTCTTTCTTTACCGGAGCGATATCCCCGCTATCTTTCACCTTCAATTCCACCGCTGTCACTTCTTTATCATAATTAAATAAAGAACGGGCCAATGACAAAGGCACGATCATATATGAATCATCGTAAACCTGTTGGTCCGTACGAAAGACAGCACCGATATAAGCATATTCCAAATTGAAAGAAGAAGCCGGATTCGCCATGTTCACCTTCTCCTCCCGCTTCGGAGCGTAGATCTCCAGCGGAGAGACAAAGCCTGCGTTTATTCCTAGCGAGAAAGCCAATCCGATCCCCATATTCGCATAATTCGCCACCTCGTCATTCAGAAGGAACTTTCCATCGATCAAGATACTATCGATCTGCGCCAGTTTCTCATATTGCTCGTCTACACCTTTCAAGGTAGCTACACCCTGACGATCTCGATAACGGACCAAGGCATTGTCCTGCAATACCTCACTAAAACAAACAATGCCGGGCAATTCCCTCACCTTACGTATCTCTTCCGAGGTCGGGTCGAAAACCTTCCCTTTCCGGGGCATGATCTTCAACTCCGGATCAAAATTGCTGAAGAGAGAAGATACCAAATCGTTGAAACCATTATAGACCGACAAGGCGCATACTAAGGCGATCGTGGCGACAACAACCCCGCATACCGATACCATCGATATGATATTTATGGCATTGTGCGACTTCTTCGAAAAGAGATATCGCCGGGCTATATAGAACGGAAGATTCAAGGCTCCTCTGATTACTTATGCAAAAGATTGTCGATATTCTCGATATAATCCAATGAATCGTCTATAAAGAAGCTCAATTCAGGAATCTTACGAACCTGCAAACGAATACGTTGCCCCAAATCAAAACGGATCGCTTTCGTATTGCTCCGTATAGCCTCCAATAGCTCTTGCGATTTATCCGACGGGAAAATGCTTAAATAAGCTCTCGCCACACTTAAATCAGGACTTACACGAACTACGCTGACAGAGACCAATACGCCATGCATTCCTTGCGTCTGCTTCTGAAATATATCACTCAACTCCTTCTGAAGAAGGCGTTCGATCTTTTGTAATCTAGTACTTTCCATACGCTTTATTATTTACTTTTTCCAGATCATCGTCAAGCCGTCACGTAAAGGGAGGATCACCTTCTCTACCCGATCGTCTTGCTTAACCTTTTCATTAAAAACCAGTATTCCCTTCGTTTGTTTATCGGAAGGATGCACTTCTTCTACCACTTTACCGTCCCAAAGCGTATTATCCGCGAGAATCAAGCCGCCCGGACGGACCATCGGGAATACCAAATCATAATACTCGGAATACAGGCGTTTGTCGGCATCGATAAAAACCATATCGAACGTCTCATCCAAACGGGGGATAATCTCCATCGCATCCCCAAAATGGACTTTTATCTTGTCCTTATGTAGCGAGCGGGAAAGATATTTCATGATAAAATCCTCCATCTCGTCATTGATCTCGATCGTATGGATCAACGCCCCCTCTTCCATGCCTTCCGCCATACACAAAGTGGCATAAGACGTATAAGTCCCGATCTCCAAGACTCTTCTCGGACGAATCATCCGGCAAAACATCTTCAATATCCTACCCTGCAAATGCCCGGATAGCATACGCGGACGGAGAAGGTTCACATTGGCGTCGCGATTCAACGCCGACAGCAAATCCCCTTCTTCATCTATATGAGAAAGAATATACGCATCAATCTCGCCCGTAAACATTCCTCTTACTCTTTAAAAGTAGGCAACTGATATTGCGTGCCGGCATCCAGCACCTTTCCTACGTTGTTAATCTCCAAAAAGCTGGTACCGCCACCTTCGCCGAAGCTACCGCTCAAATACGCTACCATATCGTTGCGAGTGATACGTCCGCTATGGATCAGCTGGTTCAACGCATCATAGAAATATCCCCTACGGCTGTCGTTGTACGGCTGATGAACCGCCCATACCCCATAAGAAAGACCCAACATACGCATCACACGAGGATTATAGCATATAGCGAACACAGTAGAGGTTCCGCGGAAAGCGGCCAGATAACGTGCCGTACGACCCGTGTAACTATCCGTGATAATCGCCTTCACATGTAATTTAGAAGAAGACTTAACAGCTTGTTTCGCCAAGAAAGAAGTTACGTCTAAATCATTCCCCTCGATCGGCACACGGATATCATTCGCGGAAAGCTTGGTCTTCTCGGCTTCACGAGCCACTTTCGTCATGGTCTGTACCGCCTCGATCGGATATTTTCCATAAGCCGTCTCACCGCTTAACATCAAAGCATCCGTACGATAATAAATAGCGTTGGCGATATCCGTAACCTCGGCACGAGTAGGACGAGGATTATTAATCATGGAATGAAGCATTTGCGTAGCCACGATAACCGGCTTCTTCACCTCCACGCATTTACGGATCAGCATACGCTGGATACCCGGGATCTTCTCGGCCGGAACCTCGATACCCAAGTCACCACGAGCGATCATAACGCCATAAGCCACTTCCAAAATCTCCTCGATATTGTCTACACCCTCTTGATTCTCTATCTTAGCGATAATCTTGATAGGGCTGTTACGCTCGTCCAAGATACGTTGGATATCCAATACGTCCTGTTTGTTGCGAACAAATGAGTGAGCGATAAAATCGAGATCATGATCGATCGCCCAAAGGATATTATTACGGTCTTTCTCAGTCAACGAAGGCAAATTGATACGTACGCCCGGCACATTCACGCTCTTGCGGCTACCTAGCGTAGCGTCATTCTGGATCTCGCAAAGCAAACAATCGCCGGATTTCCCGGTAACCTTCATTTCCAGATCACCATCATCGATAAGGATGTCGCTGCCAATCGCCAAGTCGTTCACGAAATTCTTATAGGACACACAAATACAATCATGCGAAGTTTCCTGATCGGGATTACCGATTACCTTCACGATCTCTCCAGTCTTGAAAGGGATCGGTTCCTTGTTTACCGTCGTAGTGGTACGTACTTCCGGCCCCTTTGTATCCATCAAGATACCGATACGGTCGGATACGGTACGGACGTTATTTACCACACGGGTCAACCCCTCTTCCATCATGTGAGCCGTATTCAGGCGCACCACATTCATTCCCGCTTTATATAACGCCTCAACGAACGCAACGTCGCAGCGCTGGTCGGAAACTGTAGCAACAATCTTCGTATGCTTTAACATATACCTTAAATTATTATAACCTAATTATTAATTCTATTTGATAACCTTCTAAACCTTCTATCACATAAACGATTCGATCGCCAACCGATACGAATCCAGCCCAAACCCAAGAATCACTCCCCTGCATGCCGCCGATATCATCGACACATGACGAAACGATTCACGGGCATGCACATTCGAGATATGCACTTCCACGACTGGCGTAGTAACCGCCTTGATAGCATCGTGCAACGCAATGGAAGTATGCGTATAAGCGCCGGCGTTCAACACGATACCGTCATATTCAAAACCCACCTCATGTATCTTGTTAATTATCTCTCCTTCCACATTACTTTGATAATAAGATATCTCACACTGAGGAAAGCGGGCACGTAACTCGCTCAAATAGTCCTCGAACGAGGCATTTCCGTATACTGTCGGTTCTCGCTTGCCCAACAGATTCAAATTAGGGCCATTGATGATCTGAATCTTCTTCATTCTTATTGTAAGTTTATTACCTTTGTACCGCCCGTTGAGGCCGGAATTATCCGGCAAAGGTAAGGATTTTATTTGACACATTCATAACGACATACCGACAATGCGACAAGGAAAAGATATAATAAACCGATATAACACCTATTTACGGTTAGAAAAATCGCTCTCAGCCAACTCCATCGACGCCTATTTGACAGATCTTGACAAATTGCTACGTTTCGCAGAGGATGAGAAAAAGGACGTTAAGGAGATCAGCTACGACGACTTGCAACAGTTCATCGCCCAATTACGTGACATCGGTATCCATCCCCGATCGCAAGCACGCATCATCTCTGGTATCAAATCGTTCTATCGTTTCTTATTGCTTGACAATTATATAACAAATGATCCGACCGAATTGTTAGAGTCTCCCAAGATCGGATTGAAGCTGCCGGAAGTATTAACCGTCAACGAGATAAATAGCATTCTCGACACGATAGACCTCACGCTTCCCGAGGGACAGCGGAACCGTGCGATGCTGGAGGTTTTATATAGTTGTGGACTGCGCGTATCGGAGCTTACTGGCCTGCGTTATTCGGATATATATCCCAAGGAAGGTTTCATCCGGGTAGAGGGTAAAGGAAGCAAACAACGGCTTGTTCCTATCTCCGAAGTTGCTTTGCGGGAAATTAAAAACTATCTGTATGACCGGAATTCGGTCGTGGTTAAAAAAGGCTTCGAGGATATTTTATTTCTAAGCCGGCGAGGAACGGCCCTCTCCCGTATCATGGTATTTCATATCATCAAGCAACAGACGGAGGCCGCCGGTATCCATAAAAACGTAAGTCCCCATACCTTCCGTCATTCTTTCGCCACCCACTTGCTGGAAGGCGGCGCCAACTTACGCGCTATCCAAGAGATGCTGGGGCATGAGAAAATCACCACCACCGAGATATATACACATATCGACCGGGAATTCCTTCGCAAAGAGATACTGGAACATCATCCGAGGAGTAGGCCAAGAACTTAAAAGAACCGATCATGCTCCGCTAGCAAAGCCCCAAGAATGTCATAAATTATTTATTTCCTCCTCTGACAAACCAGTATAACGCACGACCATTTCCATCGAAAGCCCATCAGACCGCATACGCCGAGCTGTTTCTAGACGTTCTTCCGCACGGCCTTCTTCCCAGCCTTCAAACTTAGCAGTGCTCAACACGTCATTCTGGATCATAATTGCATTCAGATGTTCGTCATAAGCATAACGTTCCTCGGGAGACATTGAGTAATAGCGTAATTTCTCTCGTGCCTCTTTCAAGCCAGGGGCTGTCGTTTCGGAAGTTATGATCGCATCTTTCAAGTATCGCACCCATTCCTCCAAGGGGGTCACGGCCACCTTATCAAACTCATTCACCCGAACCAATATATACTCCGGAAAGATCTCCGAAGGAAGACGCTTGACGATCGCACCCCTCTCCTTGGTATTTACCTGTAAATGATCATGGGTATGCACGCCGACAAATTGGTTCTACCCGTGATACAGATAATCGGTTCCTACGCCTATATCAAAATAAAGGATACTGATAGAATAGATCTTTTTCACCCCGGAATAGTCCTGCCCCAAATGAAGATGCTCGGTGACGGCCTTCGCCACGCTATAGAGCACACGTTCCAAATAATAAAGCTCGCGGGTATTCTGGATCTCGATAAGGATGATATCTCCCTTTGTGTTCTTAGCCTTGATATCCACCCGATTGAATTTATCATCAGCGTCCTGCTGGTTCCCCTCACTCTCCAATATCTCCTCAATCTTGATCTGCTCGCCCAAGAACACGGTAAGAAAGCCTTCTAGCACTCCGAAATTCGCTTTTTGCCGGAGTAGGCGTTTGATGGCCCAGTCGAAACGGATATATCGATCTTGTAATTCCTTCATATACTTCTCCTCTTTTTCTGTTTTCTTTTCCATAGTCATATCATGTTTTAGTTACCCCACTATTGGGTGGCTTCAAATGTACATAAAAAGATCCGGAATACAAGCTTATCCCATCTAAAAAGAAATGTCCTTCCTTTTGGATCCGTAAGTGAATAGCCAACGAACGGAATCGTAAGCGGTCGCAAAAGGGTATTCTTGTGCCGTTATAACTCTATTTTAACCTCATATTGTATCGGTTTAAACTATTTACCCAAAAACAAAAAACATGGATGTGGACAAATATAAAGACTACTCAATTCTTAGAAATGAGGATTCTGCACCAAATGGCCATCCGATGCTCTGTCGCACCACCTTCCGAATGCTGATCGCCGGGAGAGGCGCTATTGGTGAAATCAATCCACGCTTTATGATCATCTTCCGCCCATAAGTTCAAGGCCGTTCCCTTTACCTTTTTACTATCATACCGTTCCATAGAGGTTCCCAGTAAAACGGCGAAATTATGTTTATCGATCGAACGTTTATAACTCAACGTATTCTCCCAAAGAAGCTTCACGCCACGATTCATCGTTTGCTCCACCCTCGATTTCTCAGTCTTGACCATATAACACAAATAGCTAACAGGGAACCAATTTCTTTCGCCCCAAAAAGCCATATCCGTGGAGAGAGGGCTCTTAAACGTAAGACTCTCAAATACTTCTAATTCACCCCAAACAGAACCCACAAACTTAATCCCTCTACGGGAACGCTCTATCAATTCCCGGATATTATTCATCTCCGGAAGACGAATTAAATTAGGTTCAAAAATCTGACGCTTGAAAATGCGGTAGATCCTCCACATAGAAATGAATGTGACTATCTATCGGGAATGGCAGTTCTTGAAATAATGGTTTCATAGGCTTTATACTAAAGGTTTCAACCTCTCGATCAGTTCATCCCCAAGCGCCCGTTTATTCACGATATGTTCCTGCACGGCGGTAACAAACGGATTATTCATGAAATCTCCTCGAACACCCTCGAAATCCTGTTGTTTTTCTTTGCTGGAACCATCCACACCGAAACCAATCATAGAAGTCAAGGAGAATTCCTTACGGGCATCCTCATAAAGCATCTCATCCAAGCGGATCACACATTCTTGCCAACGACGAACCAGATCAATAATCTCTGCGGCGGAAATCGAACGGAGATCCACCCCATAATAACGTTCGATCATCTCGTACGCCCATGTCCATTCCAAGGAATAATAACGTCCGTGAACCAAACGGAAAAAGCATTCCACATCCTCTAAGGAAGCGATTTCCCCCTGTTCGATATCTTGCAACAAGGCTTCTAGCGGTTCCCTCGGGAGGATCAAGCCCGCCAAGTCCAACCATTCTCCGGAGCCTTTGGATTCCGTAGGGCGCAATTGCTCCCAGACCTCTTCCATAGAACAATAGGTCGTACCTTCCAAACGCTTGATTAACGAGTTACCAAAGAACTTATTAATTGCCATCCCATAAAAGTTCAACGCATTCCGGAGGGAGGAACCTTTTATACGAGTATTCTGATAATAATAAATCTCGGAAGTCTCTCCAACCAATGCCTGCAGGTTTTTCAAGATATCCACCGCTTTCAGCATCTTCTGGATCGTATAGGGACTCAATAGATTATAGTTAATCATATCCAAGCGATCCGGGTCCGTACGTTTATCACGTTTCGGCCATTTCTGGGCATCACGGATCGTACCTACGCTGCGAAGATTAATTCCCGGAACTAAGTAAGTCTCATCATCCTTCTCTATTAAATAGGAGAATGGAATATCGGAAGTATCGCTATGATGATGATGGCGGCCCATTACCAAAGAGAAAGCGCCAATACGAGCCGGCCAAAGAATATACGAGTCGCTGGTAGTCTTGGAGCCACGTTCCACGATCCCTTGATGGATCGGTCCCAGCTTATACATATGATTACTCTGGTTAGAGCCACTTCCCGCGTTCAAGAACGAATACATTCCCGCTATCAACAAACTACTCTTATGCATAGACACCGTAAACGGACCGGCGAATATAGCGCAAGCCTCCCCATTCTCGAAAGCGCAGTTGCTGAACAACAAGGAATCATGGGCCGAGAAGTTATGCGTCACTTGGCAAGCCTGTCCGATAAAGCAACGGATAATCTTAGCGGCATCCGCGATCTTGGCTCCCGAAGAGACAATGAAATCTTGCGCGATCACACTATCCCCGATAAATACCGGGGCCTCTCTCTTACTATTTACGGAACCATTTTCCAGACGTGCGCTATTCTCTATGGTCGCGTAATCACCAATCTTCACGTTACGGATCGTACCGGTATTGACAATCTTGACCTTATCGCCAACCGTTCCCTCCGTAGAGGCGATACCCTCCGTATAAGCGGTAATCATATCCCGCAAGCGTTCGATCAAGGCCGGACGATGACGGTACAATGCGATAATATAAGCCAATGAAGCCGACAGGCCATCGTAAATCGGAACCTCACGCCCGTCTCATTCAAGACCGACACCTCGACATTATTCCCGAACGTAGCCTTGCCTTCCACCAACATAACATTTATATTCTGGATAAAGCAGTCATCACCGATCTGGTAATTAGCGATATAATTCTGTACGTTCTCGATCAGCACATTATCCCCCAACGTACAATTATGTAGGGTAACATGACGAAGCCCGCTATGCTTTACCAATCCTCCCGGCAGGGTAAAAATCTTACGAAAGGCTCCTAACTTAACCACTCCTGAAAAACGTACGTGGTTCACATATTCAATATCAAACACTTCTGGAACCCAAACTTGATTCCAATCATCGGCCCGGCAAGCCTGAGATCGCAAGGTGGCGATCTCATCCGGCCGCAAATTTCTCAAATGATTCATTGGTACTAATTTTGTAAGACTCTACTCTTCATCATATTGCTGAAAGAGGAAGTCATTGTAGGGGAAACGGGTGATATGGATTTGTTTAACCCGTTCATACAACATCTCTTTCAACGCCTCTATATTCGTACGTTCCTTGGCGGAGATAAAGATGCAATTATCTTGCAATTTTCCCATCCACGTACGTTTCAGTTCATCCAGATCGATATTCTCACGACCACGAGGGGTCAAATCATCTTCCTCTTTCGGGACAAAGGTAAATGCATCCACCTTATTGAAAACCATGATCATCGGTTTCTCGGTCTTATCGATCTCCGCCAACGTACGGTTCACGACCTCTATTTGCTCTTCAAAAGTCGGGTGTGAGATATCCACGATATGTACCAGCAAATCCGCCTCCCGTACCTCATCCAAGGTAGATTTAAAAGATTCCACCAGCTCGGTCGGTAACTTGCGGATAAATCCGACCGTATCCGAAAGCAAAAACGGCAGGTTGTCCAATACC
>OHLW01000888.1_pt1 | contig 9632 bp, 9 predicted proteins | sample 1569231 | NCBI WGS metagenome assembly OHLW01 (sample SAMEA3879544, study PRJEB24766) | human gut metagenome | biome: human-associated habitat; feature: feces | place: USA | collected 1985/1987
GTCTCTTATCTAATATTTGAACAACATCACTACCAAATATCCATTGTTTATTTTTGAACCAATCTTGCCAGTTATTATTTCCTTTATCTTCGTGATAGTTATCCATATAATCAAGTCTATTTTTCAAATCTTCTAAGATAGACTTTCTTTGTTTCAAATTGTAGGAATTATATAAATCTGGAATGTCAAGTTGAAGTTTTTCTATTAGAGATACTTTATCGTGATTATTGGGGAGTTTCTTATACAAGTCAATAATGCTATCTGTTAACTCCTCAGTCGGTATGAGTTCCATTATTTTTTCACTAGATGATATAGGTTCATTAGAAACTTTGAACTTATCTGGACTTGAATAATCTATCCTTTTTATATTGGTTAAAAAGTTATATAATTCATCAATTTCGTTTGCCCAAAAACACGCCTGCCAATTTTGAAATGGGTTACCTGTGTTTTCATTCATTTTATATATGTGCAATACAGAAACGATAGGTTCTCTAGTCGTTTCGTAAATCGTAACCTTTATTTTTTGCTTGCCGCTTGGGCACACTCGTAGAGTGAAACCATTTTTCTCTTTTAAATAACCACACATCATATTTTCAGGAAGAACTTCATCTGCATATCTTACTCTGGTTACACGAGAATTGTCAGTATTTTTGTATTCGTGTCTTTTACTCACATAAATGTTTTTTTCCTTTTTGTTATCATCATATTTGGGATTATAATCAAAATTGTCAGACATCTTTTACCTTCATTATTAAATAATATAACCATTATTTAGGTAAAAAAATACATTTTTGCAAGTATTTATGCACGCAAAAATCATAGTGTTGATTTTCGCAATTTGCGAAGAAGTTTCTTCACTTCTTCTGTCGGAATATACCTTGTCGGGTCGGTGTAGGAAAATCTGTGGCTGAAAACTTTACCATGATAGATATAGGCAATGTGGGTGGAACTGTCCCCATGCGATATTCGGTAATGAATTAAAGGAAAATCTATATAAACAAAGCCATTATCCCATAGTTTTATTAGGTTGCCGAGAGTTATTTTATCAATAGCATAGCCGTAATAAGGACATCCGAAGGAATTGATGACAAATCCTGTAAGCACAAAATTGGCACAAGGTTTTTCTTTTAACCTTTGCCGATTGTTATAAATCCATTCGCAATGACTTAAAAACCAAACTCTGTCTACTGTTTTCATCTCAAATCCTCATGGTATTGGTAAGTATATTGATTAAGCTTCAATTCCTATTTTTAATAGCTGGATAGTCGAATTATTCATATTTTTTCTTTTATATTTCAATGATTAGATTTTCATCAAAATTAGTTTTTTCATAATATTGCGTATATCCTAATGGATTACAAACGACACAGCATGTGCCAATCATGTAATTGCTTGCCATATGAATATGTCCGTGGCACCAAAGCTTAATATTTTGATTGTTTAGTATAAAATCTTCTAAATTGCTTGCAAAACAAGGGGCTGTTTCACTATTCTTATATATTTCAGGAATAGATCTGATACTTGGAGCATGATGAGTGATGACAACAATTTTTTTATCTGGAAATTTTTTACAGATATTTTCTATTGTGCTCAATGTTTTCTTAAAACTATTATAACAGTAATCAGGGGTAATATTACCTAATCGGTTAATGTCCTCTTTTTCATCAAATCCATTCGGGTTTAGTTTTCCATATTTAAAATCATTTAAGTATCTTGTGGCAAACCACATATACATATCTTGTTGGTCTTTATTCAATAGTTTGTAGTCTGTCCAAAGAGTTCCTCCAACAAAAACAATATCACCAACAATCTTGTATGAATCATCTAAAAATGAAATACTAGAACTTAAAGGATAGTTCTTTGTATATTGTCCTTTTAAATATTGTATAGAATGTCTGCTTTCATTATATATAATATGATTTCCGGCAACAAAAAGACCTCTTTTGATATTTTTATTTAGCCAATTACTTGTTTTATCAAGATATCCTGAAATATCTCCGCAGATAATAGTAAATGTTTCTTTATCTTTTAATTTGAAGGGATATTTGGAATTAACATCTATATGTAAATCAGAAATAATGCGTATTTTCATCATGTGTTCTCATTCAATGGTGGTACGGATATAGGTTTCTCTCTTATCCATTTGAAAAAACTTATCTGATAGAGAAAACCAATTAGGTTGAGTTGATAAATCAGGATAATATCGTTTAGATAATAGTTTTTTATCTTGTTCAGGGTTGATAACAAAAATAACAGGAATATTTTTTCGTCTTAAATGTAAAAAACTTCTTAATGCATAAGTATCATTTCTATGATATGTCGGTATATAGAGCAACCAATCATCTGTGTAATATTGGGAGCGATTTTCTTGTTTTGTTAAAAATTCAGTCTGATTATATTCATGTTTGATAATAGGAAAAGGATGAATTTCAAACATTCTGTTTTCCCAAGGATGCCCTCCATAGTTGGCTTGCAGTTTCCACCACTTAAATTGAATAGGATCATTATGGTCTATATCGGCTAGGATTCCACAAGGATCACCATAAGAAGAATGAAATAAAGACCTTCCGTCCATGAATCTTTTAGCTACATCTAAATCAGTCATATCTATTATATTAGTAGGCGTTTCATCAGGATTCCATATACTATGTAAACAGCCTTTTTCATCACACAAAGCAAGTATTGCCTCCTTAACAATATGAAAATAGCCATTAAGAGTTAGATTATGAATTGGTTGGGGAATTATTCCTTTGGCTTGTTTTTTTAATTCTTTACATATTTCTTGACGTTCTTTATCTGATAGCATAAAAGAAACTCGTTGTTTTCCAATGCTTAATTTCAAAAAATCTTTTCTGTAAGACATAATTTTCTCCTCAAATCTTCACATTTTCCACGGCGTTGGCAAGCATTTGGTCGTTATAGTTAAAATAATGCTGCGTGGTGCTGATGTTTTTATGATTGGCCAATTTCTGCACAATACAGATATTCACGCCTGAATTAACCAGTTTGGAAACAAACAGATGCCGTCCCAAGTGGCTCGCGCCCTGAATGTTAAATTTCCGGTAAACCGAAGCAAACAAACGGCTGATACTGGCGCGGTTGTAGGGCTTATTGAGCTTTTGGCTCGTAAATAAATAAGTTTCCGGTGTCAGTCTACCTTTCCATTTCCGCTGTAAATACTTCAAATATTCGCAAAATTCCTTTTTCAGCTGGCTGTTCATATAGTAGGAACATTTGTTTTTGCCTTTGTTCTTGTCGTAATCCAGGCAAATCACGTCTTTGATTTTAAGATTATCGGTAAAAACGTCTTTAACCTGCAGGTAAGCAAAATTGATAGAACGCATACCATTTAAGGAACAAAGAAACATCATGCGGATTTGTTCGGCATGCTTCATTCCGCTGATATAAGTCAGAATATCTTTGATTTTCTTATCATCCACAAAAACGTCATTAGTCATCTTATTTTCCTTTCACAACCGCCTGATAAAACACTTTATAACTCAACCCTTGGGGCAAAATCCCGATACCGCCCTGGCATTGCCAACCGTCCCGAAGATAAACGTTCACATATTCTACCAGCTTGTCTATGCTTTCGCTGCAAATAACATCATATTCCATAACGGCCTCCTAGTATTCATCAGCATACATAACGGTCAAAACACGATTGGTAAGCTCCGGATCGGCAGCATCCGGTGAGGCAAATTCAAAATTGCGGTCATAGTAATCAATCTTCCAGAAAATCTTCTTGCCCTTAAAATCAAAAGCCCCGAAATCCCTCTCACCATACGGATCATCGCCTTCGTTGAAATCCTTAAAAGTCCGCACTTTGTTAAGAATTGCCGCAACGTCCTGCGGCATATTGGCATGGATACCGGTGGTTAAAACAAATGTTCCGAGCGCAGGATTGGCTCTGAAAGCATCGTTTAACGCGGCAATTCGGGCAGCATTACTCATCGCTCTTCTCTTCCAACAAACGGACGCAGAGATAATCGGTTAAGCCTTCCTGTTCGGCGGCATAATCCCAAATGGTTTTACCGTGCTTGTTTTTGATATTCGGATCGGCGCCGTTATCAATCATAAAATCCAAAACACGAAGTCGCATCATAGCCTGCGGATGTTTCACGATATAAACAAACGCTGTGTTGCCGAATTTATCCTGCGCGTTGATATCCGCTCCGGCCTTGAGCAAAACCGATAATGTCTGTGGCGAACTGCGGTGCTTGGCTGCAATGATAAAAGGCGTTTCCTCATACTGATTACGGGAGTTGACATCACCGCCGGCGGCCAGAAACGTTTCAATAGCTTCCAGTTCATAAAATTCCCGACATGCCCACATAAAAGGCGTCCAACCGTGCTTGTTATAAGGAGCATTAACATCCGCACCGGTATTGAGTTTGGCTTTAATCCGCTCCCAATCCATAGCATAAAGTGCTTGCATTAAATTGTCACTATCCATTTGAATCTCCATCAAAATCAACCAAGGTTTAAAGATGGCACCCGGGTTACCATGCCGGGATTCTCAAGTCAAGCACTTTTTTTAACATTTTTCATGTTAATGCTTTGATTCATCATCATTTATTTTAAATTCAACGGGTTGGAAAATGCAAAAAATCAATAAATACCTTTATAAAGTATAAGGATTTAATATGAAGGTGTTGATTGAAACGATAACCAGCCGCAGGGGATATAAAAACTTTGCCGATGAGGCGGAATTGGACGACTTTCTGGCGCATAACCATAACAAAATCACTGGTTATCAGATTTTACAGGAAGATGAGGATGCTGTTATTCGTAGCGATTTACAGGATTTTGCCGGAGATTGTAAAAGTTTAATGATGAAGATTTATCAGTATTGGCTTAATAATCTTCATCAAAACAAAAGATATAGAAAACTAACCCTTGCAGCCCAAAGTTTACTAAATGCCATGGTCTATATTGAAGAGTGCTTGAAATGAAATCAGTTCTTATATAAAACAGCACCATTATCAAGCAAAAGATTGGCAATATCGGGCTCTATACGCTCCAAAGCCAGCATTAATGCGGTTTTGCCTTGACAATTAATCCAATTGACATCACAGCCCTTATCAATCAACATTTGCAACACGTCTAATTTTGTTTCACCATCCATATTTTCGTTCAAAATCACAGACATAATAGCATTGTAACCGAAAATATCCGTTCTGTTGATTTCGCTGCCTTGTGTAAGCAGATATTCCATGGGTTCTTTATCGGAGCAAAAATAACAGGCCACAAGAAACAAACTGGCACGGCGGTGGTTGATTGGCATATTGATATTAAAATTTTCCGTTTTGAGTAATTCCTTTAATGCATTAACATCATCAATATCTAGTTCATCTGTGCATTCTGTCTGATCAATCGGATTAACCGGCATATTTTGTAATCTCGTTTCCAGTTTCTTTATTTTCTCTTGTATTTCAGCTGCTTGGTCAATAGGGATAAATCTGGAGTAGCATTCGTTCTCTGAATTATAAATCAACATAAAAATCTCCTTTGTCTTTTTGTTACAAAGATATTTATCCGGCAAATTCCCCATTTGTTGTTTGCAAAAAAATACCCTGCAACCAATCGGCTACAGGGCATTTTGCGCTACGGATTAAATACTAAAACTTATATTTAGCATTAATCAAGCCTGTATGGTCTTGGTAGTCCTGACGGAATTTACCTTCATAACCAAGCGAAAGTTCGACGTTATCGTTAACTTCCGCAGTTACGCCGACACCAAATTCCATACCGAAACGATCAAGAGCTTCGCCTTCAACCGCATAAGCCGAACCGTTGGCCAAGGTTACGACCGAATTAACGTCATCGTTAAACAGGTCATAAGTTGCGGCAATACGGGCTTCCGGCTTAATCAACATACCGTTGGACAATTCCCAAGACTTGCTAACTTTTGCTCCGATGACGCCGGTCAGGATATCGCTGTCGTTGCCGGAGACTTTCTGGTCGGCAGAATCTTTGTAAGCATCCTGTTTGATGTGAACATAACGCAATCCAACCTCGGGTGTAAAGCCTAAGCCTTTAACCTGCATGTCATAACCGGTCATAGCCTGTAAACCAAAGGTTTCAACATCATAGTCAGCTTTGACGCCAACGCCGGCAACACTCTTGTCTTCGGAGTAATCAGACCAGCCGTATGTTGCAATACCGTTGATATACCAGTTGGACGGTTTGTATTCACCGTACAAAATTGCGGTATGGGTATCAACATCGGTTGAACGCATAAAGCCGTCAATGTCGGTATTGGTATAAGCATAACCAATACCAACCTTCGTATCATCAGTTACGAACTTCTCGGCACCGAATGCGACACCGGCAGAATCTGCGTCAAATCCTTTGGCCTTGGATGTATCGTCCAGTTTGGATTTGTTAAACATTCCCTGAACCCACATGGCCGCGCGTTCAAAAATGTTATCGCCGGAAGACATACCTTCACCGCCGGTTGAGATTGAGCCGCCGGTTAAACGTGTGCTGACCGCTCCGAATACCTGATTAGCCGTTTCAGTCTGGGTTTTCTGCACCATCGGCGCAACTTCCGGAGCAACCGCAGTTAAAGCAGCCACATAAGCCTGTTCGTTATTCTGCGACAAATCGTTCAAGGCCGACGCAACCGCTTTGGCATTAGCGCTTGCTGTTGATGATTGTACCAGCGTATCCCAAGCTTCCGCAGTTGATGCATTGTTGGCCGAACCGCCGGCGTCTGCCACGACATCGGAAGCTGAGTTTTCATAGGTAATGTCAAAATTCTTACCGTCTTCCGAGGTTACCTTATAACGGTTATTGGAAATCTCATTGGTAAAGTGATTGTCTACATTGCCTTTCAGCAAAGCCACATCTTCCAAAGTCTGGCCGATTTCCATTTTCTTGGTAATGTTCAGCGCCAGTTTGGATCCTTCTTTGCCGGTAATGTTTGCTGCTTGCAGAGAACCGTTACCGCCGTCGGCAATTTCCAGCTTCAGCGTTGAACCGGAATTAAATGTTGCGTCGCCGTCAATAACCGCATTATTCAACCCGACGTTCATAACGCCGCCGTTTGTCATATTGACATCACCGGTAATCTTTCCGCTGTTTGAATTAAAGTTAATTGTTCCGTTGCCGTTCAGGCTGGTATCCAAAGTTCCGGCAATATTCAAAATTGCCGCGGAACCAAGCTGAGCCGTTGTCGGAGTTTGATCGTTTCCGCCATAGATTCCCAGGGTGCTGCCTTCGGCAATATTGATTGTACCGCCGTTAATATTAACGTTTTTACTGCTGGAAATCTCAGCCTGTTTACCGGTAACGTTGATTGTACCGCCGTTGATATTCAAATCATACGCCGGATAATCATCGGGCTTGTAATCAGCAATATTGTTAAGAATGGTATCAGCGCCCTTCATATTGATGGTACCGCCGGTGATATTAAATTCTTTACGGGCATATAATCCGGTTTCAACAGATGTATCATCACCCATAAGGTTAATCTCACCACCGGAAATGTTGATATTTCCGTCCCAAGCATTCATTTCCGTATTGGTCAGCTGCATTTTTCCGCCGCTGATATTCAGATTCTCAAATCCGTCTGATGAAACATTGGTGTGAATAAACTCACCACCTTTAATGTTAAGGTTTTTGATGCCGATTTCACCACTAGGCTCTTTTTCCTCAAAAGCATCTTTTATTTCCTGAATTGTACCGCCTTCAAGATTAACATTACCGTTTTGAGCCATAAATTCGGTATCGGTGATTGTTCCGTTTTTAATGGTAATACTCCCATGTTCAGATAAAATAGTTCCTCCGTCGGAAGTATACGAGCCGCCGTCAATAATGATTTCTCCGGCTGCACTTAAGTAGGAATCTTTCAAAGTAACTTCAGAGTTTTCCAGTGTAAGATTACCATCAGCCCAAACGCCGTAGTTATCCGGTGCTTCAGTAGAAGAGGTTGAACTGAGATTCGTATCTTTAATGGTAATGTTGCCGTTGGCTTCCAAATCCGAATCATTCATGGTTACGGTTGCACCGTCCAACAATATATTGGAGTTATTGGGCTGGTCATCGGCATCATTTCCGGCTTCCAAAACGCTGTTTTTCAAATCCAGGCCGCCTAAAACCGTAATATCTTGTTCGGTTTTGATATTAGAAGTTTCAATATTTAATGAACCTTCTTTTTCTACTTTGATTGATTTGTAGTAATATGGTTCTTCATCTATTCCCTGATTGCTGATCGGGGTTTGAGAATCTACAATCAAATCTTCTCTTACCTGAGCAAAAGCATTATTGGCGGAAACTAAAGCCACTAATGCCGTTGTAATTAAAAGTTTATTTTTCATACGATTAAACATCCTTTTTCTAACTAGTTAAAGAAAAACCCGCTTTTCTTTGAAAGGCGGGCGGATGTTCAGAAACCGTATACTAACAAACGGCTCGGCTTATTTGGCTGAGCCTTATTCACCGACATCCGTCCATTAGACAAGAAGTCGGCACAGTTTTTAAGTCGTGTGCACACGACTGTTAGTATTTTCAAGGGTTTCTGACGCCCTAAGCAGTTTCCCGCTCGGATATACTTTATAAAGCAAATGAGTTAGAATCAAGTTAAATCATCAAAAACCCTCTGGAATTTTTAGAAATAAGCCTTTATAATGCTTTTTATAAGAGGTTGAAATTTATGTTAAAACTGTTTGCTATATTATTTTTGCTCAGCGGCTGCAGCAGTATTGCCGTTCCACCGGCGTATGTTTATAAAGAAATCCCGACAAGAGACTTTACGCTTGTCAGCTGGCAAAAAATAACCGAACCGTTCGGTATTTACAAAATATACATTGAAGGAGACGGTTATGCTTTTAATGCGCATGGCCGCGCCACGCAAGACCCGACACCTAAGGGAATATTCATGCGGGAATTGGCCTTTGGGGACGATTCTCCTAATGTCGTTTATCTTGCCAGACCATGCCAATACATTAAGAGTCCGATTTGTTCCAAACGTCATTGGACAACCGCTCGTTTTGCACCGGAAGTTATTAACGCCGAATATGAGGCAATTAAAAATATTGTCGGTAACAATCCGGTCATTTTGGTAGGATTTTCCGGTGGTGCACAGATTGCCGGACTGGCGGCAACTGCCAAACCGGGGCTGAATGTCAAAAAAATTATCACCATTGCCGGAAATCTCGACCACTTGGCATGGACACAATATCATAATCTGCCGCCGCTTAATGAATCAATGAATTTGGAAAGCTACCGCAAACAGTTCGCTAAAATTCCACAAATCCACTATGTCGGCAGTAACGATGAAGTCATGCCGCCGTTATTGGTGCGTGATTTTGTCGGTAAAGACACGAGGGTTTTTGAGGTTAGGGGCGCAACCCACAATTCCGGCTGGGAAGAAATTTATTCTCAAATCCGGAATGAAAAGTGATTTTCGGGTAATTAACGGATAAATATCTATGTAGCAAACAGCTATAAATCTCATCATATTAATTTGTCTTTAGAGGGAATGCCTAAATTGCATTCCTTTTTTATTGAAAGAATCAAACTTCTCTCAACTGATTTATTTTCCTTCTATTTTAAGGGAGAAACAAAGGAACTATTGTTAAATTCCCGTCTATTATAATAGCTATTTTATTTTCTATTATAATACT
>OHLW01000909.1_pt1 | contig 9412 bp, 8 predicted proteins | sample 1569231 | NCBI WGS metagenome assembly OHLW01 (sample SAMEA3879544, study PRJEB24766) | human gut metagenome | biome: human-associated habitat; feature: feces | place: USA | collected 1985/1987
CCCTTCCGGTATATGGAACGGAAACAGCTTAGGCAAACAAATGACCTTATCGCTCGATGGCGCATGTATCGAAGAAAACGTCGCTCGCTATTACAAGCCTATCGCAGAAAGCAAGATTCCCGAAGGAGAATTCATATACCCCCTCCCTCGACTGAGTAACGGATTGCACACACTTACATTCAAAGTATTCGACACCTTAGGAAATTCATCGGAAGTAACCATAGCTTTCGAAGTCAAAGAGAACAGCGAAACATATACTATCTCCCTTGAAGAAGAACCGGCGACCGAAAGAGCGACAATCTCGTGTCAGGACCAAAACGGGAACGACGTCACAGAATCGAAACATACCCGAATCTCTGTTACTAACACCTTAGGCGAAGAAATCTGGTCGTATGAAACGACCGAGAATAACCCGTTCCCCTTGACCTGGAATCTCCAAGACAACAACGGAAAAAGAGTATCCGCCGGTCAATACTATTGCAAGGGTTATTTCGAAACATCTGCCGGGACAATCGTTACACCCGCTAAAAAAATCGTGGTTATCACGCAATAATCCCCACGATTCTCTGTTTATTATATACATGTAATTCGTAATGTCAGCAAAGATGAAAAGACTGTCTTTTTATATTATAACAATTATTCTTGTATCGCTATTCTTGCCGGTATATGCCCTTGCAGCCAACGGAAATTCGACCAAGAATGAATTCAACCCTATCAATACAGGAGTCACTTCGCTAAGCATAACTCCCGATTCTCGTGGAGCATCGATGGGTGACTTAGGTGTCGCCACCGACCCCGATGCAAACTCTCAATTCTGGAACCCTTCCAAATATGCTTTCGCTTACAGCCAAGCAGGTGTATCTCTATCGTACACACCGTGGTTACGCAAACTGGTAAACGACATCTATTTGGCCTATTTAGCGGGGTATTGGAAATTGGGAAGCAGCGATTTACAGGCATTAAGTGCCTCTTTACGCTATTTTTCATTGGGAGAAATCGTACTCACCGATAATCAAGGAAACGCACAAAATAGCATAACCCCTTATGAAATGGCTTTCGATGTAGGATATTCCCGCAAATTGTCCGATAAATTTTCTATGGGTGTCGTATTCCGTTACATTTATTCCGACTTAGGGTTTCATTATGACGAATCGAGTGTTTCCGATGCATCGGGTGCATCGGCCTTCGCTGCCGATATATCGGGATACTACACGACTTATCCCATCATAGGTCGTAACGAATGCCAATGGTCTTTGGGTTTCAATATCTCCAACATCGGAACCAAAGTATCTTATGACGGAGGTAATGAAAACGCATTCCTACCTACTAATTTGAAAATAGGTACATCGTTTCTTTTTCCATTAGCCGAATATAACACACTATCGTTGAACCTCGATCTCAACAAATTATTAGTTCCTTCTACCCCCCAAGTTTCCAATTACGAAACAGAAGAAGAGTATGAAGAAGCCAAAGAGAAATGGCAAAATACCTCACCTATATCCGGTATATTCAAATCGTTTACCGATGCTCCGGGAGGATTCAAAGAGGAGCTTCGAGAAATAAACTTCTCGATAGGAGCCGAATATTCTTACAATCAACAATTCTTCCTGAGAGCCGGATACTTTAACGAAAACAAATACAAAGGAAACCGCAAATATTTTTCTTTCGGAGCCGGATTTTCCTTGAACGTATTGAAAATAGATGCGGCATATATGGTGGCAACAGCACAAACAAGTCCTTTGGATCAAACACTTCGTTTCACCCTCTCGTTCGACATGGACGGGCTTAAAGACCTTCTGGGAAGACGATGAAAACACGTATAGGTTTCGGATTCGATGTCCACAAATTGGTCGAAGGACGGGAATTATGGTTAGGAGGAATACGTATCGAGCACACCCTCGGACTCCTGGGACACTCCGATGCAGATGTTCTTATCCATGCCTTATGCGATGCCCTGCTCGGAGCGGCGAACATGCGTGACATAGGATTTCACTTCCCCGATACGGCCAACGAATATAAAAACATAGACAGCAAGATTTTACTAAAAAAGACCGTGGAGCTCATTCGAGAAAAAGGATTTTCGATAGGAAATGCCGACATAACGGTCTGTGCCGAACGCCCTAAACTCAACCCACATATTCCTCTCATGCAAAAAACACTTTCAGAATGTATGGGCATCGATCTTGAAGATATATCCATTAAAGCCACTACTACCGAAAAATTAGGCTTTACAGGAAGAGAGGAAGGAATTTCTGCTTATGCCGTAGTACTTTTGGAAAAATAACGAAGAGAAAGCCGTAAAATCAACAGCTTTCTCTTCTCTTTTCTGCGATTTTTTTTAACCAAACAATTCTCAGAAAAAAGGGCTATGACCCAATAAGTAGCCCACAAGTTCAATTCATGGTCTTTTCGCAGAAAATAAACAGGAAAATCCCCTCTTTCGTAATCTCGTCTAAACGAAATAGACTCACGAAACTTTAAAATAAAAAAGCGTGAGCCTGATAGTTTATCCTATTCGAGGTTCAGCAAAACCTTTGGTGGATAAACAACCAGCCCACGCTTGTCCATATAACAAGCGTAGGCGCTTAGTTGTCTATTACCCCACCATAAAAAGAATTTTGCTGATTCCGAATAGAGGTAATATTCTAAACGCTTATATTCCCAATATTTTTTCAAAGATACTCTTTTTCCCATGAGACGTCCAAAAACTCCCCGTTTTTTAACATTCTCAACAGATACGTTTTTATGAACAGATTGTACCTGGCTTCGTAAAAGTTCGCTATTTTTGCAATAGATGCGAAACAGGATACAACTCGACATAAAAATGAGCGAATACATTTTATTCGGTTTTCACCTTTCCGCATTTTTGCAGCAACACGAAACGCTATGGATTCTGACAAACGAGTATTGATAGGTATGAGCGGAGGTATAGACAGCTCTGCCGCATGCATGATATTACAAGAACAAGGGTACGAAGTAATCGGTCTCACCATGCGCATGTGGGATTTACCCCGACATTTCCCGAACGAAGGACAAACGATTCCTCAATTTGCCATAGAGGCCAAAGAACTGGCAGAGAAGATAGGAATAGAACACCACATTCTCGATGTAAGAGACGATTTCAAGAGAACGGTCATAAAAAGTTTTACCGACGAATATTTAAAAGGGAATACTCCCAACCCATGTGTTCTTTGCAATAAACAATTCAAATGGCATTACCTCTTGCAGGAAGCAGACCGGTTGAATTGCCAATGGGTCGCCACCGGACATTATGCTCGGATTTCACGGAAAAATAATCGCTTCATACTAAACAGGGGCGCCGATCCTAAAAAAGATCAATCTTACTTTTTGTGGAGACTCGGACAGCAGGAACTTGCCAGAACCATTTTCCCGTTAGGCGACATCACCAAAGAGGAAATAAAACAATACGTCGAGAAAAAAGGATTCCACGAAAAAGTCGAAAAAAAAGAGAGTATGGAAGTTTGTTTCATACCGGGAGACTATCGGGACTTTTTACGTGAACAACTTCCCGACTTAGACCGGGAAGTGACAGGAGGATATTTTATCGATGCCGCCGGACGGAAGCTCGGACAGCACAAAGGATTCCCATTCTATACCATAGGGCAGCGCAAAGGATTGGAGATAGCTTTGGGGAAGCCCATGTTCGTCACCCGCATAAATCCGATAAAAAACACGATACGGTTGGGAGAACGGTCGGAACTGCTCACCCGGAATATGGTTATTACCGATGTTATCGAAACCATACCCGGCATTCTGAATACATCGGAACCGGTCGACGTTCAAATTCGTTACCGCAGTGCGGCTATACCAGCGACCCTTCGCAAAGGAGAAACTCCTAACGAATGGATAGTCTGCTTTCAATCCGATGCTTCGGCGGTAACTCCGGGGCAATCGGCAGTCATTTACCAGAACGACTGTATTATCGGCGGTGGAATCATTGCCGATCAACGGTTATTAAAAAAGTATGCTCTATGATACGCCCGATACTGCTATTATCCTTTTTCATCGCTTTCACAGCCAATAATATAGCACAAGAGCAACAATACCGGATATGGTTCAACGACAAGCCCAAATCGGTTCACTCGGTCGATGAACCCGAGAAATTCTTATCGGAACAGGCTATCGCCCATCGGGAAAAACAGAATATTCCCATAGACTCCACCGATTTACCCATAGACCCCGTCCGATTAAAAAAACTTTCGGAACTCGGAGCCCGTATATTGGCCACATCGAAATGGCTGAACACCGCCACCATAGTATTGACCGATACAGCTGACTTATCGGCAATCGCCTCTCTGTCGTTCGTCAAAAAGCACAAAAGTTTAGGAGTAGCCGTACAACCAGTCTCTAACCTCAAAAAAAGACAGAAACAAATCGAATCGGAATCCGAGAATCCCTACGGAGATGCCACCCTGCAAATAGAGGTACACAACGGGGACGAATTACATCGAGCAGGATTCACCGGAAAAGGAATGACAATCGCCGTCATCGATGGAGGATTCCTCAACGCAGACCGCAACCCCAAGTTCGACCAAAATAAAATTGTCGGGAACCATGACTTCATAGACAAGAAAATGGATTTCATGCACGGAGATACACACGGTTCGTCCGTTCTATCGACCATGTTGGTCAAAGACAGTTCCGTCTTTATCGGTACAGCCCCCGATGCCGCATACTGGCTCTTGCGCTCGGAAGATACCAATACGGAATATCCGGCAGAAGAAGATTATTGGGTGGCGGCTCTCGAATATGCCGACAGCATAGGAGCCGATGTGATAACCTCTTCTCTCGGTTACTCCGAATTCGACGATTCCCGGTTCAATCACACATGGGATCAACTTGACGGCAAATCGGCTTTTATTTCCCAAGCAGCCGCTATGGGAGTACAAAAAGGATTGCTCATCGTGGTAAGTGCAGGGAACGACTGGGGAAAGATAACTGTTCCGGGCGATGTCGATGGCGTTCTCACGGTAGGAGCAGTTTCACCCAACCTGAAACCTGCATATTTCTCCGGCAGGGGATTTACGGCCGACGGCCGCATTAAGCCCGATATCATGGGAATCGGGGCTACCGCCGCAACAATAACACCCGAAGGAAACACGGCATGGAAAGACGGGACCTCATTTTCCGCGCCGATAATAGCAGGACTTACAGCCTGTCTGCGACAAGCTCTTCCCGACCTTTCTGCACAGGAAATCGTCGGACTCATCAAAAATAACAGTTCGCAATCTTTAACGCCCGATTCCGTCATGGGATACGGCATACCCGATTTCTATGCAGCCTATCGTCAAGGAACGGGAATCGAACCCTCCCTAAAAGGGGATATTCCTCTACAAATCATTTACAGGGAAGAAATCCCCGTCATAAAAATAAAAAGGCTACCGATCGGCGAGACCTCGATTACCCTCCACATATACACCTTGGAAGGCGTTATTATACAAGAGTATAATGTTTCGGAAAATTCCGAAACGCCCTTGTACACATTGAAAAAAGGGATATATATACTGGCAGCCCGCTGTCAATCAAATTATTGGACTCAAAAAATACAACGGTTATGACCTCCGGGAGAAAAGAATTTTCACTACTCGAACTAAATGCTTGCGTGCGCAATACCCTACAAGAGTCTTTGCCGGAACGGTATTGGGTACGCGCCGAAATCAGCGAGGCGAGAATACACCCTTCCGGTCACTGTTATTTGGAACTGATCGAGAAAGAAGAACAATCCGGGAAAACCGTAGCCAAAGCCAGAGCCACCATTTGGGCGACGACATTCCGATTATTGCAACCGTGGTTCGAGCAGTCGACCGGACAACTGTTCACATCGGGTATCAAAATTCTCATACAAGTCAGTATCTCCTTTCACGAGCTATACGGTTATAACCTGACCGTGCACGATATCGATCCCGCTTATACGTTGGGAGATGCGACTCGTCGTCGAGCCGCCATACTGCAACAACTCCGAGAAGAAGGAGTAGCCGACATGAACAAAGAGCTCACATGGCCGATACTGCCGCAACGTATAGCGGTCATATCTTCTCCGTCGGCCGCCGGCTATGGCGACTTTATGAATCAAATACAAAACAATTCTTACGGATACAAAATATATACCGCTCTCTTCCCGGCGGCCATGCAAGGCGACCAAACAGAACAATCTATCATTCATGCTCTCGACCGAATCAACCGGCACGAAGAGTTGTTCGATGGTGTCGTCATCATTCGGGGAGGAGGAGCGACGTCCGACTTGAATAGTTTCGACAGTTATCCTCTGGCCGTCAATGTAGCTCAATTCCCACTACCTGTCATTACCGGTATCGGGCACGAACGAGACGACACCGTCATCGACATGGTAGCCAACACACGGGTAAAAACCCCTACGGCGGCAGCCGAATGGATTATCGCTCGTATGCACGAAGCCGACACATATGCCGTCAATCTGTCTCACACGATCAGCTCAGAAGTCCGTAGTCGAATCGACCGGGAAAAGCAGACGATACAACGCGCAACCTCCGCACTTCCACTGTTCATCGAACGGCTGATACTCGGAGAAAAACATAAAACCGGGTTGTTAACCCAACAAATCAAACTCGCTTTACGAGCCGTTATCGATGCGGAAAAGAACAAGCTCGACCATACGGAAAAGACTGTCCGGCTATTGTCTCCCCAGTCACTACTCGAACGAGGATATAGCCTGACCCTCCACGACAACCGGGTCGTTAAAAGTGTCGCAGAGCTATCTCCCGGAGACACGATAGAGACTATCTTTGCCGATGGCAAAACGACAAGCCGGATAGAAAAAACAGAACCTTCGAAAACAAAATAAAAAATATATATGGCTAAAAAAACGACTCTCTCCTACTCGGATGCAATAGCCGAATTGGAAACGATTGTAAACAAATTACAAAACAACGAATACGAAATAGACGAGCTGCAAAAATGCACGACACGTTCGCTCGAATTATTGAAATTCTGCAAATCCAAATTATTCGAGACCGACGAAGCTCTCCAAAAAATATTGGCCGAGTTGAACGATTAAACAGAATATATAAATGGCTCTTAACACCCACAATATAATATATGCCGGTTTATATATCCAAAAACAAAAAAAATGTTTAATTTTGCCGAGTTTTCAACTATATGAATATGTCCGAAAGAAAAGTCCGAGTGCGTTTCGCACCAAGCCCCACGGGAGCATTACATATTGGCGGGGTTCGTACCGCTCTCTATAACTATTTGTTTGCCAAGCAAAATCACGGAGATATGATCTTCCGTATCGAAGACACCGACTCTCAACGTTTCGTGCCGGGAGCCGAAGCATACATTATCGAAGCCCTCGAATGGTTGGGAATCAAGTTCGACGAAGGGGTAAGCTACGGCGGAAATTATGGACCTTACCGGCAATCGGAACGAAAAGACATTTATCGTAAATATGTAAATCAACTGCTCGATGCAGGAAAAGCCTACATCGCATTCGATACTCCCGCCGAATTGGAAGCCAAGCGAAACGAAATCGCCAACTTCCAATACGACGCCTCCACTCGCATGCAAATGCGAAACTCGCTGACAATGGACAAAGAGGAAGTAGATTCCCTCATCGCACAAGGACAACAATATGTCGTAAGATTCAAAATAGAGCCGGGCGAAGACATCGTAGTCGACGACCTTATCAGAGGAGAAGTGACCATCAACTCGTCCATTCTCGACGACAAAGTGCTATACAAATCGGCAGACAATCTGCCCACCTATCACTTGGCGAATATCGTCGACGACCATCTAATGCTTGTCTCCCACGTAATCCGTGGAGAAGAGTGGTTGCCCTCGGCTCCGTTGCACGTATTGCTCTACCGGGCTTTCGGTTGGGAAGACACCATGCCGCGGTTCGCCCATTTGCCCCTGTTATTGAAACCCGACGGTAAAGGCAAGTTAAGCAAACGAGACGGCGACCGGTTGGGATTTCCCGTATTCCCGCTCGAATGGCACGACCCCAAAACAGGCGAAGTATCCTCAGGATATCGCGAGTCGGGCTACCTGCCCGAAGCCGTGGTTAATTTCCTCGCCCTGTTAGGTTGGAATCCCGGTAACGATCAGGAAATCATGTCGATGGACGAACTTATCGAACTCTTCTCTCTCGAAAAATGTAGCAAAAGCGGGGCTAAGTTCGATTATGAAAAAGGGAAATGGTTTAACCACAAATACATACAAGAGAAAAGCAACGAAGAGCTCACCGAGTTATTCATGCCTATTCTCGAAGAAAAAGGCATAAAAGCCGATAAATCCACCGTCGCCCGTATCATAGGCCTTGTAAAGGGTCGCGTAAGTTTCATAAAAGAATTGTGGGATCAAGCAGCTTTCTTTTTTGTCGCACCGACTACCTACGAAGAGAAATCGGTAAAAAAACGCTGGAAAGAAGAGACCCCCGCTCAAATGCGCGAACTCATCGAAATATTGCGCAATATGGACGACTTCTCGTCTGCCCCGGCCGAAAAAGTCGTATTAGGTTGGATCGAACAGAACGGTTACCATTTGGGTAACGTCATGAATGCTTTCCGTTTGGCCGTAGTTGGGGAATGTAAAGGGCCTCACATGTTCGACATTACGGAAATCATGGGCAAAGAAGAGACTATCAAGCGTATCGAGCGGGCTATCGAATATTTAGGTTAATGAAATACAGACAGCCACATACACTGCTTTTGATTACTCTCCTTGCTGCGCTGTTTCCTGCAAAGGCTCAGCAAATAGCTTGGAGCGTAGATATGACCGGATTTTTCGACAATCGGGAATTCGGTTATTCCAAAGCACAGTCCCAAACTTTTTTCGGGACACGCTTGTCTCCCGAAATCGGTATCAGAATAGGACATAGCACGATCATGGCAGGAGCCTCATGGGTACAACCCATCGACGGATCCACTCGCGAGGCCAAAGTGCACCCCACGGTCTATTACCGTTACGACACCTCCAAATTCCGAATGTCGTTGGGTATGTTTCCCCGTACCCAATTAATCGAAAACGTACCGGCAATCTTGCAATACGATTCTCTCACCTACTTCCGTCCCAACATAGCTGGCGCATTATTCCAGTATATACATACCAAAGGATTCGCCGAGCTCTATATCGATTGGAGACAAGTACAGACCGAGGTAAAACGAGAGGCTTTCATGGCTGTATTCAACGGCCGGTGGCAACCCCTGCCCTACCTTTTCGCGGGAGGGCATTTGGTGATGAACCACTTGGCTCGTCCTCGCAATTCGGATAGCCGCTATACGGTTACCGACAATCTCATCGCCAGCCCATACATCGGACTGGATTTAACCACATACACACCGTTGGACACCTTGACCCTCAAAGTGGGGTATCACATCAGTCTCGACCGGCTTCGCAACGTCGGGACGTGGCA
>OHLW01000915.1_pt1 | contig 9355 bp, 8 predicted proteins | sample 1569231 | NCBI WGS metagenome assembly OHLW01 (sample SAMEA3879544, study PRJEB24766) | human gut metagenome | biome: human-associated habitat; feature: feces | place: USA | collected 1985/1987
ACCGATCAGATTCATTTCAGCCAGGTTAGCACCTTTTCCACCAAGCAGTTCTCTCATGTCTGCTTTACCTTCTGCTTTTCCGTTTCCGAAGGTATAAACTCTTTTTTTCTCCATAAATAATGTATTTAAAGTTAACTCGTTCAAAAATTGTAATCGCAAAACTATACATATTTTATTTATTTCCAAACGAATTAATGAAAAAAAACAGCAGAAATTGCAATTTCTACTTTGCAATTTTAATATATTTCGTTTTATAGGGAGAAATTCGGAGAAAATGCTTATTTTTGCCCCAAATTAACTTATTTAGAAAGTGGCTAGAAAGAAGAAAGAGCTCCCTCTATTAGAGAAGGTAACCATAACAGATGTAGCTGCCGAAGGTAAAGCTTTGGCGAAAGTGAATGATTTAGTAGTGTTTGTGCCGTATGTTGTTCCCGGTGATGTGGTGGACTTGCAAATAAAACGTAAGAAAAACCATTATGCAGAAGCAGTGGCAGTGAATTTCCATGAATATTCTCCTAAAAGAGCTGTCCCGTTTTGTCAGCATTATGGCGTGTGCGGTGGTTGTAAATGGCAATGCTTGCCCTATGATGAACAAATAAAGTATAAACAAAAACAGGTAACGGATAATCTGGTTCGCATCGGGAAAGTTGAATTACCGGAAATTTCTCCTATTCTGGGGTCTGCAAAGACAGAGTTCTATCGTAATAAATTGGAATTTACATTTTCTGATAAGCGCTGGCTGACCGAAGAAGAGGTGAAGGCGGATGTGAAGTATGATCAGATGAATGCTGTAGGATTCCATATTCCGGGTGCATTCGACAAAGTGCTTGCCATTGAGAAATGTTGGCTGCAGGACGATATCAGCAATCAAATCCGTAACGCTGTCCGTGACTACGCATATGAACACAATTATTCTTTCTTTAATCTTCGTACGCAGGAGGGTATGCTCCGCAATCTGATGATTCGCACATCAAGTACCGGAGAGTTGATGGTATTGCTTCAATGCAAAATTACAGAAGAGAGCGAAATGGAGCAAATGAAGCAGTTATTGGCTTTTATAGCTGACAAATTTCCACAGATTACTTCCTTATTATATGTGGTCAATAATAAATGCAATGATACTATTAACGATTTGGATGTAGTGCTATTTAAGGGCAATGACCATATATTTGAAGAAATGGAAGGCTTGCGCTTTAAGATTGGTCCGAAATCTTTTTATCAGACTAACTCTGAGCAAGCATATACCTTATATAAGGTAGCACGCAATTTTGCAGGTCTGACCGGAAATGAGCTTGTCTATGACCTTTATACCGGAACCGGAACAATTGCAAATTTCGTGTCTCGTCAGGCAAAGAAAGTGATTGGCATAGAGTATGTGCCGGAAGCGATTGAAGATGCTAAAGTAAATTCGGAGATAAACCATATTACCAATACATTGTTCTATGCGGGAGATATGAAAGATATTCTTACTCAGGAGTTTATTAATGAACACGGTCGTCCGGATGTTATCATTACCGATCCGCCGCGTGCAGGTATGCACAATGATGTAATAAATACGATTCTGTTTGCCGAACCCGAACGTATTGTTTATGTCAGTTGTAATCCGGTAACGCAGGCACGCGACTTGTCTTTGCTGGATACTAAATATAAAGTGGTTGCCGTTCAACCGGTAGATATGTTCCCTCATACACATCATGTAGAGAATGTGGTTTTACTTGAAAGAAGATAATTATGTCAAGAGGTAAAAATAATAAATCAGGCAAGCCCGTTGCACGGGCTGTTGCAAAGTATACTGTATATAATGTTAATGAACCTGCTGAATTGATGGATTTTCTGATGCAGAAAATGGCAGGAATCAGTCGTAGCAAAGTAAAAACAATGCTGACTAACCGGGTTATATTGGTAGACAATATAATTACTACACAATATAATTTTGAACTGAAACCCGGCATGAAAGTTCAGGTGAGCAAAACCAAAAACAATCGTGAATTCAAGAATCCGATGTTGAAACTGGTATATGAGGATGCTTATATTATCGTGGTAGAGAAAAAAGAAGGACTGCTTTCGGTCAGCACTGAGCATCAAAAGGAGCGTACAGCACAACATATCCTGAACGAATATGTAAAACGTTCGCATCGTAACAACCGTATATTTGTTGTTCATCGGTTAGACCGTGAAACATCGGGACTGATGATGTATGCCAAGGATGAAAAGACCCAAAATACGTTGCGTGATAATTGGCAGGATATTGTAACCGATCGCCGTTATGTAGCTATTGTTTCGGGAGAAATGGAGAAAGATGGAGGAACTGTTGAGTCGTGGTTGACCGATCGTAAATTATATGTCAGCTCCAGTCCTTATGATGATGGAGAGGGAAAATATGCTGTTACACATTATAGAACAATAAAACGCGCGAATGGTTATTCTCTGGTGGAGTTGGATTTGGAAACAGGACGTAAAAATCAAATTCGCGTTCATATGTCAGAACTTGGACATCCGGTGATTGGCGATGAACGGTATGGTAGCGAATGTAATCCGCTAGGCCGATTGGCACTACATGCTTTCAAACTTTGTTTTTATCATCCCATAACAGGGGAACTGATGCAGTTTGAAACTCCGTATCCGGCAAACTTTAAGACTCTAATGTTAAAAAATAGCAATAATAAGTTTTGCACTCCTTAACAGTTGTGAAGAATAAATTTTTCCACAACAGCTGCCACACCGTCTTCTTCATTGGAGGCGGTGATGAAGTTGGCATTCTGCCTCACTATATCTTGAGCATTCGCCATTGCCACTCCTAAACCTGCATATTTTATCATTGAGATATCATTAAATCCGTCTCCTATTGCTATTAGTTCTTCTTTTTTATTGCCTAATTCTTTCAATAAAACAGATAGAGCTTGTGCTTTATCAATTCCCTTGGGAACCAATTCCAAAAAATAGGCTTCAGAACGATAAACTCCCAAAAGCTCTTTTAAGTCATTATGCATTTCATTTTCTAAGGTCGCAAGTTTAATCGGTTCGCCTACAATCATGCACTTCCCAACAGGAAAGTCAATGGCTGACAGGAAATTATCTACTCTTTTGATTGTCATAACATTTAGCAATGCCAACTTTTGTACGTATTCATCATATGGGTTTTCAGTAATGACAAACTCATTATGATATGTAATTATAGTAAAACCATATTTCTTGGCATAGTTATATAAAAATGGAATAACGGAGCGTTCAAGCAGGTTTTCATACATTACTTTTCCTGTTTGCCAGTTGATGATTCTTCCTCCGTTATAAGAAAGTATGTATCCACCGTATTCTCTTAAACAAAGATGTTCGGCAATAGGAGCCACCCCATAAGTGGGACGTCCTGTTGCTAATATTATTTTCACTCCTTTTTGTTGAGCTTTAATAATAGTCCGTCGTGTGTAAGGAGTAATTTCTTTTTTGGTATTAGTCAGTGTTCCGTCTAAATCTAATGCCAGTAATTTATACTTCATAAGTGCTAAGGTGAATTTTGAGGCAAATATAATGAATATCGTTTATTATTTGCTACATTTGCTATAAATAACAAGAATTATGGAACTGGTTTTAATAATAATTATCCTTATATTGCTGATTGCCAATTTAGTAGTTGTACTGACTAAAAATAACCGTTTGCAAACGGAACGTTTGGAATTATTGCTTCATGAAGAAATGAAAGCAAACAGAGAAGAATTGGGGCGTAATATCCGTGAACTTCGTTCTGAGTTGAACCAAACTTTGAACTTCTCTGTTCGGCAAATGCAAGATAGCTTACATAAAAACATGCTTACAGGTAATGAAATGCAACGGGAGAAGTTTGAAGCAATGGGTAAACAGCAGGATGCACTCATAAAGAGTACCGAAAAACGATTGGATGATATGCGTATGATGGTGGAGGAAAAACTGCAAAAGACATTGAATGAACGAATCGGACAGTCATTTGAAATTGTTCGTACTCAATTAGAAAATGTACAAAAAGGATTGGGAGAGATGAAAAGTCTGGCGCAAGATGTGGGTGGATTAAAGAAAGTTTTGAGTAATGTAAAAACACGTGGTACTTTTGGGGAAGTGCAGCTAGGGGCTTTACTTGACCAAATGCTGAGTCCTGAACAATATGAAGCTAATGTAAAAACTAAAAAGAACGCTACAGAGTTTGTAGAATTTGCCGTTAAATTGCCTGGGAGAGAAGATAATAATGAAATTGTATATTTACCGATTGATGCTAAATTTCCAAAGGATATCTATGAACAGTATCAAGATGCTTATGAAGTTGGTGATGCTGCATTAATAGATACTTCTTCACGACAATTGGAAATGACGATAAAAAAAATGGCGAAAGATATTCATGACAAATATGTAGATCCGCCATTTACTACCGATTTTGCTATCATGTTTTTGCCATTTGAAAACATTTATGCAGAGGTAATTCGTCGGACTTCGCTGGTAGAGACATTGCAAAAGGAGTTTAAGATTGTAGTAACAGGGCCGACTACATTAGGGGCTATTCTTAACAGCTTGCAAATGGGATTCCGTACATTGGCTATTCAGAAACGTACAAGTGAAGTTTGGAACGTGCTTGGAGCCGTAAAAACAGAGTTTGGAAAGTTTGGCGGGCTATTGGAGAAAGTTCAGAAAAACTTGCAGAATGCCGGCGACCAACTGGAAGAGGTAATGGGTAAACGCACTCGGGCCATTGAACGTAAGCTAAGGCAAGTGGAAGCTCTTCCGACAGAGGAAAGTCAGAAAATGCTGAATTTGCCCGATCTAATGGAAGATGAAGATGATTAATATATAAAAAGCGGAGGATAAAAATATGAGTATGACATGGGACTTTATTTTAAGGTTGTTTATAGCCGGGGCACTTGGTGCAGTAATAGGCTTGGATCGGGAATATCGTGCCAAAGAAGCAGGTTATCGCACTCATTTTCTTGTGTCACTGGGCAGTGCACTTATAATGATTGTTTCGCAATATGGCTTTATGGAAATTATAAAGATAGAGGGGATAGATTTAGATCCAAGTCGTGTTGCAGCGCAGGTAGTGAGCGGTATCGGTTTTATAGGTGCCGGCACTATCATTTTTCAGAAGCAAATAGTGCGTGGATTAACAACGGCTGCCGGTATATGGGCTACCTCAGGTATCGGACTCGCAGTAGGAGCCGGAATGTATTGGCTGGGGATTTCGGCTACTATTCTTACTTTAATAGGTTTGGAGGCATTGAGTTATCTTTTTAAGAGTATCGGTATGAAGAGCTCTATGGTTGAGTTTTCGACTGACAATAAAGAAACATTGAATAAAATGGCGAAAAAATTTAATTCAAAAGATTATAATATCGTATCTTATCAGTTGGAAGAAAAAACAGTGGGGGAAATGACTACTTATTATGTCACGATGGTAATAAAGTCTAAAAAATACAATGACGAAGGTATGTTGCTGACTTTATTACAAGATTTTCATGACATAACAGTACACAGGATTGAGTAGTCATCAATAGTAATCATAAACATGATAAAAGGTGATTGGTAAATAATCTGCTATGGAGGGTTTTCTTGTTTAGAGTAGAATTCTCCATAGCAGATTAGAAGATATCTATATTAAGCTTTTAGGCGCATGATAAATTTGCTACCCCTACCTAGCTCACTCTGCACGGCCAATGTTCCATTATGTGCTTCTACAAAATCACGAGAAATAGAAAGTCCTAAACCGCTTCCTTGTACTTTTGTTCCGGGGACACGAAAATAATGGTCAAAGATGCTTTTATGATAACGTGGGTCTATTCCTTTCCCAAAATCCTGTACATACATTTCAATATAATTGTCATCGGTTTGATGGGCACCGATTACTACATGCCCATTTTCCGGCGAGTAGCGGATAGCATTGGAAAGCAAGTTGGTCAGCACCCATGCAATCTTTTCACTGTCAATAAATAATTTTCCTATTTTATCTTCCGGGTATTCTACTTCTATCTGAATATTGAATTTTTCTGCTTGCACGCGATTGGCTTTGATGGCATATTCTATTAATTCAATAGGTTTAGTTATTTTAGGTTTAAGTTGTAATTTTCCGGATTCTACCTGAGTCATATTAAGTAGTTCCCCGGTGATATTCAGCAGACGTTCACTGTTTTCTTTTATACTATTTGTCAAATCTTCCTGTTCATTATTCAGTGTTCCTACACGTTTATCTTCCAACAGCTGTAGACTCATCATGATGGCCGATATAGGTGTTTTGAGTTCATGCGAAATGGTTGAAATAAAAGTCGTTTTTGCAGAATCAAGTTCTTTAAATTCCGTGATATTCTTTAGCATAATGACATGACCTTTTTTTTCTGGTGTTGCACTATTCCTGCCGGATTGAATGATACTTATATATTTTACTTGAAAGAAACTTTCTTTATCATCAGCATATATTTTCAATGGTTCTTTTTGGGTTTTGTCACTTCTTATTTTTTGTGAGGGAATGTCTATTAACTCGCGAACCAATCTGCGGAGTAAGTCGTTACGCATCGAAATTTCCTGAGCAGATCGTTTTATCACTTCTTCTCTTTTCAAATTGAGAACATTCAAGGCTTCATCATTGATAAAAAGAATTTCCATTTCATTATTTAAACCAATGATGGGTTCATTAATGCTATTTATGATAGTTTCCATGTATTTTTTAGCGGCCATCATTTCGGAAAGAGTGCTGGCATGATACTCTTCCAGCCGTTTGGCCATTCGGTTGAAGTTCTTTGATACTTCAGCAAATTCCTGATTGCCATTTAAATCAAGCCGTTTTTCGTAATTATGATTGGCTATTTCCTGGATGCCGTTTGTTATTTCTTTAATGGGCTTATTGATAGATGCAGGAAGGCGCAACCATATACCGATACCTACGCAAATACATGCTGCTCCTACAATGGAAATCCACAATAATGCTCTTTGTAATCCCGGACCGGCAGCAGGACTATCAGGATCTGTTGCTGTTAATATTTGTAAATTCACTACTGATAGAGCTACTAATAATACAATCATAGCTACCAATATGCCGATAGTAAGGGTAAGTTTTGTTTTTATATTCATAGACTTTATTTTTATGCAAGTATAATCAAATCTATATTCATTTGTGCCAAAGACGCTAGAAATTTTTTGTATTTCGAGATACTGAATAGGGTAGAAGGCATTTTGAATGCCGGCTGTCCCATGCATATCGTTGTAATCTGCTTCTCTTGACAAGTTTTTATAATTTCATCTAAGACATTTGCAGATGCTACTTGTAGCACTTCACCTCCTAATTCTGTAACCAATTTAAAATGATTTAGCAAATGTCGCTGACTGGCAAGATTGATACGTTCTGTGCTTTCTACCGGTGTTTGCACATAAAGGGCTGAGAATACAGTATTGTAGCGGGAAGCCAGTCGTGCTGCTTTACGGATGATATGTCGTGGTGTCTTCTCATTGCTACTGATACAAGCAAGAAATTTCTCATGACGTACCCCTTTATCAATAGAAACGATTTCGTTTTCTACTTTCTTTTCAACTCTGAAAGCGACCTCCTTAAGGGCTAATTCGCGCAATTGAAGGATATTCTCTGTTTTGAAAAAGTTATTCAAAGCTAATTCAATCTTTTCAGGACGGTATATTTTTCCGGCTTTCAGGCGGTTAATTAATTCTTCGGCAGTAAGGTCAATATTCACAACTTCATCGGCGTCTTGTAATACTTTGTCAGGAATGCGTTCTTTAACTTCGATGCCGGCAATTCCTTTCACCTCTTCATTCAGACTCTCGATATGTTGGATATTAACAGCAGAAATGATATTGATTCCTGCATCCAATAGTTCCATGACATCTTGCCAACGCTTTTCATTACGACTGCCTTCTATATTAGTATGTGCCAGTTCGTCTATAATGACCAATTCGGGATGTAACCGAAGGATAGAGTCTAAATCCATCTCTTCAATCTCTTTTCCTTTATAAAATATCTTTTTGCGAGGAATAATTGTCAACCCTTCCAATAGAGCTTCTGTTCCGGTTCTTCCATGTGTCTCTATATAACCGATTTGGACGTCAAGACCGTTTTCTTGCATTTCATGTGCTTCTTGCAACATTCGGTAACTCTTGCCTACACCGGCTATCATCCCAATATAGATTTTGAATTTTCCACGTCTCGAACGCCTGATTAAATCCAAAAAGTGTTTTACGTTTTCTTCTCTTTCCATTTTATCTTTACCACATACTTCTATCTAAGAGGAGAACAAATTGTGTACCAAAAGAGGAGACTCCTATAAATCAATTATTTCTTTCATTTCTGTCTTTGATTCCTTTTCAAAATGAAAAGAATATTGTCAAAATGGAAGGGTAGCGAAGCCTGTTCTTTTTAGAATAAGCGATTAGATATATCATCTGATTAATCTTTCGTATAGTTTATCCCGGCTTTTCTAGCTTGCGAATGTTGGAACCGGCGGGCAATGAAATATTCATGACCTTCTTTTAGCAAGCGATATCCGGTTTGTTTGAACCAAAAATTGATTTTGTTTTCCACTGATTGACGACGGATATCAAGTACCCATTCATAATTGCATATACGAGCTTCTTTACCTGACTCGCCACCTACAACAATTTGTTCTACCCAAGGACCAAGCTCTCCTCTGAAATCTATTTCTGTTAGCAAAGGCTCGCAAATAATGATTTTATGTTTGATGGGAGCCGCCTTGTAGATGGGAAGGCGATAATCTACTCTGTCTTGATTTTCCATAGTACAACAAACAGTTACATTTTCGTATCCTTCTCCCCAGTCAGATGGCAAACACTCTTTTAATCTGTCTATGCGTTTGGTGATGAAAAGAAAGTGGAGGTCTTGACGTTCCCGCATCATTTGCCATGCTTCTTCACGCCATTCATCGGCTTCTTCAATCAGAAAATCAGAAGTGAAGCAAGTATAGACCAGATTGCCGGGAGGAATTTTATAGGTGTTGTTTCGTTTGCGCTGTATGGGGAAGTCAAATTTTCCGGTTTTAGTAATGATGGAACTATCTCGACCTCGTTGGCTGTCGCCACGGTAAACGTAACAATGACGACAACCTTCGCTTAACTTGTGGCAGCCGTGCCAAGGATTCCACATAGAGGAGTTTTTGCTAATATGGTTTTCCATAATTTATGTGTTATGATGACAGGATTATTATTGAAAGCAAAGGTAAGATTTATAAGTTGGAAGTAGGTGAATAAAACTACTATTTTATAGTTGTTCTAATTTCCAAAGATAGTATCTTTGCTTCTCATCCAAATAAAAAGAATCTTTATGGAAAAAGACGATAGAAAATGGGAGATTATTGAAAGTGAATATCTTATCCGCCGCCCTTGG
>OHLW01000929.1_pt1 | contig 9218 bp, 6 predicted proteins | sample 1569231 | NCBI WGS metagenome assembly OHLW01 (sample SAMEA3879544, study PRJEB24766) | human gut metagenome | biome: human-associated habitat; feature: feces | place: USA | collected 1985/1987
CTACGACCAAGCGTCTGTTTCCAGAGGAAAACCGCATTGAGCGGGCGGAAAATGTAAAAGACGTGGAGCAGTATATCAGCCGCATTGATGAAATGATTGAGAGGAAAAGACGCCTGCTCTCGGAAAAAAACATTGCTATTTAACTGTGAGAATAGTATAATCGATAAGCAAACGCACTTGCCGCAGGGCGGCAGATGCAGAAGAGGAACGGAGAAAGGATATCATGGCATTGAAGAAAAAGCCGGTTACCGGCATGAGAGATATTCTGCCTGCAGAAATGCAGGTACGGGAATATGTAATGAACCAGATTAAGGAAACGTATCGAAGCTTTGGATTTACGCAGATGGAAACTCCCTGTGTAGAGCACATTGAGAACCTGACCAGCAAGCAGGGCGGGGACAATGAAAAGCTGATTTTTAAGATTTTAAAGAGGGGAGAGAAGCTGAATCTGGAGACAGCAGAGACAGAGAATGATCTGGCGGATAGCGGTCTGCGCTATGATCTGACCCTGCCCCTTTCCAGATATTATTCTAATAACGGAGCCCAGCTTCCCAGCCCCTTTAAGGCACTTCAGATGGGAAGCGTATGGCGCGCCGATCGTCCTCAGAGAGGGCGGTTCCGTCAGTTTACCCAGTGTGATATTGATATTCTGGGAGATGCCACCAATATGGCTGAGATTGAGCTGATTCTGGCTACTACCACAGCTCTGGGAAGGATCTGTCCGGACAATGGTTTTACCGTGCGGATCAATGACAGAGAAATTCTGAAGGGAATGGCTTTATACTGCGGATTCCCGGAGAATGGGCTGGATCAGGTGTTTATTACACTGGATAAGATGGACAAAATTGGTTTGGAGGGAGTCAGCGCAGAGCTTTTGGAGCTGGGATATGAGTCAGAGAGTGTTGAGAAGTATACAGGTCTTCTGGCAGAGCTTGGCGATGATGCGGCAGCTGTCCGCAGCCTCGGTGAGAAGCTGTCTCAGGTACTTCCTGTGGCTGTGACAGAGAATCTGGCTTCTATTATGGATACGGTGACAGAGGTGGCAGAGACAGATTTTAAGCTGGCTTTTGATCCCACTCTGGTTCGCGGAATGTCTTACTATACAGGAACGATTTTCGAGGTTTCCATGGAGGGCTTTGGTGGTTCCGTGGCAGGCGGCGGCCGCTACGATAAGATGATCGGCAAATTTACTGGTCAGGATACCCCGGCCTGCGGATTTTCCATTGGTTTTGAGCGGATTGTTACGATTTTGATGGAGCAGGGCGGCCGTGTTGAGGACGGTATTGTGAGAAAAGCATATCTGGTGGAAAAGGGAATGGATTCTGGCCGGTTCAGCCAGATTATGAAGCAGGCCATGGACGAGCGCCGGGCCGGTGTTCAGGTACTGGTTTCCCAGATGAACAAGAATAAAAAGTTCCAGAAGGAACAGCTTGGAAAAGAAGGTTACACAGAATTTGTAGAGTTCTACCGGGAAGCATTAAAATAGGCAGGATTTTAGAGAGATGCAAATAACGGCGGCAGGTTCCGCCGGGAGATAAATAAAAGGAGATTATGATCATGGCAGAGTCTATGCTGGGGCTGAAACGGTCCCATCGCTGTACAGAGCTTGGCACAGCCAATATCGGTGAACAGGTAACGGTTATGGGCTGGGTGCAGAAAAGCAGAAACAAAGGCGGAATTATTTTTGTGGATTTACGGGATCGTTCCGGAATTCTGCAGATTATTTTTGAGGAAAATAACTGTGGAGAGGAAAGCTTTGCAAAGGCAGAGAAGCTGAGAAGTGAATTTGTCATTGCAGTAACAGGAAAAGTAGAGGCCCGTTCCGGCGGTGTCAATGAAAATCTGGCTACCGGAGGAATTGAGGTTCGCGCAGAAAGTCTGCGTATCCTTTCAGAGTCTGAGACTCCTCCATTCCCCATTGAGGAAAATTCCAAGACAAAAGAGGAACTTCGCTTAAAATACCGTTTCCTGGATCTGAGAAGACCGGATATTCAGAGAAACCTGATCCTTCGCAGTAAGATTGCCATTCTCACCAGACAGTTCCTGGCTGAGGAAGGCTTCCTGGAGATTGAGACTCCTACTCTGATTAAGAGTACTCCAGAAGGTGCAAGAGACTATCTGGTTCCCAGCCGTGTACACCCGGGATCCTTCTATGCACTGCCGCAGTCTCCGCAGCTTTACAAGCAGCTTCTTATGTGTTCCGGATATGACCGTTATATCCAGATCGCGCGCTGCTTCCGTGATGAAGATCTTCGTGCAGACCGTCAGCCGGAGTTTACCCAGATCGATCTGGAGATGTCCTTTGTAGATGTGGACGATGTAATTGATGTCAATGAACGTCTGCTTTACAAGCTGTTTAAGGAGCTTTTGAATGTGGAGATTCCTCAGCCGATTCCGAGAATGACCTGGCAGGAGGCTATGGATCGCTATGGTTCCGATAAACCGGATATCCGTTTTGGTATGGAACTGAAAGATGTTTCCGAAGTAGTAAAAGACTGTGAATTCGTTGTATTTAAGGGCGCTCTGGAAAATGGCGGAACGGTTCGCGGTATCAATGCCGAGGGACAGGGAGGAATGCCCAGAAAGAAAATTGACGCTCTGGTTTCCTTTGCAAAGGATTACGGCGCAAAGGGACTGGCTTATGTAGCAATTCAGGAGGATGGAACCCTGAAATCCTCCTTCGCAAAATTCATGACAGAGGAGCAGATGGCTGCTCTGGTGGCCGCTATGGACGGAAAGCCTGGCGATCTGCTGCTGTTTGCGGCAGATAAGAAGCAGGTTGTATGGGCAGTGCTGGGTGCTCTGCGTCTGGAACTGGCCCGTCAGCTGGATCTCCTGAAAAAGGATGATTTCAAATTCCTGTGGGTAACGGAGTTCCCGCTTTTAGAGTATTCTGAGGAGCAGGGACGTTTTGTAGCTATGCACCATCCATTCACCATGCCGATGGATGAGGACTGGCATCTGATTGATTCTGATCCAGGCGCTGTTCGTGCAAAGGCTTACGACATTGTATTAAACGGAACAGAGCTGGGCGGTGGTTCTGTCCGGATTCACCAGAGCGATATCCAGTCCAAAATGTTTGAGGTACTGGGCTTTACTCCGGAAAAAGCACAGGAGCAGTTCGGTTTCCTGTTAGAGGCATTTAAGTATGGAGTTCCGCCTCACGCAGGTCTGGCTTATGGTCTGGACCGTGTGGCTATGCTGATGGGCGGCTGCGACAGCATTCGTGAGGTGATCGCTTTCCCGAAGGTAAAGGATGCGTCCTGTCTGATGACAGAGGCTCCGACTCCGGTAGATCCCAAGCAGCTGGAAGAGCTTGGCATTGAGATTTCCCCTGAGGCAGCGGATGCTGAATAAAAGCAAAATTACAGCAGAATAGAGAGAAGCGGAAAATGGAGAACCGTCGTGTGAAAAACATGGCGGTTCTCTGCTTTTTTTGGTCTCTTATCTGTGAAAAGTATGTGAAAACATGGAAAAACAGACTTTAATCTGATACAATGAGGGTAACTATTCAGGACGGCAGGAGAACTGAACAGTTACTAATGAAGATATCTACAGAAGACAGAAATGTTGAGCAGAAATTGAAGCAGAGAGAGAGGATTCCTATATGGGAACAGATGGTTTAAAGGTACTCGTTGTAGATGATGAGGCGAGAATGAGAAAGCTGGTTCGGGACTTTCTTACAGTAAAAGGCTTTTATGTGCTTGAAGCAGAAAATGGAGAGCAGGCAGTCGATCTGTTTTTTAAGCAGAAGGATATCGCTCTGATTATTCTGGATGTGATGATGCCGAAAATGAATGGCTGGGATGTGTGCAAAACCATTCGCCAATATTCCAGAGTTCCGATTATCATGCTGACAGCAAGAAGCGAGGAGAGGGATGAGCTCCAGGGCTTTCAGCTGGGAGTAGACGAATATATTTCCAAGCCCTTCAGCCCCAAAATTCTGGTTGCGCGGGTAGAGGCGATTCTCAGACGCAGCAATATGGCAGTGTCAGATGTGACAGATATAGGCGGCATCCGCATTGATAAGGCAGCCCATCAGGTAACGATTGACGGACAGCCGGTAGATTTGAGCTATAAGGAATTTGAATTGCTGGCATATTTTGTGGACAATCAGGGAATTGCTCTTTCCAGGGAAAAGATTTTAAATAATGTGTGGAATTATGACTATTTTGGTGATGCGAGAACCATTGATACACATGTGAAAAAGCTCCGCAGCAAGATGGGAGAAAAGGGAAACTATATTAAAACCATCTGGGGAATGGGGTATAAATTTGAGGTAGATCAATGAATACTCAGTCATATTTCAGCAGGCTCAGGCAGCGGTTCAGCCTGAGGCATTCCATTCGCCGCCGGATTATGGTGATTTTTATTGGCCTCATGGCCAGTATGCTTCTGGCTGTCTGGGCGATTAACAATTTCTGGCTGGAACATTACTATGTGTCCCAGAAACAGGAGGTGATGGAGCAGGCTTACCAGGATATTAACTGCGTAGTAATGGAACAGGTTCAGGCAGGAAAAAGTGTCAGCGATATCATCACGGAGGAACAGCGTCAGGAGTGGGAAAATTGGGTTCAGGACAGAAAACAGCCCAATGCTTCAGAGAGCCGTCCAAAAGCTTCCTCCGAAAGCAGCAGAAAAACGCTTTTGGGTACCATTCGAACTTATGGGGACCATAACAACATTACCACGGTGCTGATTGACAGCTACACAGGAACCATTCTTCTGCGTTCAGACTGGGAAACAGATTTTCTGGCCAGGAAGGTTCAGCAGTATGTGCTGGGAATGGACGCCGACAGGTCCAAGGTTTTAAAACAGGGGGAAAATTACGTCATTGAAATGAATTACGATTCCCGAACGAACGCAACCTATGTGGAGAGCTGGGGATATTTTTCTGACAATAAGACTCTGTTTATTATGTCTATGCCTCTGGACAGTATCCGGGAAAGCGTTGGTCTGTCAAACCGTTTTATTACGTATGCGGGTCTTATCGTGCTGGTTGCCGGAAGTGTTCTTATGTATTTTGCAACGAACCAGGTTACAAGACCGATTTTGAAGCTGGCATCTTTGTCAGAGCAGATGTCAGAACTGAATTTTGACGTAAGCTGCGACGACAGCCGTTTGGATGAAATCGGAGTTTTAGGACGCAGTATGAATACTCTTTCGGATAAACTGAAGGAAACCATAGGAGCGCTTCAGGAGGCCAATCAGCAGCTTCAGCATGATATTGACGAAAAAATCCAGATCGATGAAATGCGAAAGGAGTTTATTGCCAATGTTTCCCATGAACTGAAAACGCCCATTGCCCTGATTCAGGGATATGCAGAGGGACTGACAGAGGGAATGTGTGAGGATGAGGAGAGCCGGAGCTATTACTGCGAGGTCATTATGGACGAAGCTAATAAGATGAATAAAATGGTAAAGCAGCTGCTCACTCTGACAGCATTGGAATTTGGAAGAGATATGCCGGCCATAGAGCCTTTTGACGGGGCGGAGCTCATTCGTGATCTGGTAAATTCCTCCAGCATTCTGCTTCAGCAGAATGAGGCCCAGGTAGAGGTTTCTGTTCCTGAGCATCTGGAGGTTTTAGGAGATGAGTTTAAAATCGAAGAGGTGGTGACAAACTATCTGACAAATGCCATTCATCATCTGGACGGAGAACGGCTGATTCGGATCCGTGCAGAAGTCAGAAAAGAAACAGGACAGGCTGTGATTCGAGTGTTCAATACAGGAAACCCGATTCCAGAGGAAGACTTGCCGAATCTGTGGATCAAATTTTACAAAGTAGATAAGGCAAGAACCCGTTCTTATGGCGGAAGCGGCATTGGGCTGTCAATTGTTAAGGCTATTATGGATGCTCATCATCAGGATTGCGGTGTGGTTAATAAGGAAAATGGAGTAGAGTTCTGGTTTACACTGGCTATGGCGCAGACCAAAGAGGATGATTCACGGGAAATGATACAGAAGGGAAGCCTGTGATGGAACTGCCATAACAGGAAGAACATAGAGGGGAAATGCCGGATTTTGCATAGGAAAGGGTCCGGCGAAAAAATGAACCCAAAATAACGAAAGGAAAGAGAAAGCATGAAAAAAATCAGGAAAACTGGAAGCAGGATCTTCCCGAATTTCGGGAAAAAACAGCCGCATTTTATGCAGGAGAAATGGATAAGGGCGCGTATAAGGGATTTTCCGGCTACTATGGAAGCTATGCACAGAAAGGCGGAACAGCCAGTATGCTGCGGCTGAGAATGACTGCCGGACAGGTTACAAAGGAAAAAATGGCATTTGTAGCCAGAATGATTCAGGAGTATCAGGTAAAGAAAATGCATTTTACTACCTGTCAGACGATTCAGTTTCATGATCTGAATCAGGAACAGGTTTTTGGCGTGATGGAGCAGGCTCTGGATGCAGGGATTATTACCATGGGAGGCGGCGGAGATTACCCGCGTAATGTAATGTGCTCTCCTCTTTCCGGAACCGAAAAAGATGAATATTTTGATGTACTGCCATGGGCCAGAGAAGCAGGAGAATATCTGTTGACCTTTATTAAGGCAGAAAAAATGCCGAGAAAGCTGAAGGTGGGATTTTCCAATTCCCCAAAAAACATGACCCATGCCACTTACAGAGATTTGGGATTTGCAGCCCGTCCAGATGGACTCTTTGACGTATATAGTGCAGGCGGACTGGGAAATAATCCCTGTTTTGGCGTTCTGGTGGCAGAGGGAATCAAGCCAGAGGAGATTTGCTATTATATAAAGGCCATGTGGCTGACTTTCCGGGCTTACGGGAATTACGAAAATCGTGCAAAGGCCCGTACCCGGTATATGCAGGAGTCTCTCGGTGGTCCTGAGGCATATAAAAACGCATTTTTAGAAAAGCTTCAGCAGGTTCGGGAGTCTGGTGAGGATCTGACGGTTCAGGCTGTTGTGACGGAGATAGAGAAAAAAGGAGACGGAAGTGAAATTTCAGATGTTCGTGTAACACCTCAGAAGCAGGAGGGACTGTATACAGTCATGTGGCATCCGATCGGAGGTCTGGCTTCCACGGAAAAATTCTGTGCGCTGAATGATGTACTGCAGAAAATAGACGGCGCAGAAATGCGGCTGGCTCCTGACGAGACTGCTTATATTATCAATCTCACCGGCAGTGAGGCAAAGCAGATTCTGGAATTGACAGATGACAGTGCAAAAACTCCGTTTGAGGCTTCTGTCAGCTGTATCGGCGCATCGATTTGTCAGGTAGGAGCCCGTGACTCTCAGGGACTTCTGGCAGCATGTGTGGAGGCGGTCCGTCAAGCGCAGCTTCCAGCTTCTGCTCTGCCGAAAATCCATATTTCAGGCTGTCCGTCTTCCTGCGGAACCCATCAGACAGGAGAAATGGGGTTCCGTGGTGGAGTGAAAAAAGTAGACGGAAAGGTTTGCCCAGCCTTTGTACTGTATGTAGGCGGCTGTGACTACCAGGGAAAAGAGACAATGGGACAACAGCTGGGAACTATCGAAGAAACAAAAATTCCGGAATTTCTGGTAACTCTGGGACGGCATGTGGCTGAAAGCGGCATGGAATTCCATGAGTGGCGTCAGAAAAATCCGGATATGCTGGAGAATCTGGCAAAGCCTTATCTGGCATAGGCTTTGTCAGGGTTGTTTCTCTGATTGGGAGGAATTCTTCTTATTTTGAACGAGTGCCAGCAGCTCCTGCATATTCAGCTGCTGATCCTTCATTTCACTTCTGGTACCAGGCAGATAATGCTCCAGAATGGGAAGGAGGATCAGAACGGTGATTCCTGCAGTAAAGCCCCCGTTGTACAAAACAAAACCACCGTGAACCGCGCTGGTTGCGGTACACATGGAGGCACAGAGAAAACCACTTAAAATGCCTACGCGGAAGCCGTAATGGCCAACTAAGGGGCTCATTCCCGTTGCAAAGGCAACACCATTTAAGTATCCCTGGGTAGAAAGGGACCAGGTCAGCTCACGGCCGTTCATGTGACAGAAAAATCCTGTAACAAGATAAAGCATCTGATATCCGATCAGGATAGGAAGTACATTTCGGGGATGCTGTCCCATGGCAGAAAAGGTAAGAGCTGCCAGCATAATACCAAAGGTGGGGCCGGTGAATCCGGCTCCATTTGTAAAGAGAATTACCAGATTCAAATATAGTAAAAACAGAGAACCATAAATTCCAATATTCATCAGACATACAGACATTCCGTATTTTTCTGCAAAATCACTTCGAAAGCCGGTATCCTTTAACAAATGAGAAAGACCCTTCAGGCTTCGTCCATTTAAAAAATAACCTGTAAGAAAACAAAATAAAAAAATCAGCAGATAGAAACAGTTTCCATAAAGCCGATAGCTTTCTCCAAAACGGATATAAATGGGGTTTTCTACAGTGATAATCTCCGGTGGGACAATTCCCATGGTCCGATACATCAGGTTGAAAACGAAAAAGCCAAAAACTCCGAAAGCCAGCCCACCATTGTACAGATTATAGCCCTTATGCCATGCCCGGGCTCCCGGCAAAATAGCCGGAGTGACGTAGCCCATCATCAGGCAGAAGCAGACAGCCAGAATCACACCCTTTAATTCCAGCTGAGCCTGACCGAACAGAAAGGTATCTCTCTGGGTATAGCGGAAGAGAAATTCGCTGATAAATGGTGCAAAGGAGGTTGTATACATACAAATATGGAGATTATCTTTATAATCCAGTTTCTGGCGGTGAAGATATACAAAAGGAGCCAGAAAGCAGGGCATCATATTCAGCAGGTTCAGTCCGTAGAAACAATGGGCAACTACAAGAAAGTATCCAGATAAGGTATTGGTATGAGAATTGCCTGGAAGGCCGATCATAAACAAAAAGCAGACCATACCGCATACGCCGGCATTTAACATGGCGCTGGCCAGGCCGCCTATGGCAAAATAATCAGTCACCAGAGGACATGGCGTAATAAGAATCCTGTACCAGTTCTGAAATACGGATCCCCATTCACCAGTATAAATTGCTGCAATAAAAGCGGAAATCAGAAATGCGGCAGAAAAGCCAAAAGCGATTCCGTTAATGATCTGACTGTTGTTAAATTTTTTTATTTTCATTTGTAAACCTGCTCCCCTAAAAATGATGCCGCAGAATGAATTTTCCCCGCAGCAGACTTGTTGATTTCTTGTAATTATTCAGGCCGACGGGAGAACTGGCAGAAAAATTCGTGTCAAGCTTGCTTG
>OHLW01000937.1_pt1 | contig 9177 bp, 16 predicted proteins | sample 1569231 | NCBI WGS metagenome assembly OHLW01 (sample SAMEA3879544, study PRJEB24766) | human gut metagenome | biome: human-associated habitat; feature: feces | place: USA | collected 1985/1987
TATTTTTATTTTATTTTTTTCTTGGGGGTTTAAGGGGGAATTCTTTGTTTCTTTTCTTTCTTTTTTTTCATCGTCCGTTAACGTTCGTTCATCATCCGATAACGGTTGTTTAACGTCCGATAACGTTCGTTCACCCTTGTTCGCCCAGTAGTTCTTTATAACCTCCTTGTTTCTGGCCGCCTTTTCCACAAATTCGGCATAATCCCTGTCAATCTGCGACTTAATGAACCGCCAGACACCAACGTCCGGATTTCGGTTGGGATACTGGCAAATCGCCATAAATATCTCCTGCGCCTTTTCCGGAGACAAGTCCGATATAAGCTCGCCCCATTCTGGATATATGCGCGGTGAAAACTGTTTCGGCCGATATCTGCTCATCTCAATTTCTCCCCAATCATACGCGGAAAATCCACTGTTACCGCATTGCCCAAAGCTCTGTATCTGGCGCTGTCGGACATCTTTTTGCCGTCTGCGCCGCACTCCGTCCACCCGTCGGGAAAACCCTGCAAACGCTCGCACTCAACGGGCGTAAGCTTGCGGATACGGGCGCCGTCGTAAATCCCGTGCCTGTCCTGTGCCGTCAGCGTAAACGACGGCTCTCCGTTTTCTTTCATCCGCCGCCCGTTCTGTCTTTTAATTATCCGGTCCGGTGTCAATACAGGTTTAATGCAAACCGCAGCGCCCGTGTTATTGGCTTTAAAGCAACGCGATTTTTCCAATATCGGCTGGCGGTAAAATTTTTTAGAAACTCCGGCATCCAAGCCATAAGTGATTATTTTCGGCTCAAGGTTGCCCCCGCCGACCGTATTTAATGCAGGGCACAGCCCCTCCGGAGAATAGACCCTGTCCTGCTGGTGATTCTTTTCGGTACGGTTTATTTGCCGGACTTTGTGAAACTGTTGACTTTCAATAACATACGATGCCTGTCGGTTTTTTATGTATCCCTCGCTGGTAATGGTATTTGTGTATTGTCCTTGTAACCCATCAGCCGTTTCACCGCCGCTGAAGAGAGGAAATATTTTTGCTCCGGATTGTCCTCCAAGACGTCCGACAAAGTAAACCCGCTCGCGATTTTGGGGTAATACCCAGCTTGTATTAACAAGCTGCCACTCGCATTCATATAGCCCAATGTCGGCAATTTCCCGCAGGCATCGGACATAGTCCGCTCCTCCGTTATTTGTAAGCAAACCTTTGACGTTTTCAAAGATAAAATATTGAGGTTTAAGCTCTCTGATAATCCGCATCGCCTCAAAGAATAAACCGCTTCTATCGCCGGCCAGACCTCGCCTTTTGCCAGCAACCGACAAATCCTGGCACGGGAATCCGAAAGTGATAATGTCGGCTTTAATCCCGAAAAAATCTCTAATTGCTCGCACATCGCCAAGCTCCTTTGCATTTGGAAAATGTTTTTTGTAAATGTTTATCGCGTTCTTATCTATTTCGGAGAACCAATGCTCTTCAAATTCTATCCCTGCCTGCCTCAGCCCCAGCGCAAACCCGCCTATGCCCGAAAAAAGGTCTATATACCGCATTATCTTCTCCTATAGAGTTCGTTACCAACCCTATTTAGTCCGTCTGGAACGTCTATCCGGCAGCCATAGCAATACTTTAATACGAGTATCAGCAGCTCTCGAACAGCCAGAAACGGCAGTTTTAAAGGGATTAAAAGCTTACTCAAGTTGACTCTCCTCAATAAAGGCGTTAGGACTCCCCGGGTGAAATAAAAAAAAGAAAAAGGAGTCCCAACACGGAAATCTTTCATAGTTTTGCTATAGCCCAACCAAGGAAAAATATCATTTCCCCGTCCTCTCTCTTAATTTATGCAACAGGTTGTCCACATCCCCGCCTTCATAAATCTTTGCAAGAATCCGCAAAACATTTTCAAATTGCCAGATGGCAACAAGCCAACCAACGGCATACCCTAAAGCAAAACAAAGTATATATATCGCTATCTCACTCATTCGCTTTTCTCCTCAATCCCGTAAAAGTCATTCGCCGTTACCTCGCCTTTAGTGTAAGCGACAATTTTTGCCATTGTTTCAGGACGGGGGATTTTATTTTCATTAACATATCGTCGGATATACTCATACGGTAACTCTAAATCATTCGCCATTTGCTGAATTGAGATACTTTCTTTATCTAAAAAATTTTTTAGTTTCATTATAAACCTCCTAGCCGCAAATCTACACATCTAAAGTGTTAATGTCAACACCTATTTTGTGTTTTACAAACACACTTTTTTTGTGCATAATTAAGAGAGGAAGTATTAGGAGAAAAAAATGAATAAAATCAAAGAGCGTAGAGAAGCTTTAGGCCTATCACAAGCAGCACTAGGAGAAAAAATAGGCTGTTCACAACAACACATTCAGCGTTTAGAAGATGGCAGAGAAATAACTCCTGATAAAATACTCTCCCTTTCTGCTGCCTTAAATATACCAGTATCAGACCTGATTCCTAATAACCTAAAAAAAATTATTTCAGCACTGTCTGAATGTAATTACAATACAAAATCTCCAGAAGATATTTCCTTATCCGAAAATAAATTTATAGAAATAATATCCACAGCTTTTGATGTTTTTTATGATTATATGTCTAAAAATCCCAAAGAAATTAAAAACATCGGACAGAAGATGGCTGAAATCTGTTTAAGCGCCACAAAAGTTGATACAACGGATAGAAAAGGGCAAATGCAAGCTTTAGTTGTAAACCTTTACACAAAAAAAGCCTGCTAACCCCAATACATATATTGAGTTATATACCAGAACAATTTTAGGAGAACTACGATGAAAAAAATATTTTTAATTTTATTGTTTACCTGTTTTTTTGCAGAACAAAATATGTGCTTAATTCCCCAGTATGACAAAATGCAGCAACGTGGATGTTGTTCTTGGCACGGAGGCGTTTGTGGATGTTCCGGCGGGAAGGCAAGATGTTGTGATGGGACGTTAAGCGCAAGTTGCAGGTGTTAATAAATGAAAACAATATTTTTTCTGTTCTGTATGCTTTATGCAAGTCAAGCTACCGCTGCTACATATTTTGTTTCTGATAATAAATCTATTTTCTTGGAAGATTTAGCTATTGAGTGTGCAAATATTCAGTATAATTTGTCATATGCTTCCACTTATGATGAGTTAAATAGCGGGAAATATACATACCGAGATTTAAATGAATGCCTTGAATTATATAAAACAAACGGAGGAAGAATGGACTTGTATCATAATATGCTTAACGCCTCCAAAACCTCAGCATATGTATATTATAAAAAATGTCTGAATAAGAGTTTAAGACAAAAGGATGGTCTGTCTTACCTTTGCGATGCCTTTCACTTCCTTGGTTTTAAACTTACAATGACATTTATATGTTGTCCGTATGCACAAAAGTATGTTTCTCAAGGCAATGTAATTGATGATGACAATCATAATACTATCGGCGAAAAATGTATGAATATTTGTAATAGTCATTGTATTTGTTACTAAAACCTAAAAAAACTTGACTGATAAAAAATTATAAAATAACATATTTAGCGAGCTTAGAAAACTCAACAAGATACGCCGCCTAAGGCGGAGTCTGTGATATATTTAAATAAGCAGGCACGAATCTTGCGTGTTTTCTAGCTCCGCCACCTTAGCGCATAAGGTTTCCCTAGAAAGGAACAAGATATGGAAGAAGAAATTTATAAAAAAACCCTCAATTTTATTGCCGATAAACTGGAAGAAATTGTAAAATTTGTCCGAAATCTAACGGCAGAAAAAACAAGCCCCTGAATTAAGGGGCTATTTTTATTTATACACAAAATATTCCTTTTAACACTTTTTTTGTGTTGACATTAACACATAATAAGTGTAAAACCATCCTCAGAACACACAAAGACAGCGCAAGCAAAACATCTGACAGCCGCCTTTGAGTGTCAGAGAAAGGTTTGGTTTAACACGCGCCAACCCTTTCCCGCCTTAACCGGGAGGGCATCAGACCTATCGCCCTCCCACCTACTCTGAAAGGAAAAATTAATGTTTAATGAAAAGACATCGAAAACTTCTGAAAAAGAAAAAGAGATTATAGAAAAGGAAACAAAAAAACACATCGCCGAGCTGGAAAAAATCTTTCCTGATTTGATATTCCTCGGCGGAAAAGATAAAGGCGGCAGCCTTAATTCCGCTGTAATAGCTCGCGGAGAGTTGATAAACCAAGCATATATTCTGGCTGAATTACTTAAAAAAGATAAAAAATTATGCTTATTAGCTTTACTTTTTTTGGGGAGATAAATAATGACTGAAGAAAAAAAACTATCACCCCAAGAACGAATAAACTTATTAAGTAAAAAGATAGATGAAATAAAAGAGCTTTCCGACTACTGTGTTATACTAGCTGATATTGATGCAGAAGACATTGAGTACAACAAATTCGTTTCCACAAAAGGGGCAGTAGAAAATCAGGCTCAACTGATTAGAAGTTTTTTTAAACACCATCCCGAAGTGTACAGATTATTTCAAATATTCATTAGTAAAGATAAAGATATTATAACACTATGCCAACAGGTTGATGAGCGACGACGGCTATTACGTCTCGCGCCAATATAAAGAGGATTGCCGAAGAAAGTTTGAACTTGAACAGGAATTAAGAAAAGCACAGGAGAAAAACAGATGAAACACATTGACATTTTCCAAAACGGCTGGAACAACCTTTGCAACAACCAGCTTGCCGAAATCAAAGCCCTGCGGGACGAAAACCTGCGATTGGTGAACAAAAACGCCGGCTTGGAAACAACCTGCATTTCTCTGGCTGTCGCTTTAGTTTTAACCCTCATTTTCGGATAATGCAATGACGCCAGAAGAACAAAAGCTTGACCGGCTGTATCCTAAATTAGCACGAGGCAGACGCTGCGTCTGCTGTTTTAGCGGACTGACGGAAATGCACCACATTATCGGCCGCCGGAGCCATCTCCTGCGTTGGGATATAAAAAACCTCGTGCCACTTTGTCGGGAATGCCACATAAAAGTGCATACCAAGGGCATCAAATATCTTAAATTATTCCTGCCCCAAGCACGATTTGACTATCTGGAGGAGATGAAAAACAAGGATTTCAAACAATACCTGATTGAGCAGGGATTGACCAAAGAAGACTTTTATAAACTCAAGGAAAAACAGTTAAACGAGGCGATAAAATGACGGAAATCAGAAAACTCAAGCCCGACGAAATATCGGTCAAGGTTAAACAGATAACCGAAAAAGGCTGTCTGCTCCTCTTGTACAAAACCGCCCGCGTAGACGCGCAGATTTTGGACGAAACGTTCGGCGCCGCCGGTTGGGTCAACGATTTTAAGGAAATCAAAGGCAACCTGTTCTGTGGCATCGGCATAAAACAGGAAGACGGTTCTTTTCTCTGGCGTTGGGATTGCGGCGTCGAATCCGCCACCGAGGCCGAAAAAGGCGAGGCCAGCGACGCATTCAAACGCGCCGGTTTCAAATGGGGCATCGGCAAAGAGCTTTATTCCTCCCCGTTTATCTGGGCAAACGTTGAAACCACCAAAGACGCCAAAGGCGGATACGCCCTCAAAGACAGGTTTATGAAATTCAAAGTTGCCTCAATTGCCTATCAGGGCGACAAAATCAGCAGCCTGACAATAGTGAACAATAAAGGCGAAACCGTTTATCCGGCCTCTAAAAAGCCCAACCCGGCGCCGCAGGAAAAAACGCCCGTTCCCCAACAGCAAACGCCTCCCCCTGCCCCCAAAAAAAAGACCTTGGAAGAGCGCATCGCCGCATTCAGGGAGTATCTTGAAACTGCCACCCTTGAGGGCATGAACGGCGATAGTTACAAAAAGACCTTTAAAGACCTTTGCCTGCTTGCCGGCCCCGAAAAAGCCGAAGAGCTGACAAAGCTTCACAACAATCGTTTTCAATTTTTAATGCAACAACCACTGGAGAAAGAATAATGCCCGGAATTTATGAAAACATTATGGAAGCCGAACGCCTGCTTGACGAATGCTACGACTTGGAAACCGGCGAGGTTGACGAGGAAAAGGAAGCCGAACTTCTCGCCCTGAAAGAACAGATTATCAACGAGGGGCTGGAAAACCTGTGCAATCTCCGCGCCGACAAACTCGCCTATATTGCCGGACTTGACGGCGAAGCCTCGCGGATAACCGACAAGGTCAAGGCGGAAAAGAAAAAGCTCGCCAGCCTTGAGGACTTTATTCTGCTGATACACAGAAAATCCGGCAAGGACAAATCCGTCGCCGGCAGCTGGACGGTCGGTACGCGTAAGTCCGTACAGGTCAAAATCATTGACCCGGACTTCAACGACCCGCGTTTTTTCATCACCAAACAAACCTCCCAGCTGGACAAGATGAAGCTTAAGGACGCGCTGAAAAACGGCGAAGAAATTCCCGGCGCCGAACTCGTAACCAATTACAATTTGAGCGTAAAATAATGATTATCGCCACCAAGCAGGACATTACAACCGCTATGTATGCCTTAATGGAAAAGGCAAACGCGCTGCTCTCCGCCGGCAAAAAGCTCAAGGTGGAAATCTCCGAGTTCAAGGAAACGCGCAGCACCGCGCAAAATGCCTGGTACTGGTTTTTTGTTCTGCCGTGGCGAAGTTTCTGGACGACGCCGGACTGACTTACGGAGAATACGCCCTCCCCTACACCGGCGAACTGATACACAGCATTCACAAAAAGGTTCTGGGCTTAAAGACAACCACCAATTTAAGCAAAGACGCCTTTTCCGAAATGTGTATCCGTCTGGAGGTGTTCTGGTCGGAAAAAACGTCCGGCGAGTTTATAATGCCGGAACCCCCGGTGCAATATTTGGCAATGAAAGGATTTGAAGAGCTATGAACGACAATAAACCGATTTTCACCCTGCGCGACAGAGCGCTGTCCGCCTCGTGTTTTATGAAAACCTACACCCGTGAAGACGGACGGGAAGTCCCGTTATTCTCTATCTGCCTGCAACGCTCCTACAAAAAGAAAGGCGATGATGAGTACACCCGCGAACAGATTAACCTGATGCCCGACGACCTGCTGAAGCTCGCCCGCCTGTGCACCAACGCCTACGGCGAGGTTATGAAAGCGGCAATGACCAACCGCCCGGCCAAATCGGAATATCCGGCGCAGGAAATGGCCGTACCCGATGACGACATCCCATTTTAAGGAATAAGACGATGGCTAAAACACCCGAAGAATTAACAGCAGAGTGGAAACTTAATAAAAAGCGCAACGGATATTTTTATTATCAAGATGTAAATAAAGATATTTATGTAAGTCAATGGTACAAATTAAATCCAGCCATCTGCGTTAAAGTCCTTGCACCCGTTCCGTCCTATGACGAATATAAGGCTATGCAAGAGGAGCTTGCCGAACACCGGCATTATTGTTGTTGTATGGAAAACGAAGTTATGCGGCTGGATAAGGCAAAATTGGAAGAGGAAAACAAGCAGCTCCGCGGACTGCTGAAAGAGTGCATTTACATTCTGAACGAGTATAAGCATTGTTTTGACGTAAAACATCACAATATGACGGCAAATATTATAGATAAAGCTAACGAGGTGCTGAAATGATTAGGCGGTTGCTTTGTTGGCTCGGGTGAAAAATTCCCCTTTAGTTCGTGCTTGTAAAAGGGTGTAGCGAATAAGCACGTCCGCGCAGTTTGTCCATTCTGGTCGGGTTAAGTAAGTGAAAAAATGGATAACATTTTTTATAGCATACGCAACGGCAAGAATCCCAAATACAGCTATTATTTGAAATCCTATTTTCTCAGGCTGTTACCTTTGAAAGCGATTTGTCGAAAAAGGCTGAATAAGATTCTCGCACAAACCGATACCCGATCCGATAAAAATTACATAAACGACCGGGTGAACTATTACAATCGGCTCGCCGAACCGGTAAAACTACCCGAAGGCTCTCCCCACCTGAACGAACTCAAATTGCAAAAGAAAGGGAAAGTCTATTACTTCGATTCATTCGAATACCTCCGGTACTTCCCCGAAAACCTGCAATGGAACTACTGTTTCGGCGATATCAATTTCATGCCCGATACCCCTTCCATTGTTAAGAGCAGGCCCATTCACAATCAATCGGCAAATGCCATACTATTGAATTTGAACAAAGTGAGACATTTCATCTTCGTCAAGGACAAAATACCGTTCGAAAAGAAAATGGACAAAGTCATTTTCCGAGGAAAAGTCAACGAAGGGAAAACCAAACGCATTGCCTTTTTTAATAAATACTTCGGCAATCCCCTCTACGACTTGGGCGACACCAGTCGCAACGGCAATCCCGCTTGGCGTACCGGTAAGAAAACCATCGCCGAACATCTGCGGTACAAATTTATCCTCGCCCTCGAAGGGAACGATGTCGCCAGCAATCTCAAATGGGTCATGTCCTCCAACTCCGTAGCCGTCATGCCCCGACCCGAATTCGAAACTTGGTTCATGGAGGGACGACTTATTCCCAACTACCACTATATCGAAATCAAACCCGATTTCTCGGACCTCGAAGAGCGTATCGCCTACTATACCGCCCACCCCGACGAAGCCATCGAAATATCCCGCCACGCCAACGAATACGTCAGCCAATTCTTCGACAAGAAACGAGAAAAACTCATTTCGCTTCTCGTCCTGCAAAAATACTTCCGCAAGACCGGACAGTTGGAACAATGAAAGCCATGATTCACAAATGATAATCGGCACTTTTTGTATCTTTACATTCGATAGTTTATAAACGACAATTACCCCAAAAAATGGAAATAGAAAAATTACAATCCTTATCAGACGAAATTTTAGACGAACTGTTGATCGTATGGGAAAAGTCGGTACGCAGTTCCCATCATTTTTTAAAAGAAGAAGATATAGAATACTTCAAACCTTTAATAAGAAACCAATATTTCCCGGCTGTCAAACTGTTTGCAATACGCAATGAGAACGGGCGGATTGCCGCATTTATGGGATTAAGCGACGACATGCTGGAAATGTTGTTCGTACTGCCCGAAGAACAAGGACACGGTTACGGCAAAGCATTCGTGGATTATGCCATCGACAAATGCAATATCTACAAAGTAGATGTAAACGAAGATAACGAACAGGCTTACAAATTTTATTTGCACATGGTTTACAATTGGGTTTTCATGCAAAAAATATATCTTCCTGACTGCTTTTCGTGAAATCAGGAATCCA
>OHLW01000949.1_pt1 | contig 9116 bp, 1 predicted proteins | sample 1569231 | NCBI WGS metagenome assembly OHLW01 (sample SAMEA3879544, study PRJEB24766) | human gut metagenome | biome: human-associated habitat; feature: feces | place: USA | collected 1985/1987
TATTGTTATAAATTATACAGATATTGAGATTGAAAATCGAGATATTGATAATCTTTTAAAAGTTTATGATTATTTAGAGTATAATGGTATTATTGATGCTATTCTACAAAAGATTCCTAAAGTTGAACTTGACGCTTTGATTGGTTATGTGAAAGATACCGTTGAAGATTTTAATAGATATAAGGTTTCTGGTGCAGGAACTATGGAGAGTTTGGTAGCTAATCTACCAACATTAATGGAGAGTATAAATGTTTTAAAGGAAGAGTTAAAGGATGAAGACCTGGAGGTTGCCCGCACTCTTTTTGATAAATTAGAACATTAATTATAAGCCTGCTATTGAATATAATAGCAGGCTTTTTCTTTTTATATTTTTAGAAGGGAGGAGTTAACCAATGGCTGGACAAGTAAATATTGGTGTTAATCTTGATTTTACCGCTCAAAATTTAGCTTCAATTCAAAAACAATTAAGTAGTACAATAGATGCTATTGAAGAAAATGGTGTAAAATTAGGATTAAGTCCAGAAACTATCTCTCAAATGAAAGCAGAAGTTTCTAAATTATCTGAGTCTATTGTAAAGAATTTTAATAATACAACTGGTAAAATTAATTTTGATAGAGTTAGAACCGACCTTGAAAATGCGGGAGTATCTGCCGCAGGCTTAGGTGCGAAACTTCAAACAGTAGGAGTTAATGGACAATCAGCCTTTAACTCTATTACAAAATCTGCTTATACATTTGAAGCAAAAATAAAGAATACAGAAAGTTTATTATATAAATTTTCTCAAACTTTAAACAATACAATTAAATGGAATATTTCAAGTTCTATTGTAAATCAATTTTCTGGTGAAATTCAAAAAGCAGTTTATTTCACAAAAGATTTAGATAAATCATTAAATGATATTCGTATTGTTAGTGGTGCTTCTAAAGATGAAATGGCTGATTTTGCTATTGAAGCAAATAATGCAGCTAAGGCATTAAGAACTTCAACAGTAGAATATTCAGACGCAGCTTTAGTATATTTCCAGCAAGGTATGGCGGCTGACGATGTTAGAAAAATGACAGAAGCAACTGTTATGGGTGCTAATATTGCAGGTGAGTCTACTGAGGAGATGTCTAATCTATTAACATCTACTATGAATGGTTATAAGATGGCTGCTGATGATGCTTTAACAGTTACAGATAAATTAGCAGCTGTCGGTGCGGAAACAGCCGCTGACTTCTATGAGTTGGCAACAGGTATGTCTAAGGTTGCCTCAATGGCAAATGCCGCAGGTGTAGATATTGACCAATTAAATGCTCAATTAGCTACTATTGTTTCTGTTACTAAAGAAGCTCCAGAATCTATCGGTACATCTTTAAAGACTATTTATGGTCGTATGTTGGCTTTCCAAAACAATGCTACTGATTTAATGGAAGATGAAGATGGTGAATTGTTCGGCGCTCCTTCTGTTGAATCTGCTCTTGAGAAATTTAGTAAAGCTACTAATACTCAAATTTCTTTGTTTGAAACAACAAAAGATGGTACTAAGGTTATGCGTGACCTTGGCGATGTTATGGACGAAATTGGAGATGCATGGCAACGCACTGATGACCAAGCTGTAAAATTCGGTTTGTCTACTGCATTAGCTGGTTCAAGACAGCAAAACCGTTTGGTAGCTTTATTTGACTCTTGGGATGAATATAAAGATACTGTAACAACCTCTTTAAATGCTGAGGGAACTACTTTAAAACAAAATGAAGTTTATATGGATTCTTATGCGGCTCACGCTAAGAGTTTACAGGCTTCTATGGAATCACTTTATATGGAATTGTTCAATTCTGATGATATGATTGGAATTGTTGATATTCTAAATGAAGTAATTAAGGGATTAACAACCATTGTTGATTTATTAGGTGGTTTACCTGGCGTCCTTGGTGTTATTAGTGGTTTAATGACAAAGACAGTATTTTCTAAACAACTGTCTGGATTAGCTTCTAATTTAGCTAATAAAAAGATTGCTCAAAGTTTCCAAGGTGCTGGTACTGCTGGTGTTCGTCAAGATGGTACTAATAGTAGTGAATATCGAAAAACAGAAACTACTTATAAAGATAAATTACAAAATGTTTCAACTGTTTTTAAGGGAGAAGATTTTGAAACTGTCAGAAAAATGACAGAAGAATTATTAAAACAGAAGAAACAAATTGAAGAAACTCGTGCAAGTGCTAAATTATTAGAAGAAGCATATAAAAATACAAAAAATGCTATTATGGGTAGCTCTGAAGCACAAAAAATCTTTAAAAATGCTAAAGATGGTGCGGATGGAGCAGTAGTTTCTACCAAAAAGTTAAATCAAAATTTAAAAGATTTTAAGACAAAATATTCTGCTAATTTAACAGGAGAAATTGGAAAAGCCTTTGATAATTTACAAACTGATTTAAAACAAAGTGATATTTCAGCGAAAGAATTTAAAGGGCAACTTAAATCTATTATAGATATGATGGCAAATGCTAAGGCTCAAGGCGACCTTGGTATTGATGTTAACTTTGATATATTAGAGCAACAAGCAAAAGAAATGGAAAAAGCCTTTGGGGAAAATGAAGAAGTATTAAGACAAACATTAGACCCAATGGAAGAATACGCAAATAAAATAAATAATATTAGAAATGGCGTTTCTGGCGCAATTCCTGTATTAACTACTTTATTTAATGTTCTTGGTGATGATAGTAAGTCTGCTGGAGAAAAAGCTCTAAGCGTTTTAACTTCTCTTGGAACTGCTTTAATGTTCCAAATGGATACTATAATTGCAACCACAACTGCTAAAATGGCAGATGTTGTAGTTACAGATTTAGAAACAGCAAGTGCAAAAGGCGGTTTAGCCGCGAAGTTTGCTAATATAGCCGCAGACTCACAAGGATTAAAAGCTACTTTAGCTTCTACTGCTGCTAAGGTTGCTGCTACTGTTGCTAATGGTGGTTTAACTGCTTCATTCTATGCTCTTGCTTCTGGTATATGGGCAGCTTTGGCTCCAATTTTACCTTTTGTAGCAGCGATTGGTGCGGTAGTAGCCGTTGGTTATGGACTTGTAAAATTATTTGACGCTTTAATAGTTACAGAGGAAGAATTACAAGAACAATCTCAAGAAGCTGCTGATGCTTTAAGTGAAGTTCGAAATAGAATTTCTGAATTAGAATCTAATTTAGAGTCTTTAAATAGTCAAATTCAAAACTTAGACCCTATTACAGATGCAGATGAAATAGCTGATTTAGAAAGACAAGTTGCTTTAACAGAAGCTCAATTAGCGGCTGAAAAAGAATTAGAAAAAGTTCGTGCTAAAGAAGCAAGTGAAACTCAAAGTGAATATTTACAAAAAGCATATAATTCAGCTGATACTTATGATTCTGCTTCTGGAACTTATAAAACCGACAAAGAAGTTTATGAAGGTAAAATAAGTGAACGAAAAGAGATAGGACAAAACTTACAAGACCTTGGAGTTAGTGATGTAAGTGAAGCTGCCACTGTTATTGAAACTAAGACAGCTGAGTTAGAAAAAGTAAAATCTGACCTACAAAAGACAAAAGATGAATTGTGGGATAATAATGGTTTTACAAATGCAAAAAGAGAAGAAGAATTAGAAGCTGAAAAGAAAGCTCTCGAAGAAGAAAAGAGAACACTTGAAAATCAAATTAATAGTATTGAAGATTATTCTAATAGATATAATACTTTAACTTCTGAATTAGCAGAAGAAACTAATACTATGTTAGCCGAAGTTGCTAAGGTTGATTTAAGTCAAGTTGATGAAGAGACAAGAAAATTTATAGAATCATTAGAAAATACAGCAGAACAAGGATTAGCTGAATTAAATCCTAATGATTTTGTCGAGCGTTTATTTAGTGAAGCTGATATTAATTCTATTATGGATAAGTTATCTTCTGGTGGAGATATTAGTGGAATTTTAAGTAAATATGAAAGTCAATTCTCTGCTCTTGGAATAACAACAGATGAGATGACTGAGTATCTACAAGATTACACAGATGCCATGAAAGAAGAAGCTGTCGTAGTAGATGATGCTCAAAATCAGTATGATAGACTTGTAAATAATATAAATCTATTATCTAAATCTTATCAAGATGGAGAAATGGATTTAGAAGAATATACTTCTGGTCTTTATAAGAACTTAAATGGTTTAGCAGAATTATCAGATAAAAGTGGAAACATAGAAGGATTTAACGATACTGTTACTACTTTTATTGGAGACCTTGGAACAGCTATTGGTACTTTAAATGAAGATTATCAATCTGGCGTTTTAAGTATTGAAGATTATATTGATAGTTCAAAAAACCAAGTAAGACAGCTTTTAGAATTAAAAGAAGTTTTCCCAGAAATGGGAAGCGAGATTGACGCATTATTAAATAAGAACTTTGACATGGATGGTATCACCGGTCTATTAGAGATGGATGATATGATTTCTGGATGGCAAGGTACTCAAGATGTTATTTCTCAGGTTACAGCTGAATTTGAAAACTTAGCAAGTGTTCAAGAGTTGGTTGCCGATGGTTTTAAAATTTCAGCAGAAGCTGCTTCTGAACTGGCTAATATGTATCCTCAGTTACTTGAAAATGCTCAAGCTACTGCTGATGGTCAGATATTGCTTGATGAACAAGTTTATAATGATTTTATAGCTTCTCGTCAAGGTATGTTAGCCGCAGATATTGACAATCAAATTGCTCAATTAGAGGCTAAAAAAGCTGCTCTGGAAGCTGCAAAAGCACAGGCTCAAGCAGAACTTGAATTAGCAAATGCGGTTGCTTCTGGTGAAGTTGATATTGAAAATGCTAAAGCCCAAATGCTTGCTACTGCGGAACAAAACTTAACTCAATATTTAATTGATTTAGGCGTAAGTGAAGTAGATGCTCAAAAAGCTGCCGCTGAAGCTAAGGCTGGCAATATGGAAGAATATAATCGTATTGTTGGTGATGTAGCAGATGATACAGCTAATAACTTAGCAAACGCTATGGTAGCCGCGGCCAATGCCACAAAAAACAATGTTCAAGGAATGGTATCAAGTCTTGACGCTCTTGGTAAACAGTCTGCGAATGTTGCTACACAAATTGGTAATATGGGTAGTGGTACTACTACATATTCTGGACCTGTTGTAGTAGGTGGAGGTTCTGCTGGTGGCGCGAGCTTCAGTGCTTCAACTTCTTCTGGTAATTTTAAAGGAGTAACAGCTACTGCAATAAAAGCTGCGGCTCCTGAAATGCAATCATGGACTGACCGTTTGAATATGAATTTGAGTGGTTATACTCAAGGAATTGCTCAAATTAATGCTCAAATTTCTGTTCTACAAGGCTTAAAGAATAGAAACGCTAATAAAAATTATAGCAAAAATGGTGGTTCTGGAGGTAAGGGCGGAAAAGGTGGAGGTTCTGGCTCTGGTTCTGATACTGAGGAATACATTGTAGAACTTGATAAACTCAAGAAAGCAATGCAGGCTTTGGCTGATGTTCAACAAGAGATTGAAAAGAATGATACAGAGTTAGACGCTGCTGAAACTTCACAAGAGAAATATGATTTATTAGGTAAAAAAATTGAATTATATGATAAAGAAAGAGTCGCTCTTCATAACTTAGCTGATGCTCGTAGAGCAGTTATAAAAACCAATGTTGAAGAGTTGCGTTCTAAGGGATTCAAAGTCGATTATGACCCTAAAAATCATAAGTTAGAAATTAAAAATGAAGAACATATTAATCAGTTAAAAGGTAAAGATACTGAAGCTACTAATGAGTTAAGAAAAGAAATGGAAAAGCTCATTAGTACAACAGAAGATTTAAATGATGCTAATAAAGATACATCTCAGTCTTGGTGGGAAAATTATTATGAACAGAAAGATTTATTAAAAGAACGTCTTGATACAGAGATTGAAATGTATAAAGAGCAGCTTGAAAATGAGCGTCGTATCAGAAATGTAAGTGTCAAAGATATTAAAGACTCTTATAATGATATGATTAATGCTTTAAAGAAAGCATATAATACAGGAGTTATTACCTCAGAAGAGTTCTGGGATAAACTTGTCGAAATTGGTAAAGATAAAATGTCTGCAATTCGACAAGATATTGAAAATACCATTGAGCACGCCAAGTTAATTGGTCGTATGTCACCTGAACAAGAAGCCGCGCAATGGGTTGCTTATCGTGGTCAAGTTAATGAAATGATGGCTCTTGGTCAGATTGGTGATTATGATGATTATATTAGTGAACTGGAAGACATTTATGAAAAAATTGACAGTTCGCTAAAAGAAGTGTATAATAATAGTGTAAAGAATCAAGAACACGCTATTAATATATTGGCTCAAACTGCGGGTACAGAAGAGAAACAAATTGCGATTTATCGCAATATGATGGAAGAAACTTATAATGAAGCCCAGCGTTTAAGAGCTAAGAATTATGAAGCGAATAAAGAAACCATTCAAGACCTTGAAGAACAATGGTATGATTATTATCAAAATATAATTGCTCTTCAAAAGCAAATGTTGGAAAGACAACAGGAAGATAAAGAATCTACTGTTAATGCTGTTGTTTCAGTAATTGATAAGAAAATTCAAGAACTGGAAGACCAGAAGGATGCTCTTTCTACTCTTGGTGAACTTGATGATATGCTTCTTGATTTGAAGTCTGACCTATTAAGCGCAGATGAAGATGATAAAGCATTAATTCAAGAAAAAATTGATTATTTAGAAGAGCAAAGAGATATTTATGCTTCTCTAACAGACGCAGAAGAAAAGCGTTTGAAAATGCAAGAAATTGAAAAGGCTCTTGCTGATATTACTTTAAAACAGTTAGAGCGTAAAGTAGAACTTGCTAAAAATAATTTGGTTCAGAGGGTTTGGTACGAAGATAAAGGTTGGGTTTGGGAAGCTGACCAGAGCGCCATTAATGATGCTCAAAAGGAATTAAATAATTTCAAGAAAGAAATGGACCAAACCGAGATTGATAATGAGATTGATAGACTTGAAAATTATAAGAAAAAATGGCAAGACATTGTTGATGATTATGAAACTGAACAAGATAAATTAACTGCATTACAACAACTCGGAGCAGATTGGGAAGCTAAGATTCTTGATAAGAGATTAGATGTTTTAGAAACATTTAAAGATGGTTATGTTGATGTACTGAAACAGTTAAATGGTTTAGCTGATATTGAAAATGGTATTGGCGGAGAAAAAATGCCAGATTATACTGTTGATAAAGGTACAGACAATATTTTTGGTGGCGGAAATGGTCATGTATATGATTTGGAAGCTAAATATTATGGATATGATGGCAAGGGATATAATGCTTCTTTGGATTATTCTCAAGCTATTATGGATGCTAAAAAGCGTAATGCTTCTGAAGAAGAAATCCTTGAATTAAAGCGCGTTCGTAACTTAAAAATCAAGGGCGAAAAAATGACCCAATACTATGATTCTCTTGATGATTTTACTGAAAGAGAAAAAGAGTTGTTAGCAGAACAGTCAACTAATGTTGCTGATAATGCTACTTCAACAGGAATAAGTATTGCTTCTACAATACAAAATTTACAAGCCTTAGATAATCAATGGACATCTACACTTGACTTGACAGAGCCATTAAAAACTTATCAAACTCAGTTGGATGAACTTTATGAGGCTGAAAAGAAAAATTATGAACAAAGACTTGCCGCCGCAGAACAGTTCGTAAAAGACTATAATGCAACTATGGCAAAGATGAGTTCTTCTTCAAGTGGTGGAATTCAGATTTCTGGTGGAGGCGGAAGTTCTTCTGGCGGAGTAACTTATGATAAAAATGTTGACTATTCTGCTAAGATTGCTGAATATAAGGCGCAAGGCGCTCCAGCAAGTGAAATAGCTAAACTTGAAGCTCAAAGAGAAGCAAAAATTAAGGGAGAAAATTTAAATCCAGATGGAACTAAAAAGTCTTCTTCTTCAAGTAGCAGTAAAAGTAGTAGCAGTAGTAATAAAAATGTTATATCTTCAGCAGTTTCTGGTGTTGGTAAAGTAATTTCTTCTGTTGTTTCTTCTGTACTAAAGAAAAAATATGCTTCTGGTGGAGTTAATGATTACACTGGCGGAGCAATGCTACATGGCACTTCAAGTAGTGTAGAGACAATTTTTAATGCGGAAGATGGTAAAAAGTTATATGATTTAGTTCATAATACTAAAGACTTAGCAGATAGTATTGCAGAAGATATGGTTCCATATATTCCAAGTCTGTTTGAAAATATTGGTGATATTGGATTTAATCCAAGAAATATGATAATGCCTACTGTTTCTAAGGTTGAGCCGCAGACTATTGAAAATGATGAAAGTACAACATTTAGTAATTGCAAATTCGAGATTAAGACCGAAGCAAATAATTTCGAAGCATTAGTAAATGATATGGAAGTCAAAATTAAAAATAGATAAATTATAGGGAGGAGTTAAACCTCCTCCCTTAATTAAAGAATGGGGTGAAAATAAATGATTACTCAACCAATGAGTGTCTATCCTAATAATAATGCAATAGATGGAACTTTAAATAATACTTTTGAAATGGAAATTAAAACTTCTGGTGATACTGTGATTGGTTATCAGTTACAGATAACAAAAGTAAATTCTAATACTATTGTTTATAATGGCTTTGGTACAAGTACAGTTCGGATAGACCCTATATATAATGGTGAATTTTTAAGAATAAATGTTCCTGCTAATACTTTCACTAATGGTGAAGATTATAACTGGTGTACAAAGCTATATTCTCCATCTGCTACTATGCCTGTTGCTAATGGTGTTACTCAATCAGGTTCTACTACAACTTCAATAAAATTAAGACAACATAACGGTATAGAAAAATATATGCAATTAAAAATTGGAAGTGAAATAAGAGAAATAAGTTCTTATGATTCTTCTACTGGTATAGCAGTTGTTTCTTCGGCTTTTTCTTCAGCTCCTGCCGCAGGAGTAGCTTATAATATTATTACCAGTTTTATAAAAACAATGACTTATTCTTTTAAAGGTAGAGCTACTCCTGTTGTCAATATTACTGCTCCTAATAATGATGGGGAAATTATAAAAAGTTTTAGTTATAATTTTATTGGTAATTATGAACAAAGTAATAATGTG
>OHLW01000962.1_pt1 | contig 9071 bp, 7 predicted proteins | sample 1569231 | NCBI WGS metagenome assembly OHLW01 (sample SAMEA3879544, study PRJEB24766) | human gut metagenome | biome: human-associated habitat; feature: feces | place: USA | collected 1985/1987
CTCTTTCAAGAATGAAAATCTTGCGTCCTAGCCGATAGACGAATGGGCCCTTGATAAAAATGCGCCTTAGATATATAAAGTAAGGCGCCCTTTCCAAATGCGAGTGCAAATATAGAGCTGTTTTTTGAATTGACAAAATTTTTACCTAAAAATCTTTCATTTACCTTTCTATCGCATACAATCTACACAGACTTTCCCGCTCGAACAGGAACTACTACCCCTAAAAACTACTACGATCTACATTAGTAATTTTTATTATAGGCTCTACCCCATATTAAAAAACTACTTACCGCTGTTACCCTGCATTATAATAGCCTCCGACCTCCCTTTTCATTTTAGCGGCCAGCCCTATTCAATCCTGCGGGCATAGTCAATGCTGCCCCCTCTAATGTCGCTGTTTTAAGAAATCCACGACGACCGATTTCCGTTTTATTGACCTCTTTCATATCGATTATTTTTTCAACTCTTTTATAATCCGAGCAGGATTACCTGCGACAACTGTCATAGGCGGCACATCTTTGGTCACCACACTGTTCGCCCCCACGATAGCCCCGTATCCTATTCTCACTCCGGGGAGAATCGTAGCATTGATTCCGACCCAAACTCTATCTTCAAGAACAACAGGACGACCATAAGTCGCATCCCGGTTTTCCGGGTCGGGATCATGGTTAATGGTAATAATATTCACTTTCGGCCCCAAAAAGACATTTTCTCCGAGAGTAATACCCCCTCGTCCGAAAAACGTACAACACTGTTGAATAAAGCAACCTTTCCCTATTTTTATGTGTTTCCCATAATCCACATAAAACGGTGGCAACAAAGTAATAGATTCGTCCACTTCACACCCAAGAATTACACTCAATATCCGACGAACCTCATCGGGTGTATGATAACCGGCATTCAATTCGGTCGCCATTTTCATAGTATCCCAAATGGCATTTATCAATTCATCGTATCCCGGATCCGACGGGGAAACCATCTCTCCGTTCAGATCTCTTTCAAAAATAGTATGAGTATTCATAATAATCTGTTTTATATCCGTTACAAAGTTAAAAAGAAAGCCCCGTGGCGACTTTGCCACAGGGCTCAAAACTCTTTGTCATAAAGCTCGATACATCGAGATAACGGCTTTCATCGACTTTCTTTTTTACCATTTTCAACGACCTGCTTAGCCCATTCGGTAGCCACCGCAACGCCTCCGTTGAGTAACTTGCCGTCGTTCCAAGTCACGTTTGGATAAAGTTTCCTGAGCTGTCTTACACTATGGGCTATCGAACTTCCTCCGGAAGTAGCGAACGGGATAACGGTTTTACCGGAAAAATCGTATTTTTCAAGAAACGTATTGACCGGACGCGGACACAAGTCCCACCAAATAGGATAGCCGAGAAATACGATATCGTAATCTTTCATATCGAGAGGCTCCCCACCCAGTTCGGGGCGAGAATCCTCGTCGGCCATTTCGACCGAACTCCGGCTCGACTTGTCATTCCAATCGAGATCGGCCGAAGTATAGGCCTCGGCAGGAGTAATCCGGTAAAGCTGGCCATCGACCGCACCGGCAATGGACTCTGCCACCCTCCCGGTAGTTCCGGTACAAGAAAAATAGGCCACAAGAATTTTCTTACCCACCGGTTCGGTGACATCTGTCGCCTGTCGTTGAGTTTGCGACGAACAACTAAAACTGAGAATACTCATAAGTATCAATACTATCTGTTTCATACTATATTCATTTTGAAATAAACTACAAGCCGAGAAAAAGACAAACTTGTTCGAGCTATTTCGAGGCTCAGCGTTGATGACGGACAACGCCCGAATATTCCTCTTCGCTCACAGGTTCGAGCCACTCATTGCTCTTGTTTTCGCCGGGAGCCTCTATGGCGAGATGCGAGAACCAACTGTCAGGCGCAGCACCGTGCCAATGCTTCACACCAGCCGAGATATAAACCGCATCGCCGGGGAAAAGCTCCACCGGTTCTTTTCCCCATTCCTGATAATAACCTCTGCCACCCACGCACACAAGTATTTGACCGCCGCCTTTGGTAGCTTTGTGTATGTGCCAATTATTACGGCAACCGGGCTCGAAAGTAACGTTCGAAATGGGAATACCTTCTGTCACGACAGGCGCGAGATAGCTTTGACCGATGAAATATTTGGCATACGCATCGTTAGGTTTGCCGACAGGAAAAATAATGGATTGAGCATACGCATCGAGCGAACAGGCAGTAGTACTATCCGCACAGTCTACCCGCACCTCTTTGGCCATACGAAACGCCGCCCATGCTTTGGGCCAACCAGCATAGAACGCAGCATGAGTAAGAATTTCAGCGATTTCAGTTTTGGTCACCCCGTTCTTCTTGGCCGATTCAAGATGATACTTGAACGAAGAATCTGTCAACCCCTGTGACATGAGAGCAACGACAGTCACGATAGAGCGGTCACGAAGCGAAAGCAAATCGCTACGACTCCATACCTCTCCAAAAAGAATATCGTCATTCAAATGCGCAAACTCGGGAGCGAACTCACCAAGCGCATCATGTCCGGCTGTCTGTCGGACTTTCTCTTGTGATTTTGTCATAATCGGAAATATTAAAATTGACAATAAAACCCATAAAACTACTTTTGTTTTCATACCCTATGATTTTAATTGAACACTACAAAATACCAGTTCTCCAACCCATCATATAGAAATCAGGCAAATGGGAAATCGGAAACAGACAGACATCAGGCTATATCGATCATCGTCTATTTCCGCACGATGTACAAAGGTACGAAACAGATCTCGCAACGATTTTGCTATAAAGCTCAAATCTATTTGCCATAAAGCTCACCCTGCCACGATGGTGCGACCCCATAGGTCTCTTTATACACTTTGGAAAAATGCGACAGATTTTTAAAGCCCACATCGAAACAAGCCTCCGTAACTTTCTTTTTCCCCGACCGAATTAAATCATGCGCCGCTTCAAGACGTCGTCTGATAATCCATTTCTGAGGTGTCAAATCGCTCACTTTGGCAAAATCCCGTTTAAAAGTAGCCAAACTACGCCCCGTATAACTGGCGATTTCTTTCATCGAGAGATCGCACATATAATTCTCGTTCAAGTAATCGAGAATATCGATTTTCCACGGTTCCACGAAATCGAATAACGATGCATACAGATTACAGTCGGTATTGAGCAAGACATATACACCTTCGATCATCTTCAATTTCAAAATCTTTTCCGAGAGTTTCTCCCCGGCATCGAAATACGGGATAACCGACTCGAACAAAGAGCGGATATCCGGTCTATTTTTCGGCAAGAGGAGCAAGCTCGCTTTCTCTCGTTTGGAGTCGATTGGAATCTGCTGCCGATCGAGTGTTTGGTAAAACTCCCTCAAAAAAGCCTTCGAAAATTTCAACACAATGGAACGATAAGGCTCACCCTTCCCGATCCTCTTTTGCAACCACATTCGGTTATCACGCCGCATAAAGGCACAATCTCCCGGATACAAAACGGTTTTCTTTCCACGTTCCTCGATCTCCAATCTACCGGAACACTGATAAATGAGCGTATGTTCCCGATTTTCATGAGCACACTCCCGATCATCGGCAAAATAACTCGCTATAAGCACATTCGAGCAATCGAATACATCTAACTGTTCCATATCATCAGCCTTTTATATGGACAAATATAATGCATTGTATCTGTACAATATTTGCTGTGAAGCTCAATTTTCACATTCCCGATACAACCACTGCTCCCGAATAAATAAAATCAATGCGCCGAACCAGTACCGGCCTTTGGATAAAACAACTATTTTTGTAGAAAAATTTACCGGGAGAATGCTCGAAAAAACATTAGGAATCGTACTGCACATCATTCCCTATAACGACAAAATATCGGTAGCCCATTTGTACACCGAACAATATGGCCGATCTTCCTATCTTATTCCACAAGGGGGTGGAAAAAAAGCTCGCATGTTTCGGTCCCTCTTCATGCCGTTCTCTATTTTGGAACTCGATATAGATTACCGGAACAGCCGGGAATTGCAAAAAATCATCGAAGCGCGCACGGTTTTACCTCTTCAAAACATCTATTCCGATCCGGTAAAAAATGCAGAAGCGCTCTTTTTATCCGAAGTCCTCTGTCAAACCATAAAAGAACCCGAACCCAATCTCCCGCTTTTCGCCTTCATCGCCCGTTCCATTCAAGTCCTCAATATAATGGAAGAAGGTAAAGCCAATTTTCATCTCTGTTTCCTGCTGCAATTATGCAGTTTTCTCGGGTTCAGCCCCAACATGGAGACCTACCGGACCGGATATTCTTTCGACATGTTGAACGGCATTTTTTCCCCCTCGCGCCCCATTCACACCTACACACTCGATGCCCGCGAAGCCGAAGTTTTCGCCCGTCTCACCCGTATGGATTTCAATAATCTTCGCCACTTCAAATTCAATCGGGGAGAGAGAAACGCCATACTCGACCGAATTTTAACATACTACCGGCTACACCAGCCCGACATTTCGGAGCTCCGGTCTCCCGAAATATTACGAGCCATATTCGACTAATATGCTGCAAAGGTTGACTATTACAAAATTTTATACTACTTTTGTCGACCGAAATGCCCTTGTAGTTCAATGGATAGAACGGAAGTTTCCTAAACTTTAGATTCGGGTTCGATTCCCGGCTCGACTACCAATAAAAAGAACCGGATAACTCCGGTTTTTTTCATATAGCGGAGTATCTCCGCGCATCCTGCGGATCGTTTTTTGCCTGTACGGTAAAAAAAAAGGAATCCGAATCCGGATTCCTTTTTTTGTATTTATACGCTTATCTTTTTATTTTGCAGCAGCTTCTTTGGCAGCCTTTTTAGCGATACTACGTCGTTGGATTTCGTAAGCAATCGGAGTAGCCACGAACAAGGTCGAAGCCGTACCGACAATCACACCGAACAACATAGCAAATGTAAAGCTACGAATAACATCGCCACCCAAAATAAAGATACACAACAATACGATAGCCGTACTTAATGAAGTATTAAGAGTACGAGTCAACGTACTATTCAAAGCATCGTTAATAACGAGTGCACGGTCTCGTTTCGGATATAAACCCTTCACTTCACGAATACGGTCGAATACTACCACCGTATCATTTACCGAGTAACCGATTACCGTCAATATAGCTGCAATAAACGACTGATCCATCTCCATAGAGAAAGGTAATATACCATACAGCAAAGAATACAGCCCAATGATAGAGAACGCAGTAAAGGCCACAGAAGCCAACGTACCCACACTAAACGAAATATCACGGAATCGCAACAAGATGTAAAGAGCCATCGCTATCAACGAAAGAATGACAGCCCAGAATGCCCCCACCTTAATATCATCGGCAATGCTCGGTCCTACTTTCTGACGACTTTGAATCATATTTTCGGTAAACTCTTCATAAGAAGCATCCCCTAAAACACTCTTCATTCCCTCATAAAGTTTCGTCTCGATCTCTTTATCTATATTTTCATCTTGATCAGCAATACGATAGTTGGTCGAAATACGCACCTGATCGTCGCTCGTGATAGTTATCACCGAAAGAGAACTACCCTCGAAAGCTGGTTTCAGCATCTCACTGATTTCAACCGGTTTCACCGGTTTATCAAAACGAACTACATAATTACGACCACCCGAAAAATCAATACCCTGATTCAAACCTCTGATTGCCAAAGAACCTACCATAACTACAATGATAGCAATAGCAACCGTAAATCCGATTTTGCGCATACCGAGGAAATTAATTCTCGTATTCGTAAGCAAATTCTTGGATATGCGGGTCGTAAATGTAAGATTATTGAATTTACCTCTATTCAAACCGGCCTCGAAGATAAGGCGGGTAATGAAAATAGCCGTAAAGAACGAAGTAAGAATACTAACGATCAATGTCGTAGCAAAACCCTTGATAGGACCTGTCCCGTATACCAATAGAATGAAACCGGTAATAATCGTAGTCAAGTTCGAGTCGAAAATCGCAGAGAAAGCATGCTTGTAACCATCGGCGATAGAAGATTTCAAACTCTTGCCCAAACGAAGCTCCTCTTTGGTACGCTCGAATATCAGCACGTTGGCATCGACAGCCATACCCATCGACAAAACGATACCGGCAACACCCGAAAGCGTGAGCACCGCTTGTAACGAGGCCAAAATACCCATCGTGAAAAACAAGTTACATATAACACCGAAACTGGCGATAAGACCCGGAGTAGCCCCATACATCATGATCATATAGATCATCAGCAAGATGATAGCAGCGGCAAACGAAATCACACCGCTTTGGATAGCTTCCTGTCCCAACGAAGGACCGATAATATCCTCTTGAACAATAGTCACGGCAGCAGCCATCTTACCCGACTTCAACACGTTAGCCAAGTCCTTAGCCTCTTCGGGAGAGAAACCTCCGGTAATCTGCGAACTACCGCCCGAAATAGCCGAGTTGACATTGGGGAAAGAATATACCTGATTATCCAACACGATAGCAATCGCATTGCCGATATTGTCACGAGTAAGTTTTTCCCATACTTGGGCTCCCTCGGCATTCATGGTCATGCTCACCACAGAACCCTGTATCTTATCGAAGTCGTCACGAGCATCGGTTATTACATCGCCACCTAACGGAGCCTTGCCGCCTTTACCGGCTTTCAATGCGATAAGCTGATACATGGTTTGCTTTTCATCGATGGCTTTTACCGTCCAGCGGAGAATGAGGTCGCTCGGAAGAATATCGCGGGCGATTTTGCTTGCCAACATGGCATTCACCGCTGCCGTATCGGTCTTATTGACAATACCAATAACCGGAGATCCTCCGTAACTTTGTGTATAATTCATCAACGAAAGCAACGGATTCTGTTTACGGATACGCTCCATAGTTTCGGCTTCCGATGCCTCCTGCTGTAATTTTTTCTTCAACGACGAAGCCGTGCTGTCAGCTGCAACGGCTGCGGTATCGGGCGTAGCCTCGGCAACGACCGGAGCTTCTTCCTCTGCCGGCTCTTGCGCAGCATTGGCCGCAGCGATAGCGTTATTTACGGCATCGAGTTTCGGAGCAAGTTGTTCCAGTTTATACGTCTCCCAAAATTCGAGGTTAGCACTACCCTGCAACAATTTCCTCACACGCTCGGGTTCTTTGATACCCGGCAGCTCGATAAGAATAAGACCGTCCTTTTCCAATTTTTGAATATTGGGAGCGACCACACCGAAACGGTCGATACGAGTACGCAATACGTTGTACGAGTTATCCACCGCGCTATTCAATTCTTCGCGAAGAATTGAGATTACCTCGTCGTTAGTCGATCTGGGGGTTATTTTATCTTTTAACTGGAAAGTGCTGAAAATAGCCGAAAGTCTCACATTCGGATCTATCTTTTTGTATTCGTTGTAGAACGAAACAATAAAGTCGTTGTTCCCGGCCTGAGCAGCCTGAGCGGCAGCAATAGCTGCGTTGAAGTTAGGATCCGGGTTATTATTCGACAAAGATTTGAGCACGTCTGCCACAGAAATTTGCAGCGTTACGTTCATACCTCCTTTCAGGTCAAGACCCAAACCTATTTCCATTTCACGGCATTGCTGATACGTGTAATACCACCAATACACCTTTTCCGTAGAGATAGAGTCGATATAATGTTTATACTTAGCCTCATCGCCCGCAGCATACTCTTTCGCCTTATTATTGTAAATAGCGGTTACAACCGAAAACGAAAGATAGAACAAACAGATAAGTGTAAGCAAAACCGCAACGACTCTAATAAATCCTTTGTTTTGCATGTGACTATTACTTTATTTTTTGTTTAATGAATTTCGTATTTTTATCAAGGTGCAAAGATATATTATTTTTTCACAGAAGCCCAAAATTATTCGATTTATTTATTATTAGCGTTTTTTACACCGATAAAGCACAATCCCCCAAAGAAACATGAAAAAGAAAACGATTATATCTTTTTCAAGATTTAATATTATTTTTGTACTTCGGTTATAACCCGAGGCTCATGCCTCGACCGAAGCGCCGCATTTCCGATATTTCGACGTGACGGCAAATCGATTATTAACCCTATAAGTTATGCCCAATTATATGAACAAAATAGGAGGAGAGCCACAAGAGCGTAGTTCAAATATCGAACTTCTGAGAATACTTTCGATGTTCTTGGTTCTGACGATTCATTATATTCCCTACCGAACACTGCCGACACACGACACATTGGCTCACGATACGCTCGGCACACTGTTCGATCTCGAATTACGTAGTATCAGCTTCGTCTGTGTCAATTGTTTTATTCTCATCTCCGGGTACTTCGGTATCCGTTGGAAATTAAAATCTTTCTCCAACCTCCTTTTTCAAATATTGTTCTGGGCGATCGTATGCCCTATTATCGTATCCGCCGCAACCGATTCCTTCAACATGACCGACCTATTCAAGACATTATATCACAACACATTCTCCCGCTGGTTTATCGAAGCGTACATCGGACTATACATACTGGCCCCGATGATAAACCGCTTCATCGAAAAATCGACACATCGGGAGTTGGGTATATTCATTCTTGCTTTTTATCTGTTCAGCACCTTGTTCGGCTACTTGGGAAAAGCCTATGACTTCAACAAAGGCATGAGCATCATCAGCCTCGTGGGGCTATATTTGATAGGAGCCTATCTCCGCCGGAAACAAGACGGCATATTCGATCTCTCGAAATACGTCTATTTAGGTGTTTACCTCGTTACCGGATTCATTATGGTAGCCATCGCCGCCCTCATCTTGAAAGCAGGATTCACGATTACCCCTTATAGCTACCTCAACCCCCTTATCGTTCTCGAATCCATAGCCCTGTTCTTGTTCTTCAAAAAACTAAATATCGGTAGCATAAAATGGATCAACTATATCGCAGTTTCCTCGTTCGCCGTATATTTAATCCATAACGACCTCTCCATTAAACCCCTATACTGCGCAGCATGCGACTATATCGAAGCGCATTACACCCCATCATTCCCGTATGCCTTGCTGTTTATGGCGGGAGTATTCATCGTATCGGTAATGGCAGATAAAGTCCGGCTG
>OHLW01000984.1_pt1 | contig 8877 bp, 9 predicted proteins | sample 1569231 | NCBI WGS metagenome assembly OHLW01 (sample SAMEA3879544, study PRJEB24766) | human gut metagenome | biome: human-associated habitat; feature: feces | place: USA | collected 1985/1987
GTTTGGTAGAAGTAAATAGTTTATGAAGTAAAATGGTTTGTTTGCTTTCTCTATTTTTGCATTTTACCCAATGAACGTACCATCTCGGTGAATTCTTCCTTAGGAATTATTGCCTTGTTTCTGGTTTTTAAACGATTATTGTAAACCGTCTGCGGAGAGCAATGAAGAAATTCTGCAATCTTCATACTGTCATTTATTCCGAGTCTGACAAGCGCATATATCCTCAACTCCGTGTTCAGGAGTTCGCCTTCTTTAAGCATTATCTTTTCTTCGGGACGCAGGAGGGAATTGAAGTCTTTTACAAAATCGGGGTATACGTGTAGGAAAATAGCGTCGAAACTATGATAGAACTCCTTCAACTCACTTTGTACCATCGTAATGTTGGAAGTTAATGATTTGATATCGTCTATTTGACCGGCTTTAAGTTTTCTGCTGATATTCTTCCTGTATTCTTCAAGTTTGGTTATATAATTGGAGCATATTGAGAATACATATCCTATGTATTCTTCTTTCACATAATTGGACTCTAGTAATTGGTTATTGATCACTTTTAGCTTTTCATTTACTTCGCTAAGTTCTCCGTTCACTTCACCCAGCATTCGTTGGGCTTCGGAAAGTTCTTTGACGTGTGAATTAAGCAGTCGGTTACTTTCGTTCAGTTTTTTACGTGAACGGGACAGTTTTCTGAATTGGAAATAAATGAGTAGGATGGAGATGAGTAATACAATGGATAATATACTTGTGGTGTAGAGTGATTTACGCAATTTGCTTTCCTGTATTTTGTTCCTTTCGCGATAGGCCTGCTGTAGTTTATCCATAACGGTCGATATGTTTATTACGCGCACCCTGTTGGGATACAGCAATGCGGCTTTAAAGCAATAACTGATGTAAGTGTAGCCTCTGTCTATGTCTTCACGCAAATAGAGGATATTGGAAAGTTCCTCCAATGAAGCTATATCGCGGTTGCAGATTTTAATATCGGCTATGGCAGAATAAATAAGGTATTTTACGTAATTATCTTCATCGCCTTCATTGTAAAACATGATAGCAAGCATATAAGAATTGATGGCATCCACCCGCGTGGACAATGATGACTTGTCTACTATATTTTTTAATTTTAATTTTATACTGTCTCCCTCTGCAGAACGGGGATATTCTCTATGTAGTGACGCACAAAAACTATAATATGAAGGATGATCGGGAGTTATGTATTTCTTAGCTTCGTGCTTGAATTCCTTCTCAAGATTGTAATAAGAATTTGTCAGTTCCAGGCGATTACCGATGAATTGTACCAAATGGGAGTATAGATAGATTTTTGTATCATAATACTGATACATATTTTCTTTACTTAATGAAGTTATATCTACATTCAATAATTCTTTCTCAGCCTCATTCAGTAGCCCCTGGGCTGCAAGAAGGAAAACTTTATGCAGTATCCACTCCTGTTCTTTGTCCTTTCGGCCTAATGCGTTGGCTATCTCTATATTATTGTTTACATAAACCATAGCCGAGTCCGCATTATAGACAAAATATTCATCATACAGCATTTTGTTAAGCCATAGTTTTTCTTCCGGTTTTAGAGGCATAGACTGTTTCTTACGCAGTTCTTCTATTTTATCTTCTTTCTCTAAAACGTACTTTTCACTGTTTGTCAATACGGAATCCAATCTGGAAAACAATTGTTCCATTTCTTTATTCTTGGAATAAACATTCCCGAAAGTAATAAACAGTAGGAACAATACTGATAATTTTCTGTATATAAAGGGATTCGTCATATTAAATACTTCTTTTTCTGATACTGTGACCAGCTTTCATATCATGTTCTTGAAACCGGTTGTCGATATGCAAATATATATTCTTTTTTGATACTATATGGCAGGTAATAAGACTTTTGTTTCATTGCTTGCGAAATTAATATGTTTTTTTTCTATCTTTGCCGGAGATGGAAAAGTTTGAGTTACATATATTAGGGTGCGGTTCCGCTTTGCCCACTACACGACATTTTGCGACTTCACAAGTCGTCAATTTGCGTGAAAAATTATTTATGATTGATTGTGGGGAAGGGGCTCAGATGCAATTACGTCGTTCCCGGCTTAAATTTTCCCGTTTGAATCATATCTTTATCTCTCATCTGCACGGTGATCATTGCTTTGGACTCTTGGGGCTAATCTCTACATTCGGATTATTGGGGAGGACGGCCGATTTACATATTCATTCTCCTAAGGGGCTGGAAGAATTATTTGCACCGATGCTAGCTTTTTTTTGTAAGACACTGACCTATAAAGTGTTTTTTCACGAATTTGAGACGAAAGAACCGACACAGATTTATGATGACCGTTCGGTGACTGTAACTACGATCCCTCTTAAACATCGAATTTCCTGTTGCGGATTCCTGTTTGAGGAGAAGCAACGTCCGAATCATATCATCAGAGAAATGGTGGATTTTTATAAAGTTCCGGTTTACGAACTGAACCGTATTAAGAACGGAGCGGATTTTGTTACTCCCGAAGGAGAAGTTATTCCCAATCAGCGTTTGACCCGTCCTTCGACCCCGGCACGCAAATACGCTTATTGTTCCGATACAATTTTTCGTCCGTCTATAGTGAAACAAATCAACAATGTGGATTTGCTGTTCCATGAAGCTACTTTTGCACAAGCGGAACAGGCACGGGCAAAAGAAACTTATCACACGACAGCTGCACAAGCTGCACAAATCGCTTTGGATGCAAAGGTAAAACAATTGGTTATCGGGCATTTCTCAGCCCGATATGAAGATGAAGCTGTTTTACTTAATGAAGCGTCCGCCATTTTTCCGCAGACAATTTTAGCGAAAGAGAATTTATGTATTGATATTGACGGAGGAACTGTATATGAAAAGTAGCCGGTTATTTTTGGGAGTAATATGTATAATTTGTTTGGCTGCTTGTAGAAAGGAGAAGCCTTTGTCTCCGATACCGGACTCTTTGGCAGGTTTCAAAGAACTGTTTAATCCTGCCTATCAGATCAGTGCGGACAGTATTCGGCAGCTCATTCATGCCTGTTTGGAAAAAAATAAACAGACTACAGTTTGGGATTCTGCGTTAGTCTCTCATTATCAGGAGGAAGGCGATTTCTTATGGTTGAATGATTCATTGGTCTCCGATAAACCGACTGTGCAGGCAGCGGACTCAATGTTGCATTGGTTAGAGAATATATCGCGACATGGGATTAATCCGAGACTTTATCCTGTAGATAGTATCCGTAATGGGTTGCAGCAGATACGTACATTACAATTGCAAGATGGAAAAACGATGAATTCCCTGTTGGCGGATTTAGAATATCAGTTGACAGCTGCCTATCTTTCGTATGTGTGCCGGTTAAAGTTTGGCTTTCTACCTCCAGAGCGCAGATGGAATGATTCGATAAACCGTATTTCTCTGAAGCGTTGTGATATGGAATTTGCATTGTCGGCTCTTGATTCTTTGCGTGCCAATCCCACTGCCGCCTTTCATTGGGCGCAACCCTCTTCCCGTTTTTATAAGAAAATGCAGGAAGAATTGGTGCGCGTGAATGGTTGGGGAAAGACGGATACTACGGATTATTACTGGGATCGTTTATTGCTGAATCTGGAACGGGCGCGTTGGCAGTATGCTCTGGATAAAGGGAAGAAATATGTGGTGGCAAATGTGGCGGCATTCATGCTGCAAGCCGTCAACGAGGAAACAGACTCTATTCTGGAAATGCGCATTTGTGTGGGAAGTGTGAGGAATAAAACACCTTTGTTGTCCAGCAGAATCTATTATATGGAGCTGAATCCGTATTGGAATGTTCCTCAAAGTATTATCCGGAAAGAGATTATTCCTACTTATCGCAGGGATACGACTTACTTTACCCGTAACCGCATGAAGGTGTATGATAAGAATGGTACACAAGTCGATCCTCATAGTATCAAATGGGCGAAGTATGCGGGCAAGGGAGTACCTTATACTGTGAAACAGGATAATAAGACGGGAAATTCGTTGGGGCGTATCATCTTCCGTTTCCCAAATCCTTATTCCGTTTATTTGCACGATACTCCTTCCCGTTGGGCTTTCATGCGAAAGAACCGGGCGGTGAGCCATGGTTGTGTACGTCTTCAGAAAGCACTCGATTTTGCTTTCTTCTTATTAGAAGAACCGGATGAATTACTGGAAGACCGCATCCGCATTGCAATGGACCTCAAGCCGATAAGCGAGGAAGGAAAGAAGCTTCCTATCAGTGCGGCCTATCGTGAATTGAAACATTATAGTTTGGAGAAATATGTGCCTTTGTTTATAGATTATCAGACTGTTTATCTGTCTGCCGATAATAATTTGATGTATTGTGATGACATTTATAAGTATGATCCGTCTTTACTAAAGGCAATGACCGATCTGGATTTGAAACCATAAATAAACATAGAGATACAAGAGATTATGACCCCTTATAACGAGCGCGAAGTTCTGAAGCTCCTCCAGGAGGAGAGTACGCAGCGACAAGGATTTGAAATGATTGTGGCGCAGTATAGCGAACAATTGTATTGGCAGATCCGTCGGTTGGTGCTGTCGCATGAGGATGCGAACGATCTCCTGCAAAATACTTTTATCAAGGCATGGACGAATATTGATTATTTCCGTGCTGAGGCGAAATTGTCTACCTGGCTCTATCGTATTGCGTTGAATGAATGCCTTACTTTCTTGAATAGACAACGTGCTGTCACTACCTTGGCCATTGATGATCTGGAAGCAGCGGTTGTGCAGAAACTGGAAAGCGACCCGTACTTTTCGGGTGATGAGGCGCAGTTGTGTTTGCAAAAGGCATTAATGACTTTACCGGAGAAACAGCGCATGGTGTTCAATCTGAAATACTATCAAGAAATGAAATATGAAGAAATGTCTGAAATCTTCGGTACCTCAGTCGGTGCTTTGAAAGCGTCTTATCATCATGCAGTGAAGAAAATAGAGAAGTTTTTAGAAGACATTGATTAAACCTTTGGACTCGGACTATGTCTAAATCAAAGAGAGGAGAAAAACGAATGAAAGAAGAAGATATCCTATTGAAGAAACTTGGTAAGGAAGATTCCTTCAAAGTTCCTGATGGTTACTTTGAGAACCTGACTTCAGAAGTGATGAATAAACTTCCTGAAAAAGAGAAAGTGGTTTTCAAGGAAGAACCTGTCAGTACATGGACAAGACTGAAACCATTGCTCTATATGGCAGCTATGTTTGTGGGGGCTGCCTTGATTATACGGGTGGCGTCGTCAGATCACAAACCTGCTGCGGTCGATGAAGTGGCGGTGACGGAGGTGGATACTGAAGTTGTATCGGACGAAATGCTGGATGTGGCACTGGACCGCGCTATGCTGGATGATTATTCGTTATATGTTTATTTGAGTGATGCAAGTGTAGAATGATTTATTAAAACTGATTGAATACAGAAAATGAGAAAATTAATCGCATGGGTTGTTTTGTTGTGTGGCTTCATGCCTGTTCTTTGGGCTGCTGACGGATGTGACCAGCATTTATCCCGGGAGGAGTTCAGGGCAAAACAAAAGGCATTCATTATCGAACAGGCTGGATTGAGTAAAGAAGAGGCAGCCAAGTTCTTTCCCGTCTATTTTGAACTTCAGGATAAGAAGAAGAAACTGAATGATGAATCGTGGGATTTGATGCGCAAAGGTAAGGATGATAAGACAACGGAAGCTCAATATGCAGAAATCAACGATAAGGTAGCTAACAATCGTATTGCTGCCGACCAGCTTGATAAGACTTATCTGGGTAAGTTCAAAAAGATTCTTTCCAGTAAGAAGATATTTCTCGTGCAGCGTGCGGAAATGCGCTTCCACCGGGAGATGATAAAAGGAATGAATCGTGGCAAGGATAAAGGAAATGATTCGAAGAAGAAATAAAGAAAAACAGAGCGTCTATTCATACGAGTTAGATGCTCTGTTTGAGTAAAATAGAGGCTCTACTCGCACGGAATAGAGCCTCTATTTTTTTATTTAGACAGCATTGATTTTAAGTATTCTATTTCTGCAATCAATAGTGGAATATCCTGTTTGGCATGTGTTATGAACTCCAAATCATCTTTCGATGATTGCATTTAAATCAATGTAACTCATGGGTCTTACAGTCCTTTTTTCTTTGCTTCATTCCAAATAGCATCCATCTCTTCAAGAGACATATCTTTCAGGTTTTTTCCTTCCTTGATAGTATGTTCCTCCAAATAATTGAAGCGACGGATAAACTTTTGATTGGTAAGTTCCAAAGCATTATCAGGATTGATCTTGTAGAGACGCGCTGCATTGATAAGGCTAAACATAACGTCGCCGAATTCAGCTTCCGCCTTGTCCTTATCCATATTAGCCACTTCATCCTGAAACTCTCCGATTTCTTCCTTCACTTTATCCCATACCTGTTCACGCTCTTCCCAGTCGAAACCTACATTGCGGGCTTTGTCTTGAATACGATAAGCCTTGATGAGCGAGGGGAGGGCAGCGGGTACACCGCTCAATACACTCTTATTGCCGTCTTTCTCCTTTAGCTTCAACTGTTCCCAATTTTCGGAAACTTGTCCTGCTGTCTCTGCTTTTACCTCTCCGAATACATGCGGGTGACGGAAAATCAGTTTATCACACAGTTTGTCGCAAACATCTTTGATGTCAAAATCTCCTGTTTCCGAGCCTATCTTGGCATAGAAAGCAACGTGCAATAATACGTCGCCCAATTCCTTGCAGATTTCTTTCTTGTCATCCCTCATCAGGGCGTCGCAAAGTTCGTAAGTCTCTTCTATGGTGTTGGGACGCAGACTTTCATTGGTCTGTTTGCGGTCCCAGGGACATTTAACACGCAGTTCGTCGAGAATGTCCAGGAAGCGTCCGAAGGCTTCCATCTGTTCTTGTCTGGTATGTGACATAAATATATCTATTTTTTGTTCTTGATTTTTATTTCTTTTTCCACTCCTGATAGGAAATCAGCAGCCCCACAACTTCCGAATAGTTTTGCCGTCCGCTTTCTATCTTATTCCCTTTCAGATAAAGGTCATATATCCAATCCTGCACAGCACCGACCACAGGGCTATACTTGGCAGCCCAATACGCCTGGTTATTCTTAGCCAATTCGATAATTTCCGGTCGGATGCGTTTAAACAGTCGGGTGTATTCTTCTTCCGGGAGTAATCTTTGCGCATTTCCCAATACATGTCCCAATATAGAAAAATATCCGGAAAAACGGATTCCCATTACTTCTGAACGGGTGCAAACCTGATAAGCATAGAAATTAGCTTCCGCCTCACTGGTGATACCTAATAAATGGGCTAATTCGTGAGCATAAGTGGCCGGATAATTAACGGGAAGCAAATCTCCGTTGAGTGTAAACTCACAGAAGAAAGGCCCCATGCTACCCGTTACCCCTACCATCGAAATGAAGGGAGTGAATAACATTGTTTTTACCTTCGGATGCTCGTGCGGAGGGCGATGTACGCCCAGACTATCACTTAACAGATGATAGATTCGCACAGTTTCCTCTCGTATCAAATCTTGATTGATACTATTGACAGGAGTATACGAGCGGTTCAGTTGAGTAATATAATCATCTACGAATTCTTGGAAAATCTCGGGAGTATAGGCGGTATACGGGATTTCTGTTCGTTGATAGAAATTTTTCTGCGAGTAGTTCAGTCCCCATGCCAGATAGAACCATACATAAATCCATAATAAGTATTCTCCGTCGCGCAATAAGATTTTCTTCCAAGGCAACTTCTTGCGGAGACGGGCATAAACGGGATAAACAATCACGCCTGTGATGCTAAGGAAAATAAATAAATCCCCTATGGCAAAAGGAAATAAACCGGAAAAAAACGACAGGACGTAGGAGATAAGGGGATAGATTGTTTGAGAATAGATCGTTGCCAGAGCAGGAATCCATTGCGTTAGCCACACCAGGATTAATAATGCTCCTAAGGCTAAATATCTTACATTTGGCTTATTTTTCATCATTTGTATAAAATCAGTCAACAAAAATATGCATTTAATAAACGTCGCGCGAAAAAATACCTCTATATTTGCAAAAAATCTGTTAACAGTGACTTTGTGTACCTGCGTAATCAGAGAAAGTTATTCAACATAAACCGGATAAGATGGCCACATCAGAAGAAATAGAAAAGTATTGCAGGAATTGCGTGTCACGTGATTTTGTGAACGGAAAAGGACTCGTTTGTAAACGTACCGGAGAACTTCCCGCTTTTGAAGAAGAATGTGACAGTTTTGAGCAAGATAAGGAACTGGAAAGATTAGCGCCTCCCAAGCCGGAAGACTTTCCGGTATCCATGACAGAAGAGGAAATGCTTGCCGAAGAGAACCTGCCCAAAGGAGTATTGTGTGCAGTTGTCGCATGCATCGTTGGTGCGGTGGCATGGGGGCTGATCTCCGTTTCTACAGGTCGTCAGATAGGATTTATGCCCATTGCTATCGGATTCATGGTAGGTTTTGCGATGCGGCAGGGCAAGGGAAAGGAATACGTCCCATTTTCGGAATTATCGGTGCGGCATTATCTCTGGTTAGTTGTATCTTAGGTGATTTCTTGTCTATTATCGGGTATATCTCCCAAGATTATGAAATGGGCTATTTTCAAGTCCTGGCAGGTGTAGACTATGGAGAGATATTCTCTATTCTGTTGAAAAATGTAATGTCGATGACTGCCTTGTTCTACGGATTCGCTCTTTATGAGGGATATAAATTCTCTTTCCGTGTACAGAAACACCCCGAGGGTGGTAAGATTTGAATTTAAATTATTAATTTTGCACCCGTTATTTTTAGAATATACATTATCATATACATAAAACAATATGGAATTAGCAAGTAAGTACAATCCCGCTGACGTG
>OHLW01000996.1_pt1 | contig 8765 bp, 5 predicted proteins | sample 1569231 | NCBI WGS metagenome assembly OHLW01 (sample SAMEA3879544, study PRJEB24766) | human gut metagenome | biome: human-associated habitat; feature: feces | place: USA | collected 1985/1987
ATATTCGCTGAACGTGTATCGGAACGCTTAGGCAGCATCAAACGAACATCCACTCCCCCTAAGGCGGCGGTTTGCAACGCTTGGTTTAATCCTTCGGTAGGCAGGAAATAAGGGGTTTGTATAAAGATATACTTCTTGGCGTTGGCGATCATGAAAATGGTCGCTTGCAACAAAGTTCTCCATTGACCTACCGGACCGCTAGTGGCGATTTGCATAATATTATCGCTATAGATTTCGGCAGCCGGATAGTAAATCCGATCGTTCAAGAGTTTTTTACTAACCACGTACCAATCGATGAGGAATACGGATTGAAGCCCGTGTACTCCTTTCCCTACGAATTTGAAATGCGTATCCCTCCATGTGCCCCAAGAGGTTCCCTTATCGTATCGGTCGGCTATATTCATGCCTCCCATAAACCCGACTTTACCGTCTATCACGATAATCTTGCGGTGGTTCCGGTAATTCACCTTACTGGTGAAAACGGGGAACGCTACCCTCAAGAACGCATATACCTCGATACCCGCTTCCTTCATTTCCTTAAAGAAGCCGTCTTTTACATTCCAGCAACCCACATCATCATAAAGTACACGTACCTTCACGCCTTCTTTTACTTTCTTGATAAGGAGTTGTTGCACCTGTTTTCCTATCTCGTCATCACAGAATATATAATATTGTATATGGATATGGTGAGTCGCTTTCTGGATCTCTTCCAGCAAGTCTTTGAACTTATCGGTACCATTCGTATAAATCGTGATTTGTGTTCCGTATAGGAGGGAGGATTGGTTGGTGTTAGTCAACAAGGTCGATAAAGGTTTATAGGGGTCCGGAACTACGCAGGCGTCTTGAGGTAATTTACCCTCTTGCGGCCTTTTCATGATGCGTTTATAGGTACGCCTCGATATGATCCGTTGTTTCCGGTTATCTTGTCCAAAGAAGAAATAGAAAAGCAGTCCGATACCGGGTGCTAATAATAAGACGATTACCCAAGGAATTGTCTTTAACGGATTCCTATTCTCTGTAATGATAACTAATACCAGTCCTAATATAGTGACGCTATACAATATGATAAATATCGTACCAACGATTAACTGTATATGAATGGCTGCTAACATGAAACTCTCTCTTTGCTATAATCTGCTAAGATAAGAATGCTTTCCGAGAATAGCAAATTTCCGTATTTTTTTTGGGCTGTATAGAAGGGCCAAAAAGTAAGCTAACTTAAATGGCAAAGTAAGCTAACTTAAATGCCCAAGTAAGTTAACTTACTTTGCCAACGAAGCTAGCTGACTTTGGAAGCGGGGTTATGTACATTTTAAAATAATGAGGTTGTTCTCTAAATATAAAGTGTCATTTGTTGATTTTGGCGCAGGCTATTATGAGAAGTATCTATGATAACAATAAAAATATTTAGATTGAAAACGACTGTAAAAAACGATCGTTTCAATTATTCGTTTGCAAAGGTAGGCATTTCTCCGAGACTGGCAACCTTTTCCGATTAAATTTTGTCCTGCTATATATCTTTTTCTCAACAGGATATATTAATCAAAGTGTCACGAATATGACAAAAGAGCATCATCTTTTTGCTTTCTAAAAAAATGCAAGATCTAAACGATCGTTTTCACTAGTCGTTTTTTATGTGGAAGGGTAAGAATAAGAAAAACAGTAAACCAATGATAACTTGGAATCAAACTCTAGAGATATGAATAGAAAGTCTTCTATACGAGCCATTTTACTCCGTAAGGAATGCCTTTTATTCTTTTTGCTACTATTGCCTATGTTTACAAAGGCGCAATATAATAAGGTATATGCGGATATCACCGCGAATATGCTGGTCGATATGGGTTTTGAGAATGTTATCTGGTCGGAAGACGAGAAGGAGAGAGTATATGTCTTGGAGAATACCCCTTGGCGTTTGCAGGGTGTGGGACTGGCCCATGCCATAGACCGCATCCAGAAAACAGGCTTGCCGGAGAAGGGCAAATCCTGCCGTATCGTCGTATTGGATAATAATATACCGCAGATCTCATTGATCTATACGGCAAATCCGGACAGCTTGAAGGCGGCTCCCGGCTCCTATGCGGCCCGTTCCGCCTGGGATGCTACTTACGATCTGGGCGATAGCTGGGATAAGGTGAAAAAAGAGTACCGTATGAATAGCTCCTTATTTAAAGTAGACGTGGTGGTTTATCCAGAGTTGTATCTGAAGAACCTCATTATCACGCAAATATACCAAGTATTATTCAACCTCTCGCCTGCGATCGAGGTCTCTTTCTGGAATGGGATGAAGCTGACGGCGCAGATGGTATTTCCTATATATAATGATGGATATGGTCCTTGGGCGGGTAAGATTCACCCGGGCATGGTTACCCTTTCCCAATCTTTTCGTTTATCGTACGTTCGCCAGAGCCAGTATCGGTTTGTTCAATGCGGATCGTTATGGCGTGGATTTAGCGGTAACCCATCATTTGAAGGATGAACGTTTTTCTTTGGAAGGACGTATTGGTTGTACGGGTACGGGATCTTGGCAGAAGTTTGAATATCATTATGGAACTCACCAACGGGTGACATGCTCGCTGGGAGGTAGTTTCTACTGGCCAAAATACAATACGCAAGTCTCCTTGAAAGCCGAGCAATACTTACTGGGTGAGATCGGAGGACGGATTGACTTGATCCGCCATTTTCGCTATTGTTCGATAGGATTTTATGCGATGAAGGCGCAAGGTGCTTTGAAAAACGGCGGTTTCCGGTTTCAAGTGGCTCTTCCTCCTTATAAATATAAACGTAAGAATGCGCGGGTGCTTCCTTCTGACAACTGGGGTATGTCTTACAACGCCGGTAATGAACGCTATTATTATAAGGGGTATAAAGCCTCGCCGAATGATAACATCATGCAACAGAATCAATTCAACCCGTACTTTATAAAGTCGGAATTACTCAATTTTTAAATAGTTTTATTATGAGAACAATTACAAAGTTACAGACCTTATTGGTCTTGTTCCTTACGACAGCCATGGTATGTTTCATGGGCTGTAAGGATGACGATGATGATGTGCCTACTCCGGATGGTGGTGGCACTGTTGCCACCTATGCGATTAGTGGTACGGTCATGGATGCCAGCAACAACCCGATGGCTGGCGTTAGCGTAGCTCTTTCTGGAGCTCAATCTCTTAGTGCTACGACGGGTTCTGATGGAACGTACTCTTTCGACTTGAAAAGCACACCAGGCTCTTACAAAATCGCCTTTAAGTCGGAAGGCTATGCAGACAGAAGCTATGATGTGGATGTGAAGAAGATCGAATCGGGTGTTGGACAGTATGTAGTAAACGCCGTCATGGTAAAGGGCACGACTCCCGATACTCCGAAAGAGTATAAGAAGGCGAAGTACAATCTTTCCGTATCGATCGAGGATGTTGTGGGAAAAGCTATCTCTACTTCCAGCCTTTCTGTTGTCGTAAAATACGGGGATAAAGAGATCGCTAAAGAGAATAAACCTAATTTTAAGGTCTCTGATGTGACTCCCGGTATCTACGACGTAGTAGCTACAGCTTCCGGATATACTAAAGCCGTGGCTAAGGTTGTCGTTTCAGCCGTTCCGGATCAAGAAAAGAAAGAGGGCGAAGGTGATACATTCGACGTTGAGTATCCAGCTATTATCGTGATGAATGTCGCTCCTTCTATTCCAGTAGACCCGGATGATCCTTCTAAGCCGACAGATCCTTCTGACCCGTCTGATCCTTCCAAGCCAACAGACCCGTCTGATCCTTCCGATCCTTCCAAACCGACAGATCCGTTAAAAGCGACTTATATCGTATCTGGTATAATAACAGACCTATCTACGGGCGCAGACATCAAAACAGCGGAAGTCACATTGATGTTAGGAAGTGAAGAGTTATTTATTTCTAAGAATGAGAGTGAGTTCTCTTTCAATATCGCATCATCAAAGGTTACGGAGGATGCTCAATTTATCTTGAGTGTTAAAGCCGCAGGTTATACGAGCTACTCTCGTACGATCATCTTTAAGGTTGGTCAGAGTATGAACTATGTATTTCCTATCACATTGAACCCTATAGGTACAGGTGGAAATACGGAGATTGATTTTTCTAAATATGGTGTTCAGGTTCCGGAAAAAGAAGCGGAAAAAGTAGCGGATGAGATTAAGAATGCGATTAACGCAGGCGGAACCGAAGAGGTTAAGGTGTCTGGTGTCACTTATGTGGATGAGAATAATGTTGAACAAAAAGTAGACGTTGTCATTCCTGCTAATGTCTTAGATAACTATAAAGGTGCGGATAATGAGGTTCAAGCTCCAGTTATTAAGGTCTTGAATCAAAGTGATGCTGAGAAATTGACAGAATCGATAGGAGTGATTGAAAGTACGACCGCTGATGGTATAAAAGAGAAAGATGAGGTAAGTTTGGTCGCGGAAAGTGGTAAGCCTGTCGTTATCGTTATGCCGGCAAGTAGTAATCAAACATTGGTGATCGAACGTGATATGTCTGCGGAAGCTCTGCAATCCAATAATGTGACTTCTGATGCTGGTGCGGTAGCCAGTGTAAGCCGTGTATATAAAGGCGAGCCTAGCGGTACGGTATTCTCTCCGGCTTTGAAGATCTCGTTCGACGCTCCGAAGGATTTGGTTTCTTCTACACAGCCTATGGCATTGTTATATGCGACCACAGGCATAGATAATAAGGAGATCATGAAGATTGATCCTACGGCGGACCCTGTTTATATCAATGGTACTGGTGCGGAAATGTCTGTCGCTCACTTCTCTAAGTTTGCCGCAGGTTTTGAGTTGGCATTAGCGGAAACTGAAGATATCAGTACTGATACTACAATCGTAGAAAAGGTTGTTGACTACTGTTCTGATGGTAAGGCAGGAAACATTCCTGTAGTTGTTACAACTACAAATGCTTATGTTGGAGAAAACTTGCAGGATCTAGTCGGAAAGTCTAACGTAGATGGTCAAGTCGCTAAGAATGCGGTTTATAACCGAATCTCTAATCGTTTGCAAGCTGATGGTTATCAGATTGGTACCCAAACATCATTGACTACATCCGTTCCTACGGAAGCTGATCGTACGGTCGCTTCTATGAGCTTGAAGAAGACATATACTACAAATACGTATGTATTTAAGTTTATGACAAAGGGTAAGAAGGTGGAAGAGATTCAGGTTGTAGCTAAAAAACTTATCAAGATAGAAGGTACTCCTGTCTACAAGCAATCCCACGGTCACGGACATGGTGATGGCAATAACGCCGGTGGCGGTATCATCATCCCGGATTAATGCTTGATATTTGAAGCTTGATTAAATAATGTTGAGCCGGAAGTTTATAAGTAAACAAAGAAAAATGAAGAAATTACTCTTATTAATCATATTCTTAAGTTGCTGGACCTTACTTCCGGCTCAATTATCTTATGGCACGACAGGGCTATTGCATGCCCCGTCCGCCGATATGCAAAAGGACAAGACCGTGATGCTTGGCGGAAACTTCTTGCATCAAGAGCTTACGCCTCCCAAGTTTAATTTTAATACGTGGAATTATTATTTGAACGTGACGATCTTCCCGTTTCTGGAAGTAGCGTATACTTGTACGCTGTTTACGGCCGAGAGCCTTGGATTGGATAAGCATGGCTATTCCGGATTCACGAACCAAGATCGTTATTTCTCCGCCCGCTTACGTGTGTTGAAAGAAAGCAAATACATCCCCGCTGTCGTGCTGGGGACTTCGGACCCTTTTACGTCATCCGGGCATAAATTCGCTTCAGCCATAGGGAACGGCTATTTCTGCCGTTATTATCTGGCCGCTACCAAACATTTTCAGCTGGGAAGGGAAACCTTAGGCGTTCATTTATCCTATCTGTATAACCGCCGTGAGGATTATCCCTTGAACGGTGTAGCGGGAGGTATCACCTACAATCCTTCATTCGCCCCGCATTTGAACGTCATAGCCGAATACGATTCGAAAGACTTCGCTATGGGAGCCACTTACCTACTATTCAATCATATACATTTTCAATTTGAATTGCAGCGAATGAAATATTTCTCCGGTGGACTGTGCTATAAGATTTATTTAAAATAAAAAGAGGTTCAGCTTTTGTCCGTTTTTAATCCGCTTGGAGGCGAACGGTTAGGCTGAACCTTTTTATATCTTGTTACGCTGTCGCGCCAGCCATATCTACGGCTTTATTCCCCGATGAAATTCTTGCGTATCAACTCGGCGGACTTGTACTCCTCTTCCAGATACGTCTCAATATGCCGTTTCTTCTTATCCTCTAATATCTCGTTAATAGCGATTAAGATACCCGTTTCTTCCACCTCTCCAAACTCATGGTTGATCGCTGTGCCGAATACACGCATCTTAGGCGACAAGCTCATGTAAGCATTTACCAAAGGAGGCACGTTGATGCCGAATTTACGAACCTCTTGGTTCAATACCTTGTAGTTATCCTTGAAATTATCGTGAGGGAAAAGAGATCTCATCTTCTCTACATCCATATTAGTCTCCAAAGGATATACCGGAGTGATCAGTTGGTCTGCGTCCGGGAAATGCAATCCGAGGAAGTATAAGATCATATTACGGGCCTCTTGGTTGTACGTATTGTACATAGTCACCTTCCCGAAATAATACCTCAAGCTCGGATCAACCACGGATAAAGCCCCCAATCCATCCCACAGGTTATCCAACACGAATAAGCCTTTCGCCCCGGAACGGGTGGATTGATACTCCAGAGCCACGAACGAGCGTCCCAACTCTACCGTATAAGGAAGGATCTCCTTGATAAATTTCTCTGAGAAATTAAACAAGTGCGAGGTCGCCAAGATCGGTTTGCCATTCTCGTCGAACTTAACGTCTGAACCGCAAAGGAAACGGTATCCCCCCAAGATCTGCTCATCTTCCGGGCTCCAGACAATCAGCTGGCGGTAAGCGTCTTCCATCGTGTCATACTCATCGATATCCACAGGGAATCCCGTGCCACCCCCGTAATAACGGAAAGCGACCTCCCGCAGACGCCCTATCTCTTGCATGACATTGGGTGAGTCGTGCGCCGTGACGATATAAATCTCATTCTTCGATTTATTGGTACTTCTCAACCTCTTCTCTTTGGTCAATTCAGCCTTCAGTAGTGCCCTGTCTATGGGATTGATAATGTCTTGCATATGTTTCGTCTGTTAATCCTTGAGTTTGTAAACCTTGTTTTTTATCCACTCAGCCCATTCGGCGGGTTTCTTGCTATTGTCGAATGTCTGCCAAGGGATAGGCTTCCCGAAATAAATCCGGAAGGTCTTATGTTTGCTCCGGAACATCTCGTCCGGTAAATAAATCATCTCATAATTCATCTTTATACCCAACGCCTTGCGTATCCGGGCGAGGTTATAGAAGAAATTGGAATTCTTCCCGTCGAAATAGACCGGTACGATATCCCGCTTGTATTGCACCGCCTTCTGGATGAACGATTTCTTCCACTCCAAGTCTTGTATCTTGCCACCAATCTTGCGAGAGCATAATCCAGCGGGGAAAGTGATGATCTGGTCGTCCGAGGCAAAAGCCTCCTCCAGCATCCGTGCGTTGTCCTTTCCTTGGGTGCCGTGTTTGTTGATCGGTACAAAGATGGATTTTAGATTGGAGAGATAAAGTAATAAATCATTGACCGGATACTTGATGCGGCCTTCGAACCGGGAACCGATAACGGCGGAGAGACAGATACCGTCCAATCCTCCGAGCGGATGGTTGGAGGCGAAGATATAGCGCCCTTCGGTCGGGATGTTTTCCTCATGTACCAGATCGAGGGTAAGGTCAAAATAGCCGATAAGCTCACGCATGAAATCTACCCCTTCCTTATCGTGGTAACGGGTTAATATATCATTCAGTTCCTCTTGATGAACCGTGCGAATCAAGTAGTCCACGATAAATCCCGGAATCTTGCGTGACGCCTTGGGCGCCTTTTGTGCCAATACTTGCTTAATATCTATCTTTGTCACACCTTGTTTTGCCATCTATATAAGCTTGTCAAGGGGCAAAGATAAAGTTAATAATTAAAACGAGAGAGGTTTGAGTGAAGTTTTTGCTTTTTCGCCAGCTATCTTGGCCTTTTCCCCTTGATCTTTTAGCCGCTACCATTAGGGAGGTTAGTCCCCGGGCGCTTGACTATCGGTTATCTAACGGCTGTTGGACGATCATGCACCATCTGTTAGAAGATCATCTACCAACTGTTGCATGATCGTCCAACGGCCGTTAGAAGATGAAGGTGAAAGGAAGAATTGGTTAACGGATACCGGTGAAAAGCGTAAGAGATAAGGACGAAAAGACGAAGGGTTAACGACCTGTTGATAACTTTTTCCTACTTTTCTTATATAAATGTTGGCGGGTAATTTTGGAAATGTGTACTTTTACCCACCGATAAGGCATGTGCGTGCGTATCAAAGGAGTACGGCGCTTTATTTTAAGAGGAAGTTTAACGTAAGAACGACGAATGGAAGAAAAAGATAGTTGCTATCATGTACCGGTAATGCTGCGGGAAAGTCTGGAGGGATTGGATATCCGTCCCGACGGGATTTACGTGGATGTTACGTTTGGCGGTGGAGGACATTCCCGCGAGATCTTGAAACGGTTGGGTAGCGAGGGCGAACTTTACGGCTTTGACCAAGATGCGGACGCGGAGCATAATATCCCGGCAGATCCACGATTCACTTTCGTGCGCAGTAATTTCCGTTATTTGTATAATTTTATGCGTTACTATGGAGAAAGCGGGGAGGTAGACGG